>Ga0137395_10001130_pt1 | contig 12126 bp, 12 predicted proteins | sample czobulk216metaG_FD_108283 | JGI IMG/M metagenome (GOLD analysis project Ga0137395, IMG submission 108283) | Vadose zone soil microbial communities from Angelo Coast Range Reserve, California, USA - czobulk2.16 metaG | ecosystem: Environmental > Terrestrial > Soil > Vadose zone | place: USA...
GTTGCTCGGCGTCTGGATGCCGAAGTCCTTGTTGTAGTTGCTGAACGCGACGTCCAGGTGCGAGCTGCTTCCCAACGCCTGCCCGGCGATCGATCGCAATCGGACCAGGTGGTACGGCGAGTCCTCGGTGATGTTCACGATGACGGCCGGCAAGGTCAGCTCGGCGGTGTTCTGGCCGTTGAAGTTCACGTCGTCCTGACGGTTGGACGCGCCGCCCGAGAGCAGGAGCTTGGTCTTGTTGGGGTCGGTGATCGCGGTCGTGTCAATGGGTGCGATCTGCGAGCTCGTGACCCATCTGTCTCGAGCGGCCTTCAAGAGCTTCTGTGCGTTCGGGTCGGCAACCAGCGTGTCGAGGAACAGCTGTCCTTTGTAGTACGCCTTGCCGTTGGAGCTGAGCATCTCGAGCTCGTTGTCGCCCTGCTTGCCGCCGATGTGCACGGTGGATGGGGCTGCGTACTCGATGTCGAGGTTGTAAGCCTTCGTACCGTCCAGGAACGTGGCCTTCGCCTCGAAGCTTTTCGCCTTGGCCAGGTAGTCGGTGGCGCCGCTCTCGAGCTGGGACGCAGATGGACGTCCCAGCCCGAACGGAAGCGCGCAGGCACTGATCACCAGCGCGACCGCGCCGGTGATCACCACTTTGCGCATGTAGCGCACCTTACTGGGCTTGCTCGATCGCCCTCCGCGTGAGGACCCTGGCCAGATGCTTCTTGTATTCAGGGCTGGCACGCAGGTCGCCCGCGGGGTTCAGCCCGTCGGACGCGTGCTGCGCGGCCTCTTCGGGCTTCGCGCCCTTGCCGAGCGCATCCTCGACGGCCTTCGCACGGACCGGCGTCGGGCCCACATTGGTCAGCCCGATGCGCCAGTGGCCGTCCACCTTCTGAGCAGCAGCTCCGACGATTGCCCAGTCGAAGAGCCGGCGGCGAAACTTGATGTACTTGTGCGGGCCGTTCGCCACAGGGAACACGACCTCGGTGACGATCTCGTTCGCCTGCAGCGGAGTGGTGAACAAGTCCTTGAAGAAATCCTTGGCCGCGATCGTGCGCTTGTTGGTGACGATGTCGGCGTCGAGCATCAGGGCGATGGTCGGGTAATCGCCGGCCGCGTCGGCGTGGGCGACGACACCTCCGATCGTGCCCATGTTGCGCACCTGGTTGTCGCCAACCTCGCTCGCCACGTCGGCGAGGATGGGCAGCTTGCTCCGGACGACGTCCGAGTTGTGAATCGACACGTGTCGCGCGAGTGCGCCGATGTGCAGCTTGTCGCCCTTGGCCTCGATGTGGTCGAGGCCCTTGACGCCGTTGATGTCGACGAGGGCCTTGGGCTGAGCGAGCCGAAGCCGCATCAACGGGATGAGGCTGTGGCCGCCCGCCAGCACCTTGGCGTCCTCTCCAAACCTGTCGAGGAGCTTGACAGCCTCATCGACTGAGGAGGCCTTCGCGTATTCGAATGCGGCGGGTATCACTGGCGCGCCTCCTTCATCATGTGCCACAGCTTGTCCGGGGTTGCGGGCATGTCGACATGCTTGATGCCCAGCGGGCTGAGTGCGTCGCAGATGGCGTTGATGACGGCAATGCTGGCCGCGATGGTGCCCGCCTCGCCGATGCCTTTCACGCCCAGGTCGTTGGTCGGACTTGGCGTGATCGTCTTGTCGAGGATGAACGGAGGGATCTCCCCCGCCGACGGAACGAGGTAGTCGATCAGCGTCCCGGTCTTCAGCTGGCCCGTGCTTTCGTCGTAGACGACCTCTTCGTAGAGCGCCTGCGCGATCGCCTGCACTACGCCGCCGTGGATCTGGCCGTCGACGATCATCGGGTTGATGATGTTTCCGCAGTCGTCGACAGCGACGTACTTCTCGATCTTGGTGGTGCCGGTCTCGGCGTCGATCTCGACCACTGCCACGTGCGCGCCGAACGGCCACACGAGGTTGGGCGGATCGAAGTACGCGACGGCCTCGAGCCCCTGCTCCATTCCTTCGGGCAGGCCCATGCCGTAGCTGGCGAACGCCACCTCGCCAAATGCCTTCGACTTGTCCGGTGAACCCTTGACGTGGAAGTTGCCGTGTTCGAAAACCACGTCCTCTTCCGCCGCCTCGAAAATGTGAGCGGCGAGCTTCTTGCCTTTGTCGATCACCTTGCCTACGGCCTTGCTGATCGCCACGCCGCCGACGGCGAGGCTGCGGCTGCCGTAGGTGCCGTATCCGAATGACGTGCCTTCGGCCGTGTCGCCGTGTCGCAGCTCGACGCTGTCGAGCGGCACGCCCAGCTGGTCGGCGACGATCTGGCTGAACGTCGTCTCGTGGCCCTGGCCGTGCGAATGCGTGCCCGTGTAGACGATGACCGCGCCGGTCGGCGTCACACGTACCTGAGCCGACTCCACCAGCGCGATGCCGCCGGTGGCCGGCGCCGTGGCCGCGCTGGGGCCGAAGCCGCACAGCTCGATCCACGTCGACAGCCCGATACCGAAATAGCGACCCTGCTTGCGCAGGTCGGCCTGCTTCTTGCGCAGCTCTGCGTAGCCCGCGAGCTGCAGCGCCTTGTCGAGTGATTTCTCGTAGTCGCCCGAGTCGACCACCAGTCCGAAGTTCTGAGTGAAGGGGAAGTCCTCCGGCTGGATGAAGTTCTTCTTGCGAATGTCGACCGGATCCATCTTCAGCTCGAGCGCGACCAGGTCGACCATCCGCTCGACGAGGTGAGTCGCCTCAGGTCGCCCCGCGCCTCGATATGGATCGGTGGGAACGCGATTGGTGAGCACGCCGACCGTGCGCGCCGAGATCCCCTTCCATTTGTAGCCGCCTCCCGCCATCAGGCAGGCGACCGGTTGAAACGCACCGAACGTGCCGTGATACGCGCCGACGTCGACGTACTGGACGACGCGCATCGCGAGCAGAGTTCCGTCCTTCTTGGCCGCAACCTCGCAGTCGTAGAACTGGCCGCGACCGTGCGTCGCGTTCTGGATCGATTCGGTGCGCGTCTCGATCCACTTGACCGGCCGGGCGGAGATACGCGAGAGCGCCGGGACCAGGTAGTCCTCCGGGTAAGGGCTGATCTTGCTGCCGAAACCGCCGCCGACGTCAGGCGAGATCACTCGCACCTGGCTTTCCTTCAGGCCCAGCGCGCCCGACACGAAGAGGCGAATGAAGTGAGGGTTCTGGCTCGACAACCACAAGGTCAGCTTCTTGTCGAAGCCTTCGTACTCGGCCAGCACGCCGCGCGGCTCCATGGGTACTGGAGCGAGCCGGTTCTGCAGGACCCGCTCCTTCACCACGACATCCGCTTCCTTGAATGCGGCCTCGGTCAGGTCGAGCGGCGTGTAGGTGAAGTCCCAGCAAACGTTGTCCGGTCCGTCTTCGTGCGCCTTGGGTGAGCCCTTCGCGAGCGCCTTCTCGAGGTCCATCACGGCCGGCAGCTCGTCGTAGTCGACCTGGATCATGTTGGCCGCGTCGGCCGCCTGCGCCTTGGTCTCGGCGAGCACCACGGCCACGATTTCGCCCTGGTACCTGACCTCCTTCTCGGCGATGGGGAAGCGCTCGGGTACGAATTTCTTCTCGGCTACGAATGCCGGTGCGGCCGGATGCGTGCCCGCGAGCTGGCCCTTGAAGTCGCGCGCGGTGTAGACGCCGACGACGCCGGGCGCCTTGCTGGCGTCGGTGACGTCGATTTTCTTGATGCGAGCGTGGGCAACAGGGCTGCGCGCGAACGCCGCGTGCGCGGTGCCCTGGCGTACGAAGTCGTCGATGTAGTGGCCGTGGCCGGTGATGAGCCGCGGGTCTTCGCGGCGATGGATCTTGGCTCCGACGAGCTGGGTGACCGCCATGTCAGCTCCCCCCCGCCGCGACCTGGGTCTTCCGGGCCGGCGTCCCGCTCATCGTCTTGGCTGCACTCTGCACCGCCTTGATGATGTTCACGTAGCCCGTACACCGGCAGAGATTGCCTTCGAGGCCCCGGCGGATCTCGTCTTCGGTCGGGTTTGGGTTCTGTTCCAGGAGATAGGCCGCGGCCATGATGAAACCGGGCGTGCAGTAACCGCACTGCAGTCCGTGCTCGTCCCAGAAAGCCTGCTGGATCGGGTGGAGCTCATCACCCTTGGCCATGCCTTCGATGGTCGTGAGGCTGCGGCCGTCGGCCTGGACGGCGAACATCGTGCAGCTCTTGACCGCCTTGCCGTCGACGTGGATCGTGCAGGCGCCGCACTGGCTGGTGTCGCAGCCGATGTGCGTTCCGGTCAGACCCACGACATCCCGGAGGTAGTGCACGAGCAGCAGCCGAGGTTCGACCTCGTGCTCGTGCTTTCGCCCGTTGACGGTAACAGCGACCTTATGGTTCATCCGGCTCCCTCCTAGCTAGCGGGCGGCGCGCTCGGGGCGCGGGCGGCGCATGACGGGCGGCCGCGCGGACGCGATTCGAAACCGTGCCCGAACCTGTCGGACACCTACTATTCGGCTACTTTTACTCCTGAAATGCAACTGGAGAATTCCTTTTCAGTCGATGCGCCCCCAGACCGGGTGTTCGCCTACCTCCTCGACATCAACAAAGTCGTTGGCTGCGTGCCGGGCGCAGAGCTGTCGGAGGTGGTCGATTCGACCACGTTCAAGGGCAAGGTAAAGATCAAGGTCGGGCCGATCACGGTCGCCTACAACGGAACCGCGCGCATCGCGGACCGCGACGACGCGGGCAGGTCAGCCGCCATCGAGGCCGAGGGCCGCGAAACCACCGGGCCGGGATCAGCCCGCGCGAAGGCATTGATGAAGGTCGACGCCGAGGGCGCCGGATCCGTGGTTAAGATCTCGACCGACTACAGCGTGGCGGGGCGCGTGGCGCAGTTCGGTCGTGGCGTGATGGAAGACGTGTCGCGGCGGATCATCAACGAGATGGCCGCGTGCATCAAGGCCAACGTCGAGGGCGGCGAGCAGCACGCCGCGGCGGTGTCGGGCGGCTCGGTCAGCGCCGACGCACCGCCGCCGGTACTAGTGACCGCCCGGCCGGTCAACGCTGTCTCAATGTTCTTCCAGGTTCTCTGGGAGGGAGTCCGCCGGGTGTTCGGAGCCCGTCCGACCTAACCTAGGAAAACAGCCAGCATGTGGTCGCGGTTGGCCCAGATGTTGGGCTGCGACCAGCTCTTGCCCGGCACACCGATGATCGTCACGGTGACGTCGTAAAGCTGGAAGAACCGGTTCTTGAGCAGGATCTCGGAGTGCATCTCAGGTGTCGAAGCCTTGGTGAACTCGGCGAATCCCGTGACCATGAAATCGGCCGCCTGGTACATCACGTAACGGCGCATCGTCTCCACAGCCTGGTCAGGCGGCGGGGGCTCTTGTTCGATCGTGCGGATGCCGCCGACCAGCGCCTTGTTGAACACCCCCTCGGGCACTCCGTTCAGCGGCACAGCGCCCGGGAGCAACGGCTCCGCCGAGACGTTGCGCAGGTGGAAGATCGACTCCGGGTCATTCAGCGTCTCCCGCATACGACCGCGGAGATGTATCTCCCCCGACAAACGCTGGTACGGGGTGAGGACGTCAACCTTCACCCAGTTCGCTGTGCCTATCGCGCCGGCAGTGGGCTGTTGCATCGCCCGGGAGAATACCTTTCCGCTGCGAGAATTGCGCAGTGAAGCTCGAAGACGCAAAGCGACGGATCGCGCAGGACAGCGAGCTGCATGCCTTCATCTCGATCTCTGACGAGACCGGCGACGGACCCGTCGTCGCGGTCAAAGACCTGGTCGATGTCAAAGGCACCGTCACGACCGCGGGCGGGATCATCCTGCCCAAGACTCCGGCCGCCAACGACGCGCCAGTGGTGAACCGCCTGCGCGGGCATGGATGCGTGATGGTCGGCAAGACGAACCTGCACGAGTTCGCGTACGGCGTGACCAGCATCAACCCGCACTTCGGCGCGGTCCTCAACCCGCACGACACGAGCCGGGTGGCCGGTGGCTCGTCTGGCGGCTCGGGCGTCGCCGTCGCGAAGGGAATGTGCGACTGGGCAATCGGCAGCGACACCGGCGGCTCGATCCGCATTCCCTCCGCCCTATGCGGCGTCGTCGGCTTCAAGCCGGCGTTTGGCAGCATCGACACCACCGGGGTGATCCCGCTCAGTCGCTCACTCGACACTCTTGGTCCGATGGCGCCGGACGTGGCGACCGCCGCACAGGCATTCGCGATGATGACCGGCGAGGCTGCGCCGTCGATGCCCAGCTCAAGGCCCCGATTCGCGGTCCCGGCGAACTGGGTACGCGACCTCGACGATCAGACATCGCGCGCCTGGGCGCTCGTGTCCAGAGGAATTCCCGAGATTCAGTTTGTCGAGCACGGCGCTCTATTCCGGGATGGGCTGACCATCTTGATGGTCGAAGCCTCGGTTTATCACCGGCGCTGGGTGGCCGAGTACCCAGACAAATATGGCGCCGACGTGCTGACCCTGCTTCGACGAGGACTCGAGATCCTCGGTGTCGATTACGAGGAGGCGCGGACTGCTCGGCCGGGCCTGCAAGCGGCCGCGCGTGCGGCGATGTCGGACGTCGACGCGTTGATCCTGCCCACCACCGCGATCGTGGCCCCGCTCGTCACCGCAGGCATCGAGGCACGCGAGCCGCTGGCGCGATACACCCGTCCGTTCAACCTGACGGGCCAGCCGGTGGTGTCGCTGCCGGCTCCGGTCAGCGGACTGCCGGTCGGCATCCAGGTCGTTGGCCGCACCAATGCCGGCGCCCTGGCTGCGGCGATGTGGCTGGAGCGGGAGTGGCGAAGCCCCGCGGCGTGAAATCCAAGGAGCTCTACCCGGCGGTTTTCAGCCGCCACGCCGAGGCTTACAAGTCGCGGCTCGACGAGGTCATGGCGCGCGGCGAGGCGCGTGGACGTTTGCTCATGCTCGAACGGTGCGGGGCGACTCCCGGCATGAGAGTCCTCGACCTCGCTTGCGGGCCCGGCAACATCACGCGGCTGCTGGCCCAGCGAGTGCAGCCCGGCGGCCGAGTAATCGGGGTCGACCTGGCCCGCGGAATGATCGCGCTCGCGGCCCGCGAGCATCTGCCGGGCACGTGGTTTGCAGTAATGGATATGGAGAGGTTGGGCTTGCGCGACCAGGCTTTCGACGCTGCCACGTGCGGCCACGGGCTGCAGTTCGCACCTGACCTCGACTGTGCGCTGCGCGAGGCCTGGCGCGTGCTGCGGCCGTCTGGAGTCCTCGCCGCGAGCGTGCCCGCGGCGGGCGTCGACGAATCGGTGTGGGCGCTGATCGACCGCGTCGTCGACCGTCACCTCCCACCGGCGCCCAGAGCGGTCGATGACTCGGCAACTCGCGCGACCGTCGGCGATCCGGATGCGTTCCGCGCAGCCGCGCTGGGCGCGGGCTTCGGCTCCGCAACCGTGGAGGTTGTCGACGAGGAGGTGCACTGGGATTCGGCCCAAATGCTCGTCGCGCGGTGCATGGGCTGGTGGCAGTTCGCGTGGCGTACCGATGCGGTGGACCAGTCTCTCCGCGAGACGTTCATGGCGGAAGCGACCGAGGCGGTGCAGCGAGAGTATCCCGGCGCGATCACGACACACAGCCGCAACCTGGTCCTGACGGCGCGGAGGGCATGAGTCGAGTGCCCGCGCCGAGCGTGTTGATGCGCTTGCTGGGATTCACGGTGCCGTGCGTGCTCGCGCTCGCGGGCATGCAGCCGCTGATCGGCGCCGCAGTGGGAGCCATCGGCACCGGCTGGGCGGTGCGGATGAGCCTGCCGGCCTTGCTCGGCGCGGTGGTCATCTTCATCGGCGGCCGGCTGCTGGACCGCGGTGACGCCGTGCAGCCCCCGTGGTACTCGGCGTGGGTTCTGATGCCCGGGGCATTCGTGCTCGCGGGGGCGGCCGCGATGTGCATCTTCGGCGCGCTGGTTCAGCTGGAGCTGATCGACACGACCATGTGGGTGCTGCTGGCGGCAGGCGTCGCGCTGTGGTCGGGAGCTCTGCTCTACCTGCGCCGCGCCTCGCGCTAGTCAATGCTTTCGCGGGCCCTCCCAACGCGCCAGGCGCGGGCCGGTTCGGACTTACTGATCGCTCCCGGGCCGTCCCTCCCCCGCCGGCCTGAACCTGCGCCGAGGTTACGAACGAAAAAAGATCAGGTCAACGCAGCCTGTTAAGACGCGCTACCGGACGCGCGGGAGTGCATCATCCCCGAGCCGCCCTCGCCGCCTGTGCGGCGCAGGCAGACGCAAACCCACATCCGAAATGGACGCCAGGCCTCGGACAAGCCCTCGAGGGTCGCCATGTCGGGCTCGCGCTGCAGCCCGTAAGCCTCGCGCAGGGCCGCAAGCAAGCGGCGCTCGGTCGTCGGCATCTCGTCGACGGCACTCAACGCTCGCAGGCGGATGAGCTGCGCGCCCCACTCGCCGATGCCGGGCAGCCGGCGAAGCTCGGCCAGGCAAGCCTCCGGAGCCATCGCGCGAAGCCGCTCGGTGTCGAGCCAGTCGGCGAGCGCTGCCTCGCCCAGCTTGTTCAGATACTCAACCTTGCGGCCGAACAGCCCGCGAAACGATTCGAGCTTCACAAGCTGTGCCGGCGCGGGAAACGCCCACATCCGATGGCCATGGATGTCGACCTCGTGCCCGATATCGCGGGACAGCCTGTCCTTAACGCCCTGGCCCTGCCGCATCGAGATACGCGTGGAGATCAGGCACCAGGCAGCAGCCTCGTATGCGTCGGACCAGTTGACGGGTCGGAACCCAGCAAACGTCCGCTGCAGGCGCCCGACGACCGGATCGCGCAAACCGACCTCGTGCCAGCCCGACCCGTCCACGTCGAGACTCAAGATGCGGGCCACCTTCGCCTGAACGTCGACGGCGCTCGCATCGCCATACACCTCGCCGTGCACATGCGAATCAGCGCTTTGAGTGAGGCACACCCCAACCGGCTTCCACCCCGTGTCGGTGAGAAATGCCAGGTGCAGGTGACCGCCGCCGGGGTGGCCTTCAGACGGCGCCTCGTGCCAGGCACCGATGAAATCGGCGCTCGCCCGCAACGAGTAATCGCCGGACGGTGAGATCTCGAATGCCGGCCTGACAGCGGTGCTCATATCAGCTCACACAAAAAAGCCGGCCGCCCTGGGCGACCGGCCGTTGATAGCTTTGAACTAAGCCAGCTTGATGCGGTTGGCCCGCGGGCCCTTCTGGCTCGGCTCGATCTCGAAGCTCACGCGCTCACCGCCGGCGAGGGAGTCGAAGTTCACGCTCGAGTCCAGGCCGGTCCGGTGGAAGAAGTACTCCCGCCCATCCTCAGCCGCGATGAAGCCGAACCCTCGATCGGATACAAGCTTCTTGATGGTGCCTGTCGGCATGTCGAACTCCTCTTCTCGAAACTCAGGTACGAACGCACGGGTCCTTTCGAGAAGAATCGACGACCGCGGCGCACATCGCCCCCCTCGGGCGACTCATTTAGCCTACCACGCGGTTCAGGGGGCTCCTTTCAGAGCGCCAGCATGGCGACGCCGACCAGAGTCGCGCTCGCGCCGGCGATCTTGAGCACGGCCGATCGACGCTCGCGGAGCTTCCAAACGCCCCACACTGCCACGGCCACGACCGCCGTCTCACGGACGGGCGCGACCACCGAAAGAGGCGCGATGTAGAGCGCGAGCAGAACCAGCATGTATCCGCTCCACATGAACACCCCGATAAGGGCCGCCTGTGGCAGCGATGGCGCCTTTTCGCCCGCGCCCTCGGGCCGGATGTGCAGACGCCCGGCCAGCGGAAGGGTGACCGTGACCAGCACGGCCAGAACCGCCACGAGCATCCATCCGTACACCCACGGGATGGTGAGCCGCACGCCCACGCGATCGACGGCCGTGTATGCGGCGATGGCTACGCCGGTCATCAGCGCTGGGAGGGTCGCGCGTCCACTGGTTTGCGGCAGCGTGACGGCAAGGATCCCGCCGAGCAGCAGCACGATGCCCGCGAGCTGCAATCCGGTGAGCCGCTCACCGAGCACGGCGATCCCGATCACGACTGCGAGCAGCGGTGCCGAGCCGCGCGCGATCGGATAGACCACCGACAGCTCGCCGCGGCCATACGCGGCAGAAAGCAACCAAAGGTATGCGAGCTCGAACACTGCGGAGGCCACAGCAAAGCTGATCGCCGCGACGCTGATGGAAGGCCGGCCGATCGCGAACCAGGCGACCGCGACAGGCACGGTGGTGATCAGCACCGCAAGCACCGTCCCGCGCTGGAATGTCGTCAGCGGATCGCCGCTCACCTTCACCAGCACGTTCCACGTCCCGTGCACGACCGCCGCGGCCAGCGCCAGGCCGATCGCCACGGGAATCACAGCGGCACTGTCGCACAGCGACACGATCGGAGAGCGCACAATCCGATCGTTGGGGGCGATGTGACAAGGCCCTATTTCGAACCTCTCGCCGGCATCGACACGTGGTTCCTCTACGCAGAGCGCCACGAGGCCCCGCTCCACATCGGTGCGACGTACATCTTCGAGGGCACGCCGCGCGTGAAGGGCGGACGCGGAGCGCTCGGGCTCGCGAGGACGATCGAGGAGCGCCTGCACCTCGTCCCGCGCTACCGCCAGAAGCTCATGTGGCCGCCGGGCGGCATCGGCAATCCAGTCTGGGTTGACTACGCGGACTTCGATCTTTCGTACCACGTGCGCCGCGCTGCGCTGCCAAGCCCGGGCGACGACGACACACTTCGCGATTACGTCGCCCGCGTCTTCGCCCGGCCGCTCGATCTGAACAAGCCGCTGTGGGAGGTCACGATCGTCGAAGGGTTGACGGGCGGACGTATCGCTGTCGTCAACAAGGTCCATCACGCAATGGTCGACGGCATCTCGACGGTCGACCTGGCGACGCTGCTGCTCGACGTCGAGCCCGAGCCGGCGCCCTATCCACGCCCGCCCAAGTGGAAACCCCGGCCGGCGCCGAAACGCAACGACCTGCTGGCGCATATGACCAGGTCGATGTCGCCGCTCGAGGTGGTGAAGGACATCGTCAAGCTGCAGCCGCGCGAGCTGCTCGAGGCGGTGCTTCGCTCGCCGTGGACCGGCGGGCTGCAGCTGGCGCTGTCATGGCTGAGGCCAGGCACGCCGTTGTTCTTCAACCAACCCATCGGCCCGCATCGTCGAGTGCAGTCGGTGAAGGTTCCGCTGCAGTGGTTCAAGGACGTGAAGACAGCATTCGGAGGCACTGTGAACGATGTCGTGCTCGCAGTCATCGGCGAGGCGATGTCGCGGTGGCTCTACGAGCGCGGTGACGCCATCCCGGAATCGCTGCGCGTGTTCGCTCCGGTCAGCGTGCGCGACGATTCGCAGCGCTACCGGCTGGGCAACCTCGTGAGCGCGATGGTGCTCGAGGTGCCGCTGCCGCCAATGCTTCCATCGGATCGCGTGCATATGGTCACGGCGGCCACGGGCGACCTCAAGCGCTCACGTCAGGCGGTCGCCGCGCAGACGCTCACGCAGCTCGCGACCTGGGCGCCGGCGACGCTGCAGAACCTCGCCGGCAACTTGATGACCACGCAGATGCGCTGGTCACCGCAATCGGTGATCAACCTGGTCGTGACGAACATTCCCGGTCCGCAGATTCCCTTCTACACAGGAGGCGCCGAGCTCATCGATGTGTGGCCATTCGTCTCCGTGTATCACTCGCTCGGCTTGAACATCGCGATCGTCTCGTACAACGGGAGCGTTTTTTTCGGCGCGCTTGCTGATCGCGACCTCGTACCGGACCTCGACGATTTCGCGCGCCACCTCGAGCAGGCGGCGGCCGATTACCACGATGCGGCGACCAGGCCGGCGCGAAAGCGGCGCGCGCCGACTACGTCACGCGGCCGTACGACGCGGCCTCGCAAGCAGGCGGCCCAGCAAACGGTAAACCTCAGGGTTGACGACCAGTCCGTTGTGGCCGCCCCAAACGGAGATCGCCGGGATGTCAGGCCTGAGGCAGCTGCGGAAGTTCACCACGTCGTCTGACTTCGTGTAGATCGAGGTCGTCGGCACCGCCGGAGGCTGGCGCAGCTCGTGCCCAAAGCGGCCCTCCGCCTGGAAGCTGCGTCCGTAGCGCAGCTCGCCAGCGGTGCGGATGACGCCCACGGCGACGTTGGTAAGCGCGGCCACGTCGAACTGGTTGGCGAATGGCGAGCCCAGGCCGATGA
>Ga0137395_10001131_pt1 | contig 12125 bp, 8 predicted proteins | sample czobulk216metaG_FD_108283 | JGI IMG/M metagenome (GOLD analysis project Ga0137395, IMG submission 108283) | Vadose zone soil microbial communities from Angelo Coast Range Reserve, California, USA - czobulk2.16 metaG | ecosystem: Environmental > Terrestrial > Soil > Vadose zone | place: USA...
CTGATGTTTTCGCACTTTCGACAACCAGCGCGGGACATGGTGGCTTTTGACACCACCAGGATAAGCGACTCGTCGGGGGTGGAGATTCCCGGGATGCTGGGTTTTGCGATGTTGTGTCGGATGGAGGTCAAGATCAATTACCGCGATGGGCTTGTCGATCTCGGATACGATCCGAACCGCTGGCACTGATACAGCTCCCAAGGCGCGAGAGCTGCCGAAGACCCGTGGTTATTTTGGAATTGCGGTCCCCTGCAGTTGGGCCAGATCCGCGAGGACTTCGGCGCTGTGTTTTTCGGCGTTCACGTTGAGATAGGTTTTGCGGACGATCCCTTGCGGATCGATGAGAAAGGTATGGCGGGCGGAGAGTTTGGCGACGCCCAGGTTCACAAGGGAGTCGTAGGAGGAAGACACTTCGTACTTTGTATCGGCGAGAAGCTTGAAAGCGAGACCTTCTTTGGCGCAAAACTTCTGGTGGGTGGCCTCGTCTTGCACACTCACACCGAGGACGATCGCTTTTTTCTGTTCGTACTGCGGGAGGTCACGCTGAAAATTGTGAGCTTCCTTGGTACAGCCGCTGGTGAAATCCTTGGGATAAAAATAGAGCACGACCCAGCTGCCGCGAAGATCATGCAGGCTGAGCGGCTTGCCATCTTGCGAATTCAAGGTGAAATCCGGCGCGGGAGTGCCTGAAGAAGGCGCTTTGCCTCCGGTGCGCATGGCCCGGACAACGGCGACTCCGACGAGAAGTACAAATACGGCTACGAAGATTCCCATCATTTTCATCTCACACACTCGGCTTTGGTTTTGAACCAGACGCGTTGCACAGTCCCGCTATTCTTTTTGGCTGAACAGGCCAAAACCCAAACGAAATTGAATGGTGTTGACGCCGGGGTTCGGGGTGGCGAGCCCGGCGTTCGAAATATGCATGTAACGAACTTCCGTGCCGATGTTGTATTTGCTCCGAAGGAAGTGGAGACCGAAAGCGCCGCCACTTGTGAAATTGACGCGCGATGTTCCTTCGGGAACCTTGGTATTGGTAAACACCGTGCCGCCGCCGATCTCGACATACGGAACCACGCTGCTGCGCGTGTCGAGCGCCCACTTGAAGCTGAATGGATTGATACCAACACCGTATGCCGTGTTCGTTTTCTGAACTATCAGGAAGACTGGAACGGCGTCCACCGCATATTCCAATCGGCCGCGCAGGAAACCGGGGCCGTGTGGCGCGGTGAGGATCAGGCCATAACGGAAGCCCGCGTTCCAAATACCGTCGCCGGATTGGCTGCCGCTGATTCCGTGGCCTCCGCCAGTCCACACCTGCAACTCATGGCCGCCCTCGACGGGGCCGGCTTGCCCGCGGGCCGCCGGCGCGTTCAGGAGTGCAGCAAACACGAGAGCCATGAAGATTCTTGGCACCGCGGGTCTCCTTAGGGTTCTTTGATTCTGGCCACAGGAGTATAGGTGCAAAGAAGATATAGAAAAATCGCTCGAAAGGCGAATAACTTGTAAATGGGGCCTGATTTTGGTTGACAACCGGCGATATTAAGCATAGTTTACTAATATTATTTAGTGCGATTAACAAGGTCAAGCTTTGCGGGGAGACGGATTCCCGAGCTATTCATCGCTTTGTAATGGCCTATGCTCTACAAGATTAAGAATCGTCGCCAGCCCGGCATCGCAGGCCAGCCGCGCAGACCAAGGAAGCAGAGAGAATGCAAGAGTGCAAGCTGCCGTTTCGTATCCAGATCGCGGTGATACTTGCGATTTTGTTTTTGTGCGGTCCGCCGCGACTGCGCGCTCAAGACACAGCCGTAACTCCGGAACAACAGCCTGTCCGAGTGCAGGTGGAGGGCGCTGAAGCGGATCCGCCAGCCATATTTCCGCATCCAGAGACAGACCGCTGGTGGATTTCTGGTCAAGCGAATTTTATCTCGCAGTGGCATCCGGCGTTTCATTCTCCGTATCAAGGGCCGCGCAGCCTGCCTCCCGAGGCGCAAGATGCGACTTCGCGCGTCCTCACGTTTTTCAGCGGCATTCGATTGACGGACACGACGGAATTGCTTTGCGATGTCCAGGAAACCGGTGGTCACGGAATCGGCGAGGTGGTTGGCCTGGCGGGGGTCACGAATCTGGACATCGTGCGGAATCCTGACTTGAGCAAAGCGCCCTACATTGCGCGGCTCATGTGGCATCAAATCATTCCTCTTGGCGGCGGCAAGATTGGCAATACCCGTTCGCCATTCTCGCTTTTTCCCTCGCTTCCGGAGCGCCGGCTCGAAATCCGCTTCGGAAAGTTCAGCCTGGTGGACTTTTTCGACAACAATACGTATGGCACGGACACCAGCTTCCAGTTCATGAATTGGACCGTGGATAACAACGGCGCGTATGACTATGCGGCGGACACGCGTGGGTTTACGTTCGCGGCGATGCTCGAATATCACGAGCGACGCTGGGCGGTTCGATTTGCGGAAGCGATGATGCCGAAGGTCGCCAACGGGATTCACTTGGACGCGAACATGAGCCGAGCGCGCGCCGAGAATATTGAGTTTGAACTCCATGGAACCGTGCTTCGACATCAGGAAGGGGTTGTCCGCTTCTTGGGATACATCAATCATGCCAACATGGGGAGCTACCGCATGGCGATTGATAATTTCCTGGCCGGGATCACTCCCAAGCCGGACATCACGACTCATCCTCTCGAAACGACGATCAAGTACGGATTCGGTGTCAATTTCGAACAGCCGCTCAATGACTGGATGGGAGTGTTCGGCAGGTGGGGATGGAACGAGGGCCGGCACGAATCGTTCGCGTATACCGAAGTGGATGAGACGGCAGAAGTCGGCGTTGGCGGAAGTGGCAGGCGGTGGCGCAGGAAATTTGACCGCGCTGGTTTGGCGTTGGTTACGAACGGCATCTCGCGGGACCACCAAGAGTACCTCGCGCTCGGCGGCGTGGGTTTTCTTCTCGGCGATGGCAAGCTGAACTACGGACGCGAGACGATTGTTGAGAGCTACTATACGCTCCACGTGTGGCGCGGGATTTATCCATCGTTTGGCGTGCAGCACATAAACAATCCCGGCTACAACCGGGACCGGGGACCCGTAGTGGTGCCAACACTGCGGCTTCATCTGGAGCTCTAGCGCCTCATACGGCGAAACTTCTTGGCAGAAAGGCGAAAGTCTGCTAACTAAGTGCTGTTAATTTTGTTCCGGTAACAAAAGATTGGCCGTTCTAGTCCCTTCCGTTTAGAGTAGTGTCGCAAACCTTGGGGTGGGGTGAGTTCATGAAAGCAGAATTGCGGTGGACTCCGTCTAGGGAGTTCGCAAGCGTCTTCCGTTTTTTCCTCGTTGTATCTGCGATCGGATTCTTTTCGTTTGCCGCCGGCGCGCAGACCGTTGATGAGGTTATCGCCAAGAATATTCAGGCGAAAGGCGGAGCCGACAAGCTGAAATCGGTGCGCACCGTCCGCATCACGACGAAGTTCAGCCAAGGATCCTTTCGCGCCGAATTCCGTCAAGAGATCAAACGCGCGGACAAAGTTCGAGAAGAATTTATCATTCAAGGTCTGGCGCAGGTGCAGGCCTACGATGGCAAGACCGGGTGGCAAATTTCTCCGTTCGGCGGGCGCAAGGATCCGGAGCTGCTCGCGCAGGACGATTTGAAAAGCCTGATCGTGGACGCCGATATCGACGGGCCGCTGGTGGATTACAAAGAGAAGGGACATAAGGCCGACCTCGTGGGGCACGATTCGATGGAAGGAACGGATTGTTTCAAAATCAAACTGAGCATGAAAAACGGGGACGTACGCTACTACTACCTGGATGCGGACTCGTACCTGGAGCTGAAAGTGGAAATTCAAACCACGGTCCGCGGCACGCTTCAGGAATCCGAGATGTATTACGGCGACTATGAACAGGTGAACGGCATCTATTATCCCTTTGCCATCGAACAGGCGCAAAAGGGCAGCGCTTCGCGGGCGCAGTTCTCCGTTGAAAAAATCGAGCAAAACATACCGCTGGAAGATGCGCACTTCTCGATGCCAGCGTCCAAACCGGAAACGAAGGCGCCGCCGGCCGGAAAATAATTTTCCACCGCACGAACATCCATGGATCGACCACAACCCAAGAAACCTAGCTTCTACTTTATCGCTGAGGAATTCGCCGATATGCGCAAATCAATCCGTTGCTTTGCTGCTGTGACGATTGTGTCTTTCGCGACGATGATTTTCGCCGGGCCCATGCCGGCGCAAGACGCCAAGTTTGACTCGGATACCATCTCCGGCCTCGGAGCGCGGAACATCGGCTCCGCCGCCATGAGCGGACGAGTGGCGGCGATTGCCGCGGTGAAAGAAGACGGCCGGCTGACCGTGTACATTGGGGCAGCCAGCGGCGGCGTCTGGAAATCCTCGAACGGTGGCACAACGTTCAAGCCGGTTTTCGACAAGGAGTCCGCGCAATCCATTGGCGCTGTCGTCATCGATCCACAATCGCCGAAGACGATTTGGGCGGGCGCGGGCGAGTCATGGACGCGAAACAGCGTGTCAATCGGCAACGGCATCTACAAGTCGACGGACGGTGGCGACAGTTGGACCAACATGGGGCTGAAGAATTCCGAGCGTATTGCAAAAATTATCATCGATCCGAAGAGCAGCGACACGATTTACGTCTGCGTGCCAGGGAAACTGTGGAGCGACAGCGAGGATCGCGGCGTTTACAAGACGACCGACGGCGGCAAGAGCTGGAACAAGATTTTGAAGGGCGCGAACCTCTCGACGGGCTGCTCCATGATTTCCATGAATCCGCAAGACCCAAAGGCGCTTTTCGCGGGCATGTGGGACTTCCGGCGGAAGGGCTGGACTTTCCGGTCGGGCGGCGAGAATGCCACCGCGGCGAGCGGCAGCGGATTTTTCCAGACCACGGATGGCGGGACCACCTGGAAGGAATTGGATGATAAAAGCGCCAAAGGGCTCCCGGCGAAACCATGGGGGCGTATTGCGGTCACGATCGCGCCGTCAAAGCCAAATGTTGTGTACGCGATGATCGAATCGACGCGAAGCGCGCTGTTCCGCTCGGATGATGGCGGCAAAACATGGGAAGAGCGCGACCGCAGCAATTGGATGGTGTGGCGGCCTTTTTATTTTGCGAATCTGATAGTCGATCCGAAAAACGAGAACAAAGTTTACAAGCCGGACCTTACGTTGATCATGAGCGAGGACGGCGGCAGAAGCTTCAGCGGAATCGGTAACGGCGCGCACGGCGATTTCCACGACGTGTGGGTGAATCCCGACAATACGGATCACCTCATCGCATGTGATGACGGCGGCGTTTGGTATTCCTACGACGGCGGCAATACCTGGTGGAAGGGCAATAACCTTCCGATCTCGCAGTTCTACCACGTGAGCGTGGACGCTGCCGATCCTTACCACGTTTTCGGCGGGTTGCAGGACAACAGCGTGTGGATAGGCGACTCTCAGTATCCGGGCGGAATCACCAACGGCCGCTGGGAAAATATTTTTGGCGGGGATGGATTTTGGGTATTCCCGGATCCGGCCGATGCCAATTACGTTTACGCCGAATCCCAAGGAGGCTTTATTGGGCGAGTCAATCGGGTCACGCTAGAAGGCAGATTGATCAAGCCGGAACAGAATTACGGGGAAGGGAAGCTGCGATTCAACTGGAACACGCCGATCCACATGAGTCCGAATGAGAAAGGGACGATTTACATTGGCGCGCAATTCCTTTTCCGCTCGCGCGACCACGGACAATCGTGGGATCGCATCTCGCCGGATCTCACTACGAATGATCTGGAGAAACAGAAGCAGGAGCAGTCCGGCGGCGTGACCGTGGACAATTCCTACGCCGAGATGCACACGACGATCTATTCGATCAGCGAATCACCGCGCGATAGTCAAATGATCTGGGTTGGAACTGATGACGGAAATCTCCAAGTGACCCGCGACGGGGCGAAGTCCTGGACGAACGTCGTCGGCAATGTTCCAAATTTGCCGAAAGCTTCGTGGGTTTCGTGGGTGGAAGCCAGCTTGTATGACGCGGGCACAGCTTATGCAACGTTCGACCGGCACACGTTCGGGGATATGGACCCGCACGTCTTCAAGACCACGGACTACGGGAACACCTGGACGCCCATCGTCCCGGCAGACAGCGGTGTGCATGGCTACGCGCACGTCATTAAAGAAGATACGGTAAGGCCCAATTTATTATTTCTGGGGACGGAGTTCGGACTTTGGATTTCACCGGATGGCGGAAAGCACTGGGCGCAATACAAAGGCCACGAGTTCCCGATGGTGGCCGTGCGGGACATCGTGGTGCACCCGCGCGAATCGGATCTCGTCATCGCCACGCATGGCCGCGGCATCTGGATCGTGGACGACATCACGCCGCTGCGCAAGCTGAGTCCCGAAGTCATGGCGAAAGAAGCGGTTTTCCTCCAAGCCAAACCCGCAGAGCAGCGGCTGCCTGCGAATGGCGGCTGGGCGGAGGGAAGCGCCGTATACACGGGGCCCAATCCTCCGGACGCGGCGTTGATTACTTATTACCAGAGCAAGCGGCATATTTTTGGAAAAATGAAACTGGAAATTCTTGATTCGCAAGGGAAGCTGGTGGACACCCTCCCTCCGAATAGCAGGCGCGGCATTAGCCGTGTGGAATGGCCGATGCGATTGAAGGCGCCGCACGTTCCGCCGGCGGCTACGGCTGCGTTTGAGGCGGCCCAGGGCCCCAGAGTTTTGCCCGGTACCTACACGGTGAAAATGACGCGCGGCAAAGAAACGTACAGCACACAGCTTGTGCTGGAGCTCGATCCGCGCGCCAAATTCACGATGGAAGATCGCAAACTGGAATTTGACGCGGCGATGCGCCTCCATCGGCTGCTCGGAGAGATGAGCTTCGATGTCGACCGCATCAACGGCGTACACAATGCGCTAGTGGAGCGCAGCGCAAAGCTGAAGGGAGACGCCGCCGTCAGCAAGCGGCTGCAGGACCTCGCCGGCAAAGTCGAAGCCATGCGCAAGAAAATCGTAGCCACAACCGAGGGGGGCGCCATCACCGGCGAGGAGCGCATCCGTGAAAAAACGACCCAACTCTATGGAGCCGTGCTGAATTACGAAGGACGCCCAGGCGATTATCAAATCGCGCGCATCGACTCACTGAAGAAAGAACTTGATGACGTAGCCGGCGAGTTTGGCGCCTTCGTTGCGAAGGAGCTTCCCACCGTAAACAAAACTCTTTCCCAGAAAAAGCTGGAGCCTATCCAGCCCATCGATCACAAGGCCTGGGATGCTGCCGAGAGTGATTCCGGAGCTGGCGCTCCCGGAGCCGCCATGCTCTTCCACGAGCGCGACTAGTTTCGGAACGGCATACAACGCGCTGGCGCGGAGCGGTCAGTCTCCTTTTCCCAAAAGCTGGCGAGCGTAGGCTGGCGCTTTGCCGGCGTCTTCGTGCTTGAAGTAGGCGTACACATCCACGCCCTGGCCGAGCCAGGCATCAAAGCGTTTCCTCCAGGCCGTGATTTGCTTCGCAGTGTAATCCTCCAGGCGCAGGCGGGCGTAGGTGAAGCCGGCAGTGAGCACGTCCGGAGGGGTTTGTTTGTCGGTCTCGGACAGGCAGAGAGCCGTTTTGTGCTGACGGAGAACAGCGTACGTTTCGTCGGTGTACCAGGACGGGTGGCGGACCTCAAAGGCGAAAGCAAAAGCTTCCGGGCGAAGAGCAAGAAAGTCCTCGAGCAGCGGACGGTCGAATTTGAAATTGGGCGGGAGTTGAACGAGGATGGGCCCGAGGTGGTCGCCGTCGTTTAGGACGCTGGCGACTTCCAGGAAACGCTTCAGTGTGCTCCCGCAATTGCGCAGCCTTTGAATGTGCGTGATTTGTTGGTTGGCCTTCAAGGCGAAGCGAAATCCTTCGGGAACAGTCTGCGCCCACTGCAGGAGCACGTTCTCCGTCGGCATGCGGTAGAAACTGTGATTGATTTCGACCGTCGAGAACTGCTTGGCGTAGAAGGAGAGCATTTCGCGGTCCGGAAGCTTCTGCGGATAAAAGCTACCCTTCCACTGTTTGTAAGAGTATCCAGAAGTTCCCACAAGAAGCCGGCCTTCGCGAGGAATGGCGCACCTCCGTGCCCTAGCATTTAATCACAGCAACACCGCTCGGAAAAGGCAAAGGCGCGCGGTTTGCGATCAAGGCGCCTTTTTGGTTCTCGGCGGCATTCGGTTGCTGAGGAGTTCGATGGCTTGTTCGAGTCGTTGACGCCGCTTCCAGAAATCCGCCCAGAGATCACCCTTTTCCTTCAAGCGCGCAAACACCGTCTTTATGTTCAACGTTTCGGGGCGCAAGCTGGGACGCAATTCACGCGGCAGCAGGGGAGCGGAAACCGGCGCTTGAGGGAATGCCCGCACGGAATACGCGGCAGCCAGCGGACGCCCATGGGCATTTTGCTGAACGTCGATCAGCACGCGGCCCGCTGGACGCTTGGCAACGGTGCGCTCGTTGGTGACCAGATTCGGGTGCTCGGCGGTCACCGTTCGCGCGATGATCTCTCCGAAAGTGCGCAACTGCTCATACGTGTAAAGCGGCTCGACCGGTATATAGATGTGGATTCCCGTCGCGCCCGAAGTTTTCAGGAAGCTTACCAACCGCAATTCTTCCAACTTTTCGTGAAGCGCTCTAGCAATGGTCACGACCACAGAAAATTCCGTGCCATCCGAGGGATCCAAATCGAAAAAGAAGTAGTCGGGATGATCGAGATCGTCATGACGATTGGACCACGGGTTGTGATCGATACAACCCAGGCCCGTCAAGAAAAGCAGGGAAGCGCGGTCGCTTGCGGTCGCGTATTGAATGACCTCGCCGCGATGTTCGGAATCCACTGGAACCGTTTTGAACCACTCCGGCAAGCCTTCGCGGACGTCCTTCTGAAAAAAAGCCTGGCCCTTGATTCCGTCGGGATAGCGCCGCAAAACCAAGGCCCGGTCGCGTAGAAAGGGCAAGATGAAATCCGCCATGCGATAGTAGTAGGCCAGCAGATTCCGTTTGGTGTAGCCGGACTCGGGGAAATACACTTTGTTCAGGTTGCTGAAGCGTAGCCGTTTGCCGTCCAGTTCGATGGTGACGGTTTCGAGGCGCCCCTTGAACAACTCGGCTTCGATCTCATCTTTTGAGCTGAGCACGCGGCCAACCACCTCGGGCGCGCGAACCACGGCCGGGGGAGCAGCAGGTTCGGCAGAGGCCACCTCGTTCTCCCATTGGCAATCCTCGGGACGCGCATCCTCGCGGAGTGCAAGAAAAACAGGGTGACGCAGAGCGTGTTCCTGCGTCCATCCGCTGAACTTGACCCGTGCGACCAGGACGGGAGAGACCCACGATGGTCTTTCGTTGGTTTCGGGCACGGCGTCGAACGGGCAACCGGAAGCTGCCAGCTCTTTCAACCTGCTGGTCAATTCTCTCAGCTTCTTTGCGTCAAATCCGCTGCCAACGTGCCCGATGAAGCGAAGTTTCTCGCTTTGGTACAAGCCCAACAGCAATGAGCCAAGGGGAAGCGCGGAAGTGCGAGCTTCAGTCCAGCCGCCCACGACCGCGTCGACCGTCTTGGTAATCTTCAGCTTCACCCAGTACGGACTGCGATCGGAAACGTACGGGCTGTCGGCGCGCTTCGCGACGATGCCTTCCAGGCCGTTCTGCCCTGCCAGATCGAAAAGCTCTTTTCCCTGCTCCAACTGATGGTCGGCGTAACGAAACCGGTCGGACGTGTAAAGCAAGCGTTCGAGCAGTTGCTTGCGCTCAAGGAGCGGAGCTTCGCGAAGGTCGTACCCATCGCAGTAAAGAAGATCGAAGGCAAAGTAAACGACGGGAATCTGCGCGACCTGGTTTTCGCTGGGGGCCCGCACGTGCATGCGTTCCTGCAAGCGCTCGAAGTCGCCGCGGCCTTGCGCGTCCAGAGCGACGATCTCTCCGTCAAGAATGGCCTGGCGAGCGGCTAAAGCAGCGGGAAGAAAGGCCATCTCGGGATAGCGTTTGGTGATGTCAATGCTGTTGCGAGAGCGCAGCGTCAAAGCGCCATTCTCGATTCGCGCCAGCGCGCGCACGCCGTCCCACTTGATCTCAAAGAGCCAGTTAGCATCGGAAAAAGGGCGGTCGGCGAGTGTCGCCAGCATGGGCTCCACGCGAGAGGGCATCGCGCCCTTGTGAGCGCTTTGCACCTCCGCCGCTTGAATTGGGATTGGCTGGCGTTTCGGTGGCAGTTCCTCCTTAATCTCTTCTATCGTGCGTCGCGTAAGCGCGGAACCGTCGTGCTCGTCGATGTTCCAGGAGGAATCTTCGGCGGCATCCTTGTGCTTGATCATCAACCATTCGTTGCCTTTTTCGCTCTGTTTCAGTTTCACAAGAACAAAGCTGCCCCGTAGTTTCTCCCCGTTTAAGCTGAACTTGATTTCTCCTTTTTCCAATTGCTTCAGCGCGTCGAGCTTGCCCTCCACATGAAAAGTCCCGCGGTCCCACACCATTACGGTTCCCGCGCCATAGTTGCCTTCAGGGATTTTGCCTTCGAAGTTGGCGTAGTCCAGCGGATGATCCTCGGTCATCACCGCCAGCCGCTTATCCGCGTGGCTTTGCGAAGGCCCCTTGGGCACGGCCCACGACTTCAGCGTCCCGCCGATCGCCAGTCGGAAATCGTAGTGCAGCCGCGTGGCGCGGTGCTTCTGAACCACGAACGTGTCGCCATGCTCGGCCCCCGGACGGACTTCCAACTGTGGCAGCTTCGGCTTTGGCAGCCGCGTGCGCTTGACGGCCGGGGAGGGCTTGTCCCGGACCTTATCGGCGGCGGCTTCGGGCGCGCCGGACGGCTCCGGCGTCCGGTCGAACCGGCGTTTCCGCCGGTATTCTTCAAGCTTGGCCATGGACGGATTCTATCCCATGCTGGTGTGTCGTCGCAGGAGTTGCGTTTAAGGCACCATTCTCTTGCGTGCCAGTCCGCTTGTGAGACACGTTCAAATCCAGCGCGTGCGGCACCTGACTTTTACTCGGGACAGGAACTGTTACGAAAATAGACGGTCTCAAGGCTAATGTCCGTTCTCGACATTACGGCTTTGGTGTTTTTAACCCTGTTGGTAAGGCTTACCGGCCTATCAGCAGGCTCCTGCCCGAAAAGAATGCACAGCTGAATATTATTGGACGCGAGCGCGCAGTGCTGATTGTAAGCTGGGCTCACATCGTAACAACTGCGGATATGATTGAGGCCTTGCGAGACGTCGACCTTGAATCGCTGTCCAATCGACCGTATCTACTTTGAACCTGCCATTGACCAGACGGAGTTGGTATTCGAGCGGGGATCGAAATTTGTCATTTCCGAGCACGAGAGGAACCGGTTGGCCGCCGAAGCCAACGACCGCTTGGTGTCCAGCGGAATTGACATCAAGGATGTGTACGGCACTTTGGAGAACTAGAGCGCCGAGGACCCTTACCTACTTTGTAAAATGAGCATTCCCGGGCATCGATTCATCTTGATTCCTGCCGGGGTGGGCAGCTAATCTTAAAAAGCTCGTGCGCAGTCCCAGCCTGTTGTCGAAGGAGCGTCCATATGGCCACGACCGTCTGGAAAGGCCACCTCACGTTTGGGCTGATTTCGATGCCCGTTCGCATGTCTACGGCAGCCCGTGGCGAGCGAATCAGCTTCAACCAACTCCACAAAGAGTGCCATTCGCGACTCAAGCAGCCCTTGTTTTGTCCCGTTTGCAATCGCAACGTGGAACGATCGGAAATTGTGAAGGGCTACGAATACGAAAAGGATCAATACGTGCTGTTCAGCGAAGAAGAGCTCGACAAAATCGAGCCTTCCTCGGCGCGCGTGATGGAAATCCTGGAGTTCGTGAAGCTGGACGACATGGACCCGCTCTATTTCGACTCCTCTTATTATGTTGCGCCAGAAGACGCCGGCGTGAAGGCCTACAAGCTCCTGATGAGCGCCATGCAAGAGTCCGGCTATGGAGCCATCGCCAAGCTCACCATGCATCAGCGCGAACATATCGTGATTTTACGGCCAGGTTCTAAGGGAATGACGCTGCATACGATGTTCTATTCGGATGAGATACGCGCTGCTGAATCTGTTCCGACCGATAA
>Ga0137395_10001133_pt1 | contig 12122 bp, 8 predicted proteins | sample czobulk216metaG_FD_108283 | JGI IMG/M metagenome (GOLD analysis project Ga0137395, IMG submission 108283) | Vadose zone soil microbial communities from Angelo Coast Range Reserve, California, USA - czobulk2.16 metaG | ecosystem: Environmental > Terrestrial > Soil > Vadose zone | place: USA...
AAGTTTAGCGTACTTCCTTAGTGTTGCGCATCCTTCCCGTGCAAATTGCTGAACGTCGCTGCTCTTGTCCTACACGAAGAAGCGGCGCTCGCTGATGTGCTCCAACTCGTACAGGTAAGTGCGGGTGACTTCGTAGGTGCGACCACCATTCCCGCTGAAGCTCACAGCACAACCTGGGCGTAGCCTATGGGGATTCCGGCAGATCTGAACCAACGTACGAATTCAATCTGCAAGGAAGGAAGAAGTAGGTATGGCGAAGAAAAAACAAAACTGGTGCCGGGGGCCAGAATCGAACTGGCTACGCCCGCCTTTTCAGGGCGGCGCTCTACCAATGAGCTACCCCGGCACTGGTGTTTAGAAATTGTAGGGGTGATGCGCAGCCGTGTCAATTCGGCGAAAAAACAGGTAGTGGGCCAGCCTGACCAGGAACTTGGTGACGCGACCACCATCCGGACGAGAGCACCTTGTGGAATAGGCGAACGCACCAGCATGCGCGTATCATCGACAAATGAAGCGAGAACTGCCTGTTACGTGCTGTACAGAGTGTGGCCGCGCTGGGTACAACCTGAGGGTCGCAAACGGTCGTTGTTGCAAAACCAGCGGCGAACAACGTTGCAGCGGCGTCAACGCAATTGCTAACAAAACTTTTGATTGGGGCGAATGTACCCAGTGTCAAGCAACCGGATATTATCGCAACAAGGAATGCCCGAACTGCAAAGGTGCCGGCTATCTATTCGTTGGCCAGAGGGATAAAGCAACAGTTTAAGCGCGCTACTTTCAAGCGGATCGCTGCAACGGATTGGCCTGGTCCTTCAAAGTCTCCTTCTGGCCCCTGGAGAACAATGGGTCGCAGCCATGGGCATTCTCAGTGATGACATGAAACGCATCGTGCGCGAGCAGCGATTGGGCTACATCGCAACTGTATGCCCTGATGGAACACCGAACCTCTCGCCTAAAGGAACGACTGCCGTTTGGGACGACGATCATCTGGTGTTCGCCGATATCCGGTCACCGCAATCGGTTCAGAACATCGAGCACAACCCCTCGATCGAAATCAATGTCATCGATCCGCTCGTTCGCAAGGGGTATCGATTCAAGGGGAAAGGATCTGTCCATCGCTCAGGTGAAGTCTTCCAGCGCGGGTGCCAGATGTACCGGGACATGGGACTTGCCCTTGAAATCCGAGCGGTGGTCTTGATTCATGTCGTGCGCGCGCTGCCACTGATCTCTCCGGCCTACGATCGCGGTCAGACAGAAGAGCAGGTAAAAGATCGTTGGCGCCGCTATTGGCACAAGCTTTGGGACGGAGTCGAAGACTGACGTCACAGGAACTTTTGTTTTGCCAGGACTTGGACCGGGAGTTTCCCAAACACGTCCAGCCCAGGAAACTGGAAACTGACGGCTCGCGGCCTACAAACTGAGCCAGCAAAAAAAACACTCTGCAAATCAGTGCGTGGAGTCGTCGAATTCCTTCATCCAATTGCGGTTCTTCAAGACCTCTCGTGGCTTGGTTCCGTCCGGCGGTCCAACGATGCCATCCTTTTCCATAAGATCAATCAGCCTCGCCGCGCGCCCATAGCCGATTCGCAAGCGGCGCTGCAACGTGGACGTGGAGGCGCGCCCCGCATCGCAAACCACGCGAATCGCATCTTGATAAAGATCATCGTCAACATCCTCGCCGCCGTCAGGATCGCCCTCGGCAGATCCTTCCGTCTTGCCATTCTCATCCTTCGGTGCAGCCAGCAGCTCTTCCTGATACTTCGCCTGTGCTTGCTCGCGCCAGAAGTCGCACACCGAGGTAATCTCATCTTCACTGACCAGCGGCCCGTGAATCCGGTGCAGCCGCGCAGATCCCGCCGGCAAGTAAAGCATGTCGCCTTTGCCAAGCAGCGATTCCGACCCATTCGAATCGAGAATGGTCCGCGAGTCCACTTTGCTCGCCACGCGGAATGAAATCCGGGCAGGGAAGTTCGCCTTGATCAAACCAGTAATGACGTCCACCGAAGGCCGCTGTGTCGCCAGAATCAGGTGGATGCCCACGGCGCGTGCCATCTGCGCCAGCCGCGTGATGGACTCTTCCACGTTGTTGGTGTCCACCATCATTAGGTCGGCCAATTCGTCAATCACGATGATCAGGTAGGGAAGCGGCTTGTGCTCCGTCTCTTCCAGATTGTCGAAGAGCGAAAGCGACTGCTCCTTCTTGAACGTCCGGTTGTACTGGTCAATGTTGCGCACGCCGCGCTGCGCCAGCAGCTTCAGGCGGTTCTCCATCTCCCGTGTGGCATTCCGCAGCACGTTCGAAGCGATCTTCGGATCGGTCACCACTGGCGCAATCAGGTGTGGAATATTTTCGTAAAGGTTTAGCTCCAGCCGCTTCGGGTCGACCAGCACCATTTTCACTTCGTCAGGGCTGGCCTTATACAGAATGGACATCATCAGCGAATTGATGAATACGCTCTTTCCTGTGCCCGTCGAACCCGCAATCAGCAAATGCGGCATCGCCGCCAGATCCGTGATTCGAATCCGCCCGTGCAAATCGCGCCCCATCGCCAGCGTCAGCTTGCTCGGCGAATTCACAAATTCCGGCGCGTCAATAATCTCCCGCAGCGCAATCGTCTGCCGCTTGTCGTTTGGAACTTCGATGCCAATCGTGGATTTTCCCGGAATGCGCTCGATCAGGATCGATTCCGCCTGCAGAGCCAGACACAAATCTTCCGTCAGCCCGATAATCCGGCTGTACTTGATCCCCGCGTCCGGCTTGAATTCGAATGTCGTCACCACCGGCCCGGGATTGATTTGCGTCACGCGCCCCTGGATGTCAAATTCCAGGCACTTCGCTTCAATCGCCCGCGCCCTGAACTTCAGTTCGTCCTCATCCAGCTTCTGGCTGCGTTCGCCTTCGCGCAGCAGGGAAGGGGATGGCAGCCTGTAATTCGGATTTCCCTTTGCGATTTTTGGTTCCCCGGCTTTCTTAGCCGGCTTTTCCGTGTCGCGATTAAAAACGAACAGCGGAGTTTTGCGGGGCGTCTCCTTATTCTGTTTCTCGTCCTCTTCCTCGACGTCGGTGCTGCCCTTAAAAACATCGCTCTCGTCCGCCATTCGAATCGCCTTCGCGGGCTCATTCAGTAATTCAGCTTTTCCAAGCAGTTGCGGCGGAACAGGTTTTCTTCCCGAGAGCCGCGACTCTTCCACACGCCGCCTCATCCGCCTCTGCTCCCGTTCTTCGCGCCAGGAATGCCACCGCGCCTGTGCTTTCTGCAGAATCCCCAGTTTTTCTACTTTTCCAATCGGCCCATTCGGCCCGCTGGCCCATGCGTGTGCCCCGGAAAACGAAAACCGCGTGGTCATGAACAACGCCGTCACCAGTAGCGCCACCGCCACGAGATTCGCACCCCACAAGTTGAATCCGGTACGCAGCCCCCCGGAAATCAGTGTCCCCACAAATCCGCCGGGCGGTACTGCCCCCCGCACATCCCACACGTGCCATAGCGCAAGCAGTGTCGGCAGCGAAAGCAGCAGCAACACAAATCCCGCCACCGTCGCAATCTGCGAATCAATCCCGCGGCTGCGGAACCACCGCCACCCCAGCACCAGAATCGCAGCTGGCAGCAGAAACGCCGCAAACCCAAAAATCTGGAACAGCATATCCGCGCCATATGCCCCGGCCGGACCAATCCAATTGCGCGCCAGACTGCCGTCTGGCACTGAAGCACTCACGTTAAATGACTCATCTTTCGGGGAATACGAGAGCAATGCCAGCGCGATCAGCACCGCCAGCGTGATACACAAAAACCCAATCAGCTCGTTGAAACGCTTGTTTCCAGTCGGAGTCAGTAAGCGCAAGAGGCTCTCCTCAGCTTTTTGGGGAAGGCCGAGTGTCGCGGCGGGGCGCTGGCGCTATCGCACTCCCGCTTGGAGGAACTCCCGAACACACCGAATATAGCAAACTCCCGCGCCCGAACACCAAAAACTTTCTGCGCCCGTGTTTCCAGAAGTTCTCAGTGCAGCAGCCCGGAAGCCCACGCCAACACCAACGCACCTACAATGATTCTGTACGCGGCAAACGGCGCGAAACCGTGCTTCCTTACCCACGCCAAAAACCACGCCACCGCCCCATACGCCACGATGAACGACACCACGAACCCGATCGCCAGTACCACCCAGCCGTGCGGATCAATATGCGTGACTCCAATCGCATTCGCACCCTTGCCTCGCAAAGACTTCAGCAAGTCGTACGCCGTCGCCACCACCATCGTCGGGATAGACAGGAAAAAAGAAAACTCCAGCGCCGACGCCCTCGACATCCCGGCGATTTGCCCTGCCGCGATTGTGGACATCGATCGCGATGTCCCTGGAAACACCGCCGAAAGGATTTGGCAAGCCCCAATCCAGATTGCCTGCCCCAGACTCATGTCCTCCATGTGCCAGGTGTGAATGCGCGTTCCCGTCGCGCCTAGTCCCGCCCCCTCCGATTTTGCATTCATCTCATCCACAATCCACATCACAATCCCGCCAATCAACAGCGAGCTCCCCATGATGTACAAGCTTTCGAGATGCTTTCCGATGACCTTAGTCAGCAGGAACGCTGGTACCGCCGTCACCACAAACGCGACGCACACCAAACCCAGTGGATGCGTCAAAATCGTCCGGTCGCCGCGCTCGCCCTTCGGAAATGTGGAAAACAACTTCGCGATGCGTTCACGAAAATAAACTGGCAAACACAGGATCGCTCCCAGCTGAATCACGATGCTGTACATTTTCCAATAGCCATTCGCGAGGTCGATATGGAATAGCGCTTCACTGATCCGCAAATGCGCTGTCGAGCTCACCGGCAAAAACTCCGTCAGCCCCTCTACGATGCCCAGCAGCACGGACAACAAGTAGTCGCTCAAACGTTTTCTCCTCGATGTTTTCCTGTTTTCCCCTCGCCCGTCAGAAGTTTCCGCATTTCGTACGCGTCGATGCTCCGCAGATAATACCGTTTCAGAGTCGCCTCGATACGATAGCCATGCCGCTGCCAGAACGCAACGCCCGCTTCATTGTTGATTGCTGTTTCGAGCAAAACCGTTCGAACGCCGCGCAACGCCAGGTTCCTCTCGCTCTCCGCCAGCAGCGCCGTTCCCACTCCCCGCCGCCGGTAGGTATCCGCCACGTCCAGTGTAATCACGTGCGCCAGCGGCGGATTTTCCTCCGTCAAGACAAATCCCACAATCTTCCCGTCATCCTCCGCCACCGTTCCGTCCGCCGAGGGCAGCTTCAGAAAATAGCGCAGCATCGTCTTTGAATAAGAAATTCCCGGAGGAAAGCAAGCCTGGTCCAGCCGCAGTAGGGCGGCAAAATCCCGGGGTTCATGGGCGCGCAGCGTGACCGGCATGGCGCGATTGTAGGCTGAACTATCTCCGCTAAACAACGCCGCTGCATCACTGCGCCACGGGAGGCATCTTCAAGCCGAGTGCTTTGACCGTAATCGCATCTGGAACGGCCGGCCGGCCCTCTTGTTTCGTCACCACTGCAAACCCGCCGCTGTAATCCCACATCGTCCACCCGATCCCATACTTCTCCAGCATCGTTCGAACGTCACTAATCCACGCCGCGCGGTCCTGCGGATTCGCCGCTTTGCGATATACGCCAAACTCGTTGCAAGTCACCGGCGCGTTCCACCGCTTCGCCCACGCCGCCACCTGTCCGATCTCTCCATCCACCCGCGCCGCGTTCCACCGATCCAGTCCATAGTGGATCGCCTGCAAGCGGTTCACCGCATCCGGGATCAGCGCCGCAGCCGCTTGCACATTTTCGGGCGTCGATGGATACGGCAACTCCTTCAAGTAATGCACGTAGTTCGTGCTCCACGTCGCTCCCTGGTGCGTAAAAATGTGCGGCTCGTAAAAATGGAAATTGTAAATGACGTTCGAATCCCGCAGCGGCTCGAAAAACAGCAGTTCGCTCTCCGAAGACCAGTACGCCCCCGCCACAATAATCGTATGCTGCGGCGCTCCTTCGCGAATCGCCACCGTCAGCTTCGCCTGCACGCCCTGCCAGCGAAACCGGTCGTGAAATTCCGGCTCATTCAAAATTTCAAACGCAACCACGTCGGGATTCGTAGCTGCGAAGTGCCGCGCCAGCGCCCGCCAATAGTCCGCGAACTGTTCTACAAAACCATCGTCAGTCGCCAGCTTCAGTTTGAAATCACTCTCCGGATGAACGTCAATAATGACCGCCAGCCCCTGACCGAGGATCATCTCTACGGCGCGATCGAGGTACCCCAGATACTCCTCCGGAATGCGGTCCGCCTGCCCCCGGCGGAACATCGGCTGCGGGTTCACGCTCAGCCGGACGTGGTCAAATCCCATGGCCTTGATCAGAGCAATGTCCTGCGCCGTCGTCCAGGCTTCAAAATGTTCCTTGGTGTACCCCTTCGCGTCATAAACCTGCGCAAACCACTCGCTCAAATTGATCCCACGCTGCAAATGCGCCGCGTGCCGCCGCGCCGCGGCCGAATCCGAATTGGTCTGTCCATAAATCGCAGCCCCGGCAAAAAAGAACGCCGCAAGAAAGAAAATGATTGCCCGACAAAAAGTCGGGGCACCCGCCGCGGCGGGTGCCCCTGTTCCGATTCGAATTGTCTCGTTCATAGTTTGACGGTAACGGTCTTTACTTCGGTGTAATTCGCCAGTCCGTATTCGCCCAGTTCGCGCCCGATTCCCGACTGTTTGAACCCGCCGAACGGCGCCCCCGCGTCGAACACGTCATAGCAATTCACCCACACCGTGCCCGCTCGCACGCTATCGGCAATCGCATGCGCCTTGCTGATGTCCTTCGTCCAAACGGCCGCCGCCAGTCCATATAACGACTTGTTCGCCCGTTCCACCACTTCGTCCAGGTCCTTGAACTTCAAAATGGACATGACCGGCCCGAAGATCTCTTCGTTCGCGATCGTCATGTTGTCCTGCACGTCGGAAAAAATGGTCGGTTCAATAAAATATCCCCTGTCGCCAACCCGGTTTCCGCCGGTCGAAAGCGTCGCCTTCTCTCGTTTGCCGGAGTCAATGTAACTCATCACCTTGTTAAATTGATCTTGGTCCACCTGCGGCCCCTGCTCCGTCTTCGTGTCAAACGGGCTGCCGACAGTCCTCTTCTTCGCGCGCGCCACGCTGCGCTCCACGAACTCGTCATAAGCCTTCTCTTCCACGTACAACCGCGACCCCGCGCAGCAGCACTGCCCTTGATTGAAGAACAGCGCAAAATGCGCTCCCTCAATCGCCTCATCCATATCCGCATCCGCGAACACGATGTTCGGGCTCTTTCCACCCAACTCCAGTGTCACGCGCTTCAGGTTCGTCTCCGCGGCGTTCTTCATGATCAAGTGTCCCACTTCGGTTGATCCTGTAAACGCCACTTTGTCCACGTCCATGTGCCGCGCGATCGCCGCGCCAGCCGTTGGCCCGTATCCGGGCAGCAAATTCACCACCCCATCGGGGAACCCTGCCTCCAGCATCAACTCACCCACCCGCAGCGCCGTCAGCGGCGTCTGTTCCGCCGGTTTCATCACCACCGTGCAACCCGTTGCCAGCGCCGGACCCAGCTTCCAGGCCTGCATCAGCAGCGGAAAATTCCACGGAATAATCTGCCCCACTACGCCCACCGGCTCATGCTTTGTGTAGCAGAAGTAGTTGCCGCTAACGGGAATCGTCTTTCCATGATTCTTGTCCGCCCATCCGGCGTAGTACCGGTAACAAGCGATGGTCAGCGGCAAATCCGCCGCTCGCGCCACGTGCGCTGGCTTCCCATTGTCCAGCGCCTCGAGCTGCGCCAGTTCATCCGCGTGTTTTTCGATCAAATCGGCCAGCTTGTTCATCAAAACGCCGCGCTGCGCTGCGCTCATCTTCCTCCACGGGCCTTTGTCAAACGCCGCTCGCGCCGCCGCCACTGCCTTGTCCACGTCCGCCGCGTCCGCCTCCGCCACCTGCGTAATCACTTCGCCCGTGGACGGATTAATCGTCGGAAATTTCTTCCCCGATACGCTGTCCACCCACTTCCCATTGATCAGTAATTTTGTCGGTCCAATCTTCACGTCCGGTTGCATCGTCGCAATTGCCGTTGCCATCGTTTCCTCCTCATTGTGCGTTTGTGCGCCTCTTTGTAGTGGCCGGCCTTTAGACCGGTGATTTTCCCAAGAGGTGGGTGCAGGGCAAGACCCCTCAAGCCCCGCGTGCCGCAAACGTCCTGCGACGGAGAAGCCTATACCCCTGAGCACTCCGAGGCAAGCCGCTTTGCTCCTCGTAGCGGCGGCCTTCAGGCCGGCGTCTTTAAGCTCTTGCAGCAGCGAGCGAGTTTATCTCACCATCTTCTTTCTGTTCCGGGTCCTGTCCACATACAGCCTTCGGACGCGGTACTAAGGGAAATACCTTAGACGGAATAGGGGTAAACACCCGATTTCGGTCCTCAGGACCCTGATGCACCATGCCCCCACATTCGGGACAGCGGGTCGCCTCCGTGCCCAGGCCCCTACCTCAGATACCCCGATCCATTTACCTGGCGCGGAGGCGGCCCGACCTCACCGAAACAGTCTCCTTCTGTTGCGACCTGCCGAAGGATCTCGCCGCCGTTCTTGCTCCGCGTGCGCGAAATCTCTTAACAGTGCCCGCCGTATCTCAAGCTAAACTCCCGCAAGGAGGACCACATGCCCTCAACCCGCAACCCCGGCAGAGTCGCCGGCCTCTGGTACCTGCTCCTCGTCTTCGGCGGCCCCATCCGCCTCATCTACATTCCCAGCAAGCTCTTTGTGCACGGCAACGCCGCCGCCACGGCCAGCAACATCGCCTCTCACGAGTGGCTTTTCCGTTTCGGCATCGTCAGCAACCTGTTCAACGCGGTCATCTTGGTCTTCCTCACCCTGGCTCTTTACCGATTGTTCAAAGCAGTGGACCTGAGCCTCGCGGTGCTGATAGTCATCCTCGGCGGCGTGATGCCGGCTCTCCTCGACTTCGTCGGTGTGGTGTACGACGCTGCCGCCCTGACGCTCGTGCGCGGAGCCGATTTCCTGTCCGTATTCGACAAGCCGCAGCGCGAGGCCCTTGCCATGCTCTTCCTCCGCCTGGGCGATCATCAGAACACCGCTGCTGAGATACTTTGGGGCCTATGGCTTATCCCCTTGGCGATCCTCACCTACAGGTCGCGATTCCTCCCCCGCTTCCTGGGCGTCTGGCTCGCCATCAACGGCTTCGCCTATGTGATCCTCAGCCTTGTGGGCGAACTGCTGCCACAATACCAAAACAGCGCCTTTCTCTACTCTCAGCCCGCCCTCTTCGCGGAAGTAGCCTTCATGCTCTGGCTCGTCATTAAGGGCGCCAGCCCGCCAGCCGCAGCCGATGGCGCCTAATCGTCCCCGGCCGATTAGATTGCCTTTTGTAGTGGCCGGTCTTTCGCGTTCTATGCGTCCCGGTTTCGACCGGAAGGACCGGAAATGTGGACCCTTACCCCGAACAGGCGGCTATGGACTCTCGGAGGGAGCAACAGAGGGATCAGGCTGAATGTTTTTGGCCGGCCTCGTCACATAGGCCGCCAGCAGCAGGCTCGAAAGCAATAGCAGCGCCGCAAGATAATACGGGGCGCCAGGAAAGTTTAGGCCAAACCGCGGCGATATCGCCACGGCAAAAATCTGCGTGAACAGAACCGGTCCTACCATCCCCGTGATCGCGCGCAACGAGTTGATCGCTCCTTGTAACTTGCCCTGCGACGAGGGATCGACATGTCGCGCCATCAGCGACTGCACCGCGGGAGCGGCGATCCCCCACAATGCAATGAACGGAATGACGGCAAGAATCATCCACCCGCGCGCTGCCAGCGCAAACCCCGCAAATCCAAGTGTCCCGAAGAACAAGCCGGACAACAGGCTTCGCCGCTCGCCAAAGCGCTTCACAAAGGGACCGACCAGCACGCCCGACACAAGCGCAGCGCAGACGCCCACCACGGCGAGCGAAAGGCCAACGTCGCGGCGGTTCCATGCGTAGCGATACTCGGTATAAAGGGCCCACATCGAAGGAAGCGAGTTGTGTGCAAGGTAATAAAGTGTGACTACCACCGAAAGTCCCGCAAGCTCCGCATGGGATCGCAACAGTGTAAGCGCCCCCATCGGATTCGCCATGTGCCAGGCTGACTTGGCGCGCCGCTCCGGTGGCAGAGATTCCGGCAACACGAAATAGCCGTACAGCGCGTTGCCAAGGCTCAGCACCGCTGCGGCCCAGAAAGGAAAACGCAAATTCATGTTCCCGAGCCAGCCCCCCACCGCCGGGCCAATCACGAACCCCAGTCCAAACGCCGCGCTGATTAGCCCAAACGGTTTCGCGCGTTCCTCTGGTTTTGTAACGTCGGTGACGTAGGCAAACGCCGTCGCCACATTCGATGTCGTAATGCCGGAAATGATCCGACCCACAAGCAGCCACCGCAGCGAAGGCGCAAGCGCCATAAAAACGTAGTCAATGCTCAGTCCGAAGCAAGAAATAAGAATGACCGGGCGCCGCCCGAACCGGTCCGACCAGGCTCCGAGAATCGGCGAAAAAATAAATTGCATGGTGGCCCAGGCAAGTCCGAAATAGCCGGTAATGCTCGAAGCGCGCGCGAAGTCGCCGCCCTCGAACTGGCGGATAAGATCAGGCAGCACCGGCGCAATAATCCCGAACGCCAGAAAATCAAAAGCCACCATGATCAGGATGAAAGTGAATGCGGCCCCGCCAACGCTCGGCGCGGGAGTAGTGGTCGGTTCGCCCATGGGGAATTCGTCCGGTCAGACTTCGAGAATTACGGGAAGAATCAGCGGCCGCTTGGAGGTCTGCTTGTTGATGTAGCGCTTCAAGTCCACGCGAATTTTTTCTTTGATGACGCCCCAGTCGGATTTTTCTTCCGCGTTCGATTCTTCCACCGTCTTCATGATCACCAGCCGCGCTCCGGCGATCAGTTCCTGCCCGTTGTCGCTCATCAATCCCCGGCTCACGATTTCCGGATGCGATTCCATCTTTCCGGTGTGCTTGTCGATCGCGATGATCGGCACCACGATGCCGTCTTCGGAAAGGTGCTTGCGGTCGCGAATCACCACTTCTTCAATCTCTTCGAGCGAGCCCGAATCCACGCAAACACGCCCCGCCGTCACCGGCTCCAGCCGCCGCGCCCCATCCTCCGTAAATTCGATCGGCCGCCCGTCTTCCACAAGCAAAATCTCATTCGATACGCATCCCAGCTGATGAGCCAGCGCCGCGTGCCGGAACAGATGCCGGTACTCCCCGTGTACCGGAATAAAATATTTCGGTTTCACGAGTTGCAGCAAAAGTTTCTGTTCTTCCTGGCTGGCGTGCCCGGAAACGTGAATGGTCCCCGCCGAATTGTCGTAATACACCAGAGCCCGCCGCCGGAACATGTGATCCAGCATCCGGAAAATCGATTTCTCATTTCCAGGAATAATGCGCGCGGAAAGAATCACACTGTCGTTTTCATCGACGGAAACGAAGCGGTGATTGTCCACCGCGATCCGCGAAAGCGATGACATCGGCTCTGCCTGGCTCCCGCTCGCCAGAATAATGATCCTCTTCGGATCGAACCCGCGAATGTCCTGCGGCCGCACCACCATCCCATCCGGAATGCGCAGCAGTTCCAGCGAGTGCGCAATCTCCACGTTGTCCACCATGCTGCGCCCGACGAACGCCACCTTGCGGCTCACGCGCGAAGCGATGTCTATGATCTGCTGGATGCGGTGAATGGACGAAGCGAAGCACGACAAAATCACCCGCCGCGGCGCCGACCGGCACAATTCTTCAATCCGCGGGACAATGGCCCGCTCCGACGGCGTGAACCCGGGGCGCTCCACATTCGTCGAGTCGCTGAACAGCGCCAGCACTCCCTCCGTTCCGTACTTTGCGAAGGAGTGCAAATCAAACGGCGCGCCCCCCACCGGAGTCTGATCGATCTTGAAATCCCCCGTGTGAATCACCACTCCGAGGGGGGTGCGAATCGCCAGCGCCACGCAATCCACCGTGCTGTGCGTCACCGAAATAAATTCAATTTCATACGGGCCGATCTCCACCAGCCTCCCTGGCATGACTTCTCGAAGCGTGGTCGAATCTAACAAACCG
>Ga0137395_10001139_pt1 | contig 12104 bp, 8 predicted proteins | sample czobulk216metaG_FD_108283 | JGI IMG/M metagenome (GOLD analysis project Ga0137395, IMG submission 108283) | Vadose zone soil microbial communities from Angelo Coast Range Reserve, California, USA - czobulk2.16 metaG | ecosystem: Environmental > Terrestrial > Soil > Vadose zone | place: USA...
ACCGATGTCGAGGTCAGGCTAAACGTTGGTGCTGCCACGGAGACCGTCGAAGTCGCGACTGAGAGTGTCCAGGTCCAGAGCGAATTGTCCTCTGTCGCAGTCCTTGCGGGAAAGGTCGGCCTCACCACCAAATCGGGGGCCGCTTCTGGTCAAATCAACATCCCCCTGGCCACGCCTCGTCTCCGCGAGTATTTCCCGGAAACGCTTCTCTGGCAGCCCGAGGTCCACACGGGTCGCGCGGGCCACTCCACGGTTAAGGTTCCGCTCGCCGACAGCATCACTACCTGGAAAGTTTCCGTCATCGCCTCCAGCCTCGATGGACACATCGCCACCACTTCCACAGACATCCGGGCTTTTCTTCCGTTCTTCGCCGAACTCGAACCTCCTAAAGTCCTCACCGTTGGCGACGAAATCCATTTACCGGTGACCGTACGCAATTATCTCGATAAGCCGCAATCTGTCTCACTCGACTGGGCCGCAGAGCCGTGGTCCCAGGCTCTCTCCCCGCGGACCGTCCAACTCAACGTTCCCGCCGGAGACTACGCCGAGCAGACCTTTTCCTTCCGCGCCGCAGTGCCCGCGAAGGACGCCAAGCAGCGCCTTAGCGCCTTCAACCGTTCCTCCGCAAACGATAGCGACGCCATCGAAAAGAAACTCCGAATCCATGCTGACGGCCAGCAACGCCTTGCCCAGTCCAGTTCCATCTTCCTTGGCAACACCTCGCTTTCGATTGAAATCCCCGCGAGCGCTCTTCCTGGATCGGTCGAAGCCGAGCTGGTTCTCTATCCCAATCTGATCGCCCACGTCAGCGACGCGATCGAAGGAATCATGGAGCGACCCTACGGCTGTGCTGAGCAAACCATCTCCTCGGCTTATCCCAGCTTGCTATGGCTGCAGCTTCAGAAGTCCCAGCTGTTTCCGTCTTCTCCACTCGATGCCCGTGCGCACCATTACCTTAAGTTGGCCTACGCGAAATTGCTCCGCTACCGCGAACCTGACGGCGGCTTTTCCCTCTGGGGCAAGGGCGAGGCGGAAATTTCGGTTTCGACGTACGCGCTCCGTTTCCTCACAGAAGCTTCCGAATTCACTGAAGTGGATCCCGATGTCGTCGCTGCTACGCGTCGCTGGTTGCTCCAAAAAGCCACACCGCAGGGCGCCTGGATGGAAAAAGACTCAAGCGGCAAATTCATCGAAGCTTATGCGCTTTCCGACACGGCCTATGTGGTCGAGGTCCTCGCACGCGATCTGCAACATCGCAACCCCAACGACAAGGACATCGAACTCGAGCGGCAAGCGGTGCGAAAGGCCATCGATTTCTTCGCCAAGAACACTCATGGCAATTCCGATCCGTACGACATCGCTCTCATTGCGCGCGCCAAGCTCGCCGCAAGAGATGATGCTTCCGAAGAAATCGCTGCACTCCTCTTGTTCGAGCATTCCGAAGGCGAAGGAAGCTACTGGGACGTCCAGCACAACACCATCTTCTACGGTTGGGGCTACACAGGCCGAATTGAAACCACCGCACTTGTGCTTGACATCCTGGCCACGGCCAAACAACAGGGCCATTCTTCACCTAAGCTCGAACGCGCTCTCAATCGCGGCACGCTCTTCCTTTTGAAGAACAAGGATCAGTATGGCGTCTGGTACTCCACACAAGCGACGGTTGACGTTCTGCAAACGTTGATCCACCAATTGGGCCCCACCTCCACTGTGGACTCATCCCGCTCGCCCATGCGCATCTTCGTCGACGGAAAATCCGGCCCGCAATTTTCGGCTTCAGCAGATATCCGCCAACTCACACCACAACGCGCCGACCTCACACAATTCCTATCGCCAGGAAAGCACACCATCGAGGTTCGCGGCGGCTCGTCCACGCACGCTAGCGCATATGTCAACGCGAGCTACTACCTGCCATGGACTGATTCCGGCGTGACTTCTTCTTCCGTTCGCAGCGGCGACGCGGAGTCTTTGCGCTACTCCGTCCAGTTCGACCGCCCCACGGCTTCTCCTGGCGATTCCATTCGTTGCACCGTTCATGCTGAGCGCGTCGGTTTTCGCGGCTACGGCATGATGCTGGCTGAAGTCGGCTTGCCTCCGGGCGCGGACGTAGATCGCGCTTCCCTGGATTCCGCCGTCGCTGATTCTGGCTGGGACCTACAAAGCTATGAAGTTCAACCTGATCGCGTGGTCTTGTATCTCTGGCCGCGTGCCGGTGGCACGACGTTTTCCTTTGCAGTGAAGGCACGATTCCCGATGACGGCACAGTCTTCGGAATCCGTTCTCTACGATTACTACAATCCGGAGGCGCGAGCTTCCGTGCCGCCCACCCGTTTTACCGTGAAGTGAAAAGAGGACAAAGCCATGGGTGCCATTCCCTTGGCTTGGCGAACGATCTAGCTTCTCCACGCTCCAATGCCCAAGGTTGGCGTATCGGCGGGGGTGGAGGCCGCGCCTGTACGCGTCTGCCTCTAGCCCGCTCTCCGGCGTTGTCCGTTGAAACCTTCGCTAGCGGAACTCTTAGCTACTTGCCGGGCTTCGGACGATCCGGCATGCCCTTTAGGAGTCTCTGGGTAGCTTCAAGCAGCGCCTGTCCCTTCATGGCTCCCTTCATCGCCATCCCCATCAAGCCGCCTTGCCCTGCCTGGCCAACGCCCTTACCCTTCCAGATAAGTTCGCCGCTATCTTTGTCGAACAGGAAGCCGCTAAGCTCGGCGTTGCCAGTGCTGCCGAAACTCCACTTGGACACCACATCGTCCAGGCAAATCACCATTACCCAACGGGCGTCCGCAGGCCCCAGTTTCTTGACGTAGGATGGAACCGCGCTTTCAAGATCTTCGACGGCGATTTGTCCCACTTCTCCTGACGTCCCAGCCGCGCTGGCAGGATAGTGCTTCTTCTTATTCAGCAGGCCAATCAAGGTTTTCTGTACGTCCCCCATGTTTACTGACTTCTTGTCTCCGGCCCTAGCGTCCACGATGGGAAGCACGGAGATGTTCTGGATAGCCATGAACTTAGGGTCTGGTGGATTTTTCGCGTGGCAGTTCATGGCACCAATTCCGGTGAGGAGCAAAACCATCAAACTGCAGTTGAGTCTTTGCCTCATCCCTAGCCTCCTTATTTGAAATCAAAATCCACGTACAAAAGCGTTAGGGCTTTGCTCAAGCCCCCGTCCGTCGGCTTCAGTCTCTTGCGAACGAATTGTTCGCCCTTCCAGATCACCTTTCCTGTCTTGGCTGACACCAGCGCGACCTGTACCAGCGTGCTGGACATCGACGATGTGATCTGTCCCGTAATGGGACTCCATGAGCCCCAAGGCCCGGTTTTCAGCCGTAGGAACTGCACCAGGACTGCATACTGTTCGTCGAATGTAGCGAGGCGCGCGAGTTCCCCGGCCGCTTCCTCGTTCACCTCACCCCGAGCCAGTCTCGAAGCCAGAGATTCCAGTTTCCCGCATGCCTGCAGGACCGGCGCATCAAGCTTGCTCTCATCGAGGAGCGCTGCCTTCGGTCCGACGACCTTCATGGCCGCCTCCGTCAGGCGCCGTCCGTAGTCCTCTTCCGTGTCTTTAACGCGGGGAGGTTTACCGTTGACGTCCTCGAAGCGAATCGACGGCTTCAGAAGGATGATTTTCAATCGAGTGGGTGCCGTCGCCACTTCGGGAGACACCGGTCTAACCGCATCTACAGATCCTTGATCCTGATTCGCCGGCTTCGCTGTTAACATCATCGCGAAGATCGGAACGACGAGTAACGCACAAACGCTTGCTCTCAGGAACCCGTCTGGGCAGGAGACGCAATTGCGAAAAAGCGATTGATGATGAGACAACCGATTTCCCATCGACTTACCCTAAATCCTGCGAGAAGCGAAGTGGCGTTGGCTGATGCTTGCAGCGGACGGCACGTGTGTCAATAGGTGCTAGGCAGAGATGATATGAAATTGGTATGAAATCGGCCTGATTTCATCGTATTTCTGAAGTCATACTCAGTTGTGTGTGGATTTAGAGGAGCTTGTCAGCGGCGCACACGATTACGATTCCCACGTCACGAAAAGCAAGAGAAGTAGAGCGCCAGGCTGACCACGCAGCTATTAAAGGCCACCTGTGTGTGTCTGCCAGTAAGCAAGAATAATTGGAACGCACTCACCAAGACTATCGACCTAATGCGCCATGCAACTCCGATCCTCGTCAGAAGTGCATGAACGTGATGGCATCAGCCGTCGTGTTGTCGCTCCCCATGAGCGCGACGCTGCCGGGGCCAATGACATAGAGCACCAGGTCATTGCCTCCAAGCACCGGCAGATTGACACTGGCGGTTCCGCGTCCCGAAGGCGCTACCGTGTAGGTTCCCGAAAGAGCGCCGGTTGGGGTCCTTGCCGAGATACTTCCATTGTTCAACGTGATTTCCGTTGCGAGATTCGGTGACGCGGGCACCATCGGCAGGAAGGTTGCGCTGGCGAAAGTCCCATTGATCGTCGAAGTTGCGAACGGTCCGGGCGCTTGTGGCTGAAAAAAGCCGAACTCCGCCGCGCTGCTCGACTCGCCTAAGATGAAGCCGTCGTTGGAATTGTCCAGGTAGTAGACGTAGTTCACCGTGTTTCCACCGGAAGTATAGGACACGGTTGCCCGGCCGTTGCTGGCAACGCTGTACGTTGCGGTTGCACTCTGATTCAGGTTGGCCACGCCACCGGATACCTGATCGAACTGAAGGTTAAAGGTTCCGGCGCCGCTGTTGAAGCCGGATGCCAACCCGAGAGTCGTATCCGACGAAGTTGTATACGACGAACCCGTATACAGAGGCGCAGGCGCTCCCCCGGCGCTGAATACAAAGGGAGCGTTCAGACTGCCGTTGTTGTAAGAGCCTGCGTTAGCCTGGGGCGAGATAAACCCGGCAAGGCCCTTGGTTGCGGTGTTCGGGTAAATTTGACCTATCGCGAACCCACCTCCCGAAGAATTTACGTAAATGCTCATGGGAACGTGCTGCCCTCCTATTGTGAGATCCACGCTAATGCGGGAATAGAGGTCTGTAGGAAACGCGGTCTTGGCTCCAGAGACGGGGGCATTGGCCGCCACGGTTCCGCCATCGTTGATATCGGCGATGCCAGCACTCAGATTTCCGTTGCTATAAGTAAACCTGCCGGCTGCGCCAACCTGGCTCCCCAAGCCGGTGCCCTGTGGGTCTATGTCCACCAAGCCGAAGGCATAGTCGCCGTTGAGAACAGCGTCCGGGGCAGTAGCGACAAAGACTCCTGTGCCCGAGATGGTGCCGAAAGATGTATTCATGTCGCCAGGTTCGACAAGTTGGCCGCGTGGCGGTCCGCTGCCGCCTTGCTGCAAAACAAACCTGTAGTTGAAAGTAGTACCGCTGAGAAACGGGTCGTTCACGAACGTAAACGTCAAAGTTCCCTGATTGGGAGTGGCGCTATTGGTACACGTGCCGGCGATCGGAAGCCCGCTGTCGTCCCCGGCGGTCCCCGTCCCCTCGAAGGGGTAATTTGTGAAGTCTAGTTCGCCGCTAAGATTCCCGTTGGCGTCAACCCCGAACGCGCCTGCGAACATATCCCCCCATTGTTCTTGCTGAAGACCGGGTTATTCGGGGTACTCGTGTCGAAGCCGGTGAATAGAAAATTGTAAAGACCGAAAAGGGCACATGCGGTGGTGGTGTGCGGGACAATCGTAACGTGAGGGCGTTGGAGGGGCGGACACCCGGAGCGGTGGGGACGATTAAGACAATCGAGATGTTTCCAGGGTTCGCAATTAGGGTGGCGTCAATCACGTATGTGGCCTGCGTCGTGTCCGTGGACATTCCCACTCCCACGGCCGGGATTTGCTGAACGCCATTCCAGAGAAGAACGTCATAATTTCCCGGCTGAAAATTCGATCCGTGCACGGTGAGGTTGAATGGCGGCCCACCGGCCATGATGCTCGAAGGAGAGAGAGAGGCGATGGTTCCTGCGGTGAATTCCCCCCGGTGTCCACCTGTGGGACCCAAGTTGCAAGCCGACGCAATGCACAAACAATAGATCAACCCAAACCCGAGGAGCCACTTGCGCAGCCTATTCTTCATACGCCCTCCTCCGCCATGTCCTTGAGACCTTTCTGCGCCGCCATGTGGGCTGGCGGAGCACTTCCGCTGATCAAGCACAGAACAAAGTGCGGTGTCACGAATGGCGATGCGGGGACGACCTCGTCTGTCCTCACTGGCGGCTGCCCAAGCCGCCGTGCGTGGCGCCTGGCAAGTCTTCTAGCCGGGGCCTTACGCTACTTCCAGTTGCTTTGGCAGTTGCGTTTGTGGGCTACGAGAGCCGCGCGATCACAGCTTGGGCGGCGTTGACCAGCGGCGCCGCTTGAGATGGGGACAATACTCCCGAGCTGAGCAGGTCGTTTACCTCGCTGATGAACGACTCGAGGTTCCCAATCGCGCCGGCGTTTTTTCCGGCATTCATCATGTTTATCGCGTGTTGCAGTTGCGTGACTAACGAGTTGTCCTGGCCGCCATTCAGCACTCCCTGGGAAAACAGCGCATTCACGGAGTTGACGACGGCTTGGGTTACCTGCTGCGGCGTCTGGACCGTAAGTTTGAACACCGTCCCCCTGCCTGAAGCGCCGCCGCCGCTAGCAGTGCCGTAAAGGTTTCCCGTGGAGTCGATGATAAGGCCCGCAAGCGGATTAGCCCCCTCAGCCCCCCCCGTGAAGTTGTGGAGCACTATCTCGTTGCGCGAGGTATCGAGCTTGAAGACGGTCCCAGCGCTGCCACCGTCACTAGTCGTGCCGTAAAGGTTGCCCCCCGCGTCCATAATTAGACCTGCACCGGGTATGCCTTCCTGCGCCTGGTTTCCCCCATCACTGCCCCCTGTGAACGCATGGAGTACCGTGAGATTGCCTAAGGGATCGAGCTTGAACACGGTTCCAAAACCCCCTGTCCCGCCACTTTCAGTGGTTCCATAGAGGTTGCCCGCCGAATCTATGATCAGACCTGCAGCGGGATGCCCCCCATCGCTGCCCCCTGTGAACACATGGAGCACCGTGGAATTCCCAGAGGAGTCAAACTTCACCACTGTTCCAAAATCCGCTGCCCCGCCGCGGAACGCGGTGGTGTAAAGGTTGCCCGCCGCGTCCATGATTAGAGCTGCCGAGGGCTCTCTTCCATCACCCCCCGTGAAGTTGTGGAGCACTCTCTCGTTGCCTAAGGTGTCGACCCTGAACACGACTCCGGCTCCGAAAGTGCCGCCGAACCCAGCGGTGCCGTAGAGGTTGCCCGTGGAGTCCATGATCAGACCGCCAGTGGGATTCCCGCCGTCACTGCCCCCTGTGAACCCATGGAGCACCGTTTCATGGCCGGAAGGATCAAGCTTGAACACCGTCCCGCAGCCGAAATTTCCGCAGAAGCCGGCACCGCCACCCTCGACAGTGGTGCCATAGAGATTGCCCGCCGCATCCATGAGCAGCCCTGCGGCTGGAATTGCCCCGTCGCCGCCAGAGAACTGATGGAGCACCGTTTCGTTGCCGGAAGGATCAAGCTTGAACACCGTCCCGCAGCCGCGCATGCCCAGGGCAATGCAGGTGCCGGAGCCGCCGAATGCAGTGGTGCCATAAAGGTTGCCCGCCGCGTCCATCACCAGACCTGCGGCAGAGAATGCTCCATCGGTGGGTGGGCCCGCGAAGCTGTGAAGTACAGTGAAAGTCTGCGCCTGTGTTCGCGTGGCCGCGACTGCGGCCAACACAAGCACGAGGCATACCGCTGTGAACTTGCCTGATAGTCTTTTCATGTTCTCTCCTTCGTCACTGACACGAGGCTCCGGCGTCCTGACTCACTTCAGAACCTACCGAGCAGCGCAATCGAAGATTGGGCGATGGTTACAATGGATGGCACTTACGTCAATAGGTCTAGGGAAGAGATGATATGAATTTGGTATGAAATCGTGGCCGATTTCACTGTGTTTGCAAAATCCTACTCAGTTGTGCGCGGATTTAGGGCAGCAGGCCAGAGGCGCACCCGGGTGCAATTCCCACGTCTCGAAAAACACGAGAGTTAAGGGACAGGCAGGTCGAAAGCGTAGAAGCATGGCTCGCGTGGTATTAGTTGGAGAGCGATGCATGCATTTGTTTCGTCAAGTCACTCCAGTCGTCCGTCTGCTTAATGTCGAATGACTGGGTGACTTGCTTTTGCTCGCAGACGTTGACTCTACTCTTCTCTAGTCTAGCTACCCACTTCAGAACTTTCTTCCCCAAGCGGGCATCACTTCATGGCCAGGATCGCTATCAGGCATGAAGTGTTGAACCGCGGCTCGCCGTTGGGACAGGAGGTAGCATTCGCGCCTTGAAAGCTGACCAACAGAATCGAGCCAATGGCGCCTAACTTGGGGTCGAAATAGCCAAGAACTGGACCGCTGCTGCCAGGACTGCTGGAATAGGTGAGTGTTGCTGAAAAAGCGCTGCCCACCGCATTGCCCGTCAATGTGAAGTTGCCAAGTTTGCTGTCGCTGCCGTCACCGGTCAGAGAGCCGTTCGCGTTGGTTATGGCCGTGACAATGGTCTCGGTGTTATCGGCAGCACTTGTTCCAGCGTAGTTGCCCGTAGACGGGATACTAGCGGGATACTGGCCGGTCACGGTCCTGGTCCCGGTGCCTCCGCAGACACCTGAGATTGTAAGCGTTCCAGTAAAAGGGGGCGTGGCAGAGTTGTCCAGGGTTCCGGTGATCGTCCCGACCGCCGTGCCTCCGACATTCTGGCTGAGCGTCACTTGGTTCGAGGAATTGACGGATCCGGTTATGCTGCGGTCTCCGCTATCGGTGCAGGTGCAGGTAAAGCCAAGATAGTCCACCGCAATGCCATCGACGGTGGAAAGAAAGGCAGAGGTACTGAAAATGAACACCTCAGACACATTCCCTGCCGGTCCATTGGCGGTCACTGAGCCCGTGGCTGAAATATTTCCGTGGTGGTCTTGAGTCAAGTTGGCTTCGATAACGAACGGGAGGCCGCCTTTCGCGTTAGTCACGGTGAATCCCACGGTCCGGTCATGTAACCGTTTATCGACTCGTAGCTGGCGCCACCATAGCGGCAGGCTTCCATTTCCAAGGTCGCCAACAGTGCGAGACCAAGCCAGCAAACTGACAGTCTAGACCCGAGGAATTTCATAGGCCTTCCCCATTGCAAGAATGCGTTGGCTGATGCATGCAACAGACCGTACTCCAGTCAATGGGCGCGAGCCAGAAATGATATGAAATTGGTATGAAATCGGGGCCAGGTTCAGTTTATTTCGGTGGGCACGAACCCGTTTCGCAACCGACCAGGCATCGCACTTGGAGAACGCCGCCTGCTCCGCAGGGAGTGAATGCGCATCATCGCTGCTTTGATGGAACTGTGGATGAGCGTTGCCACCCTGAACACGTGATCTCCCCTGCTGAGGTGGAGTTGGCCTGGTCGGTGAGGGCGCAGGGCTTGGTAATTGTTATCGAGAGTCCAGTGTTTTGGAACCCCCTGCCCGGACCCACAGAAAACACCACCTTGCTCCCCGGCTGCAGGTCTAGCTGGATACGGAATGGCGCAAGCTGGCCAACGGAAGTGACGCTCGAGCGAAACACTACCCTTCCATTGGCCACGATACCCACGACCGTGCCAATAGCGTATTGGGCGCCGCGAAAGTTGCCGTCTACTGAATATTCGCCGCTGAAAGGTGCAGTGAATATGAGATCGGAATACTGGCCACGAATCCCGGCCACGAGCAGAAACTCATTTGCCAAAAAATCAACGTTGCCGTCGTTATAGGCGGGACCGTTGTTGTACTCCGCAGCAGGCGATGTGCCAGTGGCAACTAAGGATGATAACCAGTACTTTGCGTTTGGCCCGTTGATGCCATTCCTCACGGTCTTGTCGTAGAGCGTAATAGGATTCGTGAAGCCCGAGGAGTAACCGTAGGACCATACGCCGTTAGGGTTAGTTTGCGTGATCCACCCCTTCTCGAAAGCGGCCGCGGGGCTATAGGTCTGTGCCACGGGAGCGAACTCCGATTTGCATCCCACCAGGCATCGGAGTCGTAGAAATGCGGCCTGTTCTTCCGCACGAAGGGTATGCGCACCTTTGCCGCTTTGATAGAACCGGTCATGAGTGCTGCGAAATTCGTCACTTCCAGGATAGACAGCGATCAAATGAAAGTTTTTGTCGAATTCGTACCGGATGGGGCAGCCCTCGGGTGCAGCGCATTCCAGCACTGTAAGTCGAAGGTTGCCATGCTGAACTGCAGGCTCGATGGCATCGTTGTACGTGAACAACGCTGCTCGGTTCAAATCGCTCCGTGGAAACAGCAGGCGCAACCTCTCCTGGGCGATGCCCATGCCGTGGATTTGAAACTCTGCTTGCACTTCGCTGGAAGCGCCGAACACCCGGTCAGGATCGAGCACCACCAGTGTTGCTTGATGATCGTATCCATTGGCGACTCCCGTGGCGATGATCTCCTCTCCGCCATCGCCGTCCAGATCGGCCAACGTCATGTAGGCCAAATGCCCGGAATGCCAGTACTCTGAGATGGTTTTGCCATTGGAATCTAGGATCGCGATCTGGCTTGGCCACCAGGGATCCACATTCGCAACGACGATTCGAGGAGGTCTTTTTGACGTTGCTTTCAGTACTCCGAGGGCCATGGTTAAAAACATCGACGGACTGCCATTGAGCTCGGGCAAGTCTCTCCCAGGAGTCCAACGCCATTTCTCCTTGCCGCGTTCGGAATAGCAGATCAGCGTCGACGAGTGCCGCTGTTGGCTAGGGGCGGCCGAATAAGCGAAAAGGACGCTGAGATGGCCTTTCCCCTCCAAATCCTCGAACCAGATACGTGACGCCAGTCCCTTCTGGTAGAACCAGGCGGTATCGAATCCGCCTGGAAAGTTCTGGCTCCACAGCTCCTTTCCTTGCGCATCCATGATCCTCAGCGCAGTGCCGTCAAGGCGCGCCAACTTAGGGTGGTGGCGCGGCGCCAGCATCATGACTGCAACGTAGCTCACTGTGGCAAGCCCAGCGAGGGCACCTATTGCTCCGAGAACCTTCACTGTTATTCGAGACCCTATATGCGAGCTAGGGGGAGGGCCCTCGACATCGCGTGGTTGCGCCACGATCCAACGCGTTTCATGCGTACCATCGGGAGCAGGTGCTGCGCGATTGGGAAGGCTAATGATGATGAGGTCGCTCTTACCTTCCCCGTTGTAATAGGATTCCAACGCATGCCGCAGACGATTCATCTCCGTCGCTACGTCCGCGGCCCTCTTCGTCCTGGTCTCCTCCGGCCAAAGTTCCTTGATCATCAGCTCGGGCTTCAGAGTGGTTTGCGAATCTATGTGCTTAAACAGAATTTCCAGCAGCTTCCTGAGCTGGCTCTTGCTTGCGAAGCTTTGGCTGCGCAGGATTCTGTCGATTTGGTCCCTGATGGCGGTGGGATCCATACGTTCAGCGATGCAGCAATGGAGATGGCAAGAATGGTAACACGTAGTTGGAAGGAATTTGAACAGCACATATACGCGGATGCCGTGCGCCTGTCCGAGGGACCTGGGACTCCACCCGGACGAAAGGATTAGGGTCTTTGCCTGACTAACCCTTTTGAAACCATTGGTTTAGAATCTTTGGGGTGGTATAGAGATTCTGTGTCATTAGTGGAGACAGCCGCCAGGGCTTTCCTTAGAACCCCTGGCTGGCACCAATGGCAAACCCCGGTCCCGGAGTCAAAACTTCGCCCACTTGGGTACGTAATTTAGGCAATCTGCGAGCCCCGCCACCCAAGGAAATTCTGCTTGGGCTAGGGGTCTGCGCCGCCTACATTGTTGCAGGGAAATTAAGCCTTCGCCTCGCTTCTGTCCATCCCAGCGCCACACCCGTGTGGCCCCCGACGGGAATCGCGATCGCCACGCTGGTGGCGCTCGGCCTGCGCTTCTGGCCGTTCATTTTCGCAGGGGCTTTTCTCGTCAACCTCACCACCGCGGGCTCGGTCCTCACTTCTATTGGCATTGCCACAGGAAATACTTTGGAAGCGGTCATCGCGTCCTTTCTCGTGATGCGGTATGCCAACGGGCGCCATGCGTTCGAATGGACCAAGGACATTCTGCGCTTCGCATTTTTTGTGGTA
>Ga0137395_10001140_pt1 | contig 12101 bp, 7 predicted proteins | sample czobulk216metaG_FD_108283 | JGI IMG/M metagenome (GOLD analysis project Ga0137395, IMG submission 108283) | Vadose zone soil microbial communities from Angelo Coast Range Reserve, California, USA - czobulk2.16 metaG | ecosystem: Environmental > Terrestrial > Soil > Vadose zone | place: USA...
AAGGTTCTTCCGGCGAATCTGTCTTCTGATCCGATCTTACGGCAACGGCTGGAACGCGAAGCGAAAGCTGTTTCGAAACTCAATCATCCTCATATCTGCATTCTGCACGACGTCGGTCATCACGGTGGCCTGGACTTCCTCGTTATGGAAATGGTCGAGGGTGAAACGCTGGAGCAGCGACTAACAAAGGGACCTTTACAGCCGGAGCAGACCATCCGCTTTGCGGCGCAAGTTGCCGATGCGCTCGCCAAGGCCCACAAATTGGGTATTGTTCATCGCGACCTCAAGCCCTCGAATGTGATGCTAACGAAAACGGGCGCCAAGCTGATGGATTTCGGTTTAGCAAAAGCGTACGGCCCCGCTCCCATGGCAACTGCACTGACCGAGATCACAGAAGAGCAATCGAACTTGACGGCCGAGGGCACAATCGTCGGGACTCTCCAGTACATGGCTCCCGAGCAATTGGAAGGGAAAGAGGTTGATTCGCGCACGGATATCTTCGCGCTGGGAGGAGTGATCTATGAAATGGCGACGGGCAAGCCGGCGTTCACCGGGAACAGCCGAGCGAGCTTGGTGGCGGCCATTCTTTCTTCTGAACCACAGCCGATGGTGTCTTTGCAGGCGATGACGCCGCCGATGCTGGAGCGAGCCGTAAAGAGATGCCTGGCGAAAGATCCCGACGAACGTTGGCAGAGTGCGAGCGACTTGGCAAACGAGCTTGACTGGGTCGCCGAAGCAAGTTCGCAAGCTGGCGTGCCAACGAGTGCCCGAACTGGGCCCCAGAGATGGGAGCGTTCGAGTTGGTTGCTGGCCGCAATGTTTCTTATGTTGCTGCTGGCTGTCGGTGTGGCTCTGTGGAACGTAAGTAACAAACGCCCGCCCACCTTGCGTTTCCACGCTGCTGTGACGTTCCCCGCGAACGACCTAGCTCTATCGCTAGACGGACGAATTCTGGCGATGGTCGCCTATTCCACGCAAGTGAACAACTACGTCCTCTGGACGTATGAAGTTGGAGGGCGGCGCACCGTTCCGTTGGATGGGACGCAAGGCGCGTCCTACCCGTTCTGGTCGCCGGATGGCAGGTTCATCGGATTCTTCGCTGACGGCAAACTTAAGAAAGTAGAAGTGTCAGGAGGACAGCCCCAGGTGCTGTGCGATGCGCCCAACGGCCGCGGCGGCACGTGGAACCGGGAAGGAGTGATCGTGTTCACTCCTGACGGATTCGGAGGCCTGTTTCGAGTGTCTTCCTCGGGGGGCTCTCCGGTTGAAATGACGAGGCCGGACACGACTCGCTTTGAAACCAGCCACCGCTGGCCGATGTTCCTGCCGGACGGGAAACATTTGCTTTATCTGGCAGCGAATTTCAGCGGTCAGTTAGAAAAGAATGCAATCTTCCTGGGTTCATTGGATTCACAGGAAAAACGTTTGCTCGTCAGTTCGAGCGCGAACGCCGCCTATGCCGAGCCCGGTTTCCTGCTGTACCTGCGCGATCAGACACTCGTTGCACAACCGTTCGACGGGCGGCGCTACGTGCTGAGCGGCGAGCCCCGCTCCTTGAGCGACGAAGTATTGTACACGCCTCTGGTAGACAGAGCTGTTTTCAGCGTCTCCAGTGGCAATGTTCTGGTCACCCAAACGGGCAGAGGCGCGTCCCTTTCGCAGTTGACCTGGTTTGACCGAAGTGGAAACCCGACAGGCGCTGTCGGAGACCCAGGTGCCTTCGGTAATTTACGTCTCTCGCCCGATGGGCATAGGGTCGCCGTAGACCAAATCAACCCGGACGGGCGGACCGTTGACGTTTGGATCCATGAGCTGGCACGGAGTGCGATGACGCGGCTGACTTTCGATTCGTCGCCGCATCACACACCGATCTGGAGTCCTGATGGTAAGCAGATTCTGTTTAGTTCGAACCGCAGACTCGGCAGCCAGCTTTATCGGATGAACGCCGATGGTTCCGGCTCCGAGGAAGAGGTGGCTGATCTCGGTGCCGTTGCGCCGGTCAATGCATGGGACTGGTCGCGCGACGGCAAGTACGCACTAGTTAAGAAGTCAAACGAGCTGTGGTACCTGTCTTGGCCGGAACGTGCAGCCAAGCCGCTGTCGCAGGCAAAGTGGACGGTGCGGAATGCGCAGTTTTCCCCCGATGGCCGATGGATGGCTTACGCCTCGAACGAAACTGGGACCACCGAAATCTTTGTATCCCCTTTCCCGAATGCCAACGGCAAGTGGCAGGTGTCGAGCGCAGGAGGACAAGAACCGAGATGGCGCAAGGACGGCAAGGAGTTGTTCTACGTGTCGGCGGACGGAAGGATGATGACGGTTGAGGTGACGACAGATGCGGGCTTCAAAGCCGGCTCCCCGATCGCGCTGTTTCAGACCCACAGGAGGCAGGCGATTTCCGCGCAAGACGTCTTCTCCTACGACGTAAGTGGCGACGGGAAGAGATTCCTGATTCTCACGAAGCTGGACGAAACCAATGCTGCGCCGCTCTTTGTGCTTCTCAACTGGGCATCCGAGACGGAAAAGTAGTCGAAGAATGGTGATGCTGCCGTCGCGGTCAAAATTCTTCCGGGCGCATTGGTCAGGTTCGACTTTGCAACTTAACAAATGAAGGAGAAGGATTAAGATTATGGAAAACGTAACGGTCAACCAGAAAACGGCCTCAATTTTAGAAAGCTCGCCAGTTGGCCCGGCGACAATCTCAGACCACGAAGCACATCAGATCGAGCGGGCGAACACGACGGGATTGCAGCCAGTCGTGTTTGTTCACGGGCTTTGGCTCCTGCCCAGCAGTTGGGACCGCTGGGCAACTGTTTTCGAGGAAGCCGGCTACACTACGCTTGCGCCGAGTTGGCCTGACGATCCTGAGACCGTCGACGAAGCGAACGCGAACCCAGAAGTGTTCGCGAACAAAACTGTGGGCCAAGTCGCGGATCACTTCGACGGGATCATCCGCAGACTTACGAAGAAGCCGGCCGTCATCGGCCACTCTTTCGGCGGGCTTCTAGTGCAGATTCTCGCCGGACGCGGGCTTTCTGCGGCGACCGTCGCCATCGACCCCGCTCCTTTCCGAGGTGTTCTTCCGCTCCCCCTGTCGGCGCTGAAATCGGCCTGGCCGGTGCTCGGCAACCCAGCTAACCGTCACCGTGCCATACCACTCACGTATGAGCAGTTCCGCTTCGGCTTCGCCAATGCCGTCAGCGAGGAGGAAGCCAGAGATCTCTATAAGACGTTCGCTGTACCGGCTTCCGGCGCACCTTTATTTCAAGCCGCCACTGCCAACCTCAACCCCTGGACCGAGGCGAAAGTCGATATCGAAAATCCAGAGCGCGGACCTCTATTGATCACGTCCGGAGAGAAGGACAACACGGCGCCGTGGGCGATTGCAAATGCATCATTTGAGCGCCAGCGACTCAACAGCGGTGTGACCGAGATCGTCGAGATTCCGAACCGTGGCCACGCGCTTACAGTCGACAGCGGCTGGCGAGAAGTCGCGAACATCTCACTCGCATTCATCCGGCGCTTCGTCTAGGCCTCGGTAACGGCCGGACGTCTTGTCCACATTGAACGGGCAAAGGGGCCGGTAGTGTTGTTCCGAAGATCATCACGAACGATTCGAATTGGACTAAGATCGTCGGATATTGCTTGCGCTAGACTCGAAAGTCGAGATGCAAGGAGGCTCAGTATGATGCGGTCCCATAGGGCGATTCTGCGACTGGTATTCATTGTTCTGGTCGGCTGTGCCGAGTGCTCAGCGACGTTAGCTGGCGCTCAAGGGCAAAGCCTCTCGAGAAAAGGAACAACACGCGACGCAGGCCTCGTCGCGTGGCAAGAGGTCTATTCTGTATTAACGCATCCCCGTTGCATTAATTGCCACACGGCAACCAATTATCCACAACAGGGCGATTACCGGCACCGACATTTGGTCAACGTGGTCCGTGGCACTGAAGACAAAGGTGTACCGGGCCTGAACTGCGCAGCTTGCCACCAAGGCGCGAATGCGGACAGCACCGGCGTGCCCGGTGCGCCCAACTGGCATTTGGCACCGCTGTCTATGAAGTGGCAAGACGTCAATGACAAGATCCTATCAAGTGCCGAAGTTTGCAAATCCATCACCGATCGTTCGAAGAATCACAATCTAGACGGACCCGGACTGCTGAAGCATCACGCGGAAGAACCGCTCGTGCGTTGGGCTTTTCAGCCGGGCCGCAGTCGCGACGGCACCGCTCGCTCACTGCCGCCGCTAACGCATGACGAATTCGTTGCCGCGACAAAAACCTGGGTGGAAGCGGGGACACCGTGTCCTCAGAAACGCTGAAAACGGAGGTTGCTCATGGAAACATATAGACTCACGGTGAACGGGCAGCCGAAAGAGGTGACGGTCAATTCCGGGACGCCGCTCCTTTGGGTGCTCCGCGATGAGCTCAAGATGACCGGCACCAAGTACGGTTGCGGCATCGCGGCTTGCGGGGCCTGCACGGTTCATCTGGCTGGCGTAGCCACTCGTTCATGCATTGTGCCTGTCTCTCTGATCGGCGATCGACCCATCGTGACCATCGAAGGCATCGATCAAGATCCGGTAGGTCTCCTGGTTCAGGAGGCTTGGGTTTCCGAGGACGTCGTTCAATGCGGTTATTGTCAGAGCGGACAGATTATGGGGGCGGTAGCATTGCTTAAGAGCACACCGAAACCCACGGACACCAATATTGAAGAATCGATGGGCGGGAACATCTGCCGCTGCGGCACTTATCCGCGGATTCGGCAAGCAATCAAAACGGCTTCGCGACAGCTAGTAATGAAGGCGCAAAAATGACAGCCGCGATCGGCACTGCCAACGATCTACTCCTTGGTCGGCGCAGCTTTATACGTGCGTCTGCAACCGTTGCGGGCGGGATGCTGATTTCCCTCCATCTTGATCTTCCTTTGACCGCTGAAGAAGCGGCCCAAACCAAATCCCAGACTTACCCTCCAGATGCATTCGTTCACATCACCCCGGATGGCAAAATCATCATTCAGGTAAATCGTCTGGAGTTTGGCCAAGGGGTTCACACATCCTTACCATTGATTTTGGCGGACGAGCTCGATGCCGATTGGTCACACGTAGTAGCGCAACTCGCGCCCGCCGCCGATGTTTATAAAGACCCGGTCTACGGCATACAGATGGTCGGAGGCTCTGGTTCGATCGCTCACTCGTTTCAACAGTACCGGGAACTCGGTGCCAAGACACGTGCCATGCTGATTGCCGCGGCCGCGGACCAGTGGAAAGTGCAAGCCAACGAATGCCGTACCGAAGCGAGTGTCGTTCGGGGTCCGGGCGGGCGGTCAGCGACGTACGCCGATCTGGCGGATGCGGCAGCACACATGCCGGTGCCCGAAACCGTGCCGCTCAAGAACTCAGGTGACTTCCGGCTGGTCGGCAAGAAGACTCGCCGGCTTGATAGTCGCCCCAAGTGCAATGGCTCCCTGAAATTCGGGCTAGACCTCGATCTGCCCGGAATGCAGGTTGCGCTGGTGGCGCATCCACCAACCTTCGGCGCATCGCCGAAATCTGTCGACGACAAGGAGGCACGGAGCATTCCCGGCGTGGCGGATATATTTGAGATCCCCACGGTCAGTAAAGGAACCGCGGTAACCGTTGTTGCCGACAAGTTCTGGACGGCGAAGCAGGCGCGTGACCTCTTGAAAATCGAATGGGATTTCACAGGAGTCGAACGTGCCGATAGTCAGCAGTTGTGGACGAAGTACAAGGAACTAGCTCGCACTCCCGGCAACGTCGCGGTCGCCAGTGGCGACGAGAAGGCGATGGATGGCATCCCCGCCATCAATCGGATAGTTGCCGAATACGAGTTCCCATATCTTGCTCACAGCCCGATGGAACCGTTGAATACAACCATCCGGTTTGATGGCGATCGCGCTGAAGTGTGGGCCGGTTCTCAGTTCCAGACTTTCGACCAGGCGGCGATCGCTGAAGTCCTTGCTCTGAAACCTGACCAGGTCACTTTCCACACAGAGATGGCTGGCGGAGGATTCGGGAGAAGAGCAGTGCCGGACTCTCACGTCCAGCGTGAAGCAGCCGCGATCGCGAAGCGTTTTCGAGGAACTCCGGTGAAGCTTGTTTGGACCCGCGAAGACGACGTGCAAGGCGGCTACTATCGTCCGATGCACGCTCATCGCGTCGAGATCGGCATTGGCGCGGATGGGTTGCCACTGGCATGGCGTCATGTGGTTGTGGGTCAGTCCATCACGGCGGGCACTCCATTTACTCCTATGACGATAAAAAATGGCGTTGATGAAACTGCCGTCGAAGGCACTGCGGATACTCACTACAAGATTCCTAACTTCCATGTTTCAGCGCACCATCCCGTGGTAAACGTGCCGGTTCTGTGGTGGCGTTCTGTCGGGCATACTCATAATGCCTTCGTCATGGAGACTCTGATTGATGAATTAGCCACACGAGCTAAGACGGACCCGATCGCCTACCGCCGAAAGCTTCTTAAGGCCGACGCCAAGAAACTGCGCGGCGCGCTCGATCTGATGGAAGAAAAGAGTGCCGCTTGGCGCACCAAGCTGCCAAAAGGGCACGCTGTCGGCTTCTCGTGTCATGAAGCATTCGGGACCGGCGTCGCTTGTGCGGTGGATGTCTCGATTGAAAACAAGCGGCCCAAGATCCATCGCGTGACAGTTGCCGTTGATCTCGGCATGGCAGTAAATCCACTGACTATCGAGAGTCAGTTTCAGGCGGGTGTGGCCTTCGGGGTGTCGCAGCTGATGGCGAAGGGAGCGATTACGCTAAAGGACGGCCGCGTGGAGCAGAGAAATTTCGACGGCTATACTCCACCCTACATCATAGACGCACCAGTTGCGGTTGATGTCCACATCGTGCCCAACGCCGAAAAGCCCTCTGGATGCGGCGAGCCACCTGTTCCCGTGATTTCGCCCGCTGTCGTCAACGCTCTGTCACAGTTGACCGGCAAGCGCTATCGCACCTTGCCATTGGCGTCCGTGTAGTGAAGACCACGGCTGGCCTCACCAAGATCGTGGCGCACTCACCGGTCATCTCAGCTTCTTCAGATCGATTTGAGCCATCCGATAGTCCCGGAGATATTTATTAAAAATCTCGTCTTCATTGTCGGCCAGAATGCGACCGCACTATCCGCAAAGATCTGAGGTGTCGCGTGAAGATTCTAACTTATCGCGCCTTTAACCCTTTCTGGCATTGCCCGGAGTGAACAACACGTTCGCTACATTATTTAGGGATTTAGAGCGGCCTGCATTAGGCCTCACTCAAATTGCTTACCTATTGACTATGAGTTAGAGTCAAGCTTCCGGAAAAAGGGCATCAGGAGCGGGGATTTGGAGCATACGTCGCATAAGACTGACCATTCGCGGGAAGCCGACCAACCGATTCGAATCGGGGGAACAATCCTCGGCGCCCACCGCCACATCTGTGCTTTTTTCAAAAGCCACGACGACCAATACCGCGTGCTGCTGCTATTCATAAAGGACGGCTTAAAGTCGGGCGAGAAGGCCGTTCACATTGTTAATCCGAAGCGCCGTGACGAACACGTTCGGCAATTGCGCTCGGCAGGAATCGATGTAGCTGCCACCCAACAGAACGGCCAACTCGATTTGCTCGACTGGGCCGAAGGTGGCACGAGAGCGCCACGCAGGTCGGAAATGCGCGAAGCGCATTTGTCCGACCTTCCAGGACTAGAGACCGTCATCCTGATTAGGAAAATTGGTCTTTAGCGGAGTGTGCAATGTGCTTTCAAACTCGCTCGCAGCTTTGATGAGGATCACAGCCCTAATTGTTTTCGTGCTGTTTGTGCCGGTCACTGATTCCCGCCCCGTGCCTTCTGAACCAGTGACATTGTTTCTTCTGTACAACGATTGGGACGTACCCGATCAACTTCCCGGTCCAGACCAGATTTTAAAAGAGTTTACCCGTGCAACTGGAATCCAGGTCAAGCAACTTCCGCCGCCCGAAGGGGCGCTAAACGAGTTGGTGCTCTGGCGAGAACTCCTCCAGAAAGGCTCGCCAACACCCGACGTGTATGGTATCGACGTGATCTGGCCCGGAATACTCGCCAACCATTTCCTTGATCTGAAGCCCTACTTCGCCGCGGAACTGTCCTCAAAAGATCCGGTGCTCGTCAAGAGCTACAGTGTGGGCGACAAAGTAGTGGCAATGCCGTACCACGCAAATGTAGCGACGCTGCTTTATCGGACTGACCTCTTGCGAAAGTACGGCTACAAAGCGCCTCCGAAAACTTGGGATGAACTCGAGAAGATGGCTGCCCGGATTCAGGCCGGCGAACGCGCTGCCGGCAAAAAAGATTTTTGGGGCTATGTATGGCAGGGTTCCGCGGGGGAAGCATTGACCTGCAATGCACTGGAATGGCAGTACGCCGAAGGCGGCGGGCGAATTATCGAAGATGACGGGACCATCAGCGTCAATAATCCAAATTCGATTCGCGCTTGGCAACGAGCCGCCCGCTGGGTGGGTTCTATCTCTCCGCCTGGCGTGGTGGCATACCGAGAGTGGGACTCTACAAATGTCTGGGCCTCAGGCAACGCGGCTTTTCATCGCATCTGGGCGTCGGACTCGCGTTTGGCCCATTTGGCTGGCCTGCACGCGGGCGAGACGATTATTGGTCTGCCCATGAAAGAAAAAGTGGGGGTGACCAGTATGCCGGGTGGCACCGCCGGGCGGGCAAGCGTGCTTGGAGGAAGTGGATTGGCGATTTCCCGATACTCAGAACATCCCCGCGAAGCGCTTGCCCTGGTCCGCTATCTTCTTCAGGCCGACGCTCAACGCAAACAGATTCGTTTTCAGCCTGAAGCGGCCGAGCGGCTGGAACTTTACGATTTACCGGGAGTTCTGGATCAGGATCCCCACTCTGCCAAGCCAAGGAAACCCTGGGACGGCGTGATTGCACGCCCTTCCAGCATCGTCGGCGACAAATACGAGCAGGTCACCCGCGCTTACATTAAAGCAGTGCACTCCGTCCTCACTGGCGATCGGGGAGCCAGCGAAGCGGCCACAGCCCTGGAAAAAGAACTGATCGGAATTACTGGTCTCAAGAAGGGTCCACCTTCCGGGGGTAGTAAGGGACTGGGCAGCGGGGGCTCTCGCTCAGGCACCTAGTCGCACCTTCGTATGCTTTGTACCTTGAGCTGTTCTGTTGGTTACGACAAGCGAGGGCGGCGCGAAATGGTTCTGGGCATATGGAATACTGTCTCTTCCCGCCTGGCAACACTGGCCGGGGAGAAGTCCGCATTTCTTTATCGCCTGCAAATCCGCCGGCGTCTCTCCATCTGTTTTGTTTTAATTATTGCTCTAATGTTGGCGGGCGATGGCATGCTTCTTTGGCAATTCCACCTGGTCCGGGTGCACCAAGAACATCTGACCGCCGTAGACCAACAACTTATCGCGGTGCTTCGGGCCCATTCCGGGCTCATGTCGTTTTATGAAAAGCTCGACACATTCGCCCGCGCAGAGGACGCGGGCCGGCTCTTGAGGGAAACGGAGCCTCTGCGAGACGCTCTCCTGGAGGACACACAGCGGATCAAGAATTCGCTGAGCCAGTTGCCGCGTGAATCGCATGTAGATACAAACTTACTTCCGACGTTGGAAACCATTGAGAGCGCCTTGCCGTCGCAGCTCGAGGTGATTGCCGCCCTTGCCAAATCGGGTGATTGGAACGCTGTGAAGCTTCGCCTGGAGAACGAAGTCCGTCCACTGGAAGCTCTGACCTCCGCCATGGTGCTGAATGCCGACAGAGAAGTCGGCCAGGCGCAGGCGGAAGCGCTGCAGAACATTAGGCGTGCACAAACACGCATTCTGATCTTTGTGCCAGCTTCCGCACTCCTCACCCTCCTGTTCGCTGCATTTCTCGGCATGGCCATAACGAACAGCATCAACGAGCCCTTAAATCGGCTGGTCGAAGGCTCGCGAGCGCTTGCCCGCAGAGAGTTTCAGCACCAGGTGGCTATCAAAGGCGAAGATGAACTCGCGCAGGTCGGAGTGGTCTTCAACGAGACGGCCCGGCAACTCGAGGAACTTTACGATACCTTGAGCCGCAGGGAGGAAAAGCTCCGGCAAGACGAACGCGAACTCCGCCGAATTACCGATGCCATTCCTCAGCTGATTCTGGTTTTGAGCCCGGATGGCCACGTACTCCATGCCAATCAGCTCTTACTCGAGTACTCGGGTCTCACGCTGGGAGACCTAAATTCGCCCAGCCTTCACGAGCACATCTCACATCCGGACGATCTGGAAAAAGCGCAGCGCGAACGCGCTTCAGGCCTATCCCGGGGCTTTCCATTTGAACTGGAACAGCGCACGCGCGGCGGAAAGGGTGAATACCGCTGGTTCTTGTTTCGCTACAATCCACTCCGCGACGAGCGCGGAGAGATCATTCGCTGGTATGCCACGGGCACCGATATCGAAGACCGCAAACGCGCGGAAGAGCGAACGCGCGACGAAAATCTTGTCTTACGTGAAGAGATCGACCGTTCATCTATGTTTGAGGAAATCGTTGGTTCCTCCGAGCCCCTGCGCAAAGTGCTATCGCAAGTTTCGAAGGTGGCACCAACGGATTCCACTGTTTTAATTTTGGGTGAGACTGGTACTGGCAAGGAACTGATTGCTCGCGCCGTTCACAAGGGATCGAGTCGTTCAAGCCGCGCATTCGTCGGTGTGAATTGCGCCGCGATACCTGCTGCGCTGATTGCCTCAGAGTTGTTCGGACATGAGAAGGGTGCATTCACCGGCGCAGTGCAGAGACGTTTGGGCCGGTTCGAATTAGCCGACGGTGGAACAATCTTTCTAGACGAAATCGGCGATCTCCCCATGGAAGTCCAAGTCGCACTGCTCCGAGTGCTCCAAGAGCGGACCTTTGAACGTATGGGAAGTGGCCAGTCAATTTCCGTGGACGTACGGGTAGTGGCGGCCACCAATCGGGATCTTAAAGTTGCAATACGCGCAGGTACGTTCCGCGAGGACCTTTTTTACCGCCTGAATGTCTTTCCGATTCAAATACCCTCCCTGCGCGAACGTGTAGACGACATTCCCTTGCTGGTCGAATACCTGATCGATCGTTATGCCAAGAAGGCTGGAAAGAACATCAGAAATATCGAAAAAAGGACCCTGGAACTATTTGAAGCTTATGGTTGGCCAGGTAATATTCGTGAAATGCAAAATGTTGTGGAGCGAGCTGTGATTTTGTGTGATGGTGAAACCTTCTCAGTAGACGCGACATGGCTCACGCACGAATCGCCCCGCGAGTCGTCGTCTGCGTTGGGCATCCCCCTAAAAGGACTCCTGCGCCTGGATGAGAATCAAGAAAGGGAAATGATCGAGAAGGCATTGGCAGAATGCGGGGGGCGAATCTCAGGCCCGTCTGGTGCCGCCACTAGGCTGGGCATTCCGCGGCAAACTCTTGAGTCGAAAATCACCAATCTAGGGATTAACAAACATCGTTTCAAGTCTGCGTAGCCCTTGTCGTGAGAACCTACGCGCATTACTAAGAAATTCGAAGCACAATACGCACCAAGCTTTTTCTGATCTCCCTGCCTTGTGCAGCAATTCACTCTCCGCCATTCGCGCACGCCAACTACCGGGTCGTGCCGAAGTTGGCACCTGCCGAAATCAAGTAGGCAGTCGCCGAACACCTTCAGGCACTCCTGCCATTCGGTGCACCAATTGTGCGCGCAAACGTTTGGTATCCACAAGTCGGCATCTCGTCAGGAAATCAAGCACAAACGAAATGGGCGTTTGTCGGTACTAATCCCACGGACGAACCGTAACTTCCAGCTGATTACCCGTTAACCCATAACAATCCCGCTAGGCCACGCCGCGAGCGCTTGCAACAGAGGACTTGCTGGCAAGCCCTTTACCAAGCATGTCCGCCTCCATCCTTCGCGCAAGAGAAGCGGGCACGAGGGCGTTCATGATGCGGTTCAGCCGACCTGGGACGATTCTGGAGCGATTTTCGAGCAGACCGTTGAGGCCCTCAGATACGCACTGCTCGACGCTCATCGGTTTCATCGGCATGGTCTTCGGATCGAAGCCAAACTTTTCGAGCACCGGTGTGTTC
>Ga0137395_10001141_pt1 | contig 12097 bp, 14 predicted proteins | sample czobulk216metaG_FD_108283 | JGI IMG/M metagenome (GOLD analysis project Ga0137395, IMG submission 108283) | Vadose zone soil microbial communities from Angelo Coast Range Reserve, California, USA - czobulk2.16 metaG | ecosystem: Environmental > Terrestrial > Soil > Vadose zone | place: USA...
AGCAATGACTTGGAACACTCACTCGCAACGAAGGGAAATTTAGGGGACTAGGAGGGAAATCGACATGGTGCGTATGTTCAGGAGACTGGTTCGTGGCGGTGGTCGGCAGCGCGTAGTTGGTCTGTGGATTATCTAGGCTAATTTGACCAGGGTCCGCAATGCGTGCGGGCCCTCACGTTAAGGGGCTCAAGTGGCTAAACCGCGGGTCTAGAATTCCTGCGTCTTGATCCCATTTCGCTCGCTGCCGTGGTCGGGGCAACTCTACGTTGTTGGCGTCATCGCGATCGGCGTCGGCATGGTCGTCTTCGGGTGGGTAGTACACCCGGTGCCTGCAGAGAAGGTTGGCACGCTCCTTTACCTCGCGATTGGCACCCAGATCGCCGCTTTGCGTCCGATCCCCTGGAAAGGCGGTAGTCACCAATCCGTAGTTGATCCTCTGCTGGTCGCTACCGGGTTGTATGCCCCTGGCGCTGGGGTGGGTATCGTCGCCTGGTTGGCGGTCTTCGACGGCAGATTGCCGGGACGAACGATCACCTGGTGGGGCTTCTTCTTCAATCGAGCGATGCCTGCCATAGCTCATGTAGTTCCGTCGCTTGCCGTGGCGTCGGTAGGAGAGGGCACATGGTGGGCGTTCCCGGTTCGAACATTGCTCTATGTTTTGGCGTCGGTTGGCCTCAACTACATCCTGACGGCATTGGTCTTGTCATACGTCGGCAGAGTTTCGGTTCTGACCACCCTATTTGAAAATGTCGGATTATCGACCCTCATCGCCACTGTTGCGCTGAGCTTTTCGGGCGGAATCATCTACCTCCTTCTCCAGACTCCGGTCGGGTACATCATGGCGCCGGGTCTGTTCGGCTTTGTGCTGGCGGTCCGCGGAAACGTTGCCGACGCTCAACGGCAGACACTACTCAAGGATCAGACTCTGGACCTGGCGGCCCAGGCGCTCGACGCTCGCGACCGGTACACGGAGTCACACTCGATTCGCGTCTCTGAGCTGTCCGGCCGGCTCGGCGAACACCTTGAGCTTGGAGATCGCGAGTGCGAATTGATCCGCACTGCGGGCTCACTTCACGACCTCGGCAAGATTGGAATTCGCGACGATATTCTCAACAAGCCAGGCCCGCTCAGCGAGGAGGAGTGGGAGATCATGCGACGCCACCCCGACATCGGCGCGGACATGATCGTCCAGCACTCGGCTCTTGCGGAGGTTGCGCCAATTGTGCGACATCATCACGAACGCTGGGACGGAACCGGTTACCCAGCGGGCTTGAAAGGCGATGTCATACCGTTTGGCGCTCGCATCCTGGCTGTGGCCGATTCCTTCGACACCATCACCGGGGCTCGTCTGTACCGACCGTCGCTGATGACCCCGATCGAAGGAGTCGAGGACATTAGCCGCCGGGCCAATCACTGGTACGACCCCAACGTGGTCGATGCCCTTCGCGAGCTTCACGGCCTCAAGCCCCTCGAAGTCTTGAACCGTCCCGAGGTACCCCGGCGCGTCACCACGATGCGCGTTCTCCGATCGAACCCTGGGTTCAGCAGCCTGATTTCGGCGATTGCCGTATCCGCTCTGGGAGATCCACTGACCCAAGTGGCGACGTTGGTGACGATTTACCTCTACACGGGGGATCCTCGCCTGGTCGCGCTTGGATTCATTGTCCAGGCGCTCGGCACGATCGTCATGAGCACCGTGCTCGGAGGAATCGCTGACAGGTTTCCCCGCCGCTCGCTGGTTGTTGGCCTCGAGCTCGCCCGTGCCGCAATGTTGCTGGCGACGCCGTTCCTGATCGGAATCAACTGGGCGCTGATCTACCCGGTCCTGGTGCTGTTGGCTTGCGTCAACGCAGTGGTTCAACCGGCGCGTCAGGCGGCGATACCCAGCCTCGTCCCCGCCGGCCAAGTTGGAAAAGCCAACGCGATGGTTGCCGCCACGACCATGCTGGCCGGCGCAGTTGGATTTGGAGTGGCCGGGGCAATTCTGGCGCTGTCTCCGAAGTCGACGAACATGCTGTTCGTCGCAGACGCGATCACATTCCTGCTTGCGGCGGCGATCGTTCTTGGCATATCCAATCTGGGCGGTGGGACGTCGGCGGCCTCGGTATCGGGTGCGTTGAAGCGGTCGTGGTCAATCGTGGCTGCGCGACCGCATCTTGTCGTCGGGACCCTCGCTGCTTTCTTGATCCCGATCAGTTTCCCGGCGTTGCTGGCGCTTGCTTATCAATACGGTGGCCAAACGTACGGCGGTCAGTACTACTCGACGCTTGAGCTGGTGCTTTCGGTTGGAATTCTGGTCGGGTCTATGGCGGTCTCGGTGTTCAGCTCGATCGGCACGATGCGCACGGTCGGTGCAGGGTTGTTTCTAACCGGCGTCTTCTCTCTCGCGATCGCAATGACCCCATCGCTTGGGTTTGGCAATCAACCGCTGTGGATCTGGATTGGTCTCGCGCTATTCCTCGCTTCAATCGGCAATCCCGTCTACGCCGTAGCGAATCAGACGGCCATCATTGAAGCTGCCGATCCGATGAGCCGCGGCACCGTGATGGCGACTCGGTTTGGCCTCGTGCAAACCGCGAGCATCATCGGGACAGCCGCTGGTGGTCTCATCACGAAGGCGTACGGTCCATTGGCCGCCTACGGCGTGCTGGGCGTGGGTCTGATTCTGCTGGCGATGTATGCGATCGCGGCTGGGCGCAGCACCACCAATCCCATCCTGGGGGCTGAGTACGAGGAAGCCACCCATCGCTCCAACGGAGCGACCTCACAGACAAAGGCGCCACACGAGGAAGCCACCGTTCGCTCTGCTGGAGCGACCTCGCAGGCAAAGACCTAAGCCGGCTCTCGGCGTGGGTTTCCTCGTCATACTGCGGTGATTGCGTAACGTGCGTTCGAGCTCCCACGGGGCTCCCCACGAGAGTGAGCCGAAAGAGCCCGTCCCTGTGACGACGGTCACGGTGTCGGCTTTGGCGATCGATCCGAAGCGGCGCCGGCGGTATCTCCAGATCGCCTTCGGCTTCGCGGCCCTGGTCGTGGCCGTCATCGTGCTGTACCTGCTCCGTGACTTCCTGGGCGCCTTCGTTTTGGGCGCTGCGATCGCATTCATGATCCAGCCCGCTGTCGTTCGGCTGGTCGCACTTGGCATTCCGCGAGTGATCGCGATAGTGATTGTGTTCCTTGTGATCATCGTGGCGATCGGGGGTCTCGTGCTCCTGATCGTCCCGCTCGTGGTCAGCGAGGTCGGCCAGCTGCAGACCCAGGCGCCGAGCATCGCCGCGGCAGCCCAGGACCGCATCAACAGCCTTCAGGGATCGCCTATCCAGGTGTTCGGCATCACGATCGACCTCAAGGGCGTCACCGAAACCATCAGCTCACACCTCAAGGACACCCTGCTCGGACAGTTCGGCAACGCCGTCACCATCGGCCTCACCGCGCTCACCACCGTGCTCCAGCTCCTGCTGACGTTCATAGTCGCCTTCCTGCTTGCACTCGACGCCGCTGCGTTCAGACGGGTGCTGCGCCGGCTGGTGCCAAACGACTACCGGACCGACTTCGACCAGATCTGGCGCAAGGTCCGCAAGATGCTCTATGCGTACGTTCGCGGCCAGCTGTTCATCGCCGGGCTGATCGGCATTCTGTCCGGCATCGCGTGCCTGTTGCTCGGACTTCCCGACGCGGGCGCCCTCGGTCTGATCGCCGGGATCACGGCTCTGATTCCCTACCTGGGCCCGTTCATCGGAGCGGTTCCCGCGGTCCTCGTCGGTCTCGCACAGGGCACCGGGAAGGCAGTGTTGGTCGCCATCGTCTATTTCGGAATCTCCAACCTGATCCTCAACATCGTGTATCCCAAGGTCATGGGAGATGCTGTGCGTCTTCCTCCAGTCCTCGTCATCGTCGCGTTCATCGCGGGCTTCAGCTGGGCGGGCATCCTCGGGATGTTTGTTGCCGTTCCGATCGCGGCCACGCTGCGCATCCTCTTCGACCACATCTACCCACGCCTGTACGAGAAGCAGCCCACGTGAGAATCGCGATCTTTTCCGACATCCACGCCAACTGGCATGCGCTGGAAGCGGTCCTTCGCGACTGCCCGCCGGTGGACGAGACGCTTTGCCTGGGCGACGTCGTGGGCTATGGCGGCGACCCCAAGCGCTGCGTGGATGAGGTCATACAGCGCGGATGGTTGACGCTCGTTGGCAATCACGATCGCGCGTGCACGGATCCGGAGATCCTCGAGTGGTTTAACGAGGATGCAGCCTCAGTCGTGCGTTGGACGATCGAAGTCATCGGGCCCGAGCGCCTGGAGTGGCTGCGTGGATTGCCGGACAGCCATGTCGAGCACGACGTGCTGCTCGTGCACGCAAGCCCCCGCGACCACATCTACGAGTACGTGCTCGATACCGCGGTCGCGCACGCGAACCTTGAGCTTATCGATGGCGGCGTGTGCTTTCACGGACATACCCATGTGCCGGGGATTTTTGGTATGGCGGACGGGGCGGTGACTCATGAGTACCGCGTCGACAAGTTTCAGCTGAAGGGTCCCGCGCTCGTGAACCCTGGCAGCGTCGGGCAGCCACGTGATGGCAGCCCGACCGCGAGCTACGGAGTCTGGGACACGGACAAGGCGTCCTTCGAGTTCCGGCGCGTTCGCTACGACATCAAAGGTGCTCAGCGCGCGATCAGGAAAGCCAAGCTCCCGGAACGCTTCGCACTCCGACTCGAAACAGGACGATGATCCCCCGCCTCGCCAAGAGGTGGGGGAGGCTCGCCTTTGCCGCGGCAGCCGGGGCCGGCATCGGCTCGTTCTTGTTCTGGGCGGCGTACTTCGTCAACTTCCTGCGCGGCAACCTGGTGGGACCGGACTTCTTTTCGTTCTACGCCGCCACCAGGCTCTACGCGTTGAGGGGCGGCTCCGCCGTCTACGACCTGGGCCTTCAGAAACAGTTCGAGCTGCAGATCACCGGGAGGGCTCCGGACACCTTCATCACCTTGCCCTACTTTCATCCTCCCTACTACACGCTGCTGATCGCGCCTCTCGCCGCGCTCAGCTACCGGCAGGCGTACTACGTGATGGCCGCGTTCAATCTGGTGTTGACCGTCGTCCTGATCGCTCTGTTGGTGCGGAACAGCCTCAGCATCCACCGGCGCGCCGCCGTCGTGGCGGCCGCGATGGTCGCCGGTTTCTTCCCGCTCTTTGTCACCGTGCTTCAGGGCCAGTCCGACCTGGTCGTGCTGGTGCCGCTGGCGGCCGCATATGTCGCCTGGGCCCGGGGCCGGCACGGCTGGGCCGGAGTGTTCAGCGCGCTTGCTTTGGCCAAACCACAGCTCCTCCTTCTCATTCCAGTGCTGTTCCTCGCTCGCCGCGCCTGGCGCGCGCTGGCGGGTTTCGCGGCTGTCGTCGCCGGGCTGGGATTGGTTTCGGTGGCCGGCTTCGGATTCGGCGCGGTGTGGTCTTACGTGGGATCGGTCGGCACGTGGGCGATTGGCGGCAGATTGCCGGCGGGAGACCAGCCGGTCTACACCGACACCGCCGTCTACTCCCTGCGCAACATCCTCGAAGCGCTGCCGGGTGGCGGAAAGGCGGTTGCGCTTGTCGTCCTGGTCCTCCTGCTGGGACTGGTGGCGCTATCGCTCAGCTGGCGCCCGGATAAGCCAAGGCTCGATTTCGCGCTGGCGGTCGCCGCGTCACTGGTCCTGAGCCCACACCAGAACGTCCACGACCTCGCGCTTTTGATCATTCCCGGGTTTGCGCTCGCCGACCTCGCGCTTGCCGGCCGGCTGCGCTGGCCGCGCGCAGCCGCGATGGTGCTCGGTGTCGCGTACGCCGCGGTCAATATGACGCTCGCCATCAACCTCTGGTCGGCTGCTGTTGGAGCACTGCTTGTGGCCGCCTACTTGACTGTCGAGCGCATGGCAGTGCGCCCAGATCCGATTCCGCTCGGCGAGCTGACGTGGAGCGGGCCGCGCCCGCGTCGGGTGATCGTGCTGCCCGCCTATCGCGCCGCGAAAACGCTGGTGGAGGTGGTGGGCGACATCCCGCAGGGTCACGCCGACCGGATCCTCCTCGTCGACGATGCGAGCGCTGACGCGACGGTCAGCGTAGCCACGGCACTCAGGCTCGACGTCATCCGTCACGACCGCAACCTGGGTTACGGCGGTAATCAGAAGACCTGCTATAGGCAGGCGTTGTTGATGGGCGCGGACGTCGTGGTCATGCTGCACCCCGACGGTCAGTACGACCCGGCGATCATTCCAAACCTGTGCCGTGTCATCGAGGCGGGCGACGCCGACATCGTGCTTGGTTCGCGGTGGCTCGGCCTGGATCCTGCCAAAGCCGGCATGCCCTGGTGGAAGCGGATCGGTAACCGCTTCTTGACCTCGGCCGAGAACCGCGTGCTCGGTCTGCATCTCTCCGAGTTCCACACCGGCTATCGCGCGTACTCGCGGCGCTTCCTCGAAGCGATTCCATTCCTGGAAAACAGCAACGACTTCGTCTTCGATACGCAGGTGCTGATCCAGGCTGCCGCCTTCGGGTTCAAGATCGGCGAGGTGCCGGCGATCGGCAAGTATCACGAGGATGCGAGCTCGATCAGCTTCAGCACGTCGACCGTCTACGGCTTGAAGACTCTCGGTGCCCTGATCAGATACGTCAGCCATCGCGCGGGCTTCAGGTGCTCGTGGTTGACGCCGGCCTCAGATGCCCACAAACAGTCGCTTGCGGTAGGCAAGGTAGCCCACGACGGCCACGTTCAATAGAAGGGCTCCGACCTTGAACAGCGTCACGTGGTGGATCACCTCGTAGACCTCGTACGGAATCAACAAGCCGGTCGCGATCACTGTCAGATACTCCGCCCACCGGCGCCGCATCGCCAGGCCCACGCCCTCAGTGCCTTCGAGCAGCGCGTATGCGATGGCTCCGATGGCCACGACATTGACGTGGCTGAAGTTACCGATGAAGACGAGGACGCGCAGGAGCAGCTGCACGATGATGCTGTGGCCGGCCGAGAGGTTGAGCTGGTCCTGCGCGTAGTGGGCCCACATCGCGAGCCATCCCTTCTCGCCGGCGACGATGAGGCCGATGGCCAGGGCGATCAGGACGATTGCCTTGACGATGCGCTCGACGATGATGACCTTGATGAACGCGTCGTGTTCACCGCCCATGCGGCCGAGCTCAGCCCACAGTCGCGTGAAGTAGTGCGGCCGGCGCGTGGCCGTTTGATCCATCGACGTGACCTTAACAAGCTGGGTTGTCAAGGCTCTTGAAGAGCCCTAGCGTCCCGTGTCAGGCTCGGCAGGCTGGGGGCAATCAGTAGGTCCCATCCTTATCGCCGCTTTGCGCGTAGGGAGCGGGCGGGAGTGGGAGGGCCCCGCCAGGGGGCCGCGTTTAGTCGGCTGAGTGTTCGCGGTGCTCCCGGAAAAGCATCACCCGGCAGTTGGCGTTCTTCAGGACGTACGGCACAGTCTTGCCCATGTTGAACTCGCCGAACCGTCTCTTGTACGGAAGCCCCATCACGATCAGGTCCGCGCCCCACTCGACCGCCTCGTCCACCAGCGCCGGGCCGGTGTCGCGCGCCTGCACCAGCTCGGTCTCGACGGGCAACTGGAACTGCGCGGCCAGCTGCTCGACCTCGTCCAGGATCTTCTCGCCCCGCTCCACCACCTCGTCCAGCACCGCTCCAAGCGGCAGCGAGCGGTTGACCTCGATGATGTGGACACCGTACAGCCTCCCTCCGTGCGCGTCGGTCATCTGGCACGCCAGCCGGACGGTCTCGGCGTCGATACCCTGGCCGCCCACGGCAACCAGCACCTTCTTCGAGGTCGTCGGGTGGGAGTGGTCGTCTGCCATCAGTGCTGCGGCCCCCGCCGGATCCGCCGGATCAAAACGTACGCCGCAAACCCCCATGTGAGCACAACCGTCGCGGCGGCGATCCCCCGCGACCCAGAGTCAAGGCCCGGGTGGCCCGCCAGGTAGACCACCACCCACAGGCCGAGTCCGAGCGCCATGACACCCATGAACGTGAACGGGAAGCGCAAGCGTCCAAATCCTAACAAGCCCGGGCGGAGGCGCCACGAGGGCCTCCTATAATCAACCACCTTGAAGCTGCTGATCGTGGGGTGTGGGCGCGTTGGGTCGCAGATCGCCGCAGACATGGACCGGACCGGCCACGAGGTGGTCATCATCGACCGCGACCCGAACCAGTTCTCCCGAGCCGCCTCCCGAGGCGTCCTGACCGCCGATTTCAAGGGCGACCAGGTCGTCGGCAACGGCACCGACGCCGACGTGCTCCGGCGGGCGGGGATCGAGGACGCCGACGGCTTCGTCGCGGTGACCGAGGGCGACAACCGCAACATCATGGCCGCGCAGGTGGCCAAGCATGTATTCAAAGTTCCGCGGGTTGTCGCACGCATTTATGACCCGGAGCGCGCGGAGGCCTATGAGAAGCTCGGCCTCCATACGATCTGTCCCACCATCGAGGGCGCTAAGCACATCGAAAAGACTTTGCTGGACAGCCACTAGGTGCGCCGCACATGTACGTGATCGTCGTCGGCGGTGGCACCGTCGGCTACTACCTGTCTCGCGACTTGCTCGAGCGGGGCCACGAGGTCACCCTCATCGAGAGGGACTCACGACGGGCCGACTGGCTCGAGACTCAGCTCGGAAGCATCGTGATGCGCGGGGACGGGTGCGAGGTGAAGTTTCTGTCTCAGACCGGCCTCGAGCGCGCCGATGCGATGCTCGCTGTCACCGCCGACGACGAAGACAACCTCATCGCTTTGCAGATGGCGAAAAAGCACTTCCGCGTCAAGAAGACCATCGCGCGCGTCAACAACCCTTCCAACGTCGAGATCTTCAAGATGCTTGGTGTCGACGACGCGGTGTCGGCAACCGATGTCTTGCTCGGAGCGTTGGAACCCCCGATCACGACCTGAGTTAAACGCAAAGGACCGCTCGCGTGGAGCGGTCCTTTACAAAAGCCCGGTTAGGTTGACTTGCCGATCCGGTAGATCTTGGTGCCGCAGATCGGGCATGTGCCCACTGTCGCCGGCTTGCCGTTCTTCATCGTGATCGGCTGAGGGTCTTTCATCTCGACCTTCTTCTTGTCCTTCAAACAATAGCCTTCCATCTTTCACCATCCAATTTTGTTCTGTGATCCGCTAAAGAGAAGCGCCGCACATGAGAACGGCGCGTGTGTCAGAGACTTCCTATGAGGCCTTGCCGATCCTGTAGATCTTGGTGCCGCAATTGGGGCATGTCCCAACTGTTGCCGGCTTTCCATTCTTCATCGTTATCGGCTGAGGGTCTTTCATCTCGACCTTTCGCTTGTCCTTCAGGCAGTAGCCTTCCAACTAGTCACCGTCCTTATACGAGATTCCGTTTCTGGGGCGGACCCGCCCATTCTAGGGGCCGGTCTTTGCCCAATACAACCCCAATTCAAACTGAATTCGGCGCCAGGGCTCAAAAACACCCCCAAAATTGCCATCGACGGCGCGTCAAACCAGGTCTTCAAACCGTCGTCAAAACTGCGTCATACGGAGACGCGCGCGGCTCAAACGACGCGCCGCGTTGATCACCGTCCGCGGCGAATACAAGCCTCAACTTCTGCCACACGTTCGTCCAGCTGTTTGCGAGTCGCCTTCGCGATTCCCTTCACACCAATCGCGGCGATGGTGATCGACGCGCACGCCACGCCCCACACCAGCGCGTCCTGCAGGCCACCCGGCTGGCCGCCCGTGCTCAACCATCGCGCGAGCATTCCTCCCGCGAGCGCATCGCCCGCGCCGGTGGTGTCGACGACAGGGCGCTCAGCGAGAGCCGGGACGTGCACGACTCCGTACTCCGTATAGGCGGCGAGGCCGGCCGCTCCCTGCTTGAGGACAAGTCCCTTGAGCCACCACTGCCGGCGGAACTCGTCCGGATCCTTACCGCCTAACGCGGTGAACTCTTCCTGGTTGCAGAAGAACCAACCAGCTCGGCGCAGGACGTCTCTCGCGTCACGGGTCTTGGACTGGACATACGACAGCATCGCGTCCGCGCCGAGCAGCGCCGCGCCGCCAAGCAGCTCCATCAGCTGCGCCTGGCGGTCGGGACGCATCGAGCCCACGAAAGCCCAGCCTTCAAAAGTCGGCGGCACCGACGGGGTCCAGGTGTCATAGATGTTGTCAGCGCTGCCGAGGTCGACGTTGCGCCCATGTTCCTGGCGCGCGCGCCAGCGATAAGTGACCGCGTCGAGGATCTGCAGCAGCTCGGTGTCGATCGGGTGGCCGCTGAAGACCTGGGCCAGCTTCTTCGCACCGTCTTTGCCGACCGGCGCCACCACTTTGACCGGCATGATCAGGCTTGCGGCGAGCGCGAAGTAGACGGCCGAGCCTCCGAGCGTTTCGTGAACTCTTCCGAACGGACCGTCGCGCGTGTCCAACGCGACCGAACCCGCGACCAGCAGCCGGGGTGCAGTTTCACGCCCGGCGACCCGTTCCGCTGCTCGCCGTGACGATGTGACGCGCGTGACGAAGCTTTTCCAGGAAATCCTCCGGGCTCGAGTACTCGTCCATCTCCATCCAGCTCCGTCCGAGCTCGCTTGCCGCATGAGCGTCCGATCCCGAAGCGGTCACCTTGCCAAGTTCGGCGGCGAATCGCGCGGCCGCGTGGTTGGCCGCCGGCTCACACCAGGCGTTATAAGTCTCGATGATGTCGATCCGATCCGCGAGCTCGACCATGCGCTCCGGGCGAAAGTTAGCTCGCCTGCGATCGAATGGGTGCGGAATGTAGGTCAGCCCGCCCATGCCGTGGACCAGGTCCATCACCTCCTCCGGCCGCAGGTATGGCGGCAGCCGGCTGGTGATGAACAGCCCGATCACCTCTCCCTCTCGCGTCTTGGCCTCTTCGCCGACGATGGTCAGCTCAGGCGCCAGCCGGGCCAGCTGGAGCGCGCCTTCGATGGTGTTGTGATCGGTCAGCGCGATGCGGTCGAGGCCAGACGCGGCGCAGCGTTGAACCAATTCTTCAAGCGAGCTCTGTCCATCGTGTGAGTAGTTGGAGTGGAGGTGGAGGTCGACTCGCACCGCTGAAAAATACGCTACTGGATGGCGGCTTCTCTGAGCATTCGCTCGCGGGCACGAGCGAACAATGGGATCACCTCCGCCGGACCGCGGCTCTTGCAGGCCTGCGTCATCAGCGCGGCCTGCGCGTCATAGATGATCTCCATCACCTGTTCGGGGCGGCGCTCGCGGCCCAGTCGCCCAGGCAGCTCGGTATGAGCCTGTCGCAGGACGACCATCAACCTTGCAACCAACCAGCCCGGCACGATGCGGATTTCCTGGACGAGGCATTCCTCGACCCAGAACAGCAGCTCATCGGACTCCTGCAGCAGGCGGCGCGGCGTCACCACGCGCTTTCTGCGCCGATGCCAGCGCATGTCGCGGTCCTGGTCTTCAATCGTCTGTTGAAGCATCGCCTGCAACCCACTATATCAGCGGGTCACGGCAGTTCTTGCTCTTGTCGGGTAGCACAATGTTCGCCATCCGCCCGCGGCCGGCACGAGGTGAACCTGCCGGTCGAATGTCCACTCCCGCCACTGCTGCCGGACTCGATAGCGCATGACCATCTGGGCCACGTTGCTGTATGTGCGTTGGTGCGCTTGATCGGTCCAGCCCTCGAGCACTTTGACGTTCACGACCTGCATGTCGAGCAGCTCGACATCGTCATCGAGCCGTGGCATCTCTCGCATGAAGACATCGCGCCCGCCCCATGCGCGCTGCGCATCCTCCGCGAGCATCTCCCACATCTCGTCGAACTTTCCTTCCGCGTGCAGCCTCATGAAGCGCATCTCGAACGTCGCGGGCGCGATCGATGTGGGCGGAGGCGGCCGCAGCGGCTCGATGGGCGGCGGCATCGCTGCGATCGCGCCCGCCATCCCGGTCCCGATCGACGCGCTGACGAACCGTCCGAAGTCGTCGGCCGGCCACGTGGTGAACTGACCCGCAACCCGCGTAAGGACCGATTCGACAGCCGGTGAGCGGCGGATTCTTCGCAGGAGCCTATTGACCATTGGCGCTAGATGTAGTGTGATGTCCCCAGACTGTATACAGAATGTGGATAACT
>Ga0137395_10001142_pt1 | contig 12093 bp, 13 predicted proteins | sample czobulk216metaG_FD_108283 | JGI IMG/M metagenome (GOLD analysis project Ga0137395, IMG submission 108283) | Vadose zone soil microbial communities from Angelo Coast Range Reserve, California, USA - czobulk2.16 metaG | ecosystem: Environmental > Terrestrial > Soil > Vadose zone | place: USA...
GACCAAGAACACCTATAGCCAAAAGTAACCGTGAAAAATTTCGTGCGATCAAAAGGTAGATTACTGCGACAAGGACGAGCAGCCAAAAGATACTCCAGAGACCGGTATCAGTAATCTCCGCAACCGAGCCCGCGCAGTCCCATTTCGGTTTCATGCCAGTTAATCTCGTCCCGACGACCATGCGGCAGTCGCGCCGTTCGCCACATTCCATTCTCATAATAGAATCCTCGTCTCGGAAGACCGTGCAGGTCGGCCACAACCGTGGTGAGGTTACGAATGTGATGCGCGGTGTAATTGCGCTCCGGAATCAGTACATACCCCAGAATGAAGGTTGTGCGGACATCGCACATGGCCAGGAACTGACCGCGCACGAGTTGAAAACCTTCGTCACTCTCGGTGTAATAGTAATTGGGCAGTGTGCAATCGTCCGCCTGAAACCAATCGCCGGAATTGAAAGTGGACGGATCGCGGTTGATGTAAGCGCCGTTTAGTTTCGCACTGCGCGGACCGTGATGATGATCTCGCAGCATTTTCATCTTGTTAGCGATCAGTTTTCGAATTCGACCTGGCACGTACGATTTCCTCGCTGGCGTTGAGGTGTAGTGTTGCGAGACGCTGTTGTTGAATACGCCGCCGTTTCTCGATTCGCGCCACGCTTGAGTGATGCCGCCTCCAGAACGAAGCGCCTTCGCGATCAGCGCGTGTTCCTCTTCTTCTGAAAATTTAGGCGCGGGGCGCCCCGGATTTCTTCGTCGCCCATCTGCGATCACCGCGGGCACGCGACCACCCTCGATCCATCGCTTCAGTTTTCGGTCGAACTGAAGTTTAATCCCCTTCTCCGACTTCCCGAGAAACGACGCGTTCGCGTAAAGAAACTTGAGCGTTGCGCGTTTGGCAGGCTTCGGTCTGGCGGTGCGTTCAGTTTCTCGCTCGTAATGCTCGAACGCATAAATCCACAGACAATCCTTCTCGAGCTCGGTGGGTTCGGCGGGGTTTGCGAAGGATGAAATCAGTTCCTGCAGGGGCCGCAAAGCAGCCGGTGTGAACGACGTGCGTTTCCTCAATTCCGGTTTGCGGGCCGGCAATTCGTCGAGATAGATCTCCAGTCGTCCCCAATTTTCGGCACCACCGTCGCGGTCGAGCGTGCGTCGAAAGAGCCGACGCCAATGTCGGGTGGAAATGCTGTGACCGAAGGCGCGGCGATAATCTTCGACGCCGAGTCGTTCGAATTCCGTAATGGTTAAGGCATTGTCGTCCTGCCGCGCTAGTACGAGAGCGAGAGCTCGCTTTAGCAACGAAGCGCGCTCGATTGATCTCATCGACAGGTCGCTTAATGGATATCGCGGTCGCCAAAATGGCGGTGGCGATGCAAGTAAGGCATCAGCGCTTGTTTTCCGTCGTGATGCGATCTCCTCAAGCGCCGTCAGAATGTCTCGGGGCAACGAATCTTTCGACCATGCTCTCGCCGAATTTCCGCTAATGATCTTCGTCCCTGTCGGCGGTACCAGCTTCAGCGATTCAAGAACACTTCTCCTCGAGCGCTCAAGGGCAGCGCCGATTTGTCCGGCAGTGAACACGCCATCAGACATACCTATAGTATCGGTAACTATGGTTACCGATACTGTCAACATTTGATTTAGTATTGTGGCCGTGTGACGGATGCCGCTTTTTCGCGAAGGATCTCGATCGAGGTAGCGCGTTCCCTGCGCGCGGAACGGGTCCGTCAAAGGCTATCCATCAGCGGCGTCGCTAGAAACGCCGGTCTCTCGCACCAAATGGTCAGTTATGTCGAACGCGGCATGCGCAATCCGACTCTGGATACACTGCTCCGGATCGCCAGCGCGTTAAATGTAGATCTTCCAGGACTGATAAAGCGCGCGTCGAAGACAGTCCGACGCTAAGCGTTGATAAAGCGTACCCAAATAAATAATTGGCTTCCTGAATACACTTTGGGGATCGATTAATTAGAACCGTCCGAGCGAAATGCGGTTCAGAACCGAGACAAGGATTTTTTGAATACAGCCACGATTCCTTGGATCAGGCTTCAACATGGCGTGTCGCTTCGCGCACAGTCGTGAAGAAGAGATATCGATTTAAAAAAATCCTTGCGCGCCAGACCTGCCAGACACAAGCTCCGAGCGCAGATGAACAGAGCGTTGTGTTCGGCGAATCGCGGGCGTGCCTTCGTCGCCGCCTTCACGGGCGCGGCCTTTCTATGGACGCTAGTATTGAGCGTCTCGCCTCAGTTGCACGAACGCATCCACCGCGATGCAAATCGTGTAGACCACTCGTGCGCGGTAACGTTCGTTGCTTCCAACAACTACAATCACTGTCCCGTTGCGCCTCTCGTCAACGCTCCCGTTCTAGTCGCGCAGTTTTCTACAATTCCGGCTCTGACTCCTCAGTGGGTCGAGTCGCCGTTTCTCCACGCGAGCATTTTCGAGCACGCGCCGCCCGCGCTGGTCTAGCACAAAATCAACCGCGTTTTCACGCGGAGTATTGTTAGGCCACTTCGCCTGAACTGCGGCTCGCATTTGTGCAGAGGCGCCGTTTTCACCCGGCTTCGCCTGAGTCGCGAACGCCACAACCAATCAAAATTTTGAAAACTTCATCGACAACAAACTTTCATGAAAAAAATCTTAATCGCATTCGGTGCGATCTTTTTAGTCACAAAGGTCGTCACCGCGCAGGAAGCCGTTTCGCAATCTACGCCAACAAAACCGACGGCGGCCGCTTCGCCGACAGCTACACCTTCAACTTCTGCAACTCCAGCGACGGCCACGGCTGAAAACGTCGTCGTCAGTTCGGAGGAACTCGATATCTCGCGGGAGCAAATTGTGCCGAGCCTTGGGGCGACTCGTTATACGGTCGGACCTGATCGCCTTGATTCGCAGGCGCAAGGAGAGAACGCCCAATTCAACCAAACGATTCTGCGCTTTCCCGGAGTGGCCCAGGATTCGTTTGGCCAACTTCATGTCCGCGGCGAGCACGCGAATTTGCAATACCGCATCGACGACGTGCTCCTGCCGGAAAGCATCCCCGGTTTTGGGCCGGAACTTTGCCGATAATATCTCGCTCATGACCGGCGCGCTGCCGGCCCAGTTCGGTTTTCGTGAAACCGGCGTCATCGACATTCACACCAAAAACGGAGCGGCTTTCACCGGCAGCGAAGCCTCCGTTTACGTGGGCAGTTTCGACACGTTCATGGAAAGCCTCGAGCGCGGAGGCGTCGCCGGAAAGCTCAGTTATTACGTCACGCAAAGTTATTTGCACAATGGCATCGGCATCGAAAACCCCACCGGCAGCAGCAGCCCGATTCACGACAACACAGATCAATTCAAGGAATTCGGTTACTTCTCTTACTTTATCGACAATACCAGCCGGTTCTCGCTCCTCGTGGGCGACGACCACAATGATTTTCAAATCCCCAACAGCCCGGGGCAGATGCCAATGTTCAACGACATGGGAAGAACCAAATTCAACTCGGCGAAACTGGACGAGAACCAATCGGAAGATAACGCCTACGAAATTCTTACCTATCAAAAGAAGGCGGGCGATCTCAATTTCCAAGCTTCGGTTTTCAATCGTTACAGCTCCATCCTGTTCCGGCCCGACAATGTAGGCGACCTCATTTTTACGGGTGTCGCCTCAAGGGTGGACCGGGACATTCTCTCGAACGGCGCCCAATTCGATTCGAGTTACAAACTCAACGCCGAGCACACGCTCCGTGGCGGTTTTATCTTCACGGAGCAATACGCCACCGTCGATACCGCCACCTTGGTTTTTCCTGTCGATGCGAATGGGAACCAAACCAGCACCATACCGCAGCGCATCGTCGATAATCACGACAAGTATGGCTACTTCTACGGCTTCTATTTACAGGACGAATGGGAACCGCTCGATCAAGTTACCGTCAACTTTGGCGGACGTTTGGATTTTGCGAATGCGTTTTCGGACGAGAACCAGTTCAGTCCACGGATCAACGTCGTCTATCAACCATGGGATTCGACCACGCTCCATCTAGGCTACGCGCGTTATTTCACGCCGCCTCCTTTGGAAGCGGTTCCTCAAAGCACGATCGCCACGTTTGCCGGGACGACCAATGAATCGGCCATCACCAAGGATTCACCCATTAGTGCCGAGCGCGCCCATTATTTCGACGCCGGGCTCACGCAAAAAATCATGGAAGGCTGGAATGCGGGCCTCGACGGTTTTTACAAAAGCTCACATTCCACTCTCGACGAAGGCCAGTTTGGAGCGGCGCTCATTCAATCCTCCTTCAATTACAAACGCGGCCGCATTTACGGTGGCGAATTCACTACCAACTACGATCACGGGCCATTCTCCTTCTACGGAAACTTGGCATGGGGGTGGGCACGCGGGACGCACTGGAGTTCTTCACAGTTCCTCTTCAGCCCAGAAGATTACGCCTTCGTCAAAAAGCATTGGATCTTTCTCGATCACGACCAGCGTGTGACCGCCTCGGCTGGCGCTTCTTACACTTGGAATGATTGGAAGGCATCGGCCGATATGCTCTACGGCAGCGGACTTCGAAGGGGCTTCGTCAACACAAAAAGCGTCCCAGATTACGGAACCGTCAATTTATCACTCCAACGAAATGTGAAGATTCCGCACCTTGGAAACTTCAAGATTCGTTTCGATGTCGTGAACTTGTTCGACGAAGTTTACGAACTCCGCGACGGCAGCGGCATCGGCGTATTCGCTCCGCAATTTGGCCAGCGCCGCGGCTTCTACGGCACAGTCGCCTACGATTTCTAATCTCGTTGCGCAACCTCGAGATGAAGACTGTCGCGCAGATGGCGAGGCACCCAATGGTGCGCCTTCAACAGGACCTCGTCGCGATGCTTCGTGCGACAGGCAGTGTCGAGGGCGCGGAGCAGTTTTGGCGTCGAATTAAGTTCGATAAGCGGTTCGGGAAGAAGGTTGCACACTACGGCTTCGCCGTGCCCGCGCGGCAAATACGCCTTACTAAAGTTGCCTTCCCAAAGTGCAACTTTAGCGAGGTAGATGACGCTCTGAAAGCCGGAAACAAACTTCATCAAATATATGAGCTTGCTTGTGGCCGCTCTTCGATTGCAAAAGATTCGGCAGGTCAATACAAAGTGGGTAACAGAGGCTTTAAAACCGTAAGGCACGCGACCGCAATAGCTGCACAACGCGCTCGAATCCACAATCCTTCGTCACACCGGTAGCGTGGCGCACCTGAATCCGCGCGGCAGGGAAGCAAGGTCGCTGATGAGGTAATCCCCCTTGCCCTTGCAGCCGCGGCAAGATGTTGTGATTAATTACGCAGTACAGCATCTGCAGCCCTGCGCGATGGCTTACGAAAAAGAGCACGACAAGAGTCGAATCGAAGTCCGATTTTGCCGCGCCCGTGTGACGTGCCCATTGGACCTTGGTCGTACTGTTGAAACTGCCTCCGACGGAGTAAGGTTTTGAAATGAGAAGATCACTCATTCCAACGGCCGTTGTTATCTCGATTGTCTTGCTTTCCTTGAATGGAGCTCCCGCGTACGGCGGTGGCCGTGGCCGCCCCGGAGGAGGTGGGAGAGTCTCCGGTGGCTTTAGCGGAGGCCGCCATTTTGCTTCGATGCCTGCTCGAGGCGGGCAGACGTTCACTCGCAGCGGAATGGGCACATGGGGTGGCCAACGCTGGGGTGGCCGCAACTGGAACGGCGGCAATTGGAACCGCAATTGGAGTGGCCAGCGCTGGGGTGGCCGCAATTGGAACGGCGGCAATTGGAGTGGCAATTGGCACCGTCGTCGCCATTTCCATGACGATGACGACTTTAATAATGCGATCTTCTTTGGCGGCTTCCCGTTCTGGGGCTGGGGTTGGGGGTATCCGTACGGATATTCCGGCTACGGCTATGGCTACCCATACGGATACGGGTCAGCATACGGGTACGATTATAATAATTATTACGGCAATTATTACGGCGGCGCCGGTTACGGAAATGGCTGGAACGGCGTCGATTGGAACCGCAATTGGAGTGGCCGGCGCTGGGGTGGCCGCAACTGGAACGGCGGCAATCGGAACCGCAATTGGAGTGGCCAGCAGTGGAGTGGCCGCAACTGGAACGGCGGCAATCGGAGTGGCAATTGGAGTGGCCAGCGCTGGGGTGGCCGCAACGGGCACTGGCGTTAGACCGAAATCGGTCTAACTGAACCATTTGGCACGATCAGCGGCTCGGGTTCAATTTAGGAGGTCGTGAAGGAACAGGAGGGGTCGACAGCCGATTGCTATTTTCGCGGCCCCTGTTTCGCTTCGCGTTACGGATGGCAATCCGTAGTCAGTTTGCACTCTCATAGCAGGGCCGCTGCAAGTGGAATTGGTGCCAAAATAGCCCGCGCACCTCACACCCCCCTTCGTTCGCTCAATATTTGAGGCGTTTTTGGCTGCAGGATGTCCAAAACCGACCGTCTTCCCTAGTAAAACCGGCCGTGGGGTGTGAAGCCGTTTGGACATGGAAAAAGCTCAAATCCGCGAAAAGTACTCAAATATTCTGTGAACGCCCCGCAATTGCGTGATCCGTAAGTCACGTATCTTCAACATCCTTGCGGCTAATTGGGGCTGATTGCACCTTCCAGTGTAATGACTCAAATATTCCGCTATAAAGTTTTCCGCTGTTGGGTGTCAGAATATCAAATACTTCCCGACCTCGACGCTAATGCGAACGCGATCGCGATCGAGCACATCAAAATCGAAAATGAGGGCTGGGAGCGGGATGAGGAAGTGCCCGAGCCAAGCGAGCCGAGTCTCCCCTGAGCGAAAACTCGCGCGATTTTCCGCATCATTGATTGCCTGATCCTTCTCCGGGAACACAGGCTCGACGCCGAGCGCCTCGAACTCATCCGGCGATTTCACCGATTCCCTTGCCGTCTTTGCGGCTCCCTAAACGCATAGGACTAAGGTCTAATATACGGCTGTCGGGAGTGCTGGTAAAAATGTCTTGGATTACGTTACCCGACGTTTCAACACATCTTCGGCCGGGCTAAAAACCGGTTGGGGAGCTTAACCTTCGCTGAGGCACCGCTTAGCGCGATCTCCAGATTCAGGCTGGAGCCCCGAGTCGGCCGAAGTGAGGCCGCTGTTTGAAGCGCCTCGTGAGGGATGATTCCTCGTTCCGCGCGGACTTGGAGCAGTCAACCCCAAATGAAAAGCGGTTTATGAAATCCGTTAGTCTCACCAAACCAATGGCCGTGCCTCACCAAATCCACACTTACACCGAACTCCAGCAACAGATTCACGACGACCTGCGGATCCAACATCCCGAATGGGTCCAGCCAAATGGCGAATCCCCCATGTGTGATTCTTACGATGCGCGTCTCATGGAACAGCTCGACACTTTGACGCGAAGGGGATCCAACGAGTGTATCGCTGTACTCCTCGCGCCCTCGACTTTTGGACACGCCAGGAAAGGAGATTTTCGAAGTCAATGACGGCGATTGCGGTCCGGTTCCCAGATGAATCCGTCGAACTCGACAATGTCGAGGAGCGCAGGGTTTTGACGGCCCTCGAAGTCATTTACGAGGGTGGCTGGTTCGACGGCAAGACGGCCGATTTCCCCACGCGCGACCTTGAGCGCGTCGTGCTTGGCCTCCACCTGCGTAATTGGCATTTCTTTGAAACTTATAAGCGCACGATTTGCGTCGATATTCGCAGCCGGCGAACGATCTTTCGCTACGCCGGCGCCCTCACTTCTAAACCCAACAACAGCAGTTGGTGGGAGAGGCTGCTCGCGGTCCTTCGCATCGACCTTGAGCGCGTCGTGGTTGGCCTCCACCTGCGTAATTGGCATTTCTTTGAAACTTATAAGCGCACGATTTACGTCGATATTCGCCGCTGGCGAACGATCTTTCAATACGCCGGCGCCCTCACTTCTAAACCCAACAACAGCAGTTGGTGGGAGAGGCTGCTCGCGGTCCTTCGCATCGACAAATTGAAGGCCATCAAAATATGAAATTTTTCTGCTCACGGGGGCTCATCGCCCCGCAGCTTTTTCGTCGATAGCGTTCCGTCATTTCCGTTGTGCCTTACGCGCGAGGAAATTTTCGGACAAATTCGGACACTAAAACTGCGTAATTCTGCGCGAATCTGCCAAAGGGTCAATTTCGGGCTCTACATATAATACGCAGTTAGCCACGTGATTACGGCAGATTCACGCAAAACGCGAAATGCAAAGAATGGGTTCGAATCCCGTTAGGGTCGCCACTCTTTTTCTTAGGTGAAATTGCAGCTCGTCGCGTCATCTCGTAACTCACCGGTGCGAACGGTCGGCCCTCCCACACGCGATTCAGCGAAACGCCGCGTAAATCAGTTTGCTTAGGGCCACCTCTGCGCTGCGCGCGTGGAGATCGAGATAACGCCCAACAACCCCAAGCGAGAGTGCCAATTTTAGCACAGCAAAAACCAAGCGAAGCGTTAATATGAGGGACGCCTAGCCTTTCGTCAACGAACACAGGCGCGCAGTCATGGACGAATTGCAAACGAACGTAAAGCAAGGCGCCATCATCGGAGGGTGGGTCTGCTTTGGCGTTGGCATACTTTTCATGGTTCACTCGCTGTGGGCATTTATTTTCTACGGGCCTCTCTTCTTCGCGGCTTTTGTGCTCAGCATCGTTGCAATGGCGCAACGGAGAATCGGCGGTGGACTGGCTCTCTTGCTTTGCTGTGTGATCATTCCGCCGACTGCATTTGTGTATGGCTTCGGTTTGATGGCTCGGCGCGTTCAGGCGTCCAATTCGTTGACGTCTCCCTCGCCTTCTCCCTGGCCGGAGACAGCGCCCCCGACACAATCACAATCCGAATTTACGAGTCAAACAACGCCGACGCCCTCGCCAGCGGAATTAGCCACGACGAGTTCGACGCCCGTCGAAGTAGCGCCGCAACCTTTTCCAGAACCTACATTTACAGCAACTCCCAACGCCTTGGATGCATCCGCGGTGACCGCAACGCCGGCTCCGTCTACTTACCGAGTTATCGGCATCTCAAGCGGCGACTACCTCAATGTCCGCGAAGGTGCCGGATCGAATTATCCGGTCGTCGCGACGCTTGAGCCCGGCACCGGCGGGATTGTGCTCGGCACGAAGCGCGCCGCCAACGGCGAAACAACTTGGCAGGAAATATTTGTTGGTGGGCACAGCGGCTGGGTAAACGCGGATTACATTGCGCCCGAAACCCAAGCGCCGGCGTCTCCGACACCCTCGCCGGCACCCCCCCGTTAGGACGGGCCATCACCGGCAATTCCATCTTGGATTTGTCGTGCTAAAGGCGGGCGCTTCATTCTTTTTTCGCGTGGAAAGAGTCGGGTGGACCATTAGGCGCAAAATGCCTATGCCCGGACTCGGCACCCAGTTTGCTGTTTTAGCTGGACAAATCGCGCCAACGCTTGCGCAATGAGGATGAGACTCAGCTACAAAAGCTTAAAGTCGAGCAAATTCGAAAGGATAAATCATGAAACGCTCGGAGATTAGCGCAATATACTTGCTCATAGTGTTTCTGGGCTGGACTGGAACACCCATCATTCACGCGCAAAACGATCCACAGGTGGCGATTGCGAAGAAGCAGGCCGAACTAGATCGACAAAAGATCGCGCTGGAAAAGAAGCGTCTCGAATTAGAGCAAAAAGAGCTCGATCTGCAAAAGGCGCAGAAGGAATTTCAGGCGCAGCAGAGCGGCCGTTCGCTCAGTATGAATCTTTCCGGTGACGTCCTCTTCGACTATGACAAAGCGGTCCTAAAACCAGAAGCCGAACAGGCGCTAAAAAAGGTGGCGGTTGTCCTCTCGCAATTTCCGGAAAGCAACGTGACGGTCGAAGGTTATACCGATTCCAAAGGAACGAAGGCGACCAACATGCAGCTTTCGCGCGAGCGGGCGCAGGCCGTGAAGGATTGGCTGGTGAAAAACGGTGGTGTTGCTGCACCCAATATCACTACGAAAGGCTTCGGCGAGCAATATCCAATTGCGGCGAACAAAAACGCTGACGGCAGCGATAACCCACTGGGCCGCGCCTTGAACCGGCGTGTCTCGATTATCGTCGAAAAACCGGCTTCGACGCCCGTGCCCTGATCGCTGTTTGGGTGTTTCCGTCTAGCGACTCTTTCCACGCGCATACGGCCGGCGTCCTGAGGTGCGAGTGCAGGCGCTTGAGAGATGACTACGCGCGCGCGCGCGAGTCGACAACGATCTATCATGGTGACAATGGCATTCTGCTTCCGTGATTTTTTCAGCGTATTTCAGATTAGTTGAGATCAGCGTCAATCATGGTGGCGTGTGGTTGTGTGCTCGCTGCTGGCAAGTGTTATAGTTACAAGATGCCTCCACTGCTCGGCGGCAGCTATGCCCCGGACGGTCGCGCGGTGTTGCCGATTCGCGAACATTTCGGCGGGTAGGGATCGATTCATCGCCAGCTTTTAAAAGTGCCCATCGGTTCACAGGTCCGGCTTGAGGTGACGGAGTGAGATGCCTAACCAAACGATGAAGCCAACGGCCCCTGATCAAATGACCGCGAGCGCGTTTGCCACAACACCCTGCCGTGGCTTATCTGTTTCTCGTTAGGTCTTATGACGCGATCTCAAGTAACATGAAAAATACACTAAAAATACGGCTGCTTTTCGTGCTGCTGGTAAGCGTGGCTTTGCTGGCCGCGTTTGCCGCGCAGCCTGACCAACGATTCGATGGGATTTGGGTGGGCACCGAAAAACTGTCCGTCATCTCACCGCGAACTGACTGCCCGAAGCCGGAACATGAATCCCTACCCGCCAAGATCGCCGTAGCACAAGGTGAATCCCTTTTGGCAGTAGTCGATGGATATTGGCCAGGCCGTTATACGAACCTTCACTGGTCGGGCGACGCATTGGTGTTTGAAATTTCAAACAAGAGAAAAGGAGAATTGCGGCTTTCACCCGACGGAAAAACTTTGATCGAAAAAGGCTATGTCCGGCGCACTATCGCGGTTGCCCTTGGAGTCGGAGGGCGTTCGGCCGGCGGCCGAGAAGGCGCTCTTTCTGGGACGCCCCTGCCGAAAGTAACGGGATCGACTGCTTGCCTGGACGAGCTGGCCGGCACTTTTCACCGGGAGAAGTAAAAGAGGTAGTTCGCTACTGTTTTTTGTTGCCTAACCAATCGATGAAGCCAACGGCCCCATTGCGAAATAACTTCAGCGTGTTTGCCACGACACCCGCCCGTGGCTTATCTCTGTCTCGTTAGGCGGCTTCGCCACGTTTTATGCTTAAAGTCAACACCGCAAGAATCGCTGAGTTCACCTGGTCATCGCCGGAAGGCGAGATCATTGGCGCGGGCAAAGAGATTTCAGAGGAGCTGGGACGAAAACCTGATTCAACCGACTTGAACGAGCGGCATCCGTTCGATGTCGAGATCTGCCGCATTCCGCCGGGGAAGACCCCCTACACTTACCATTCCCATAGCGCGCAGTGGAGTTCTACCACGTTATCTCAGGCAGCGGCGTCGTCCGTCACACGGAGGGGACCACGCCAATCGAGGTAGGCGACGCCTTCCTCTTCAAGCCGAACGAGCCGCACCAGATCACCAATGATGGCGCCCAGGACTTGATTCTCTATGTCGTGGCAGACAACCCGCTGGGCGAGTCATACTACCATCCCGACAGCAACGAGTGGACCGTCCCGATACCAAAGCGCAAGATAATCCGTCCAGCAGCGCGGGAGCATCACGAGGGCGAGAAATGAACCGCCGCCTAACCACGCGCTGCAGCTAACCCGCTGGCGAGGCGCGATGATCAGCTCGCAACACATTTATGAGATTCCCCCCGCGCAAAGATAAACGCGGCGTCGATCTGATCAGCGATGCGCTGCGCTTCTCCGAAAGCCTACTTCTTTAACTCAATATCGAGCGCATGGCTTGGAGTTTTACCCGTGATTTCTACCGTGTGCGTCTCGGCATCCCGCCAGACGACTTGCCCCGCTTTGTTTGTAACAGTCTTCGTCTTTCCATCCGAGGACGTGAACTTGAGCGTGCTGCCCGTCAGCCAGTAAACCGCATGGTGTGGATGCGAATGCATCGGACTTTTATCGCCCGGCTTCTGGCGGACA
>Ga0137395_10001143_pt1 | contig 12091 bp, 10 predicted proteins | sample czobulk216metaG_FD_108283 | JGI IMG/M metagenome (GOLD analysis project Ga0137395, IMG submission 108283) | Vadose zone soil microbial communities from Angelo Coast Range Reserve, California, USA - czobulk2.16 metaG | ecosystem: Environmental > Terrestrial > Soil > Vadose zone | place: USA...
CAGAGATTCTGCTCCTGCGCATCACATTCCGACTCTTCGACAAACCGCCCATCCAAATGAATGACACCGCAGAATGCATTCATGAATGCGACCTCGATAGAAGCGTATATGCCCGAATCCTGGTGGGACTGTCTCCAATGACCTGACCCTGGTATTCGATCCAGGCATGCCCGGCGAATGGGAATTTCTTTACGCCAAGGCAAAAATCAACATGAACTTTCTTTTTTAATAGCAGGAAGAGAGCCAAAGACTTGGGCAGGCAATCGAGTCGGTTGCGATAATACATGCGTGTGGCGATTTGTACTGCAGCCACTGCGCGTCCAACATAGGGGTCCTCCGCAGAGCCTACTCTGCGTTTGGAGCGTTTGCTGCCTGCCAACGCTCGCTGAGTGACGCGATCAAAGCCGAAGAAATACAGGCCGGCGTCAATGAGCAGAAACAGTAGAAGTGCCTTGGTGGTCAACCACCAAAGAGAAATGCTCCACTTCTGATCGGTGCGTTCCTTCGCGGGTTGTGCGGAAATAGTGTTCATAAATAACAGGGTCTAATTTATTAATTTAGTCCTGGTGCGAAGCTATAACCTCTCCGCACCAGGCGTCTTTAGACAGGCAAACTGCCTGTCTTCGGTTTGGTAGTAAAGAAAAGGTTTCCCGCTACGGGATGTCGAGAACGACAGGACCTTTGTTCTTACCACCACCACCGTCCAGTCAATCCGCCGATCAGGATCCCGTCAGCTTGATGACGGGGCCGTACTCGACTACGGTAGGTGGAACGTATACTCTCTTCTCGTGTTCCAGTTCGCTGAACATAATTTCACCTCCTTTCGTTTTTAGATATCTAAAATGTCTCCGGGTCGTCCGCCTGTGCGACACCGGCTGCTGGGGACTGAGCACTTGAGATCCTGCAAATAGAAATAGCTGAAGACGCCGAGCCATTGCGCAGAATGAATTAGATTGTCGTGATAGAGATTTAAGTTACGATTGAGGCAGTCAGAAAAGCGGGAATTGCTGCTGCAGGCAGGGGTTGCCCGAAAAGCAACCGATACCGTCACGCGGCGAGATGATTGATGTGTGCGTCAAAGATAACGGCGGGGCATCGAGTCACTCCTGCGGAAAGTCGACCATGAACAGCACCGACTCTCAATCGTACAGTTCGAGGCAAAGGCAGTATACAAATCTCAGGTTTTTTGTCAATATTTCTTTTTGGACAGGTGGAGTTTTAATGGTTCGTCTGTAACGGGTGATATCACAAGCCCATACCGCTGCCCGGCTGGCGACCGACAACAGATTATGGTTCAGCATTGATGCGGACTTATCTACTTTCCATTTTCATCATCTCGAACTGGCTGCTTGCGCTCAGAGACGGAAATCTCGTACTGGACCTGACCAATGTTCACAATGGCGCTAACAAACGGATGTTTGTCACGATTACTGCAGGTCAAGATCATACTTGCGCGATTAGCGCTGCCCAGGAGACATATTGTTGGGGGACCAATGCAAATGGTCAACTTGGGATTGGTTCAGCGGATACCGGCCAGCATGCTTTACCGCTGATCATCAAAGGGCAATTGCAATTCAAAGAAATGAGTGCCGGATACACACACACATGCGCGATAACTCATGATGGGAAGGCTTACTGCTGGGGATCGAATTCGTACGGCCAACTTGGAAATGGCTCTCGAGTTTCTCGTGCAGCGCCCGAGAAGGTCGCAGGCAATTTGCAATTCAAGTCTATAAGCGCGGGCGCAACTCACACATGTGCCGTTACATTGGACCACAAGGCCTATTGCTGGGGAGGCAACTGGCATGGCCAACTCGGCACGGGCTCATTTGAAGGACAGCCCGATGCGCCCTGCTGTCACACAACGCCCGTCCCAGTTCGCACAACATTGAATTTCACCTTGATCAGTGCTGGCGGAATTCATACCTGTGGGATCGCAGCGGATGCGCACGCTTTCTGCTGGGGGAATGGAAATGATGGCCGCCTCGGGGGAGGGTTGATGGATGAAAAAGACCAGCCTCTTCCTGTCCCTGTAGCTGGGAACTTCAAGTTTGCGATGATTAGCGCATGGGGCTGGCAGACGTGCGGAGTAACGATATCCGACGCGGCGTACTGCTGGGGACGAGGATCAGAGGGCCAGCTCGGCCTGGGACAGTTGGTTACGCTTCAAAGGTCTCCCGCGCCAGTAGCCGGAGGTGTCCGATTTAGTACAGTCCGTTCTGGTCCCGCGCATACGGGCGGTTTAGCTACAACCGGAACCGCCTATTTTTGGGGCCAGAATAATTTTGGCCAGCTTGGCATCGGATCAACTGCAAATTCTGCTTGGCCGTCACCGGTATCCGGTCAACTGAAATTCCGCATGGTCGTCGCCGGTGGAAATGAATTTTCGGGGCACTCCTGCGGAATAACACTAGATGGAAATGCGTACTGCTGGGGGGATAACAGGCACGGCCAATTAGGAGACGGCACTGCAGCTGATAAGCTTGTTCCCGCGCGCGTCAAAATGGGTCCAAGGTGAATGATCGCGTAACCGGGCAGTTTAAGGAAATCTGAACATTAAGATTCTATTGCAAACGACGAAAGATTTAATATCATGACGTTTCCTTTTCCTGGAGCTTTGTAGAAACTCTCTCCTGTTAACCGTTCTAAACGGTTGGACGCCTGCCGAACCAACCGCAACCAAGGAGGGCGCCATCAGGATCAACGAATTCATGAATTCATTTTTTCAGGATGCGCGATTCGCAGTGCGGCTTTTTCGAAAGAGCCCAATGTTCACGCTCGTCGCCGTACTCTCCCTGGCACTTGGAATTGGCGGCAGCACCGCCATATTTTCTTTGATTGATGCCGTCTTACTCCGGGAATTGCCCGTATCGGATCCAAACAGACTAGTCGCCGTCTCTACCGTTCGCGCCGACGACCACGCGGACGGGTTTTCTTATCCAATGTTTGAAGAGTTTCAGCGCCATCAGCAAGTGTTCTCCAATTTGTTCGCGTGGTGGGACGGTGTGCCCAATGTGGAAGTGAAAGGCGGCTTGTCAAGGGCATCTGTGATGGCGGTGACTGGAGAGTTCTATTCTACCCTCGGCATTACACCGCTTAAGGGGCGATTCATCACTTCAGCGGACGAACTTGGAGATCATGGCCCAGCAAATGTCGCGGTAATCAGTTATGGGTGCTGGCAGCGCAGATATGGCGGAGATCCAAATGTTCTGGGCCAGGTTATCAAAATCGACGGCATCCCTTATACCGTTGTCGGTGTTAGCCGTAAGGTTTAATTAGGATTACGAGTCGGGCTGTCTCCAGAATCCACTATTCCCTTTGCAGCACAGTTGGGACCCAGACTGCGCGAGCGTCGCGCTTTATTGCTTGAAATAATGGGCCGCCTTAAGCCCGGATTCAATGCTCAACAAGCCCAAGCCCAACTGGAAGTGCTCTGGCCTGGCATTGAGGCAGCGACTGTGCCGGAAGACTGGAATACAGATCAAAAGAAGGCCTTCTTTGCTCATAAAATCAAAGTGACATCAGCGGCAACGGGTTTCTCTTTTCTGCGTGAAAAGTTCGCCCGGCCCTTGTTTGTATTGATGGGAGTTGTTGGACTTGTTTTAATGATTGCCTGTCTGAACTTGGCCAACATTATGCTGGCGCGTTCCTCTGCACGCAAGGCAGAGCTTGGTGTGAGAGCGGCTTTGGGCGCGATCCGACAAAGATTAATTCAGCAATTATTGACGGAGAGCATGTTGCTTACATTGACAGCCGCGGTCGCTGGCCTTTTCCTCGCGTATTGGGCCAGTCGCATTCTTGCCAACTTTATGTGGACAGGAAATGCGCCCCTTGCACTTGATCTTATGCCGGATGCCAGGATTCTGGCATTTACTATCGGCATTTCACTGCTGACTACGCTTCTTTTTGGTGTTGCTCCGGCGTTATATGGAATTGCTGGCAATCCCGCGAGAAGCATTCAACAGGATTTGCCAACGACGGTCGGCCACGCACGACTGGTAGGTCCGGGCAAACTGCTGATCAGTATCCAGATTGCCTTGTCGCTGGTCTTGCTTGCAGGAGCAGGGCTGTTTGCCAGGAGCCTCAAAGAATTGCGGTCCACGGATCCAGGATTTCAGTCTGAAGGTGTATTAGTAACATGGCTCGTTCCCAAGCCGGGAGGTTATAAAAATCTCGAGCGTCCCAGTTATTATCAGCAGTTGCTTGAACAGCTCTCCCATCTGCCGGGCGTATCGTCGATCAGCATGTCCCATGTGTCTCCTATTTTTGCTTTCGGCTCTAAAGAACCCGTCTCGCCGAATCCTTCCGATTCCACCGTCACGAAAGTCGAAGCTGATTACCATCTCATTTCACCCCGCTTTTTTGAAACGCTGAGAATTCCCTTCATTCAGGGCAGGGATTTTACTTATCGGGATGATGAGCATACGACTCGTGTTGCCATCGTCAGCAGGAGCTTGGGCCAGCGTCTCTTTCAATCTTCAGATGCCGTAGGGCGGCACATTGCTGTGGGACGAGCAACTGAAGACCAAAATATCGAAATAATAGGATTAGTCGATGATGCGAATCTCTGGAATATCCACAACCAGAAGCCATTAGCTGTTTATCTTGCCTATTTTCAGCGGCCCCAAAAAATGTCCAGTCCAAGCATTGAGATCCGGACCGATAAAGATCCATCCGCGCTTGCAGGTGCGGTTCGCCAGCAGGTGGAAAAACTGGGTCATGAATTCCCATTCACTGCAGAAACACTCGCTCATCAAATTGACCGGTCCCTAATACAGGAAAGGTTGCTTACTGCATTGTCCGAGATTTTAGCTCTTTTTACGCTCCTGCTTGCCTGCATTGGTCTTTATGGCCTCATGTCTTTTATTGTGCTCCAGCGGACACGCGAGATTGGTTTGCGAATGGCATTGGGCGCAGAGCGACGTAGTGTCCTCGCCCTCATGCTGCGGCAAGCGCTGGCTTTTATAGCGATAGGGTTAATTGCCGGCTTGGTCATTACTTATTTTGCCTCTCATTTGATCGCAAGCATGCTCTTTGGAATATCTTCAAAGGACCCAGCGACTCTTCTCGGCGCAGCGATTGTTCTATCGCTCGTTTCGCTGATTGCGGCTCTTTTGCCGTCATTCAAAGCCTCCCGCACTGCGCCCATGGCAGCTCTGCGGCATGAATAGTGGTCAGAGTTCGTTCATCTGTAAAGATGATGGTCGAAGCAAGAACGCCTGAACGCCGAGCGCCCTAATCAGCCGGTGTAATGCGCCCGCACAATCCGCTGCAAGATCAACAGCATCCTTCCAAAACACTTCTGTCCTTTCAAGCCTGCAATTTGTGAGGGGCAAACTCGGTTTTTTGCCACCATACTTTATGTTCCCAAATTGCTAACTTCATATTGAATGCTTGAACATTTAGATCTTCGGTCTTCGTAGCATATGATTTGTTCCATATTAGGTAAAAGCGGAAGGCGGCGCACAACTTGTGTTGGGAGAGATGTGATTCTTAGCTATTGACAATGCATCTAGCCGAATGTACTATCTGCGCGTTTTTCTAATGCGTAGCTTCCGGAGTGTGGGACCATCATCACTATCAGAAGGCCGACAAGCACAAATGAAATCGACGCACAAATAGAACACTGGACCAGAAGAAGAACAGGATGAAGGATACAACTCAAACCGCAGGCTGAGGAGATCTGAGTGGTTACCGCTGGCACAAATCGCCTCAAGATCTTAATGGTCCTATTCTTTGCTACATCGATGCCAGTGGTTGCCCAGCATGATTCAATGCATCCGGAATCTGGCAAGACAGTGACTCAGGGTCCACCAGGACGTTCGCTTCTGGGCCGAGCGTTTGACGTCGGACCTAGACAGAAACCGTGGGTCATTGAGGGCATTGGTCAATCAAGTTTCCCCATTACCACTGCTAATCCGGAAGCGCAAAAGTGGTTTGACCAAGGCAATACCCTCCTTCACTCGTATTGGTCCTATGAGGCAGAGCGGGCATTCCGCTGGACCCTCAAGCTGGATCCAGAGTGCGCCATGTGTTATTGGGGCATGGCGCGAGTAAGCGGAGGACTTCGAAGAGCGATTTTTGTCCGCGAAGCCGCAAAACGCAAGGGCAAGGTTACCACGCGCGAAAGAATGTACATTGAAGCTTGGGAGCAACGTTGGGCTCAGGACGACGAACTGAGCGATGAAGCCAGGCAAACAAGATTTGAACACGCACTCCAGGAAATCTGCATGAAATATCCTGAGGACCTGGAAGCGAAGCTGCTGTTTGCCAATGAACGTCTCGGTAGCAAAGATCCGTATGGCATCGACGCGATTTTGCAAGGCGTTCTCGCGGTCGCTCCGCGTCATCCGGGCGCGCTGCATTATCGCATTCACCTTTGGGACAGAAAGGAGCCCCGGTACATTCTGGCAAACAGCGCTCTCTATGGAAGCATCGCCACCAGCGCGGCCCATGGACAGCATATGGTAGGTCACATCTACAGCGGGGTCGGCATGTGGCACGAAGCAGCTATTAACATGGAAATCTCCGATCGCAACGACCTCCGCTACATGCGCGACCATATGAGATTGCCGTTCCACGATTGGAACTATGCCCACAATCGCGATTACCTGAGTTTTGTTCAAGAGCAGCTTGGAATGTATCAAGCGGCCCTCGCCGGCGCCAGGGAACTCCTCGGGGCCCCCATGGATCCCACCTACAACAATATCACTAAAGACTCCAGCGCACTCCACTGGCTGGGCATGGAAGCACTGGTGCGCGTTCTGATTAAGTTTGAACGATGGAATGAAATCCTCGAGCCCGGCTATATTCCCTGGGGCACAACCCTGCGTGACGAGATGAACAAGAACTACTGCGAAACGCTGGCTTGGATTGGGCTTGGTGACCTTGATAAGGCCAGGAAGGGAATGTCTGCACATGCTGAGATTAAACAGCAGATTGACAAGCCCGAGAACAAGGAGCTAGCGGAGACTTATGTTATCCAGGGCGCTGAGTTGCAAGCCCGATTTGCATTGGCCAAAGATAACAGCCTTGAAGGCTTGGCCCTTTTGACGGATGTGGCGAAGCGTGATCTTGAATTTCGAAGGACTACAGAAGCATTGCACAGGGGCTCTGTTCTGTATAACGTGCTCGGCGAAGCGTATCTGGCCCGCCACAGCCCTGAGTTGGCTGTGCTGGCGTTTGAGAAGGCTTTGGAAGTAGTGAAAAACGACGGGTTTGCCTTGTCTGGTCTTGTGGATGCCTATGCCTCCATGGGGCGACTTCCTGAGGCGCGCAATGCGTTAGGCCGGCTGTTATTCGTATGGTCGGATGCCGACCCCGGTTTGAAATGGCTTGAAAGGACAAAGCACTGGCGGCTTGATGCTCAGCCTATAGATTCTTCATCCGCCACTCAGCGGAGATATAAGAGTGTTGCCCTGGAGAAATTCGGTCCCAGCGCATGGGAGCCATACCCCGCGCCCCATCTTGACGCAATCGATTCAAATGGTCAAAAGGTTACGCTCGACGACTTTCAAGGAAAGAATGTGTTACTGGTTTTCTATCCTCCGGGAGAGTGTTCCCAATGCGTGGGTCAACTGGTTGAACTGAGCAAGAAAAAGAGTGAATTTTTGCGCCTGGATACCGAAGTTGTGGTTGTCGGCGGCGGCACGCCTCAACAAGCCACAGCTCTGGCGAAAGCCAATGATGCGCACCTTCAAATGCTCTGGGACCCTAAGTTTGAAGATGCTCGCCGATTTCATGCTTATGATGACTTCGAAGATATACCGCTGAATTGCATCGCGATGATTGATAAGCACAGTAGGGTCCACTGGTCTCGAGAAGGAGGCGATCCATTCGCGGATTTCGATTTCTTACTCAAAGAGGCACAGCGAATGAACGAGGGGATCGCCAAGGCGAGAGCGAATCAGTAAGGTCGCATCGCTGAAATGCTCGATGGATTTGAGCACTCTAGTCGTCTTAAGCGTTTGCGGTGTCGGTCGGGTCACTTGACCCCAGTAGCGGAAGCACATAGAAGCGGGTGTTTCTCACGGTCTTCAAAACCGATGTCACGCATCCTTGCGATGCGAGAGGTGGGTTCGACTCCCATGTGCTTCCGCCAGCTTCTTGAGAATGCGGCGGGAATCGGGAGCGTATATGGCAACTGCAGTGCGACTAACGAGCGGTGTGAGGGCAGCAGGTTGAGCAAGCAAATTGAGTCCAGCGGCGCTGGATTGTGTGCTCCGCAAATTACCTCGGCAGTCTGATGCGAATGTGATTGTCGGATTTGAAACGGCTGACGATGCGGGTGTTTACCGCATCACGCCTGACCTTGCACTTGTCCAAACCATCGATTTCTTTACTCCCGTAGTTGATGATCCCTTTTCATTCGGCCAAATTGCTGCGGTGAATGCATTGAGTGATGTGTATGCAATGGGCGGACGACCCTTAACCGCGTTGGCAATGGTCTGTTTTCCGGAGCGAGGGGATCTGGAAGTGCTGGGAGAAATCATGGCTGGTGGCCTCTCAAAGATGATTGAGGCTGGTTGCACCGTCTTGGGAGGGCACAGCGTAAGAGATACAGAAATCAAATTCGGTTACTCAGTAACCGGTGTAGTCCATCCACAACGCGTGTTCGCGAACGCGGGAGCTAAGCCCGGTGACAGACTCATATTGACCAAAGCTCTAGGCACCGGGGCAATTAGTACAGCAATCAAGAAACAAGAAATCCCGGACGCATGGATGCAAAGTGCGCTTAAGTCGATGACGACACTGAACAAGGCGCCAATCGAGGCCATTCAGGCCGGTCAGTTTTCAGTTCACGCTGTGACAGACATTACGGGCTTCGGACTCATTGGACATGCCCTAGAGCTCGCCGCAGCAAGCAGCGTGCAACTGAGGCTTTACACCCCCGACATACCTGTGCTCGAAGGAGCCCTGGAGTGTATTGACCGCGGCTGCATTCCCGGCGGCACTCACAGCAACAGAGAGTTTGCGGAGAAAGACATCGAGTACGTGTCGGACGTGCCCGAGCGCTTCAAAGCATTGCTTTTCGACCCGCAAACGGCCGGTGGTTTGCTCATTTCAGTCAGCGGTGCGGATGTAGGTCAGCTACTTCAGCAACTGCAGGAGCAAGGCGTCTTTGCGGCGGAAATCGGGGACGTCGTTGGCGAAGGCCAAGATGGCGATCCGCGAATCTTAATCGTCTGACTTTTCATCCGCCATGGTGCTTTCCATCTTCTCATGCTGGAAACAACCATGGCGGGCGAGAGGGCCGTTGGAACTTGGATTACTCGGGAGGTCGTATGTCTACGCAAGCGTCAACTATGAAGAGCAGCATAACGGAAAGCCAAATTCGTGGCTCACGAAGCCAGATTATCTTTCAGCTTTTGGTGCTTGGTTTACTGGTGCTATTTCTTGTCAATTACAAGGGAACAGCGGGTATCAACAAAATCCGCCAGACGCAAGCCACCGGCAATCTCAGCCTCCCAGCGCTACAGCAAGCCAGCAATACGCCAACTTCCTCTATCCGCGACGCTGGCGCATATCTCAAGATCGTTTGGCCCGCGCTGCTCTTTGGCGTTCTGATTAGCGCTGCCGTACGCACAAGTCTCTCGCGCACACCCTTGCAGGCTATCTTTGGTCGAGGGGTTGTGCGCGATCAGGTGACTGGCGCGTTGGCAGGTATGCCTTTGATGCTCTGCTCGTGTTGTGTGGCTCCAATATTCCCCGCGATATACCAGAAAACGCGTCGGATTGGGCCTGCCCTGGCCCTCGCATTGGCTGCTCCCTCTTTGAATCCCGTGGCCCTAACTTTATCGTTCATATTGTTTCCTTGGCGGATCGCAGGAGGACGACTGGCGATGGCACTTACGCTGGTGTTGATCGGATCTGCATTCGTGGCGCGCATCACACGATCGTCTAAGTTACCGATTAACCTCCGCGAAGCAGAACCTGATACCAAATGGCCGGAGTTATTTTCGTCTTACGCCAAGTCGTTGTTTTATATAGCGCTGAGAACAGTGCCGCTCGTGGTAGTCGGGATCTGGGCGTCAATGTGGATCATGCGTCGGCTTCCACTAAGTACATTGGGAGTAACTGCAGGCGGACATGCTTTCGGAATTGCGATTATCGCCATGATTGCAGTGCTTCTAACGCTGCCCAGTTTATTTGAGATACCCTTGGCGCTGTCGATACTTGCCGCAGGGGGTCCGATTGGAGCCGCGGCGGTGGTCTTATTTGCCGGTCCAGCCATCAATCTTCCATCACTCCTTGTAATTGGTCGCCACAGCAGTTGGAAGGTGGCCGTCACTCTCGCCTGCCTCGTTTGGGCGATCGCAGCAACGGGGGGGCTCCTGGTCCGGTGATGCCGGCTTCACCACTACAACTGGCATCGCCCGCATGGTAGCCTTGAATCATGCTCCCCCTATCAGCCGCTCTGGTCTTGAAGTAAATAACCTCTTGAGACTCCACGGCGAGACTCGTAATCGCTTTGGCACGGAATGAGTTAGATTGTTGGTCTTTGAGGCTCTCGCAGCCTCAAAATCATCTACACCGCTGTAGACGGAAAACCAGAAATCGCATATAAGTCATTGAAATAAATGGTCGGGGAGAGAGGATTTGAACCTCCGACCCCCTGGTCCCGAACCAGATTCCAGACTTTATTGAACCTTGTTGCAATTCGAGGTTTTTAAGTGATTGATATTGAACCTGTTGCGAGCCATTTGTGAAAAACAGTTGAAATTTATTGAAATTGAAGGCTTTGACCGTCACAGAATTACCTACACTTGAACAACGGCTATCCTAAGTATATTGGACGTTCTTCGGCCTCTTGGGTCATCACATCAGCCGCTCGGATTTGCTTGCTATCCGGACATTCGGGTTACACACAACGTCATCCTGCACATGAGCTTTTGATCATACGAGCATTAATGGGTCCTGAACGTTCGCATGAAGTTTTTCTGCACGACAGGTTCCCTTTTTGGCGAGTTTTTGCGCAGGACATCTGATCACATGATTCGGACTCTGTCATACGTGGACAGCCGTTTTCCTGTCGAGAAGACCAATTGCCAAAGCTGAAGATGGCGTTCAGCAAACGCACTGGCGAAGGAGTTTAAATAATATTCCAGCATACGGAGAAATTGAGAGGGAGATAGTTGCCCCACAGGCATGCGAGGATTGTACTTACTAATTAGATTCGAATACCAGCTTAGCAAAGTACGCGCATAATCAGGTCCAAAATTGTGCCAATCCTCCAACACGAATTTGCCTTCCGTGCTGTTGCCTATCTGCTGTACCGAAGGTGCCACGCCATTGGGAAAAATATACTTGTTGAGCCAAGGATCACAATGAGTTTCTGACCGGTTATCTCCGATAGTCTGTAGCAACAGCAGGCCGTCGTCAGCCAATACGCTCTTGGCTATTTCCATGAAAGTTGAGTAATTCTTGGGGCCTACATGTTCAAACATACCGATCGACGCTACTTTTGTGAACAGTCCGTGAATGGATTGCCGAATTGTCCGATAATCCCCAGTATATATTTTGATGGGCAGACCAGCACAGTGGACTTGCGCATAAGCCGCCTGTGTATCTGATATTGTTATGCCAACCGCCTCGCAGCCGTAGCGCTCACATGCAAATCGAACTAGGCTGCCCCATCCACACCCGATATCCAGTAACCGGTCTCTGGCCGACAGTCCAAGCTTTTGACAAATGAGGTGCAACTTCTGTTCTTGCGCAGCCTCCAGCGTTTCCACACCTTTCCAATATGCACACGAATAAACCATGCGGCTATCTAGCATACATTCAAAGACTTCCGTAGGCAGGTTGTAATGAATACGAGCGACCTCGGCTGCGCGGCGCGGCGATTGCAAGTTCATTATCTTTGCATTAATGCCGGCGAATATTTCCCGCAAATTGAAATGGCTCGGGCTGTGGATGCGGGAGCGTAAAAGACGGCGCATTAGTTCGTGTAACTGCTCACAATGCCACCAACCCTCCATGTACGACTCGCCGAGCCCCAGAGAGCCTGCTGAAAGGACCCGGGCGTAGAACCTCTGATCGCTAACGCGAATATCATACGGAGCAGATCCGTTGATTGTGATGCCTGCTC
>Ga0137395_10001144_pt1 | contig 12087 bp, 11 predicted proteins | sample czobulk216metaG_FD_108283 | JGI IMG/M metagenome (GOLD analysis project Ga0137395, IMG submission 108283) | Vadose zone soil microbial communities from Angelo Coast Range Reserve, California, USA - czobulk2.16 metaG | ecosystem: Environmental > Terrestrial > Soil > Vadose zone | place: USA...
CCGTCGTCGTGACGACGATCGGCAGCTTGAGTGTCTGCGCTGCCTTGGCGAGAGCCACCACGTTGTGCTTCAGTTCGCCGGTCGAATAATCACGGACACCGGTCATGAGGCCGACTTGATGATCGACGAGGACCAGCGCCGCATTGTCGGACGTGAGAGGCTCGTAGGGACGGACTTGAGCGGTCATTGTATTCTCCTGGGTTGGTAGTGTTTGAGATGTCGCGGACAGCCAGGGCGCCACATTAATTATTGTGGCGGCCGCCCCGAGCACCGACGTTTGAAGAAATTGACGCCGCTCCATGGCTACGCCGTAGCCACGCTTAGCTTTTGGACCCGCGTCTCAGTGCCCAAAGCTACGACGACAACACACATGGCGAGCAGTGCACTGCTCATCGCAGCGAGCACGCCTGCAATTCCGAGATTCGCGAAGAGCGGCCCAATCAACAGCGGCACGATGATGCTCGCACTACGGCCGACTGCGTTGCAGATGCCGACGCCCCTGAGCCGCAGAGCCGTCGGAAACAATTCCGGAATGTAGACCGCGAAAAGAATCGCCACGAGCAAGTAGATCGGTATCGTCAAGAGGAGCCCGATGATCGGCATCACCGGAGATGTGCCGGAAAGCACGAACGCAAGGCTCAGGACTATGGCAAGACAGGACGCGGCTACGATTGTCAGCTTCCGACCCAGATCTGCAGCCAGCGCTCCGAGCGCCGAACCGATTGGTCCGCCAAGAGACATCAGCAGTGCGAAACCGGTACTCCGCGCGATTGAATCCCCTTGGCCAACGAAGAAGGTTGGCAACCAGACCACAAATCCCTGAATAAGGGTGTTCGCTACCATGAGCGACACGCAGCCTACGATCAGGCTCGCGAGGTAGGGACGCCGGAACAGGTCGCCCGCAGCGTGCGGCACGGTGGTCTCGGGAGTCGGAGGCAGGCTGCTGGTGGAAGCGAAACCGGCTTCCCGCTCAAACCTCGAAACGAGGGCGTCTGCTTCGGCATCGCGCCCCATGACGACCAGCCATCTCGGCGACTCCGGTAATTCGCGCCTGAGAAACCATGCAACGAAGGACCCGACGGCGCCCAGCAGGAACATGACGCGCCACCCGAAATTCGGCACCAACAACCAGGCCAGAAAGGCGGAAACCGGCAGTCCTGCGGTGACGAGCGTACACATCATGCCCGACCACCTACCGCGGATTTTCGCCGGAAAGAATTCCGCCATCATCGAGTATCCAACTACGACCTCTGCTCCCAGCCCCAGGCCCATGAGAAATCGCAGGGCGATGAGTGTCGTCATGTTGGGCGCGACTGCCGAGGCGAGAGAGGCCGCGCCGAACACGATGAGATTCAGCTGGTATGTGAATTGCCGGCCGTACCGATCGCCGAGGAAACCGGTGAGGAGCGCGCCCAACGTCATTCCGACGAACGTGATCGAAATGAAAAGGCCGTTCTGCTCCAGAGTCGAGAAGCCGGTCTTGTACGTCGCGCCGAGCACGCTCGCCGCGATGTAGATGTCGAACCCCTCAAAAAACATTCCAACGCCAATAAGGTTGAACACCTTTCGGTGTAATCGGGTCACTGGAAGACGATCGAGTCGCGCTTCGACGCTGATTGCAGACACCCTTTGTTTCCTTCCTTTTTTGCGGCTTGCGTCAGCCGACGACCGCGATGCCCTGGATTTCGATCAGCATGCTCGGATCGGCAAAGCCGGTGACCGTGATCGCCGCGCTGGCCGGGAAATCTTCACCGAATATTTCGGTTCGGATCTCAGTCATCCGTGTCGTGTAGCGGGAGTCGGCGAGGAAGACGGTCACCGTCACGATGTCCTTCAAGGACGCCCCGGCCTCCTTCAGCGTCGCCTCGATGTTCTTGAAGGTCTGCCGCATCTGCTTCTCGAAGTCGCCGGCGAGCGAATTGCCAGCCGAGTCCTTCTGACCCGTATGGCCGGCGATCCAGACGACCTTGCCTCCCTCGGTGATCACCGCCGGGGAGAACGCTCGCGACTTCTGCCAAGTCCCGCGTATGAATGATTTTTTCATGAACCTCTCCTTTATTCAGATTGTCTGCAATCGATTGCAGAGTTTGGACGACTAGTCAAGCGGCCCGTTCTCAACAGACCAAGCCGAAGCTCACTGTCCCCGGAGGAAAAGATTCTGGTGTTCTATCCGCGCCGGGCCGGAGGCATTCCAGGCTGTACCAAGCATGAAAAGGTCATAATCCATTGATCAAGCGGGCATTTCTTGCGGTCATAAAACGCTAGCGCCGGGGACATCTTCGTGGTGCCGCGCCTCTCAAAACCGATGCCGAGCCCCGGAAAAGCTCATGCGGTAACGATTTTCTTACAAACGATTGCAACTCTTGGCATTTGTGTGCGAAATAAGGTCTCTTCTGCAGGAACCGAGAAAAGGGAGGGCTCCTGTCGCTATGGAACGCCGATCCAACGGAGCACGACGACAGCCGACGATGAAGCAGGTTGCCGAGGCGGCCGGGGTGCATGTCTCGACCGTGTCCCGCGCCCTCAATCCGGCGACACGCTCGATGGTGGTCCGGTCCGTCGCCAGCCGGGTATTGAAGGCGGCAAAGACGCTTGGATATCGCGTCGATCCTGTCGCTGCGAGCCTGCGGACTGGTCGCTCCCATTTGGTAGGCATGCTCATCCCCGACATTTCCACCAACGTGTTTGCGCCTATCTTGAGCGGCGCCATCGAGCGCCTTTCGAACTCTGGCTACTCGGTGTTGGTGGCATACGTTCCTTCGGATCCCGAGCAACAGCTGGATCTGGTTCAGGGGCTCGTGGCGCGGCGCGTAGATGGATTGATCCTTGCCACCGTCACTCGGCAGGACCCCCTGGTAAGCTTCTGTTTGGAGCAAGGCATCCCGGCCGTTCTGGTCAATCGCTCGGAGCAGGTTGCCCGCTTGTCCGCTGTTGTATCAGATGACGCCGCGGGAATGCGGCTCGCAGTCGATCATCTGGTCGAACTCGGGCATCGGCGTATCGCCCACATCGCGGGTCCGCTCGAACATTCGACCGGTTTCCTGAGAAAAGCCGGATTTATGCAGGCGTTGTGGGCTCACGGCATCGACGCCGCGGCTGCGCCGTGCGAAGTCGCCGGCACGTATACTCGTGAACAAGGCCGTGCGGCTGCCGAGCGGCTGCTACAGCGACACCGCGAGGTCACCGCGATCGTGGCAGCCAACGATCTTCTCGCGCTGGGCGTCTACGACGCGCTACGGGAGACGGGGCGCGAGTGTCCAAAGGACGTTTCAGTGGTCGGGCACAACGACATGCCTCTCGTGGATCTCGTGCAGCCCGGGCTTACAACGGTTCGGATCAGCCACTTCGAGATGGGCAGACAGACAGCCGATCTGTTGGAACAGGCGATCCAAGATCCCGGCGGCGCGGTCCGCAACGTCGTCCTTCAGCCCGTCCTGATAGTAAGGAGTTCGACTGCCAGGCCGCGGCACGCGACGTCGAGGAAAAATGAGGCCAGGATGTCCGGAGTTGTACCCCGCGTTCGTCAGCAGAAGACAGCGCGCCAGTAATCGTCATCTATATAGTCTTCGGCCAATCCGGGCTTTTGTCCGCGCGCGCCATACCTCTCTCGCAATCTTACGACCGCATCTACCGCCTGAGGACGCAATCGAAGAGTGCGATCGAGACCGCGCTCGGTGATCAGGACACGGTAGGCGCCGTCCGCGACCGATCGGAGCGAAGGTAGGCGTTCGACCAGGAGGGAGCGGGCTTCATCCGCATTAGCGGGATCGCACAACCAACGAAGGCTCGCGTCATAGCCCCGCATGAAACCATGGATTACTGCAGTGTTGTCAGAGGCCCACCTTCTGCGTGCCGCAGCCACTACGCCCTGATAGGGTCCCATCACAGTCGAGGCTCGGACGAGTCGGATCTTTCCGACCGATTCGGCTGCCAGACAGAGTGGCGCGTTCAGCAGTGTTGCCGCACATCGGCCCTCCTTGAGCGCGGCGTATCGTTCCGCGCCCGTTCCTACCGACACGTAGTGCACGTCGGACTCCGCCAGCCCATGGCGAGCGAGAATTTCCTTGAGGACGAGCGCATATCCGGTCGTCAACGCGTCGACCGCAAGCGTCTGTCTGCGCAGGCACGAAACGGCGTCATGTTCTGGCTGGGCCATCAAGCTGAGTAGCCCGTCGTCCACGCTCATGACGGCGAAGAAGTCCGCGGGCTCGCCAAGGGAGACCTCGCCCTCCCCGCGCCCATACGCCACGACGTTGTCCATCGAAGTGAGCGCCACGTGTGCGCCGCCAGTATAGAGCTCGCGGGCCATGTGAACCGAGTTTGGTGTGATGCTTAGCGAAATTTTGAGCCCTTGCCCGGCAAAGAAGCCCTTCTGCTGCCCTACCCAAAGCGGCCAATTGGATGCACCGGGAAATGCGATCACGCTCAAGCTGATGGCTTGAACGTCGCCGGGTTCCGAAAATCTGGCTACCGCCATTTCTACCTCCTGCAAAAAAGTTCTTGCAATCGATTGCAGAGCGAGGCAGAAGTCAAGCCCTTCGAAGAGGTGGCCCGGGGTATTTTCGGCCCGTTCCGACGAAAACGGTTTGCCGCTCGTAGGAGGAAACCGAGTATGGGAGTCAAGCTGACAGTCAATGGAGCGCCGGTTGAAGTGCGCGCGGACGGATCGACGCCGTTGATCTTGGCTCTGCGCAACGAACTTGAATTGAAGGGAACACGGTTCGGCTGCGGCGGTGAGGACTGCGGCGCTTGTATGGTCCTGGTGGATTCCGCGCCGAGGTATTCCTGCACGCTTCAACTGGATGATGTCGCTCGGCATCAAGTCACCACGATCGAGGGCTTGAACGACAGCCTCGCTCACGTGCTTCGAGAGGCCATTTTGGCTGAGAGTGCTGGTCAGTGCGGCTACTGCCTGAGCGGGATATTCGTCACCCTGCATCACTGCCTCGCCACCTCCGCGCAACCAAAATACGCCGAAGTCGCCAAAGCGCTTGGGCGCCACCTCTGTCGCTGCGGGGCGAACGCCGCGATTTTGCGCGCGGTCAAGAGAGCACTCGAACGCATCGAAGCGGGAGTAAGCCATGCCTGAATTCGGTTCCGGCAGCGAGCGGAATACGCCCCTCACCGAACGTTTCGACCTGTCGAGGCCGGGTCTTGTTGTGCTGAAGACGGGCAAAGTCGAGTTCGGACAAGGGATATTGCTCGCCTTGCGTCAAATCGCGGCGGAAGAGCTGGACTTGTCAGCGGACGCCATCGTGACCGTCTCGGGCGACACCTCGTCATCACCGTTCGAAGGAGGAACGGTTGGAAGCATGTCGGTCGAAACGTCGGGGCACGAGGTTCGCGACGCGGCGGCGGTGCTGAGGTCTGAGCTCTTTGATGCAGCCGCGCGCAAGCTTGACGTTTCCCTATCTGAAATCACGGCCGAAGGCGGCGAGTTCTTCGTGGCCGGCAGCCGATCGAAGGAGACCTTTTGGAGCTTGGCGGCAGAAATCGATTTCGACCGGCCGCTCGGGCGTTCCGCTGTGCCAAAGTCTCCGAAGCACTACAAGTCGGTGGGGGCGAGCCTACCACCGACACACCTGCTCGAGCGTCTTGGCGGCGGTGCTTTCATTCACGATCTTTCGTTTGATGGCATGCTGCACGGGCGCGTTCTGAGAAAGCCGCACCCGGATGCGCGACTCGAAAGCGTCGATGCCGATGCGATCAGTGGGCCCGGCGTTCTGCGAGTTGTGCGCGAACGCGATTTCATCGGAGTGATTGCGGAAACCGAGCAGGCGCTGGCGACGTCGATGGCGCGTTTGGAGCGTCGCTGCAGGTGGAATGGAATACCAGATGACGGTCCACGGACACCGCTCGACATTCTCGCGAACGCAGAAGTGACGGAACGGGTGCTTCGGGCTGATCAAGGCTCATCCGGTCCGAAGCCGGCAGAAGACGGACAAACGCTCTCGGCCGTCTACAGCAAACCACTAATTGGCCACGGATCGATCGGCCCGTCTTGCGGAATTGCTACCGTATCCGACTCCGGAGTGGAGATTTGGTCACACTCTCAGAACGTCTTTGCGCTACGCGATCAGATCGCCCACGTGCTCGGCAGATTGCCACAAGACGTGATCGTGCGACACCGGCTCGGAGCCGGATGTTATGGCCACAACGGAGCAGATGACGCAGCCATGGACGCGGCCTTGCTGGCCCGTGCAGTGCCCGGTCGCCCCGTACGGGTCCAATGGACGAGGAAAGACGAGCTATGTTGCGAGCCGCTGGGTTCGCCTATGCGGATCTCGATCTCGGCCCGCGTTCGCGAAGGGCGCATAGCTGAGTGGGAATTGACCACTCGGTCGGGGACGCACATGCAGCGTCCCGGCTGGGGCGAGCAGGTCAATTTGCTTGGTCCGGCCGCGGCTAGCGTGGAATTCGCCACGACCGTTCAGATGGACCTGCCTGATCACAATGGTGGCTCGAAGAATGCGGTCGCGCTTTACGACTTTCCGCAACACGTGAGTTACGAATTCGCCGCCGACCTGCCCTTCCGGCTTTCGGCCCTTCGGTCGCTCGGCGCATTTGGCAATGTCTTCGCCATCGAAAGTTTCATCGACGAACTGGCCGAGCTTGCCGGATGCGATCCGGTCGAGTTCCGGTTGAGACATCTCGCCGACCCTCGCGCGCGGCGGGTGGTGAGTCGAGTCGCAGAAATCTCCGACTACTCCAAGCCGTGCGGGTCCGGTTTCGGGCGAGGGCTCGGCTTTGCGCGGTTCAAGAACACTGGAAGCTATTGCGCGGTGGTGGCCTTGGTTTCGGTGGATGAGACCGTCGAGGTGCAGAAGTTGTGGGCTGCGGTGGACGCGGGTCTCGTAATCAACCCCGCAGGCGTCATCTCACAGATCGAGGGGGGCATGCTGCAGGCTGCGAGCTGGGTTTTGAAGGAAGCCGTTCCAACCGACGGTACGCGGCTGATCGCCGAGTCGTGGAAAGATTATCCGATTCTTAGCTTCGCCGAGACACCCGAGGCTAACGTGGAAATCATTGCGGATCCAGAGTTTCCGTCGAGCGGCGTCGGCGAGGTGTCGCTCGGGCCAACCGCCGGCGCTATCGCGAACGCCATCACAAATGCTTTCGGCATGCGCGTTCGAGAGCTCCCACTCACGCGAGAACGCCTGATGAAGGCAGCGTTCGAGGCAGAATGATTACCTCGGCACAACAGCTCCTTACTAACCGACCCACCGGAGGATTTCCCTATGGAAGCGTCAATAGCTACTAAGTTCACGGGCAGAATTATTGAAAGTTCTGACGATGTGACGCCTGCAGTCCTCGATGCGATGGCGCAGGCCGACAATGAGCGTCTTCGCGAGATCGCGGCCTCCTTCGTGCGTCACATGCACGCATTCGCGCGCGAAGTCATACTGACCGAGGCCGAGTACGATATCGGCATCGATTTTCTCAATCGAATCGGAAAGGCCACTCACGACAGCCATAACGAAGGAATCCTCTTCGCCGACGCGATTGGCTTCTCGACACTGGTTTGTCTCTTGAACAACGGAAAGTCCGGGGCGACCGAGACCGCTGCGGCGCTGCTAGGCCCGTTTTGGCGAGCCAATTCGCCCAGGACGGAGAACGGAGGATCCATCGTTCGCTCCCCGACCCCTGGGCCCGAACTGTTCGTCGCGTGCGAGATCGTTGACGCCGCGGGCAAGCCGCTAGCAAACGTCGAGGTCGACGTCTGGCAATCCTCTCCGGTCGGTCTCTACGAAAACCAGGACGACACGCAGGCGGACATGAACCTGCGGGGGAAGTTCACGACCGACGCCGCGGGACGTTTCTCCTTCAGATCAGTCAAGCCCGCCGGCTATCCGGTGCCCACGGACGGTCCGGTTGGCGAGATGCTTCGCGCCCAGAACAGGCATCCCTATCGTCCGGCACACATCCACTTCCTGGGCTTCAAGCCCGGGCACAAAACGCTGATCACGCAAGTCTTCGTCGATGACGACGAGCACCTCGAAAGCGACGTGGTGTTCGGAGTGACGCGCGCGCTTGTCGGAGACTACCGCCGCCAAGACCACGGCGTGCCGCCGGCGGCGGGCGTCCACGCGCCCTGGTACACGCTGAACTATCGATTCGTCATGCAAACGGGCGAAGCGATCCTTCCCAAACCACCCATCAAGTGAGTCCAACCACATGAGCAAATCCATGGACGGCAAGGTTGTCCTCGTCGTCGGCGGGGCCGGCAGCATCGGCGCCGTTTCCGCCAGGCGCTTCGCCGAGCTCGGCGCGCGCGTTGCGATCAGTCATCGGGATGTCCCGGAAGAGGCCGCATCGGCAGCGAAAGTCGTGCAATCCCTACCCGGAGAGGGCCACGCTGCGCTGGTCGCCGACGTGTCCCGCACAGACACACTGAAGGCGTTGCGCGACGAGATCGAGTGGCGCTTCGCCCGCCTGGACGTCCTGGTTAATGCGGCAGGCTTCACCAAGCCCGTGCCTCATGCCGATCTCGACGCACTGGACGATGACCTGATCGACAAGATGTTCGCCGTCAACTGGCGCGGGCAGTTCGCAACCATCCGCACCTTCGCGCCACTCCTGAAGGCCTCCGGAGACGGCTTGATTGTGTCGATATCGTCCATCGCGGGCACGAACGGGATCGGCTCGTCGATCGCCTACTGCGCGGCCAAGGCCGGCATCGACGTCATGACCAAATCGCTGGCCCGCGTGCTGGCCCCGGAAGTGCGGGTGCTCGCGGTCGCACCCGGTGTGGTCGACACCAATTTCGTTCCAGGTCGCGGCGTCGACTTCAACGCAAAGACGGCGGCGACGACGCCCCTGAAGCGGATCGCAACCCCTGAAGATATCGCCTCTGCGATCCTAGCCTGTGCCACGCAACTCGCCTTCGCCACCGGCACCACCTTCGTGGTCGATGGCGGCCGCTCACTCTGAAGGAAAAACCCCATGCGATTTCCACGTGACAAGGTCATCATCACTTGCGCGGTGACTGGCAATCTCACAACGCCCGAGCAAACGCCCTATCTGCCGATCACACCGCAACAGATCGCCGACGCCTGCCTGGGCGCTGCGGATGCCGGCGCTGCGATCGTCCATATCCATGTGCGCGATCCGCTCACCGGGCGCCCGTCGATGCTGGTCGACCACTATGTCGACGTCGTGCAACGCATCCGCGCTCGCAATTCCGAACTGATCCTCAACATCACGACCGGCCCGGGTGGTCGGTTCGTGCCTTCCAGGGACGATCCGAAGGTCGCCGCGGAAGGCACGACCTTGATGCTGCCGGAGAAGAGGGTCGAGCATATCGCTGTGCTGCGCCCTGACATCTGTACCCTCGATCTCAACACCATGAACTCCGGTCGGGAGGTGGTGATCAATACCCCGGGAAATGTCCGCCGGATGGCGAAGGTAATCGCCGAGGTGGGCGTCAAGCCGGAGATCGAGTTGTTCGATTCAGGCGACATCGCGCTGATGCGCGATCTGCTCGCCGACGGCACCCTGCAGGGGCCTGTCCTTTGCTCCTTCGTGATGGGCGTTCGCTACGGCTTCCAGCCTGCCCCGGAAACAGTCCTGTACGCGCGCGAACTGCTTCCCAAAGACGCGGAGTTCACCGCGATCGGGATCGGCAAGGCGGCGTTCACGACCGTCGCGCAGTCCTACCTTGCCGGCGGTCACGTACGGGTCGGCCTGGAGGATTCGGTCTATCTCTCCCGAGGACAGCTCGCGACGTCAAACGCCGAAATGGTCGCCAAGGCGCGCCGCATCGTCGAGGATCTCGGAGGCGTGATTGCGACGACCGAAGAGGCGCGCCGAATCGTTGGACTCCCCCCGCATTCGGCGAAGAACGTAGCCTAGGAGCGAGCGATGAACATCACAAACAGAGTAGCCGACTCTGAATCGAACGACATCGTCGAGGCGATCTGCGTACGACTTAACGCCAAGGCGGCCGATGCGGCATCGATAAAGCCGGTGATCGAACGGCGCTCTCTTTCTCGGAGCTCGGATGAGGTCGTGGTCGCGATCGAAGTCGCCGGCGTCAACCCTTCAGACGTGAAGGCCGCGACAGGACTGATGCCACATGCGGTCTTTCCGCGCACACCGGGCCGCGACTTTTCAGGGGTAGTGGTCGACGGACCGCGCGAATGGATGGGAAAGGCCGTCTTCGGGACTTCGGGCGACCTCGGCATCCGCCGCGACGGAACGCACGCCTCGCATCTCGTCATCGAAGCAGCGGCGCTGGTCGAAAAGCCCTCCACCATCTCCATGGATGAGGCGGCTGGAATCGGAGTGCCGTTCGTGACCGCCGTCGAAGGCTTCCGCAGATCTGGTATGCCGAAGCCAGGCAAACACGTCCTCATCATGGGCGTTAACGGCAAGGTCGGCCAAGCGGCGGTGCAACTAGCGACGTGGCAAGGCGCAAAAGTCATCGGCGTGGTCCGAAAGGACGAGCCTTACGAAGGGCATGCCAACGCGCCGATCGAGATCGTCAATTCCGCCACGACCAACGTCGCAAAGAGAGTGCGTGAACTGACCGACGGCAGAGGTGCAGATATCGTGTTCAACACGGTCGGCGACCCCTACTTCCGGGATGCCAACGGATCGCTTGCGAAGGCAGGGTGCCAAATTCTGATCGCCGCCGTCCATAAGATAGTGGAATTCAACATCCTGGAGTTCTACCGCGGTCGCCATACCTATGTCGGCATCGACACCCTCGCCTTCTCCTCGATCGAAAGCGCCGACGTTTTGCGCAGCGTCATGCCAGGCTTTGCCGGTGGCTTCCTTCGGCCGTTCCCCATCGCCGCATCATCGATCTATCCGCTCAGCGATGCAAAAGGCAGCTTATGCCGCCGTGGTCGGATCGTCGCGCGATCGCATTGTGCTGCGTCCGGGAGCCGGAACGACTGGGCGCTGAGGTCTCAATCGTCGGCGGCGACAACAAAGTGATGATGAAGCCAGTCATGTTGCAACTTTGGAAAGCCATCGGCTCATCGCCGCCATGAAGCGTAGAGCCTCCTCCATAAGAAAAAAATGGCTCGAGTCCTCGAACTCCGTCCACTCGGCGCTTCGCAGCTGAACCCCAGATAGAAGCACTGTGACGTGCCGCCGACGTTCGACAATCTCGAACATAACCGTCTAAATTATTCGGCTTTTCTGAGAAGGCGGCAGGCGCCACATTGTACGCACGAGCTACCCGATGCTGGGTACGCCATTCCAAAGGAGCTTTGTCATGTCCAACTCTGTCGCGAGCCACGGGGTCGACCATTTCGTCCCCGCCAATGTTTCGAACGATGTCATCACGGTGGTCGGGCGTGTTTTGATTGCAGCGATCTTCCTGCTTTCCGGTCTCTCCAAGCTCGCGGCGCCAAGCTACACCGTCGGCTACATTGCCTCGGTGGGTCTGCCCTTCCCCTGGCTCGGATATGCGATCGCCGTTGCGGTCGAGATCGGTGGTAGTCTAGCCCTGATCGCCGGTTACCAGGCCCGCGTCACGGCCGCGCTGCTTGCTGCGTTCTCGATCGCCACCGCGCTCGCATTCCACAACCACCTCGCCGACCAGAATCAGTTCATCCATTTCTTCAAGAACGTCTCGATGGCCGGCGGTCTTCTGCAGGTGGTCGCCTTCGGAGCGGGCCGTTTCAGCCTGGACGCCCGCCGCAAGTGAAAGGTCAGGCCCACCGTACTGCGCGGCGGCAACACGACACGCCGGGGCGCAGTACGGATAGGTCCACATGATGGAGGTCGATCATGTCGCGAACGGGACGTTTCAGAATAGTGATCACCGCAGCCCTATTCGGATTGCTGTCCACGAGCCTCGTTTCGTTCGGTTTGGTGAAGGCAGCGCATAACTTCCCGCACCGGGCGGCGGTTATCAGCCCGCACGTTGCCGATCGATTCCCAACCGTGCGCTCGGACCATCTGGCGCTTCTGATCGCCAACTCGAACTATCCGGACGCCGAGGCCGCTATGGCGGACGTGACCGCCGGCGCGGATGCGCTGGCCAACGTCCTGCGCAACCATGGTTTCCTCGTTATCGTTGTTCGGGACGCAACTCGCGCAGGGATGACGGAAGCCGTCGACCGCCTGAAGGCG
>Ga0137395_10001146_pt1 | contig 12076 bp, 11 predicted proteins | sample czobulk216metaG_FD_108283 | JGI IMG/M metagenome (GOLD analysis project Ga0137395, IMG submission 108283) | Vadose zone soil microbial communities from Angelo Coast Range Reserve, California, USA - czobulk2.16 metaG | ecosystem: Environmental > Terrestrial > Soil > Vadose zone | place: USA...
CTTGGGGAGTTGCCCCCGCCCCCGCATCCTCGCGCACCGCATCTTCAATCAGGTGATGCAACGGCGCGAGCTCGCAGACCGGATCGGTGGCGCTGGCATCGCCGGTCAGCAGAAAGGCCTGGCAGCGGCATCCGCCGAAATCTTCTTTTCGGCGATCGCAGGAGCGGCAGGGCTCGGGCATCCAATCTTCGCCGCGAAATTTCTGGAACGCTTCTGAATGCTGCCAGATCCAATCGAGCCCGTGCTCGCGCACGCTCTCGAAACGTAGGCCCGGAATCACTCCCGCCGCGTGACACGGCAGCGCGCGGCCGGCGGGGTCGATGAGGAGCAACTGGCGTCCCCATCCGCCCATGCAGGCTTTGGGGAAGCGGGCGTGGTAGTCGGGAATGACGGAGTCGATGCGGATCTTGCCGCGCAGACGATCCGCGGCCGCCGCAACCACCGCCACCGCGCGATCCAATTGTGCGCGCGTCGGCAACAATGCTGAACGGTTCTTAAGCGCCCACCCGTAGTATTGCGCGTGCGCAATTTCCATGCGGTCGGGATGGAGCGCTTCGAGCGCCGCAATCATGCGGTCCAGGTGCTCGATGTTCTGCCGGTGAACAACGAGGTTTACGGTGAATGCGATGCGACGCTCGCCGATCTGATATGCCATCTGATGTGCGTTCTGATGCCCGCGGATCCACCCGGCCAGTTCGATCTTGTGCGCGTGCGCGCGTGCTCCGGCAATCCAGTTCGCCGGGCCTTCGCTCAAATCCTGAAAGCTGAGTTGTATATGGTCAAGGCCCGCTTCCACTAGCTCTGACAAGCGCTCGCGCGTAAGGCCGATTCCAGAAGTGATCAGATTGGTGTAGAGGCGCGATTCGCGGGCTCCCGCGATTAGCTCAGTAAGATCGGGACGCGCCAGCGGCTCGCCGCCGGTTAGGTGCAGATGCAGAACGCCGAGCGCGGCGGCCTCTTTGAAAACACGAAGCCAATCGGCGGTTGCCAACTCTTCTTTGCGCGAGACCAGCTCCATTGGATTGGAGCAGTACACGCAGTGCAGCGGGCAGCGGTGCGTGATCTCGGCGATTAGGGCTAGCGGGTTAGGCATCAGCATTTCAGCTCAAGGAACTTGTCATCCTGAGCGAAGCGAAGGACCCCTACTCCCTCGAAAATGTGTGCCAAGTAGGGAATCGTTTTGCTTCGCTCAGGATGACAACCCAAAAAAATTAGTAATCAATAATGCGTTTGGCGTGCAGTTGCTCCAGAAAAAGTCGTACGTCGGCGCGAATTCTGTCTTTGGGCGCCAGCATGAACTGGGCTTCGAGCTTTTGTGTGATCTCGGCGAGGGTAAAGTGGCCGTCGCAGAGTTCGAGAATAATTCGGCCCGTGCCCTCAACTCGGATAGCACCTTCTGGAAAGAGGACAACCGGAGCCTCCGTGGTCCCGCCCCAGCGGCACCCCGCCGCAAATTTTGGAATGCTCGTATAAGTAAGCTCGCCTACGGAATTCTTATTCGTCATCGTCACCCGCCCAGAATCCTCAAACACACCGCCACACCAGCCATGCCGGCACCACCCAAGGCGATAGAACCAAAAGCGGCGAGGTGAAGTTTGCCCTCTGGATACAACCGGCGATACTCCTTAAATATCCTCACAATTTTGGAGAGATCGAACCAGAAGTACGAGATCTGCTGACCGTCAGGATTCTTCCGATTCACCTCGCCAATCATCATGAGTTGGAACATATTCCCCAGAAAAATACCGGTCATGGCGGCGCTAAAGAAGGCAATGCCAACCAGCAACCGAGTACTCATTTTTTTACTTGCCCCGTGGCGTCGATGCGAAAAGCCCCCGGCGGCGGCCAGCCCGGCTCGACGTAGGCGAAATACAGCGCATCAAGTTGCGCCCACAAAATGTCGCACTTATCGCGCAGCGCCTTGATGACGCTTTCCTGTTCGTCACGCGTGGCAGCATGATCGAAAACATATTGAAGTGCAAACGCAGCATCTTCCGGCGCCTCCGTCAGCCGAGCCTCAAAGTAGTCGAGCCCAGAAGCTAACCACGGATAGTGCTCGCGCAGTTTCTCCATGCGCAGCGTGATCAGGTCGCGGGAAAAGAGTTCGGTCAGCGAGGAGGCCACGCATTCAAGGAATGGCCGCGTTCGAACCAGATTTAAGTACTCATTTCCGATAAATCGTGTTGCGGGTAGAATCTCATCGCCGCTCGTTACGCGATGCCTGCCGAGTCCAGTGGCTTCGGCGAGCGTGATCCAGCGCAGAATTCCGCCGTTTCGCGCCTCATCGCCATCATGATCCACGATGCGCTTTCGCCACACGCGGCGGAACGATGGATCAAGAGCGCGCGAGAGAATGATCGCGTCTTTGAGTGGAATGATGGACTGGTAGTAATAACGATTCAGCGCCCAAGCCTGCAATTGGCCACGGCTGAGTTTGCCTTCGTGCATCAGCAAGTGGAACGGATGCTTGTGGTGATACCGCTCCTCGCCCACCTGGCGCAGCGCGGCACGCAACTCTTCGAATGTAAGCTTCGGCGCGTTCGCCGTATTTTCCGCAGCTACAGTTCCAACTGCCAATTGTCCTCCGCCACTTCCCATCCGGCTTGCCGCACGGCCAGATGCTCGGGGCTCGCCTCGTTCAGAATCGGGTTCGTATTATTGATGTGAATAAACATTTTGCGCCCAGCTTTAATATTAATATTTTTCAGCAAGCGCAGGCTTTCTTCTACCGGAATGTGTCCCATCTGGTGTGCCGTTTCACCGCGGCCCTGAATGCGAATGAGTTCATCATCACTCCAAAAGGTACCATCGAAAAGAAGCAGGTCGACGCCGCGGATTTTCTCAAGCAAGGCATCACTGAGAGTGCCGATGGCGGGAAGATAGGCCAATCTTTTTCCTGAGGCTGACTTGAAGAATAGGGCGGCGCTTGCCTCCTCCGCGCCTAGTTGCGCGACGTCAGTTTTGACATATTTTGGATAGCGGCCGGAAATATATATAGCCTCGCAACGCAAACCGGAGTCTTTCCCCTCGGCTGACAACAACGGAAACGGCCTGCCCGAATTCATCGGTGTCCAGACCGCCTGCAACTCAACGCGGTTCAGCATGCCAAACATGCTGTTCTCTTCGCGCAAGATCCGCAAGATTGAGGGCGAGGCGTAGACACGCAAGGGCTGCAATTCGCGGAGCAGCAGCAGTCCCAGAATATGATCCAGATCGGCGCTTCCCAATACAACGCCAGCGACTGGCGAACCGCGCAGCGCTCGCGGATGAAGGTCGGAAGAGTTTTCTATCTGACGGGTGAGGTCAGGGGAGGCTCCCGCTAGGAACCAGGAAGAGGAGTCGGCGCTAAGTGCGATCTGCGCCTGCGTGCGCGGCTTGCCTTTAAAACCCTTTTTATTAAGGTCGCTGCGCAAATTTTCGTGCGCGGTCTCGCGCACGGCAACACAGTTTCCGCATCCGCAATTCCACTGCGGAAACCCGCCCCCGGCCGCAGAACCGAGGATCCGAATGTGCATCTTGCAGGATTTAGAGTTTTGCGCTCACGTAGGAGTTGATTTCGCAGCAGAGAACGACTTCTTCGAAAACCGGGCTGGTCCAAACCATGTCTGTCACCTTTCAATTAAGAATTTGACCCACCGATCCCGCAAGGGGGTCAGCTACTCGAATTAGAGAATGATACCACTCCTTTGGTTGCATTTTGCCCCCAAATCGGGGGCGGGATAGCCCGAACGGGCCATTTATCCACTTTTCATGATTCCAGACGTACAAGCTTCAATATCCTTACCACAGAGAGCACAAGGAAACGGGAGAACAGGGATGAAAACGTACGCACTACCTGTGTTCCCCTGTGCTCCCTGTGGTTGGTTCTCGCTCTTCTACTCCGGCATAAGTTCCGCCACCGTAAGCCGGTCCGCCTTGCGCAGTTCCGGAAAAATCCACGCCCATATTGCAATCACCAGCAACGTCCCAACCCCTCCCAGCACCACTGCAGGCACGGTGCCGAACCATTGCGCCGTTAATCCCGACTCGAACTCGCCCAACTCGTTGGACACTCCAATGAAGAGAAAATCTACGGCATTGACGCGTCCGCGCATTTCATCGGGAGTAGCGATTTGCACCAGCATGGCACGGATAATCACGCTGACCATGTCAGCCGCGCCGGTCATGAAGAGCACGATCAGCGACAAGGTAAGGCTGTGCGAGATGCCAAAGATAATGGTCAGCACACCGAACGCTCCAACCGCGAGCAACATAGCTAGACCGGCGCGCCGCTGGATCGGGCGGTGCGCAACCACGATTGCAGTGACGGCAGCGCCGACGCCGGGAGCGCTTCGCAGCAAGCCAAGGCCCCAAGGTCCGGTGTGCAGAATGGTTCGCGCATAGACGGGCAGCAGCGCGACGGCTCCCCCGAGCAGGACGGCAAACATGTCGAGCGAGATTGAACCTAAGATCAGCTTCTTCATCCAGATAAAACGGAACCCGGCCAGGACAGTGCGCGGGCTTATCGGCTCCCTCTCCGCTAGTTTTTTCTGCGCTGAAGAGGCCAGCGGACGAATCCGCAAGGTGAGAATGGTAGAAGCAACGGATACCATGACAGCTAATAAATAGACCGCTTCCGGCCCGCGAAACAACGCATAGGCAAGGCCTCCCGCGGCGGGCCCTGCGATGGTTGCGATCTGAAATGTGCTGGCATTCCAAGCCACAGCGTTCGAAAAATGCTCTTCGGGTACCAATTGCGGCAGGATGGCGCGGCTCACCGGGAAGTTGAACGACCGGAAGATGCCAATCAAAACCAGGACAACATAAATCGCATGCACTGAGTTTGGGGAGAACTGGCTGATGGCAAGCAGCATCGCCGAGCAGATAGCAAAGCCCGAGTAGCAAGCCATGAGCAACTTGCGGCGGTCGAATAAATCGGCCGCGTGCCCAGCGAATAGAAACAGCACGAAGCCGGGAGCAAATTGGGCAAGACCAACATAGCCAAGATCGATTGGGCGCTTGGTGATGTCATAAACCTGCCATCCGACAGCAACCGACAACATCTCGAGCGACACAACAATGAAAAATCGCGCAAGCGTATAGGAGACGAAGTTGGGATAGTTGAACGCGACGCGCCCGGCAAGGCGCGGATCTCTGGAACCGAGCATTCCTTATTACTTTGCCACAGATTGATGATCAGTTCAGACGCCCCCGTTCTACGGGAGCCGTTTAGCGCCGATTGATGAGCGAGGCCACGTAGCCCGCTCCGAATCCGTTATCGATGTTGACAACGCTCACATTCGAGGCGCAGGAGTTCATCATTCCGAGGAGGGCGGCGAGGCCCTCGAATGCCGCGCCATAACCAATGCTGGTCGGTACCGCGATCACCGGCACTCCTACCAAGCCGCCGACCACGCTCGGCAAAGCGCCTTCCATTCCAGCGCAGACAATAATGACACGTGCCTTATAAAGCTCTCCGTGATGTGCCAGCAGGCGATGAATGCCAGCTACCCCGACGTCGTAAATATGCTGAACCCGGTTGCCCATTAATTCCGCCGTAGTGACAGCCTCTTCCGCAACCGGGATATCGCTGGTGCCCGCCGATACGACGGCAATCACACCCTTGCCGTAGCGCTTGCGGTCGCGTTTGAGTACGATGGCGCGAGCCAGGGGGCGATACTCGGGTTCATACTGTGCTTTTTTCCCGGCGCGGCTTTTATCTTTTGCGATCGCCACGACAGCGGCGAACTGCTCTTCACTCGCGCGCGTCGCCAGCACGTTACCACCGTGGGCCGCGAGGCGGTCGAAGATCGCTGCAACCTGATGCGGCGTTTTGCCTTGGGCAAAAATTACTTCGGGCACGCCCTGTCGCAGCGCGCGATGGTGATCAACCTTGGCAAAACCAAGATCCTCGAACGGAAGGTGACGCAACCGTTCAACCGCTTCGTCCGGTGACAGCTGTTTTTTTCGAACCTGATCAAACAGCTTGCGTAGACTTTCCGAATTCAAGTTGACCTCGGCGCTCTTGCCATCTTACCTGGGGAGCAATGGAAGACTGCGAAAAGTGAACTGGAAATCAGACCATCAACAGTCGGAGGCCTATCGAAAGAGCGTACATTCGGCGCGCGGAACTGCTTATTCCGATGGAGCTATCGATAGTGATGAAGTAGTGGGCGGAGCCTCTTCCAGAGCCGAAGGCTTTGCCGTCGCCGCGCGCGTTCCAATTCCAATCTGCATGGCGGTATTCTTTGGAAATTCCACTTCGTGCCCTCGCGCCATGAAATTCGAATAAACCGATACTGCAGCTCCGTAGGCTCCCATCGTGGTGCCGAACGCGCGAGAGCGTACGAGCGCTCCCATTACCATCCCAACCAACTTGAAGCCGCTAGCGCCCCCAGCGGCACTGTTTCCGGATCCGTTCCCGCCATCGCCATCGTGATCACGGCCATGTCCCGCAGACATCATTGCCAGCCCGAGCGAGACGGCTGTCCCCAGGTAGCGCGACTTCGAAGTGGTCGCTTCCGCGCCGCCTTCAGCATCCAGTTTCACGTTCGCATTTTTGCCCGCCTGCACGGCTTCGAGCGTGGACACGACCTTCTGTTCTATGCCCTCCGGCGGAACAACTTCCGAAAAGGCGATTCGCAGCTGTCCATTCTTTTTCATGCGCCGCGCCGGCACTGCCTGTTTAACCGAGCCTTTCAATCGGCTCCCTTGCGGAAGAATCAGCGTCCCGCCGTCCATCAGCGGTTGCGAAAGGACTGCCTCCACATTCTGACCCTTGTGCGACGTTGCCGACGATAACGGCGTGACCAACCGGGCATGAACCACGCTGCCTTCAGGCAATGCGCCGCCGATCGATGAGGCCATGGGAAAGGTCATCGTCTCGCTGCCGAACTCCAGCGGATCTTCCAATTCCGCAAAATACACGGTTCCTGCCGGAATGAACTGCCGATGCACTGGCGATTGCGCCTCTCCGTAGCGTTCAAGCCGGTGGACCTTCCCTGGCGTTTTCAGTTCTTTCATCGCATTGTCCCATTGCTGGTGAGCCTGCTGCTTCGCCTGATTGGTCTTTTGGGACGCCATATCCTTAACTGTGTTTTTCTTTTCCTTGTCTTTGGCGTTCGCCGCTGTCACCAGTTCGAGGATCTGTCCCGATCCCGGAGTGACATGCGTGTGCAATGTGAGGTGTCGACCGTCCGAGAGCACCAATTCATCGAAGCCGACTTCAACCTTCCGGACCGGCGTGAAATCTGCATTGAGCGCGGCTAGAGTCCGCTTACCGCCAGGTGGACCTTCGATCTTCGTGACTTTGCCCGTGACCTTAGCACCGACCGGCACGACAATGTGGTCAAACGCATAGACCGGCTCCACGACGCGACCGTGGACGACCTGCCCCACCTTCTTTACCTGGATCTCCTCATCCAAAGCGATCTGCAAGGGGGAGCCTTTCACGACCGCCAGTTCAACAGTTTGCGGCGGAGGAGGTTTGGTGACGTGTTCCTGGTCGTTGGAATCCTTTGTGGCCTTGCGCTGTGAACCCGGCGTCAGTTGCGGTCTAGGAGCTTCCTGAGCTCCGATGCTTTGTACTTGTACAATGCAAACCCAAATAATGAAGAGCAGAATCGAGCCGGCCCCGCTAACAAATGCCATGTCAACTTCTCCCAACAGGTTCCCAGTGGTTCACTATTGTAGAGCAATTCGCGCGCCGTTAGAAATTGACAGTACGATTTAATCCGGAATTAATCGGGGCGCAGCCCTTCCACAATTCCAGTAGAATAGAGACAAGATGTCTAACCGAACGTTTTCCCTCGAAGAAGCGCAGTCGCTTCTCCCCATTCTTGAATCGTTGCTTCGTCAAGCCATTAATGGCAAGAAATTGATTGAAGATGTAGACAATGAGTTGCAGGAAACCGCGCATCGCGTCTTTCTAAATGGTGGCACGTTGTTGAATGTGGTCCATCTGGCGCGGCGCAAGGCGGAGCGCGAGAAGGCGATTCGGCGCGTAAAGGATGCTCTCGCCGAAATCGATGCCACCGGCGTGCAAGTGAAAGACCTCGACATTGGGTTGCTTGATTTTCCCTGCAAGGTAGAGGGCGAAGTTCTGCTGCTCTGCTGGAAACTGGGTGAGACCGCGATTTCGAACTGGCACAGTACGAGCGAAGGCTTCTCATCGCGTAAGCCGATCGATGCCAGGATTGCCAACGCCGGCAAGAAGCGCTCGAAGTAGGGCAGGCTTTCCGCAGCATCCTGGCCATCTTTAACCTCGTCTCGTCCTGAGCGAAGCGCCTGACCGAAGCGAACGACCTCTGCATTTGCTCGCAGCGCCGAGGCTCAGCCTTCCGTAAAAACATTCCGCAAGTTTGGGGCTTAGTTTCGTTCCCAGGTTTCGCGAGTTTGTGTGGTGGCGGGGCTTTGCCCCGCTGAGACGGGCAGAGCCCCTCACCACACAACCCTCCGGGCGTGGCAAGGGGTGACCCAAGCCATGCACTAGCGGAATCGGGCGAGAGCTGAGCATTCTGCTAAAATCACGCTATCCGAGGCGACGCTTTTATGTTCAAGGGTATGTTGACTGGGCGAAGACTGCCGCTGACTCTTGCTTTTGCTGGTTTGCTCCTGCTGGCCTTCGGGGCTGGCTGCCGCGGATTCTTCGTTAAGCCAACGCTAAGCTCGATTACGGTTGCGCCTGCGACGCCAACCATCGAAACAGGGACCACCGGCAATACGGTGCAGATGAGCGCCGTGGGTACCTTCAACGACGGCAGCACCGGCAATCCCGCCGTCAGTTGGAGCAGTTCTTCTACGTCCGTCGCTACAATCAGCACTAGTGGATTGGTAACCGCGGTGGGTACCGGTTCCACCACAATCACCGCTACCTCCACCCAAAATCCATCCATCAGCGGGACGCAGACGGTCAACGTCACAGTTGGGTGCATCACGGGAATCACCTTGGACCGTTCCACTCTGAGCCTCACGGCGAACAGCCTTACTGGCTCACTTACGGCCACCGCGAATACGTGCAATGGCAACTTCGACATAACACAGGTTGCTACCTGGACTTCTAGTAACACAGCGGTGGCGACGGTTTCTGCAGGCACCGTCACGGCCGTGGGTAATGGAACTGTGACGGTTACGGCCTCGTCCGGCAACGTTATCAGCCCCGCCGCTACTGTGACAGTTACGGGCTTTCAATAGCCGCTGAGGTCCGGCGGAGTGAAGTCATCGCTTGGCTGGGTGAGGCTGTAATTGCAACGAAAGCCTTTCTGGTGGCATCGCTGCGCTATAGTAAAAGTCTGACTCCGTGAAGTTCAACCCTACATTTCTGCGACGGCCGGCGGCGGTCGCCTTGTGTCTTGCCGGCACAATTTTCTTCGCGGCCTGTAACCGCGGACGCGGGCGCGTGCTTGAGGTCGCCTACGTCGCCGCCGTACAAGCTAACCTGCGCGACCAGGTTGCTGCGGTGTATGAGAAGGCTGGAGTGGTGAAGAATGGCGACCGGGTGGAAGTGCTGGATCACGATCGCCGCTTCGTCAAGGTGCGCACTGCCACGGGTGCCACCGGATGGTTAGAGCAGCGATATCTCGTCGGCCAGGATGTCTACGATCAGATCCAGAAGCTGACCGCAGACAACCAGAACGATCCCGTGCAGGCTCAAGGCGCCACCCGCAACGACACGAATCTGCACGTCGAACCCGGACGCGACACCGAACATCTCTATCAGATTTCTTCCGGCGAGAAGCTGTCGCTTTTGAAGCGAGGCACCGCTGAAAAGGCGGGCTCTGTCGCGGCCGCCTCCCGTGCGACCTCGAGCAGCAATGCGCAGGACAAAAAAAAGCCTGGACCTGTAATCGAAGACTGGTGGCTGGTGCGCGACTCGCACAACCGCGTGGGATGGGTGCTTTCGCGCATGATCGATCTCGACGTTCCGCTCGATATCGCGCAATATGCGGAAGGTCGGCGCATTGTCGCCTTCTTTGTTCTGAACCAGGTTCAGGATGGCGACAAGAAAGTTGCGCAATACCTGACCGTGGTCACCGAGCCCAAAGACGGCCTGCCATTCGACTTCAATCAAATTCGCGTCTTCACCTGGAACGTGAAGCGCCATCGCTACGAGACGGCGTATCGAGAACGGATGGAAGGTGTTTTGCCAGCGACTGTGTCCCAGGAGAACTTCGATAAGGAAGGCGTTTTGCCCGTCTTCACCATTCGCGTGAAGGATGATGCTGGGAACGTCATCGAGCGCAAATACAAACTTAATACTCCGATGGTGCGGCGCGTTCTCGCGCCAGGCGAAGAGCCGGTGCGCACTACCACGAGGAAATCGAAGCGGAAGAGGTAGACGAAAACTCTTCCGCCGCAAAAAAATCTGAAGAATGACGGGACGAAGAACGATGTGAGGAAGTTATAGGAGGAAGAAAAGTGAAGTAGGCGGGATTTCCCTAAGTCCTACCTCTGCGCTCCCTGTGTCACCTCCGTGCCCCCGTGGTAAAGATTTTTACGAATAAAATTCCGCAATACTCCCCACCACAAATTGAATCTCCGCCTCGCTCAACTCGGGGAACATCGGCAGCGCAAGCACTTGCTGTGCAGCCAACTCAGCGACTGGCAGGTCTCCAGCCTTGAGTCCAAGGTAGGAAAACACCGGTTGCAGGTGCAACGGGAGCGGATAGTAAATTTCAGATCCGATCTTCCTCTCCACGAGAAATTTGCGCAGCTCGTCCCGGCGCTGAGCGCGAATCACATATTGATGGAAGATATGTTTCGCTTGCGGGCTCCTTGCCAGCAAGCGCACCGGCGAACTGCTCTCGTTTTTTCCCTCGCTCGCTACTAGCCCGGAATTCGCGAACAACCGGTCATAAGTGGCCGCATGCTGTCGTCGCCTTTTGTTCCAACCCGCTAAGCGCGTCATCTTGACGCGGAGCACTGCCGCTTGAATCGCATCCATGCGCCCGTTCCAGCCAAATTCGTGATGATAGTACCGGCGCGGACTGCCATGATTGCGAAGTTGGCGCATGTGTTCGGCCACCTCCGGTCGCGATGTGGTCACGATTCCGGCATCTCCGTAAGCGCTCAAATTCTTGGTGGGATAAAAACTGAAGGCCGCGGTTACGCCAAGCGACCCGGCAGTCCGCCCGTTCCACTCGGCTCCGATCGCCTGCGCGGCGTCTTCGACAATCGCAATATCGGATGAGTCTTCCCGAGCGCGATCTTGAACATAATCCTTAACGACGCGATCCAGCGCATCCATGTCAGCGCATTGCCCATAAAGATGGACGGGCAGAATCGCGCAAATGTTTCCTTTATTCTCTGCAGCGCGTTGCCCCGCGCGTAATTTCCGATCTCGCAGCTGCCGTCCAACAAGCGTTGCATCCAGATTCAGCGTACCCGGATCGACGTCCACAAAAACCGGTGTTGCGCCCGCCCGCACAATTGCGCTTGCCGAAGCAAAAAAACTAAAAGGAGTGGTTATTACAGAATCGCCGGGCTTCACCCCGGCAGCGACTAGGGCCAGCCACAGAGCTTCCGTTCCCGACGCGCAACCTACGGCGAAGGCTGCTCCCGTGAACTCGGCTATCTCGCTCTCCAGCGCTTCAACCTCTGGACCAAGAACGAAGCTCTGCGAATCGCAAACCCGCGCAATCGCGGCCAGCACTTCTTCGCGAATGCCATCGTACTGCCGATGCAAATCAAGCAGCGGAACCCCCGCAGGAGCGGCGTTGGAAAGCGTTTTTTCTGAAGATGCCAGGCTGCGATTCACGAGAACATGATTCTAGCAGCAAGAGAAGTCCGCTTCCGTGCTCTGGACACGAGATCTGGACAGACAATGACATTGAAAATGATGGAGGAAGGCAACGACGATTCAGCGGACAAAAACAATTAGTGGCCGGCGCCCCGCCGCGTAATCTTCGGCAGGGCTGGCGCCTTGCTCCATTGGATGTCCGATTCGATGTCCGGTCCGGTCGATCTCTTCGCGTCCAGACTTCGGGATTCATGCAGAAAGCGCCGCCAAGGTGTCAGTTCGGCGCGCAGCAAGTCGAAATCGAGAGTAGGGAATGATTCCTCCCCGCCCTGAAGATTTCGTAAAGCACGCTCCAATACC
>Ga0137395_10001150_pt1 | contig 12063 bp, 14 predicted proteins | sample czobulk216metaG_FD_108283 | JGI IMG/M metagenome (GOLD analysis project Ga0137395, IMG submission 108283) | Vadose zone soil microbial communities from Angelo Coast Range Reserve, California, USA - czobulk2.16 metaG | ecosystem: Environmental > Terrestrial > Soil > Vadose zone | place: USA...
AGAACTTGAAGCCGTGACCGGAGCACGCGCTCAGAATCACGACGCGCGCGGACTCGGGGTGCGGGCCGATCGCGAAGTGCTGGTCGGGCGTGTTCGTGTACAGGCACACCGCGCTGCGGATCACGTGCCGCGTCACGCCCTGCAGGTATTTGGTCACGAAGAGGCGCAGCGGGTCGAGGTCGGCGTCAGTCGCGGTGCGGCGCACCGTGGCCGGATCGACGGTCTCGCCACCGTGATGCCGCGCCAGCTTGATCGACCGGCCGTCGAGGCTGGGCAGACCGTAGACGTCGCCTTGCGGCGTCGCCTCGCGGATCCAGACCGGGAAGCGGTCGGGGCTGAACCAGTCGGCGCCTGACTGGATGGCAAGCCACACCAGCACCTGCCGCTCGACCTTCAGCGGAAGAAAAGGCACGAGCTCGCTCATCCACGGTCCGGTGGCGATGACCGCCGCATCGAACACCTCGGCGCCTTTGGCCGTAGCCACCTCGACGCCGCCAGACTTCGGCTCCACGCGGATCACCTGCGTGTTGCGCCGGACGTTCAGCTCGCGCGTCATCGCCGAGATGATTCCCTCGACGCGGAGGAAGCCCGCTTGGGGGTCGAAGATCGCGATCTCGCCGTCGCCCACGATGTGCCCCGGGTAGCGCCGGCGCAGCTCCGACGCATCGAGAAGGTTGATCTCGAGGCCATGCTCCTTCGCCGCCGTTTGCGACGCCACGACAGCCTCCGAGTCGGGCGCACCGATCATGAGCAGCCCGGTCAGCGTGAACAGCTGCTGCTTCGACTCCGCCTCCAGCTCGCGCCACATGCCGAACGTCTCCTTCAGCAGCGGCACGTACCAGGGACCTTCGAAGTAGGCGGTGCGCGTCACGCGCGACTCGCCATGCGTCGACCCGACGTCGTGGGGCGGTGAATAGCGATCGAAGCACACGACATCAGCGCCGCGCTTCTGCAGCCGCCACGCCGTGGCGGCTCCCATCGCGCCGCAGCCGACGACAGCGACTCTCATGCTGGGACCCGCCTACTCAGCCGTCACCGTGGCGATCGGCTGGCCGGCCTTCACCGGGTCGCCTTCGCCGACGAGCAGCTCCTGAACGGTGCCGGTGACCGGTGATGGAATCTCCGCGTTGACCTTGTCGGTGCGCGCCTCGACGATGGTCTCGCCCTCGACGACGTGATCGCCCTTCTTCTTGGTCCACGCGCCGATCACGATGTCCTCGGCGCCCTGCAGGTCCGGCATCAGGATCTGAGTGAGGCTCACTTTCTCAATTCTCTGCTACGCCATCGAGACGACGTCCAGCAGCTCGTCGTCCCAGTAGTCGACGCGACCCTCAGGCATGAAGATGACGCGGCCCGGCTTCAGCGCGTCGACGAACTCCGTGTCATGGCTGACGATGACCATCGTCCCCGGCCACGCCGCGAGCGCCAGCGCCACGCCCACGCGCGAGGGCGGATCCAGGTTGTTGGTCGGCTCGTCCAGCAGGAGCAGGTTGTGGCGGCCGGCCACCAGCTGCGCCAGGGCAAGCTTTGTCTTCTCGCCGCCGGACAGCGTGCCCGCGTCCTGTCGCGCGACGTCGCCTGTGAGCCCGAACATCCCAAGCAGTGCGCGCAGCACCGGCTCCTCCGCGTCAGAGTGCTCGCGCATCTGGGTCAGCACCGGCACGCCCGCGCGAATTCCTTCGTGCTCCTGGGCGTAGTAGCCGAGTGAGACCGAGTGCCCGAGCAGGAACCTGCCTGCGCTCGGCTGCGATTCGCCCGCGAGGATGCGCAGCATGCTTGTCTTGCCGGCGCCGTTGAGGCCCATCACCAGCAGCCTCTGGCCGCGCTCGACCTCGAACGAGACGTCGCGAAAGACCAGCGGCCCGCCGTAGCCCTTGGCCAGTCCGTCGACGCCCAGCGCGACGCGCCCGCTGCGCGGCGGATCTGGAAACGAGATCCTCACTTTCCGCTCGCGCCGGGGTGCGCTCACCTGCTGCGCCTTCAGCCGGTCGACGCGCTTGCAGATCGACTTCGCGGTCCGCGCGCGTTTCTCGGTCTGCCGGCGCATGACCTCAGCGAGCACGCTCAGGCGCTTGATCTCCTCCTGCTGGCGTTGCGCCAGCGCTGTCAGGCGCACCTCTGCCGCCTTGCGCGCGGCCTGGTACTGCGAGTAGGTGCCGCGGTACTCGACCATGCGACCGGCGTCGAGGTGCAGGACGCGCGTGATGGCCTCGTCCAGCAGGATCAGGTCGTGGCTCACCACGATGATCGCGCCGCGGTTGGTGCGCAGAAAGTCCATGAGCCACGCCTTGGCGTCGCTGTCCAGGTGGTTGGTCGGCTCGTCGAGCAGCAGCAGGTCAGCGTCGGCGAAGAGGACGCGCGCGAGCTCGATCCGCCGTCGCTCTCCTCCCGACAGCACTCCCAAGGGCAGGTCGGCGCGACCTTCCTTCAGCCCCAGGCCGGCGGCGATGCGGCGCGCATCCGACTCGGCCGAGTAGCCGCCGTCCAGCCGGTAGCGCTCCTCGGCGTCGGAGAACCTCTGGACGTTGGCCAGGGACGCGTCCTTCTCCAGCACCTCGTGGAGCTGGGCCAGTCTCTCGGCTGCGCGGTCGAGGCCGCGCCCGGAAAGGATGTGCGAGAGCGCTGAGTGCGTCGCCTCGGCGCGCGGCTTGGGGTTCTGCGGCACATAGCCGAGGGTGCCGCGGCGCAGCACCAGCCCGGTGGCCGGGTCATCCTCTCCCGCCAGCACCTTGAGCAGGCTCGTCTTGCCGGCGCCGTTGCGACCGACCAGTCCGACCTTGTCGCCGGGCCCGACCGTGAAGTCGGCGCCGGTAAGCACCCGGCGCGCGGCGACATCGATAGCGAGGTTCCGAACCTGGAGCACCGGGCAATGTTACGTAGAGGGCCAGCCGTCGTTTCGTGAGTCATGAAAAAGCTGCTCATCGCCGCCGTGATCCTCGCTGCCGCCGTCGCCTGCGGCGAAGCCTCGTCGAGCTCCCAGGCCCACCAACCCCTTGCCCTGTCCAACGGTTCTGCCCAGCAGGCCCCTGACAAGTCGACCGCCGCCCTCCCTCCGGGCCAGACGACCTACGCGCCGAACCAGCCCGCGCCGATGCCGATCCAGGGTCCGCTGGTCATCCGGCAGGCGCAGCTGACTGTCAGCGTCGCATCTGGCTCGTTCGAGTCCAAGCTCTCCGACGTGCGTCATCTCGTCGAGCTCGAGCAGGGCTTCATCGCCGGCACCGACGCCCAGGTGAACCCGCAGCTCCCCGATGACCGCATCCGCACTGGCGTGATCAGCTTCATGGTCCCGGCGAAGAACTTCGACGAGACGATCGACGGGCTGGCGAAGCTCGGCAAAGTGCAGAACGAGCACATCGGCGGCCAGGACGTGAGCGCGCAGTACGTCGACCTGCAGGCCCGACTCGCCAACGCGGAGGCCCAGCGCAACGCGATGGTCGCGCTGCTGCAGAGGGCGCAGTCAGTGTCCGACATCATCGCGATCCAGAACCAGCTGGGTCAGATCACGCAGCAGATCGAGCAGCTGAAAGGACAGATCCAGTACCTCGACCACAACACCTCGTTCAGCACCGTGACCGTCAACATCGTCGAGGCCGGCGCGCCGGCACCGACGGCCGCAAACGACAACTGGGGATTTGCCACGGCTATCGGGGACGCAGCGCACAACTTCGTGACCACCATCAACTACTTGATCACGGGCCTTGGCGCGATCGGCCCGGTGCTCTTGCTGGTGGGCCTCGCCTACTTCGTGTGGCGGCGGCTCGGTAGCCCGATGTGGCGGCGCGCTTAGTGGGGCTCCCGTAGCGGGCCGCAATGGAGGTCGCGTCCAGTAACCTGCACGGGTAAATGCCCCTGAACGGTGATCCATCGAGGCTTGTTTCGTGAGGCGAGCGATCGCACTGCTGATGCTGGTGACGGCATCAGCAGTTGCATGCGGCGGCGCCTCTCAGACCGCGGCCACGACGCCTTCGCCGGTGGCGAGCCCGAGCCCGAGCCCAAGTCCGAGCCCAACCGGGCTGCAGTTCGCTCTGGGCGGGATCCACACGAGCGCCTCAGGGAAGATCTTCGTGACGACGACACCTACGTCGACGACCATCGAGCTGGTCGTCACGGGCCTGGGGTCGGACACGTCGCACGTCTCTCACATTCACTCGGGCAGCTGCCAGCAGCCGGGCGGAATCCTGTACGCGCTGAACCAGGTGGTGGCGGATGGCAGCGGAGCGGCCGACACGCGCACCACGATCCAGGCGAAATATCCGCCGGCGAGCGGCCGCTGGTACGTGGTGGTGCACGCCGGCCCCGACATGCAGGGCGCCAACGCTACGTACCTCATGTGCGGCAACTTGTAATCAGGGACCCGAGGTGACCTCGGAGGCGGGGCCGCCAGATCCGGAGCCCGTGGACGCAGCGGAGGGCCAGGTTGTCGAGCTGCCGGCGGCGGCGCGGGTCGCCGACGTCGCAATCGACGAGCTCGAGATGATCTACGCGTTCATCTACTCGCGGGTAGGCAACCGGGCGGACGCCGAGGACCTAACGCAGCAGGTGGCGATGAAGGCCATCCCCAGACTGCGCCAGGGCGCGCCTGCAAGCGCCGTCCGCGGTTACCTCTTTGCCACGGCGCGCTCGGTGCTGGGAGGCTTCTGGTCGACACGGCTCGGCCTTTCCGAGTCGGAGCTCCACGAAGACCTGGCGATGGCCATGCCGCAACGCGGGTACTCGGAGGAGTCGGTCGAGCGAGTGCGCCGGGTCCTCGAGCAACTCTCGGACAACTACCGGCGAGTGCTCGAGCTGCGTTTCCTGCACGGGTATTCCCTCAAGGAAGTGGCGGTCGAGATGCGCTCCACGGTTGGAGCGGTGAAGGTCATGCAACTGCGCGCCCTGCGCGCGGCGGCCAAGGTACGCCTCGATGAGTGAACGTCCTGAGGACCGGGTCGACCGTATCGTTGCCGCCCTACTGCGCGGGCGACGCCTGAAGCTTCGAGGCGGCGACGCCGAGGAGAAGGAGGCGATCGTCATGGCCGCACGCCTGGCGGCGGCGCGCCGGGGGTCGCAGCTCATGAGCCCGGCGTTCCGGCAGCGGCTCGTGAAGGAGCTCGGCGCCAGCCCGCGGGAATCCTGGATGACGCGGCGCGCGGCGCTGGTCGCCGGTCTGGGTGTGGTTGCGGGGGCGGTGGGTGGAGGCTTGCTTGGGCGGTCGCTCGACGGCGGCGGCAGTCAACCCTCCGCCACAGCCGGCAAGGTCGTGCAGCCGACGAACGGCCGCTGGATCGACGTCGGTGCGCTCGCCGATTTCGCGCCGGGCCAGGCCCGCATGGTGAGGGCCGGGGCCGTGGGTGCGTTCGTGACTCGCGACGGCGACAACAGTGTGTTCGCCGTCTCCTCGATCTGCTCCGACCTCCCATGCGAGCTGTGGTGGGATTCATCGCAGCACGCGCTGGTGTGCCCGTGCCACAACCGCACGTTTACGGCGCAGGGGTCGTCGAATGGGATGTACAAGCTGCGCTCGCTGGACGTGGTGCAGGCGCGCGTGCAAGACGGCCGCGTCGAGGTGCTGGGCACATGACCGGCCGGCGCGAGCACCGCATGCGCCAGCTGGCGCTGGACCGCTGCCTGCAGATCCTCGAGGAGGCTCAGATGCGTGGCAAGGTGCGTGTTGATGGACCGCTGGGCGCGGCGCTGAGGCGTGCGCTCGAGCACTCGGGCGTCATCGCCGAGCACCGGCTGGAGGGACGCCGCGTCGACCGCGTGCTCGACGACATCTTCACCCTGCAGGCGCAGCTTCTCGGCCAGGCACCTGAGGAGCGCCGGCAGAGAACCGCTTCCTAGCCCGCCAGGTCGGTCTCGGTAGAGATGTCCTGCGTTCCGCCGTCCTCCTGGATTTGCAGGTCCACAGTCAGCAGGCCGGAGCGGGGAAGCGAATCGCGCCGCACAAAGATCAGCCGCCAATGCGGCATGGCAAGCGCCAGGTTGCACCCTCGTTGCGACTTACCGACCCAATGGATGAAGTACAACTCCTGTCCTTTGACCGCGGCCGCCTCCTTGACGGTCCTGTAGCAGGTTTCGAATGTCGCCACGGCAACATAGAGGCGGCCTGGTTGGTCGCCGATGTTCATCCAGCACAGGTCTGCGTCGTTCACAAATGAGCGACAGGGCTGCCCCGCCCCGATGAATGTCGACCTGCTCGCGAGGACCTGAGTGCGCAGGTCGGCCAGCGACGTTGAGGCAAGGATGTCTTCGCCAATTGCAGGGGGGCCAAGCTCGCTCAACGTCGTGTATCCGACCGTTATGGCGCCAGCCGGCAAGCCCGGCCCGTCCCATGGCGCATCGCACGCGCACACGGCGACGAGGAGGAGCAGCATCGGCGCGAATTTCGGCATGGTCTCATGCACCTAACGCCAGTGGCCGGGATCGTGTAACTATGATTGGCGACCTGTGGCTACTTCCTTCAGCGAGTCGCCCTCGTACCTCCTGACCTCCGAATCCGTCACCGAAGGTCACCCCGACAAGATCTGCGACCAGGTCTCTGACGCGGTCCTCGACGGCATGCTCGCGCAGGACCCTGCGGCGCGCGTCGCGTGCGAGACCGCGATCACCAAGGGACTCTGCGTCGTCATCGGCGAGGTGACCACGCACGCGGAGCTGGACATCCAACGCACCATCCGCGACACCATTCGCGGCATCGGCTACAACGCAGAGTCGATCGGTTTCGACGCCGACCATGCGCTGATCCAGGTCTACCTCAAGGAGCAGTCGCCGGACATCGCGGCGGGCGTCGGCCACTCGCTCGAGGAGAGACAGGGCGGACAGCAGGGTGACCCGTACGAGTTGCAGGGGGCCGGCGACCAGGGGATGATGATCGGCTTCGCCTGCCGCGAGACGCCTGAGCTCATGCCCCTTACCATCTCGCTGGCGCACCGGCTGGCCCGGCAGCTGGCGAAGGTTCGCAAGGACGGCAGGCTGCCGTTTCTGCTGCCGGACGGCAAGACGCAGGTCACCGTGGAGTACGAACGCGGCCGGCCCAAGCGAATCGAAGCCGTGGTCGTCTCAACTCACCACACGCAGGACGTGACCCAGAAGGAGATCGCGGAAGGCGTCGCCGCGGAGGTCATCGACCCGGTTTTGAAGGACTACACCCGTGACGCCCGCACCAAGGTGCTGGTCAACCCGAGCGGCATGTTTGTGGTGGGCGGGCCCGCCGCGGATGCCGGTCTGACCGGCCGCAAGATCATCGTCGACACGTACGGTGGCGTCGCCCGGCACGGCGGCGGGGCGTTCTCCGGCAAGGACCCGAGCAAGGTCGACCGCTCGGCCGCATACGCGGCGCGTCACGTCGCCAAGAACCTCGTTGCCGCGGGTCTCGCCGACAGGTGCGAGGTGCAGGTGTCATACGCGATCGGCCGGGCCCATCCGACTTCCATCGCGGTCGAGACGTTCGGCACGGGGACCGTGTCCGAGGACGAGCTGCTCGCTCTCGTCCGCCGGCATTTCGACCTCAGGCCCGGGGCGATCATCGACCGCATGGACCTGCGCCGCCCGATCTATCTGCCGACCGCGGCTTATGGGCACTTCGGACGTGACGACCTCCGCGTGCCGTGGGAGCTGACCGACAAGGTCGAAGCTCTACGCGCGGACGCATCCGTACGAGCGCGCGCGATCAGCTGACCGCCGCGTTCCGGCTGCGTGTTCATGACACGCTGACCGGGCGCCTGCTGCCTGTGCGGCCGCGCCTGGTGCGAGGGCGGCCGGAGCTTTCGCTCTACGTGTGCGGCGTGACGCCGTACGACTCAGGTCACATAGGCCACGCGTTCACGTTCTGCGCGTTCGATGTCCTCGTGCGTTTCGCCGAAGCCTCAGGCGTTCGCGTCCGCTACGTGCAGAACGTCACCGACGTCGACGATCCGCTGTTCGAACGCGCGCGACGCGACGGAGTGGGCTGGCGTGAGCTCGCCGACCGCGAGCTTGAGTCGTTCGTTCACGACATGAGCTTGCTCGGATGGCGGCGTCCGGACGTGATGCCTTCGGTGTCGGGTCACATCCGGCCGATCCTCGACGCCGCGAAGCGCCTGAATGCCCACGGCTACGCATACAAGACCGACGCGCTCTACTTCGATGCGTCGCGGTATCGCGGTTATGGGCGGCTCTCGCATCGGACGCGCCGTTCCATGGTGCGCAAGCTGCGCGACGAGGCGCTGCTCGGCCAGGTCGGGCCTGGCGCGAAGAAGGACGAGCTCGACTTTCCGTTGTGGCGCGGCTCGGCGCCTGATGAACCGGCGTGGCCGTCACCTTTTGGAGCCGGGCGTCCCGGCTGGCACATCGAGTGCTCGGCGATGGCGATGAAATACCTCGGCGAGCAGATCGACATTCACGGCGGCGGGCGGGACCTGGTCTTCAGCCATCACGAGTCGGAGCGGGCGCAGTCGGAGTGCTTAACAGGCAAGGTTCCCTTCGCCCGGGCCTGGATGCACACTGGCCTCGTCCGGTACGAAGGCCGGAAGATGAGCAAGTCGCTCGGGAACCTGGTGCTCGTGAGCCAGGCGCTCGAGCGCGCGCCCGCGGCCGCGGTGCGGCTCTACCTGGCTTCGCATCGATATCGACGCGACTGGAGCTTCGAGTGGTCGGGCCTCGCGAAGATGGTCCGGCTGGTCGAACGTATCCGCGCGCTTTTGGAAGGGGAGGTGCGGGGGGCGGGCGCACCTCGTCCCGGCGTGGTGGGGGCAGGGGCGGGCCCCGGCGTTCGGCGTGGGGCGGCGGGGCCCGGGCTCCCCACGCGGTTCTCCGCGGCCCTGGCCAACGACCTGGACACCCCGAGCGCCATCCGCGAGCTCCGAGCCGCAGTGCGGGCGGGCGATCGCGACGCGGTAAGGTCGATGCTGGCCGTGCTCGCGGGCACCGCCTCGCTCAGCTGAGCGGCGCGAAGCCTAGGCGACCTCCAGCGGCGCCCCGCAGTTGGGGCACTCCATCTCGCCGCCGACCTGCACGAGCGTCTCGCACACCGGGCAGAGGATGTCCGTGGTCTCCACGAACGTGGGCTCCTCGGCCGCAGCCTCGGCCTCCATCTCCGCAGGCACCAGGCCCAGGTCGAACGCCGGCGCGCCGCAGTTCAGACAGATGTATCCCGGCTGCGCGATCCGGTGATCCTGGTAGATGCCGTCAGCGTCCAGGTCGACCTCTGCGAACAGCGCGCGGAAGAGGCTGCCTCCGCAGCGGCGCGAGCATGCGAGTTGCATGCCGCGCAGCTTACGGAGTCGGTGAATTGCCGATCAGCCCACGCGCCTGCGCAATGTCGCGGTTCCAGCCACGACGAACAACAGCACGAAGGCCGCCACCACCCCTACGTCGAGCTGCAGCGACGACCACGTGAGGTCGGCGCCCTTCACCATCACGTCACGCAGCGCGTTGACGGCGTAGGTCAGAGGCAGCACGTTCGACAGGTACTGCAGCCAAGTGGGCTCCGACCGGACAGGAAACAAGATTCCAGAAAGAAGAAATTGCGGCACGATCACAAGAGGGATGAACTGCACGGCCTGAAACTCGGTGCGCGCGAACATGCTGAGGAAGATGCCCAGGTTCACCGCTGCGATCGCCATCAACGCCTCGATGCCGAAGATGAGGAACACGTTGCCGGCGTTGTGGACGTTGAGCACATACAGCGCGAACAGCAGCACCTCGACCGACTGGATGAGCGCCAGCACCGTGAACCCGATCATGTAGCCGATCACGATCTCGCCGCGCCGTAACGGGCTAGCCATCAGACGTTCGAGCGTGCCCTGCGACCTCTCGTTGAGGAAGGAGACGATCGTGACGACGAACACGAGAAAGAACATGACCAGGCCGATGGCCGCAGCTCCGAAATAGTCGAGCGTGTCCAGGTTCGGACCGCCGTACAGGTATGTGACGTCGGGCTGCACGCGCACCGCACCCGGCCTGTTCGACGCGGCCGTCGCGAGTGCCGACTGCAGTGCCTGCAGCGCCTGCGCCGCCGCATTGGGCTGCGAGCCTTCGAGGTGAACCTGCGGCGCGATGACGCCACCCTGCGCGCCCTGGCTGAAATCAGATGGGAAAACGATGTAGGCGACGATGGATCCGTCCTTCAGCTTGGCGTCGCCGTCCGACGCCGCGATGTTGGTGGTCGTGATCTTCGTTGACTGGTCCAACGCCGAGGCCACCACCGCCCCGAGCGGCCCGCTGTCCTCGTTGACCACCCCGACTGCCGGAGTTGACGAGTTGCGAAGCATATAGCCCAGCAGGCCGAGGATGACCAGCGGTGCGACAAACAGGAGCGCCAGCGTCCTGCGATCGCGCCGGAATCCCTGGAGCAATCGTCGCGTGATGGCGCGGATGCGATGGCCGCTCATGACACCTTCTCCCCGGCGAGCTTGAGAAACGCTTCCTCGAGGTTCTGCGTGCCCGCCAGCGCGCGCACCTCGGATGGACTGCCCTCCGCCAGCAGGCGTCCGTACTGGATCAGGCCGAGTCGCTGGCACCGCTCGGCCTCATCCATGACGTGGCTCGAGACGATGATCGTGGTGCCGTCGGCGGCCATGCGCCGGAACTGCTCCCAGAGCTCGACGCGGAGCTGCGGGTCGACGCCAACCGTCGGCTCGTCCAGCAGAAGAAGCTGCGGGCGATGGACCAGAGCGCACGCCAGCGAGCAGCGCTGCCGCATGCCCCCGCTCAACGTCGAAACGACTGAACCTCGCCGCGAGTAGAGATCGACGAACTCGAGCGCGTCCTTGACCCCGCTGTCGACGCCGTAGATGGCGGCGAAGAAGCGGACGTTTTCCTCGACCGAGAGGCCGGGATACAGCGCCGCCTGCTGCGTCATGTAGCCGACCTGGCGCAGCACGTCGATGTTGGGTAGCTTGTGCCCCAGCACCGTCACCGTGCCTGAGTTGGGCGTGATCAACCCGACGATCGCCCTGATCAGAGTCGTCTTGCCCGCGCCGTTGGGCCCGAGCAATCCATAGATCTCGCCTCGCCGCACCCGCAGCGTCACCCCGTCCAGGGCCTTGATGTCGCCGAACTCCTTGGTGACGGAGTCGACCTCCACGGCTACCTGCTCACTCACTCGTTCCTCCTCTCAATCCGGCTTCATGGAACGAAGCCAGCCTTCGGCGAGCGCGGTGACAGCCGCCTCGCCCTCCATGTTGAGACCGAGCACGCGCTCGGCCATTGGTCGCGTCACGAGGTGGAAGAAGATCGGCCCGACGAAGGCCTGCAGCGCCAGGATCGGGTGGACCATGCGCAGCGTGCCGGCCTGCATCTGCTTCAACACGTATGCGCCCACGCTCGCGAAGACTGTGGTGGCCAGCTCGCGCGCCGCGGCCTCGGCGTCAGGGCTGAGCGTGCCGACCTCGAAGAAGACCGCGCGCAGCAGGCCGATGCCCGGTGCGTCCGGCCCGGCCACCACGCGATAGACGGTGCGGGCCAGCTCTGGCATCACGACGTCCGGCGGCTCATCGCTCAGCACGGCTGCCGCCTGGCTCACTTGATCCATTGGGGAGTAGGCGTGGATCACCCCGACGAACAGGGCTTGCTTGCCGGGAAACAGGCGGTAGAGGTTGGCCCGCGACACGCCTGCGCGCGAGGCCACCTCGTCCATCGAAAGCGCGGTCAGGCCATGGGCTCCGATCAGCTCGATGGCGGCCTCGAGGATGCGCTGGCGAGCGTCCAGCTCCGGCTCGAGGCTCAGGGCGTCGAGGAGCGCGGCCCGGGACTCGAACTCGCGATAGAAGCCCGCCTTGGACGTACCCGCCGCGGCCGCGATCGCCGCCACGGAGGCTCGGTCATCTCGCGCCAGCGCGCTCGTCGCGCCTGCCAGGATTCGATCTCGCCGCGGCTTCCCCCGAGGCACCAGCCGATACTAGACTGGACATCTCGTCTAGTCAAGTACCGGCAGTTAACAGGCTGGGTTTCAACCTCCTGGGCCGCCGCCTAACTTGGCCGTCGTGAGGCGCGTTTTGGGGCCCGCGGCGGCGCTCATGCTCGCGATGCTGCCCGGCCCGGCGGTGGCGGCGCCGGCGTCGGGCAGCCCGAGCTACGGCAATCCGCCCGGCTGGTGCA
>Ga0137395_10001151_pt1 | contig 12061 bp, 9 predicted proteins | sample czobulk216metaG_FD_108283 | JGI IMG/M metagenome (GOLD analysis project Ga0137395, IMG submission 108283) | Vadose zone soil microbial communities from Angelo Coast Range Reserve, California, USA - czobulk2.16 metaG | ecosystem: Environmental > Terrestrial > Soil > Vadose zone | place: USA...
CGGCCAAGCGCGCAAAAGCGGTCAGTTTGAGTGCCCGGTTCTTGTAGGTCATGCCGAGCGACTGCTTATAACGGCGACACTGTGGACAGTGGCACGTCTTCTGCGCACAGCCAGCCTAAAAAGGGTTTCAGAGAACGTTCGCGGTTGACAATCGTAGCCTCGGCGAACCCTCTCTCGTGTTTGAGGAAGGTCAGGAACTGGTGCAGGTGGTGGTTGTAGGGTAACGACTCGCCTTGTGCAGCGTGTATTGATCGGGACATGTTGGTTCTCCTCGCGAAAGAAAATCCACCAAGTATGCCCCTTGCCTTTCCACAACCTTGCGCGATAATGTCGCAACGTTATGCCCCTTCATGCGCGTGAAAAGATCGGAAGAAACGATCCCTGTCCCTGCGGTAGCGGCAAGAAGTACAAGCACTGCTGCCTGCCCGGCTATGCTCCATCTATCGATCACGTGTGGGCGCGGCAGCACGAAGAGTCGGACCGCCTGACGGGGGAAATCACCAGGTTTGCCTTGCGTAAGTTCGGGGAACGGATCTATGAAGCTTGGCAAGACTTCAACATGCGTGACGTTCCGAAGCCGCTGGAAGAGGCTGCAGACGAACGTCAGATCTTCATGCCCTATTTCTTGTTCCAGTGGAATCCGGACGCTCGGCGGACCACCGCGCGCGGGCAGGGCGGCGTAGTGGCTCGCTGGTACATGCTGGAGAAGTCGAAGCAGCTAACCGCGATGCAACGGATGTTTTTGGAGCAGGCTACAACACAGCCGCTGAGCTTCTACGAGGTCGTTTGGAATGAACCCGGTGAGCGCATAAGGGTGTGGGATGTTCTGGTTGGCGGAGAAACCGAAGTCATCGAGCGATCGGGGTCGCGACACCTGCGGCAGGGAGACCTGCTTTTTGCCCAGATCTGGCACCAGCCGGAAATTGCCGTGTTCGGCAGTATGGCTCCCATCTGCATTCCGCCGGGCAAGAAGATCGAGGTCATCGAACTCCGAAAAACACTGAAGAAGAGAATCGCCAAACAGAATCGCTATCTGGCGCCGTACGACCTGTTGCGATATGCAGATCTGATTCGCGCCACCTACCTGGACATTCGGGACCGGCTATTCGCTCCGCCGATGCTGTGCAATACGGACGGCGACCTGCTGCTGTTTCACACGCTGACGTTTCGGATTGAGTCGGCGGAAGCGGCGTTCGACGCGTTGGCTCCGCTCGCAGTGGGACATTCCCGTGAGGAGTTGCTCGACGATGCGGAACTGAGCGACGACGGGAAGCTGTGGAAGGTGGATATCGATTGGATCAAGGAAGGCAATCGTAAGTTTAAGACTTGGGACAGCACCATCCTGGGCCACATCAAGATTTCCGAGGGACGTGTGATCGCGGAGGTGAACTCGGAGAATCGGGCCAAACGGATGCGCAAAGAGATTGAGAAACGACTCGGGACCCTGGCGACTCACGAGAGCACGCTCGCCCAAACGCTGGAACAGATGCGGAAGAATACGCCACAAGATGCAGAGGAAGCGGAATTGCACGATGCCGAGATGGAGGCGCTGTTGGCCGATCCGGAAGCCAGGAAGTTCCTGCAAGCCACCATGCAGAAGCAAGTCGAAAGCTGGGTCCACCAGAAGATCCCTGCGTTGGGCGGGCGCACGCCGTTGGAAGCCGTTCGTGATCCAGAGGGCAAGGAAATGGTGGAAGCACTGCTTCTCGATTGGGAGCGCCACGATGAACGAGATGTTTCTCCGAATCAGATACGCCCTGACATTAGTGCGCTTCGCCGCCTGTTGAACCTGGCTCCCGAGGCATCCTGAGTCTCTCACCTGACTCTGTGGAGAACTCCTCGGCAGGCTGCATCTCCCGGATAAGAGCGTGATCTTCCCGCCATGGGAGAGACCCTTGGCGGGAGCAATGCGCTCGGAGTAGTTCAATTCCACGCCTTGCGATTGCACGAACTCGAACAGCCGTTCGCGGTATCCGCTTACGTCCCCTTCCACTTCCGTCAGCGTGGGGAGTTCCTTGTCTTCGGTCTGGCTTATCTCGTGATTTGCGGCCGAGCCTCTGCGTGCTCGATGGAATCCCCGAGTAGATGTACTTCTCGATAGCAGACAAGCGAAGATGGCTGCTATGTCGATTTACAAGGTCCTAAGAAAAGCCGAACAATTCGGCATCCGATTCCGTGTTTGTGACTCGAAGGAGGCCGGCGTTGGATCGTGCGATCAGTTTCGAGCAGATCTCAGCTTGCGCGATTGTTCTGTCTATACGCAGCGTGCCCACGCGCTGGGCCTCGCGCACTTCTTCAGTTGGCTGCGCGCCTCGGGAGGCGATCCCGACCAGGCCACGCGGCAGGTTATCGGCAGCTACATCACCGAGTTCGCGCGAGGCGCGAAGCAGGGCGTTGTCGGCGCGCGGGGACGCAGCTCCGGCGCGATTTAGGTATGCAGTTTGGAGACGATGTTCTATGCTCCGAGCCGCCAAGCCAGTGCCGAAGCGGAAATTTCCCGTCGACGCGACCTTCCCATTTCTTCCATTCCTCTGGACTGCTCATGAGCGGCTCCCCGCGAACCGTCATTCTATGCCATTGGCAAGAAAGCGGTAAACACTGTGGTTCTCGCGAAGCCGCCGCTGATGGCTGTGAAACCAGCTCACCTGCTCTTATAACTGAAAGTCACCCTCGTCTCTTCGTCGAGAACCAGCGGCCGGACAAAGCTGAACGAAGTCCCAGTTCGCGGAACATCGATCGCCACCGGCAATACTCCAGCCACCTTGCGCTGCAGGTTCACAACATTCTCCGAGGCTGCATTTTGCTTTGCGACTCCGGGAGTCAGCATCACGACGCTTTTGCCATTGATCGGGCCGCCGATGCTTGTGCCATAGGCTTCCCCGTGAAAATCATTCGTTCCGCTCTTTGTTGTTTGAGGCACCTGGCCCGAGACTTCTACCGTCTCAGCCAAGTTGGCGCCGCTCAGCGGAAAGCTGTAGCTCGATGGCTGGTTGGCATCGTAGTTGAAATTGAAAGTACGGGTTTGAAAGCCCAGCATCTCTACCTTAGCTTTGAAGGTTCCTGACCCTAGTCCACCGATGACCCACCGGCCCTGTCCGTCGGTTGTGGCAGTTCGGCCCCCTCCGTTGTTCGCGGTAATCGTGACCCGAGCATTGGGAATCACGGCTCCACTTGGATCCGTCACATAGCCGCCCATTTGTCCGGGAGGAGCTTCCATTCTTGCGTTGCTGTACACGTTCGAGTCGTGATTTTCCGCGTTGATCGCATCTTCTTCCCGGAATGGTTCAGGCACACGGTTGGCCGCAATTACATCACCGCCGAAGTCCTTCACTTTGTATCGTTCCGGCAGAAATACTTCCCAACTCAACAGGCTGATGGGAATGTCCATGCTCGGAAGGCTGAGATCGGCCCCGCCCTTTTTTGCGAATGGCGCGCCAGAGTGCATGAACACGAACGATACCTCGTACGAACCGGTCGGACGAAATCCCGGCCGCAGAAGAGGCACGCGGCTTCCATCCGGACCTTGCACCGGCTTCACGCGCTCGCCTCCGACCTCTGCCGAGAGAATGCTGACGCCTGCGGGCAGAGCGATTTTCAGGAATGGCTGCGCCTGGTTCTTAACGATCAGCTTCACTTCGGTGAGCGACTTGCCCTCCGACGTGACCATGGTTGTGACCTCTGCGTTTTCGGCAACCGCGGCAAGCACGCTTCCGTCAGGGAAGCGCACCCACTGCAGCGCCAGAGTCGGTGTCTCGCTGGCTTGCTTGTGATAGCGGAACGCCGCCTGCGCCGGGAAATGCGCTAGAGACCGCAGATACGGATTCGCTTCTTTCACGTCCATGCGCTTCAGGCCGCCGCCCTCCGTCGCGGTCAGTTCCATGGTGCCCGAGCCTTCAATCAGCACTTCGCCGGTCTCGCGCTGGGCCCGCTCAAAACTGAGGAATGGCGCGTCGGCCTTCTCACCGCTGATCGAACGCTCTAGCGAAATCAGGAACTGATGGCTGCGCTGGCTGGGAGCATTCACCTTCAGGGTTAAAACTCCCGAGTTCGTTTCCGTGGAATCGAGGGTGGCGCCGGTCGCGCCGGTGACCTGAAATCCCTCCGGGACCTCAACCTGGAATTGCGAAGGCTCGCCCTGCACGACGGTGATGTCAGCGAGCACGGCTACACGCATCTCTGCCTCACTGACCGAGATCAGTGATTTCGTATCCGACAGAAACCGAACTTCTCGCGGCACCGTCGGAGTCACGGCTTCCCGCGTGGCCCACCAGATGTTCGCGGGCTGTCCCGGCACCAGCGTCGCCTCGATCGCGGTATGTCCGTTCTCCGATTTTCGGCTGGTGATAATGCCGGGATGGATGTTGGCATAGGTATGGTCGCCCGGAATCACGAGTGCCAGTTGCACGCTGCCCGCAGCGGGCGCAGGCAGGCTGAACGAGGCGCGTCCGGCCTCGATTCGCAGCGGCAGCCCGGTGTCGAGGGCGACGGAAAATTCGCCCGGTCCCTGCAGCAGCGCCATATGCGTGCCATTCTCCTGTAGCAAGGGGACGCCTTTGCCGTTCTGGTGGGCGTCGAGCACGGTCATCCCACTGGTCAGCGGAACCTTGCTCAAGCCCTTACGGAAGACTTCTCCCTCCAGGCGCACGGTGCCGCACACCGCGTCGTTGTCAACGTGCAAACTCAGATCCGCATGCTTGACGGAGTAGGGAAGCGGTGCAAGATCGGATTTCTTCGGCGGCTTCGTCGCTAGTTCCACCAGTTTGTTGTATTCGTCGAGGGTCAGTGTGACATTGCCGGAATCGGGCAACGGCAGCGTGGTTTTCTCTTCCCCGGGAGGCATCTGCGCCATGCACATCGAGCAAAGCAGCAACATCACGCATATGTTTTTCATCGCACACCTGCCTTTTTGTCGCGCTGGAAGTTGAATTCTGCCGCCGGAAACTGGTTCTCGCCCGTAAGTTCAGAAACCAGGAATATCGACGGCCCAAATGCCGGGAATGCCACGTCGATCGGCAGGATGCCAGTGACCTTCCCACTCGACGATTTTGCTTTGAACGAATCGAGGAGAGCTTGGGTGGCGTCCTTCTTCTCCTTGTCGTCGGCGCCCTGCAGCTTGGCGAACTGCTCCAGGCGATCAAGTTGCGCCGGTGCACCCACGACGTTAGACGACGCTCCAACTTTGGCCACGCTACCGCCCGGAAGCTCCAGCACCGCAGACACCGGATTCACATACTCTTGTGTGCGAAAGATTCCCGGTTCAGCCGAGACCTTGAACAGAGGTGGGTAGTACAGCAGCAATCCGGTGCGGGAGATCGGAAGATCCAGCGCCGGCAGAGTTACTTTCTGCTGGCCTTTGTCGTTCCAGGCCGCCGCCTTTGCGAGATATAGGATCTCGACGGCGAAAGCTGGTGCATCGTCTCCGCCTCGCGATTTCTCGAGCGGCAGCAGCAGGCTTCCGTCGGGAGATTGGCCGGGACGAACCGGCCGTCCCGCGAGCGTCACGCTCCAGACTGTTGCCCCCGCGGGCAGCGTGACTTTTACGAAGTTGCGCTGGTTGTTGCGAACGGCGTAGCGTGCCCGCACAAGTTCCTTGCCGTCGGCGCTCATCAGCACCTGGTAGCGGGCCTCTTCAATGTTCGCCATCAGAACGGCCTGCTGGTCGTAGCGCGCCACATTTACGGTTAAAGACCGCGTCGTGCCAGCTTCGCCCGACCGTGCCCGAAACGCGACCAGGGCGGGAGACTGCCGGTTCGCCACCATCTCGCCGAGATCGGTAGCGTCGGCGTCTTCAAGGCCCTGCGCTTTCTGGTCTTTGATTTCGCCGGCGCCGAGGATTTCCACGGCCACGCCCCCGGTGTCGCGTTCGGTGTTGAGAAGGCGGAGCAGGGGAATGTCGATGATTCCGTCTTTTGGCAGCCGCGCCTCGCCGCTGATCACGAAGCGAGCGCTGTGCTCGACGGGCTCCAGGAAGGTTACGGCCAATTCGCCGTTCTTCATCTCCCAATCGGCCACCATCGCGCCGGAAACCTGATTAACGGTTATTTTTTCCGGCAGTTGGACGCGCACCTCGCGGGCCGCGCCCTGTACGACTTCGAGACTCGCTTCCGCATAGATGGAGGTCGCGTCCTCCGCCAGGCTGGTGAGTTGCGTCAGCGAGCCGCGCAGGCGTAGAGGCAACTCGACATGATGATCTTCCGTCTTCCGCCGCCAAGTGAACGTCAGCGCCTCATTTCCGCTTGCGTATGCGAGCCACTTGGTTTCGCCGGACGTCTCGGATTTCTCGGAAAGCAATCCGCCGCCAACTCTCAGATCGAATCCCTGCCGCGGGAGCAGAACCGCAGCCCGCGTGACTCCCGATTCCGTGGAAGGCAACGAAATGCTCTCATCGCCTGCGGAGGTTGTGACTGGCACATCCACATCCAGCAGCAGTTCGAAACGGCCTGCATGTGAGAGCAGCGCCGTGAGATGCGTGCCGCCTTTGCCTTGACCCTGTGCTCCCGGAACAAGTGATACGGGCTTGCCCTCGAGGCGCGCTTCTCGTACCAGCAGGCCAGCGGGTATGGGAACGCGCACCCATCCATCTTTCAATACGTCAACAGTGAGGCTGGCTCGTCCTGCGGCTAGGTCCCCGTTAACGTGCAGGTCATAGTCCACACGCGTCAACGTGGCGTCTGTGGGAGGCGGTTCCGAATCGTGCTCGACCGGGTAGGCCTTTGCCCGCAGCACGCGATATTCATCGACTGGAATCACCACCCATCCCGCGATGTGCGAAGTCTCAAGGGGCTTCTCGTCCGCTCGAGGCACGGGTTGCGCAGCGGCTCCCCAACACACGGAAGCGGCTACGATGCAGGAAAAAAACGGTCTCAGAGCAAATCGTCTGAGTTGCGGAAACACGGCGAGAATCGACTTTTTCATGGTTCAAGCCTCACTCCAACTAATCTGGAGATGCACATCAGTCTCTGGGGGATGTTTCGGCGGTAGCGGCCACGCAGAGTAAGAATGGTCGGGCGCCAGGAAATTGCAGGCCAAAATTAGGTAATGGTTACCGCGCAGGTCGGTGCGGAAGGCGCGTCAGACGGCGACTCCGCTGTACCATAGCGAGTCGTAGAGCCGCCGTCCCGGCGGCTGCGGGTCGGCGTTTCGCCGCCACAGCCGGACGCTACAGGGACCCGGTCGAGTTTAGCCCTACTGAACTTTGATTACTGGATTTGTCTCCTTATCACAGCAATCGGGGGTGTACTCGTAATCGCCCTTGACCGTGGGCGGAGGATTAAGTGGCACCGTCTTCGTGCCCGGCTGTGAACCAACTTTCGCGGGGACGACCACGTCCGGCGGGATGGGCGGAAATCCTGGCAATTCGCAGCTTGTAATTTTGCACGCCACGGTATGGTGATTAGTAAAGGTGATTGAGGTTGCGCCCACGCTGATCGAACCTCCAGCACAGACATCCATTTTGTATTCTCCGAAGTGGAATTTGACGACGCGCTATTTGTCCAGGGACGAGCCAGTCGAGTTTAGCAAACCTTCAAACCTTGCATCCCCGTGCAGATTATCTAAATCTGGTTGCTGCCGAAGCATTCCTGGAGCGTATCCGGCTCGCAAGGCCTTGCCCAGCCACTCGAGAGCCAGGCCCTTATCGCCCAAGTCGTTATAAATCTGCGCCGCCGAGAAGAGAGCGTCTTTGTCGACCTTGCTCTGCTCGAGCGACTGGTTCAAGTATTTGAGAGCATTCGTGCGGTCATTGATCATGGCGTGGTAATTCGCCAGACTCCTGAGCAATTGTGCGTCGCGAGGGTTGACCGCCAGATCCTCTTTGGCCATCGTGATCGCCTTGCGGAACGCCGTGTCAGCCTTGGGACGTTCCCCACTGAGGTAATACGCTTCGCCCAGGTTTCCCCAATTCGTATAGTCCTTGTCGTTGAGTTGAACGGTCTTTTCGTAGGTCTGCGCCGCTTCCTTGAAGCGGTGCTGATAGTAGTAAGCTGTGCCCAGGTTGGAATACGTGTCCGCGGTGGAATGGATCGCGAGGGATTGTTCCAGCGGCGGTATCGCCTCCGCGTATTTTGCCTCATAGAGCAGAGTTGCGCCCATGTTCGCATACCCGCGGAAACTTTCGGGCGTAAGCTCGACGACTTTCTGAAACATCCTGGCGGCGTCATCATATTGCGCCTGGCGCAAATAGAACGCCCCCAGCAGGTTGTAGCCGCGCCAGTACTTGGGGCGTAACTGAACGATCTTCTTGTAAATGTTCTCTGCGTCTGACGTTTTGCTTAACTGTTCATAAGCGCCGCCCAGACCGATGTAGGCGTCTTCGTTCGATGGCTCCAGTTGGACCGCGCTCTGGAACTGCTCAACGGCATCTTCATACTTGCCGGTGCCGCTGGCAATGGTTCCCAGGCAAACATGGCCGGCGGCTCCGGCATTGCCCAGTTCAATCGCTTTCGAACACGCCTGCCGGGACTTTGCGATCAGACTCTTGTCTTTGCTCGAGGTGTATTTCGCCCAGTCGGCGCTGCCCATATCGGCTTCGGCTCTTCCATAATTCGGATCAACTTTGAGTGCCTGTTCGAGCAGAATGATCGCGCTGTCCACATCGGCCGTTTTGCTCGCGTCCTGCAGATATCCGCGGGCCTGCGTGTAATAGTTGTAGGCATCGGGCATGGTCGTCCCGTGAAAGGCAAGTTCGCGGGTCTCGTCCGCTTTCAGTTCCAATCCGAGCGCCGTGGCGACTGCGGTCGCAACTTGATCTTCGAGGGCGAACGGGTCGGTCACCGGGGCATCAACCGTGCCGGCCTTGAACACTTTTCCGGTCTTCGCATCGTTGAGCGAATAGGTGACCCGGACCAGGGCGCCCGACCGCTGCAAGCCGATGTGCAGGCCGGCATCTGCGCCAAATTCCTGGCGCGCCTGGGCCAGACTGGCTACATTTTTCTGACGAATCTCACCCGCAGACACGACTTGCAGGGAATGGTTGTCGCCCAGTTGGGTCAGCTTGGCAGTCATCGTGTCCACTAAACCATTGCCGAAAGCGGTGAGCTTGGCGTCATCGGAGATGGCGTCGAACGGAAGAACAACCAGCGTGGCCGCCTTTTCGCCCGCGGGTTGTCCCATGTTGGTGGAGCTCTGGCTTGAGCCCTTATGGAAAACACTTCGCACCAATAAAGCCGCCACCAGGATGACGGCGGCCGCCACAGCAATCACGATCGGAATATTTTTCGGGAACCCGGTCTTCTTCTGCGTCTGATCGCTTTTGGGCTCCGGGGTCACACCCTTGGCGAAGACCGGCTTCTCGCCCTGGCGCACGCGGCGCAGGTCGATTAAGACATCTCTGGCGCTGGCGTAGCGCTGTGCCGGATTTTTTTCCAGCATGGTTCGTACAACCGCCGCAACCGCGGGGGAAACTCTGGGATTGAGTCCGTCCAACGAGGGCGGCTCGGTGTGCAGAACGGACGCCATCGTGCCGGCAATACTATCGGTCCTGAACGGTTGCCTGCCGCCGAGCATTTCGTAACACACCAGGCCCATGGAGAAGAGGTCGGCGCGGCCATCGTAGGGTTTCTGCAGCAGAATTTCGGGTGCCATGTAGGCGGGCGTGCCGCTGATGTTGCGGGTGACGGTCTCGACGGTGGCGGTTTCGTTGTTGCCGAGCGAGAAACTTCGGGCCACGCCGAAATCAAGGATCTTGGCCTTTCCCGCCGGAGTCAGGATGATGTTTTCCGGTTTAATATCGCTGTGGAGAATACCCTTTTCGTGGGCGGCGTTCAGACCCTCCAACACCTGGATCGCCAGTTCAAAGAACTCATCGCGGCAGAAGCCGATGTGCATCCTGGAGCGCAGCGGGGTGCCTTCGACGTATTCCATGATCAAGAGGATCTCTCCTCCTTCCTCAATCACGTCGTAAATGCCGGCCACATTGGGATGATTCAGGGCCGAAGCCTGCTGCGCCTCGCGAAGAAATTTGCGGCGGTGGCCGTCGTTCTGCTGCAAGCGGGGCGACATGCGCTTGATGGCTACCACACGTTTTAGTTTCGAGTCTTGTGCCTGGTACACCTCTCCCATGCCGCCGGCGCCCAGAATTCTTAGAATCACAAAACGTCCGGCGACGGTTCCGCTCAACTCATGAGCGCCGGCGCGCATTTCGGAAGAAGGCTCTTGCATAGGTCTGGCCAGATGTGTGTCAATTGTACCGCTGGGAGGAAGAACCCCAAACCTTCGGGCTAACTTCAGCGACGCCGTCCATTTCTTATCGTCTCAACAAATGCTAAGCCTGAGACGCTGACATTTACTGTTACTAGCAAGGGCACAGGTTCCGGTGAAATGAAAGGGGCCATGGCCTTCGATCGTAAGGATTACGGGATGAATAAAGGCATTCCCTTCGTCAAGATCGCCGACCGTGTCGAGGTGACTTCAACCTTAAGGGCAAGCGGGTGAGCGGACCTCCGTTGGTCTTTAAGCGATAGGCAGGCTGCAACTCCGGCTGACTGCCGCTGCCGCGAATACCTCCTTGGCTGAGTCACGCATCAAGGAGCTGCGCAGAGATTTTTCCGCGGGGCCTTCCGCGCGGAAGGTTCTTGCGACCTGTTCCCGTTGCAAAATCGCAATGACAACTTTGGGACTTCCAAGACTCAGCTTCATAACTTCCGGTCAAGGGCCCTTCCAACTTCAGTAATTTTGAAGCTGCTTCGAAACGAGTATACTCATCAATCTACGGGGATTAAAGTGCGTGTTCAATTCGTGGCGGCGGTCATTGTTGGACTCACTTTAATCCCAGTGCTTGTTTTTAGTTGTACGTGCGCTGCGCCAACAGCGCTGGTCAAGACTGCGTCAGAATTGGCGGCGTGGAATAGAGCCGACGCAATATTCGAAGGGAAAGTCGAAAGTGTTGAATTGGGATGGAAGTTGAAGGAGGCGCAAATTGGAGATGTCATACCTACTATAGCTACCGACCTCGACAAGGATGGTCCCGGGCGCATGGTCTCGTTGGAGGTATTGCACTCCTATCGCGGTGATCAGCGGAAGCTTACGCGGCTTAGTACGGGCCTCGGTGGTGGTGACTGTGGATTCGATTTTGAAGTTGGGAAGCGGTACCGCGTGTATGCCTTCAAAGACGAGGCTGGCGAACTTTCTACAAACATCTGCAGTAGGACAGCACTGTTGGAAAAGAGCCGCAGGAATTCAGCTTATCTTCACGGGAAGCGCGTGGCTCCGATAGCGAACAACGGAGTATCGACTACAACAAGCAAGCTATGTGGCCGAGTCTTTCCGACGGACGCAACCGGTTCCGTTGATAGTCAGATCCTGCTTGTCCGCATAGGCAGAAAATCTCCGGTTCCAGATAGCGAAGCCGAACCTGGTAGTGACGGGTCTTTCTGCGTCACGGACGTCAATCCGGGCAAGTATCATCTACTCTTCGTGAATAGGGACGAGCAATCCCTGACCTCATTTGTTTACTTCCCCGGCGTCAGGAATCCGTCTGAGGCAACAGCGATAGAAATCATCCCAGGTCACAACCCGTCCGATCTCGTATTCAACATTCCGGCCCAAGCAACATTTTCAGTCAGCGGAACTGTGTCCAACTCCGACAACCCCCAGTTGCCGGCCGCGGTCAGGGTGATGTTGATGAGCGCGAGCCAACCCTTGCCCGCGTACACAGCGAACGCGGCGACGAGTGGCTCTTTTGTGTTTAATCAGGTCTTGCCTGGGGAATACAGGGCCATTGTGACTGTCGATCCCAGCGTCGAATCGAAATGGTCGACGAGAAAGGCACGGGTAGAAGTCGTCGGGGACATAACTCACCTATCTTTGGAGTTAATTGAGAATTAGCTGCTCGGCGCGAACGCGTCGGGAGACAGCATTGCGACAACCGGAGGCTGGTCGTGCGAGACCTAAAAGGCAAGATCGGTGAACTCGCATAAGTGATAGTTGCCGGACTGCCACCTGTGCCGTTTAACTGACCGTACGGGTAAGTCCATCGCCAGAAATTTTCAACTGGAGTGGGGGTTTTTGGCTTGGCGCATACCAATGACCCAGATCACCGTTCAGCTCGAGCCAAGATTGAGGA
>Ga0137395_10001152_pt1 | contig 12057 bp, 9 predicted proteins | sample czobulk216metaG_FD_108283 | JGI IMG/M metagenome (GOLD analysis project Ga0137395, IMG submission 108283) | Vadose zone soil microbial communities from Angelo Coast Range Reserve, California, USA - czobulk2.16 metaG | ecosystem: Environmental > Terrestrial > Soil > Vadose zone | place: USA...
AAGCCTGCTTCGGCGACTTGGGAGGATAAACCCGCGATGAGTACAGATGCGATGCGTCCATTGGGTGCAACCGCGGACCGCGCTACGGCGCGGCTCGGGGCCAGCCTGCATGTGAAAGGTGAGATCTCCGGCAACGAAGATCTGTTGATCGATGGGTCGGTCGAAGGACTGATCACCCTCGATGAGCGGAAGCTGACTGTCGGACCCTCGGCAAAAGTAACCGCCGATATCATTGCCCGCGAAGTAGTGGTGTATGGCAACGTGAAGGGCAACCTTCGCGCCAAGGATCGGATTGAAATCAAGAAGGATGGTTCGGTCAACGGTGACCTCACCACTTCCCGCATCATGATCGAAGACGGCGCCTACTTCAAAGGCTCCATCGAGATTGACAAGACTCCGGAAAAGGAATCGGGTTCCAACGCTTTCGCCCGCACCTCTTCGGCGCCTGCGACGGCAAGCAAGACCATTTAACTCTCGTTCAAATTCAATTCGATTTTCACAACGGCGCCCCGGTTCAACCAGGGCGCCGTTCGTTTTGGAGTGCGGCGGCTCGCCGCTTCCATCCCCAACCCGAATCACACTCTTGGTCGTCCCTGCAACTCTTCTCGTCGGCACTCCCGCCCTAACCGCCGGTCCTCAGCAAATCACCGTCACCAACGCCGACTGCGAATCCGTTTCCCTCGATGCCCCACTGATCGCCAACTGAGCAAGCAGCCGCCTTTTTTCTCCCACGATTTTTTCCTAACTTTTTCGCGACATCTTCATCCAACTGGAAGAAGATAGAATAATCGCCTTCGCTGCGGCGAATCTTCGTCCCGCGCGATTCACAAGAGAGGATTCGAATGGAAACGCGAAGACTGGGAAACTCCAATCTCGAAATTACGTCCGTTGGCTTCGGCGCCTGGGCCATCGGCGGCTCCGGCTGGGAATTCGCCTGGGGCCCGCAGGACGACGCCGATTCCATCGCTGCGATTCATCGCGCGCTCGAGCTCGGAGTCAACTGGATTGACACCGCCGCCGTCTACGGCACAGGCCACTCCGAAGAAATTGTCGCGAACGCCCTGAAAGAATGGTCCGGCACGCGCCCCTATGTTTTCACGAAATGCGTTTTGCGCTGGAACGACAAGGGGAAAATCTGGAAAGAATTCAGCCCCGAATCCATTCGCCGCGAATGTGAAGACAGCCTTCGCCGGCTGCAAGTCGAAACCATTGATCTCTACCAAATGCACTGGCCGCCTGAGGAAGGCAAGCCCGGCATCGAAGAGGCCTGGCAAACTCTCGCCGCCCTCAAATCCGAAGGAAAAGTCCGCTGGATTGGCGTTTCGAATTTCAACGCCGCCCAAATCCAGCGCGCCGAGAAAATCGCTCCCGTCACTTCCCTGCAGCCGCCTTACTCCATTATCCGCCGCCAGGTTGAAGCCGAAATTCTTCCCTATTGCCGGAAGCAGGGAATCGGCGTGATCTCTTACGCTCCGATGGCTTCCGGACTTCTAACGGGCGCCATGACCCGCGAACGCGCAGCAGCGTTGCCCGCCGACGATTTTCGCAGCCGCAATCCGGAATTCCGCGAGCCGCGACTCTCCAAAAACCTCGAACTCGTCGAACGCCTTCGCCAAGTCGGCACGCGCCACAAACGCACTCCCGGTGAAGTCGCCATCGCCTGGACGCTGCGTCATCCCGAGATCACCGGCGCCATCGTTGGCGCGCGCAACGCCAAACAATCCGAAGGCGTCATGCGTGCCGGCGAATTGAAACTTAGCGCCAATGAGATCGCCGAGATCGAAGGCGCCGCCGCGCTAGCCACGGCTCGCTGAGATCCGCCAAACGGTCGCGTCCGAAATTTGAACCGAGTGGCGCGGGAACGGCGAAGAACTACGCACGCTGATAGTCCGGCCTCCAGTTCTTGACGAGTCGCTTGATGGCTTTGCGCTTCTGCAACTTTTCGTCGAGAACTCTTCTTGTCAACGCCGGCAACTCCGCGTCGCTCGCAAACCGCAGCGCCACGATCTGATGGATGGTCAGTTCGCCGCATCTCGCTTGCAAATCCGCCGGCAGCACTCGCTCGTAGCGAAGCCGTTCCTCCAAACGAATTACCCGGTCCTGCACCGCCAGGGCAAAGAGGCGCGCCTCAAAAACCAAAACTACCAGAGCCGCCGCAAGTAACACGCCAAAAATTCCCGCGAACGAAATCCCGAGGTTTCCTAGCCGGAATAGCGACCAAATGAAGTTAGCCACAAAAACCGGCACCACAAAAAGGTGAAACACCGGCACGATCTTTCCATGATTTGCAAAATTCTGCTCTTCCATTGTTCTTCCTCCACTTTCGCGCTTAATTCCAGCAAACCCCAGTTGCGGAGCTCTTACGGCCACTTAGTCCCGAATTACTTGCCTCGCTGCGCTGTTTCCCTTTCATTGCCGGCCGATTTCTGAACCGATTGCCTCGCCCAGGCATCCAACTCTTTGGACAAGTTCCTCCGTCAGGAGATATTCTGTTCGAGCGTAATCCTTCTGCGCCGGAGGCGCACAACATGGCCAAAGCATCCTGGGGCGGAAAAATTATCGCCGAGAGCGACGCTACCGTCGTTGTCGAAGGCAACCAGTATTTCCCGCCCGAAGCCGTAAAAAGAGAAATTCTAAAGCCCAGCAATCACACTTCGATCTGTCCGTGGAAGGGAACGGCGCACTACTACCACGTCGAAGTGGACGGCATGCGCAACGAGAATGCCGCATGGTATTACCCTGAGCCCAACGCCGCGGCGGCCGAAATCAAGAACCGCATCGCTTTCTGGAAGGGCGTACGCGTTGAAGTCTAGCAGTTCCGTTGAGCATCACCGGTCTAAGAGCGGCCTACGGGACCGACCACTCCCACTCACTTTGCCAGCTCGTTCTTGAAGACGGCGCCGTTGTGCATCACGAAGCGGACGTGCTCCAGTTCGCCGACGTCCTTTAGGGGATCAGCAGCCACCGCGATCACCTCTGCATAGGCCCCCGCGGAAAGCGCTCCAATCTCGCCTTTCATTTCTAGCATCTCCGCTGCGCGCGAAGTTGCTGATTGAATGGTGTCCATTGGGGACATTCCCAGGGAGACCATCCTTTTGAACTCCTGGGCGATCGGCTCGGTCCACGGAATGCCGCCCATATCTGTTCCAAAAACAATTTTCAGGTGCGCCTGCATGGCCTTCTTGAAGCTGATTTCATGCACGGCGGCGCGCGCGCGGTCGCGCTTTCCGCCCGGCGTGTCGGCCGGCGCCCAATCGTCGTAGTAGGGTGAAAGGGTCGGGCAATACCACGTTCCTTGTCGCTTCATCTGGGCGATCTGCTCATCGGTAATTTCCAGTCCGTGCTCGATCGAGTCGCAGCCGCCATCCAGCGCCCGCTGCAAGCCGATGCCGTTGTACGCATGGCACGCCACTTTTTTCTGCCAACCGTGTGTTTCGTCCACGATGGCTTTCAGCTCTTCGACAGTAAGCGTCGGCTGCGAAACCAGCTTTCCTTCTTTGTCCACCCACGAGCGGTGCGTCATGTACACCTTGATCCAGTCCGCGCCGTGTTCCAGTTGCTGGCGCGCTGCTTTGCGCGCTTCCACCGGGCCGTCCACGAGTTGCGCGCCCTTGGGCATGTCCAGTTCCGGCGCATAGCCCTCCAGGTTGTAGCCGCCGGTCGTCGAGATGGCTCGCGTGGCGCCAAAAATTCTGGGGCCCGGAATCGTCCCTTCTTCAATCGCTTGCTTGATCTCGATGTCGCCGTAGCCCGCGCCTTCGGTTTCCACATCCCGAATGGTGGTAAAACCCTGTTCGAGCGCGCGCCGCGCGGCGTAAGTCGCTCGCGCGGCGCGCAACGCGATCCCGGCCTTTAAAATATTCTCGTCGTAGCCGCCCTTGGCGGGATCCTCGCCCCACAGGAAAATGTGCGTGTGCGAATCAATCAGGCCCGGGAGCACCGTCGCACCAGAAAGATCAATCACTTTCGCTCCGGCCGGAATCGCCGCCGAACCCTCAGTGACTTTTTCAATGCGCTCGCCGCGCACAAAAATGAGCTGATTTTTCCGCGGCGCTTCGCTCACCCCATCAATCAATGTTCCCGCCCGGATCACTGTGAGGGCTGAAGGCGCTGGTGCCGGCGATTGCGCGTGCGTCACCAGAGACAGGCCGAGCCAAATCATTGCCGCGAAAGGTGGTTTTCTCATGAAGCCTCCAGAAGATGCCGGGTAGCTTGCCGCAAACCCTGTGCGCTTGGCAAGCAGCAGGAACTCGAATCCAAAGTGGCCGCTTCCAGAAGTAGAAACTAGAAAGCAGAACGAGCTGCCAGTGCCAGGAAGTGGAGGGAGGAAGCTCGCAAGCACGGTTTAAGTGTACAATGCCGGCAGTTCCCGCACCCTAAATCGAAAACTTGGTGGACAAAATGAACGCAACGACCGCGACGCCTGCAAAAGGCCAGACACCGCCTGCGCATGTTGGCATGTTTCAATTGTTGAATGGCTTGTTCGTTACCGGCGCGATTTCCTGCCTGGCGCAGCTAGGGATTCCCGATCTCGTCGAGAACGGTCCAAAGTCGGCTGACGAGCTTGCAACCGCGATTGGAGTGGACCCGCGGGCGCTCTACCGGTTGATGCGCGCGACAGCTTGTGTGGGGGTGCTTTCGGAAGGGGCCGATGGAAAGTTTTCCGAAACACCGCTTTCCGCGGTCTTAAGGAGGAACGCGAATCCAAGTTTGCGAACATTCGCGATGATGCACGGCAGAGATTGGCACGGACTCGGCTGGTCCCATCTCGATTATTGCGTACGCACCGGAAAGCAAGCTCTCGATAAAATTTATGGCATGCCCATCTTTCAATTCTTCGAGCAGCATCCCGAGGAAGGGGAACTCTTCCATCAATGCATGAGCGATTTGTCCACGGTTGACGGTCCAGCCGTGGCCGACGCCTATTCGTTCGGTGAAATACGATCCATCGTGGACGTGGGTGGCGGGCACGGACTGCTGCTGGCGACGATCCTGGCGAAGAATCCGCACTTGAAAGGCACGGTCTACGATATGCCGCATGTGGTGGCGGGCGCGAAGGACGGGCCGCTCAAGCCGCTGATGGAACGCTGCACGATGGCGGGCGGGGATATGTTTGCTTCGGTGCCCGCGGGCGCCGACGCGTACATCATGAAACACATCATTCACGACTGGCCGGATGATGGGTGCATCAAGATTCTGAAAGCCTGCCGAGAGGGAGTGAATTCCGGCGGCAAGCTGCTGGTGGTGGACAACGTGATTCAGCCGGGCAACGATTTCGCTCCGGGCAAATTCATGGACCTTCAAATGCTGATTTTCCCTGGCGGCTGCGAGCGGACGGAAAAACAATTTCGCGAGCTGTTTGCGGCTGCGGGCTGGCGGTTGAGCCGCGTTATTCCCACCTGCGTTCCCGAGTCTATCGTCGAAGGTGTGCCCGCCTGAGGGATGGAAAAGTCAAAGGCCCCAGGCGCAAACCCGGCGCCCGGGGCACCTGCAAAAGCACGAGTCTAAAAGACCCCCCACTAAAGATTGCGGATTTTTTGTATCGCGCTAGGTGCCGAGGAGATTGGGCTGGAGGCGGGAGTAGCCGTGCTCGTGGGCCCAGAGGGTGAGGGGGATGGCGGCTAGATCGTCTACGAGGGGGATGGCGTTGCCGTCTTTGGTTAGGTCTATGCCGGGGATGAAGAATTTGCAAGTGTCGCAGGCTTCGACGCGGATGTGGGGCAGTTGCTCGGCGACGTAGACGGGGAGTTTGGCTTCGGCTTCTTCGCCGCACGTGGGGCAAAGGATGCGGCGGAATTCCCATTCCTCGGAGCAGAAGGAGCAGAGGAGGAAGCGTTTGCCGCCGTCGCCTTCCGGGCGCAGCACAGCCAGGAGCGGGCGGGCGCCGCACAACGGGCAAGTGCTCACCGTCATTACGACGGGAGCTTTCATGGCTTGCGAGGCGCGAAACTCGGCGTAGGGCTGGAGAAACGCGCGAGAGAGGAATTGGGCGAAGGCGCCGACTTGCTGGTCGTACTTGCCGCCATGCTGCCAGTAGGCTTCGAGGCCGGCGATCCAGGAATCCGAAGGGAGCAAGGACATTTGATGAGCGGAAGTCGCGAGCGCGGCGGGACCGCGCCGTTCGATGGTGGAGAGGAATCCGCGGAAGTGAGGAAGAAGGACGGTGAGGTCGAGCGGACTCCGCAAATCGGCCGAGGAGGAGCGGCTCGACTTCAGATGGCCGGCAGCCGCGATGTTAGAGCGAAGCGTTTTTTGAAACGCGGCGATGTGCTTGTAGAAATCGAGAAATTCAATGGCGAAAGAGTGTTGGGCGGCAAGCCGCTCGGCGCGATGGATGCGCGCGTCGTACCCGGACCCACCTATCCCCCCGGCCCAGGTCGTCGTCATTTGCGCGGCGGGGAGGATTCGTCGGCAATCTCTTTATACCAGCCCGGGTGATAGCGCTTGGCGAAGGCGATCGAAACATCTCCACGAATGACCGAGCCAAACGCGCCGCGCTCCGCGAACACGCCCATGTAGATGTGGATCAGGAACAAGCCAATGGTGAAGAGCGCCGCCGCGGGATGAACGAGCACGGAAATGTAGCGCAGGAAGCGAAGATTCCACGGAATGTACGTTGGGAACCACAGCACCAGTCCGCTCGCCAGCAACGCCACGGTGCTCCAGAAAAATCCCCAGAAAAGGAATTTCTGCCCGGCGTTGTAGCGGCCGGCGGGCGGCATCTTGTCGTCTTGATTCGTGCTGTAGTAGCGAACCGCTTTCCACCACGCTCTGTCCACGTCGGTGTGCTTCATCTGCGGGGCCCACATGACGTACATATTCCAAACCGCCGCGAAAAAAATCAGTCCTGCCCAGGGATGCAGCATGCGGGAAACCGGCGCGCCGCCAAGAATCACGGCGACCCAGAAGAGCCACGGGGACCAGAAGGCCAGCCCGGTCATAAGCAAATAAATGTACGCGCCCGCCGCTACCCAGTGCGTCAATCTTTCTTTCAACGTGTAGCGGAGGACGTTTCCGTGAGGAATGATTTGTTCGGAAGTGCTCACGATTTTGCTCCTCCCGGATTGATGTCCTCATCCTCGCGGGCTTTGGGGCCGAATCGCAGGTAGTGGACGAAGAGGCCGATCAATCCGCCGACCATGGCGACGTTGCCGAGCCACTTCAGCGGACCTTTCCAGAGTTTCACCGTCCAGGGAACGTGCGGATCTCTTGGAAGGCCGCCGTAGATTTCCGGCTTTGAAGCATCGTGCAAAACGTAAATTACGCCGGTGCCGCCAACGCCCGGCGGATCGTAAACGCCGGCATGAGGGAAGTTCGAATGATCGCGAAGCTGTTTGGCGCGCTTGCCGGCGAGGTCCAGCATGTCTTCCTTGCTTCCGAAGTGCAGGCAGCCGGTTGGACACGACTTGATGCAGGCAGGTTCCAGGCCCTCGCTGACGCGATCGGTGCAGAGCGTGCACTTAAAGACGCGATTGTTCTTGGGGTTCATCTTCGGAATGTCGAACGGACATCCCGTGATGCAATAGCCGCAGCCGATGCAATTGGCTTGCTGGAAATCCACGATGCCATTGGTGTACTGAATGATGGCGCCGTCGGCGGGGCACGCCGCGAGGCAGCCCGGCTCCGCGCAGTGCATGCACTGGTTCTTGCGCATGAGCCACATCAGCGAACCGTCTTCTTCGCGGACATGTTCGTTGAAGAGGATCAGGTTCCAGTAATTCCAACGCGTTTCCGGCATGGTCTGGTAGCTGTTGCCGAAAACCGTTTCGCCGAAAGGAAGGTCGTTCCACTCCATGCAGGCGACTTCGCACGCTTTGCAACCGATGCAAGTCGTGGTGTCAATGAGTTTGCAGACGGTATATTCGCGCTGCGTGTCTTCACCGGGAACGCTTCCGGCGTGTCCGGAGATTTTTTGAACGCGTAGTGTGGCCTGGCTCATGGCATCCCCTACGCTTTCTCAACCTCCACGAGGAATCCCTTGAATTCCGGCGTGTAGGCATTGGGATCAATTACGGATGGAGAGAGCGAATTCGCAGGAGTCTTGGCGGTCTTACCTTCATCCTCAGCAATTCCGCGGTAACCCCAGTGAATAGGAATACCAATCTGATAGATTTTTTTGCCGTCGATCATCATGGCCTTGATGCGTTTCGTGACCATCGCTTTTGCGATGTAATGTCCACGCGCGCTGGTGACTCTGAGCGTCTCCCCGCCGCGGATTCCCATTTCATCAGCCATTTCCGCGGCGATCTCAATGAACGGCTCGGGCACAAGCTGCACGTTCATCGGATTGTTCTTCGTCCAATAGTGATAGTGCTCCGTCAGCCGGTACGTCGTGCACACCACGGTGTAACCATCCTTGACCGAGCCATAGCTGTCATCGGGCGATTTGAACACTTTGGCTATGGGGTTGTGCGTCTGCTTGGGGTGCAGCAGGTTTTCGACCGGGCTTTCTGTCGGCTCGTAATGCGTGGGAAAAGGTCCGTCCGCCAGGGCGCCGAGCGGAGCAAAGATGCGTCCCACCCCTTCCGGATTCATGATGAAGGGCCCCATGTGGTCGGCCGGCTTGGAATCCGCCTTGAAGTCCGGCACGTCGTTTCCAACCCATTTTTGCTGCGCGTCGTTCCACCATACCTGGCGCCGCGAAGAATCCCAGGGCTTGCCATTGAGGTCGCACGAAGCGCGGTTGTAAAGAACGCGGCGATTCGCCGGCCATGACCACGCCCAGTTTTGGTGAATCCCCAGCCCCGATGGATCGCCAGCGTCGCGCCGCATCGTCAGGTTGCCTGCTTCCGTATAGGACCCGGAATAAATCCAGTTTCCACAGGAGGTGCTGCCGTCGTCTTTGAGCCATGCAAAGCCCGGCACCTGTTGCCCAGCCTTTAGCTGAACTTTCGTCGCGGGATCTTCGGCGTCCACGAAAGTCTTGCCATTGATTTCTTTCAGCACTTCGGCGAGCGAAGGATTTGAAGGATCGGTGTAGTTCCAGGTCAGCTTCAGAATCGGATCGGGGAATTTTCCGCCATCCTTTTTGTAAAGATCGCGAATCTTCAGGAAAATCTGCGCCACGATGGCTTGATCCAGCCGGCAGTCCCCCGGCATGGGCAGGGCGGCACTTTTCCACTGCAACCAACGCGCCGAGTTTGTGAAGGAACCGTCCTTTTCAGCAAAGCCCGCGCACGGCAAACGGTACACGGTCGTCTGAATTTGCTTCATTTCATCGGGGGTGATCCCGGGCGACCTCCAAAATTCGCTTGTTTCGTCGGGATAAATTTCGCCGACGACCAGCCAGTCCGCTTTCTTCAAGGCATTGATGTTTTTCTTCGTATCCGGACCGATGGCCACGCCGTTCATGCCAAAGGCGAGCATTCCTTTGACGACCCCGTTGTACATGTTGTCCCAGAGCTGCACCCACGAGTAGTTGCGGTCTACCTTGGGCAAATAGTCGAACGCCCAGTCGTTCTGTTTTGTGGCGGCGTCACCGTACATAGCCTTGAGGAAGCTCACGGCGAATTTCGGCGTGTTACTCCAGTAGTTGAACGAGTCCCACTGCGCCGGCTTGGCCGTCTTCGGAGTGATTCTCTTCAGCCAGCCTGCAAAATCTCCGTCCGCAGGGACTGGCACTTTCAAATAACCGGGAAGGTTGTCGAAAATTCCGGCCATGTCCGTTGCGCCCTGAATGTTCGAATGGCCGCGCAAAGCATTCACGCCGCCGCCTGCCCGGCCAATGTTGCCCATCAGCAATTGCAGCATGGCTGCCGTGCGGATCGTCTGGGTTCCAGACGCATGCTGAGTCCAGCCCACGGCGTAGATGATGGTTGCCGCTTTCCGGATGTCACCGTCCTTGCGTATGGAGGTGAACAGATCAGCGGCCTTCAGAAACTGCTCCTTTGGAACGCCGGTAACGCGCTCGACCATCTCGGGTGTGTAGCGGGAGTAGTGCTTCTTCAGCAGCTGATACACACAATTGGGATTCTGCAGAGTGAGGTCGTGTTCGATTCTTTCGGGCATCGGCGGCAACGCCGGGGACGCGGGAGGCTGGCCCGGTTTAGCTGCCGGCGATGGACCCGGCGGCGGCAATGCTCCAGCGTAGTTCCAGCTTGACCGGTCGTAGCTGGATTTCGTCGCGTCGAATCCGGAAAACACTCCTTCGTCCTCAGGGAGCTTGAACCCATCCCTTACGATGAACGCCGCATTTGTATAGTTGAGGAGATAGTCTTTGGCGATCCGATCGTTCTCGAGCGCATAACGAATCAGTCCGCCGAGAAACGCGATGTCGGTCCCGGCGCGCAACTGGCAAAAATGGTCCGCAACCGAAGCAGTGCGCGTGAACCGCGGATCCACGACGATCATCTTCGCGTTCCGAATGCGTTTGGCTTCGATGGCCCACTTGAAGCCGCACGGATGATTCTCGGCTGGATTGCCGCCCATGATGAGCATCATGTCGGTGTTCTTGATGTCCACCCAGCCATTGGTCATTGCGCCCCGGCCAAACGTTGGTCCCAAACTTGAGACCGTGGGGCCGTGTCAAACTCTGGCCTGGTTTTCCAGGTGCACGACCCCCAGGGCGCGCATGGATTTCACGACCAGATAGTTGAATTCATTGGTGTCCGTGCAGCCGCCGGCCCAGGCAATGGACTCGCAGCGGTTGACGGTGTGGCCCGCAGCGTCCTTCTCGATAAATGAATCGTCGCGAGTCTTCTTCACTTTCGCGGCGATTTCATTCAGGGCATCATCCCAGGAAATATCCTCCCAATCCGTGCCACCGGGGCGGCGCACCTGCGGCTTCAGCAGGCGCCGTTCGTTCAAAATATCCTGTTGGAGAGAAGCACCCTTCGGACAGAGCGTGCCGCGATTGATCGGATGATCGGGGTCGCCCTCGACGTGGACCACCTGGGCGGTAACGTTTTTCGCGCGGTCGCCGATGGTGTAAATAATCACGCCGCAGCTCACCGAGCAATAAGGGCAAGTCGAACGTGTCTCGTTGGCGCGTGCGATCTTTAATGTGCGAAGTTGCGCGTAGGCGGGCTTCAAATCGAAGCCAAACACCGCGGCTGCAGCTCCGCCAACGGTTGTTATCTTCAGAAAATCACGACGGGTAGGATTCATGCCGGGCCCCCACCTGCGGGAGAGTAAGGTAGGGAATGTTCCCGCAGAACCTCCTTAATAAGACTTGCCAGCCAGACTGTCAAGGATGAATTTGGGGCAATCGAAAGTTGGCCCGACAACATGATTTCGCGTATCCGAGATCGTCCGCGCAGCATCTAAGGTGGGCTCATCGATATGGCGTCAATCGGGTCCCCGACCCGCTCGACGCAGCCCAAAGGACCGGCATACTATTCCCCTAAATTGACCTCTCCGCGATAGAATGTGTGTGTGACCCCAGACAAGCCTCCGACATCTGTAATTTTTAGAGGCTTCAATCCGTAAGGTAAAGTGAAGACTATCAACCGGAAGGAACAGGGGCGCTGATGGCGACTCCAACGATTTCTCCAAAACACGACCTCGGATCGCTGCGCATCGGGGAAGGCCAGCGTAAGGGATCCGGCCTGGGCAAACGAGCAATGTATGCGGCGATACCTGTGCTTATATTCGCCGGCATCGTGGCAGCGGCGTATGCCTTTCGAATCCAAAAGCCCGTCGTTGAGGTGGCGGCAGCGGCGAAAGCAGACGCCGGAGGGCGGCAGACGCTTCTGAACGCCAGCGGCTATGTGACGCCGCGCCGGCGCGCCACCATCGCTGCCAAGATCACGGGCAGAGTCACCGCAGTCTTTTTTGACGAAGGCACGCGCGTCGCGGAGGGGCAACTCCTCGCCACGCTCGATGATTCCGATGTCAAGCGCTCTCTCGACTCTGCCAAAGCCGATCGCAATTCCGCGCAGGCGGGCATCGCTGACTTTGAAGTGCAGTTGAAGAACGCTCAGATTGAGCTGCGCCGAGCCGAGGAACTGCTGCGAGCCGGTGTGCAAACCCAACAAGCCGTGGACAGCGCCACAATGGCGGCAGACAGCCTGAAAGCCAAGATCGAGCTCGCCAAGCAGCAAGTGGCTGCCGCCGAAT
>Ga0137395_10001155_pt1 | contig 12053 bp, 13 predicted proteins | sample czobulk216metaG_FD_108283 | JGI IMG/M metagenome (GOLD analysis project Ga0137395, IMG submission 108283) | Vadose zone soil microbial communities from Angelo Coast Range Reserve, California, USA - czobulk2.16 metaG | ecosystem: Environmental > Terrestrial > Soil > Vadose zone | place: USA...
GATGACCTGCCCCGCGTCCTGGGCGATCGAATTCAACTACAGCAGGTGATTCTCAATCTGATGATCAACGCCATCGAAGCGATGACCGGGATCAGCGATGCTCCGCGAGAGTTGCTGGTCGGTTCCGCCAAAAGAGATGATGCGGAGGGCGTGCTCATCGCAGTGGGAGATTCGGGCCCCGGCCTGGATCCGGGTAGTCTCGACCGCCTCTTCGACGCGTTCTATACGACCAAGCCTCACGGTATGGGCATGGGGCTGGCGATCAGCCGCTCGATTGTGGAGGCCCACGGCGGCCGGCTGTGGGCGACCGCGAATGTGCCTCACGGCGCTCTCTTGCAGTTCACCTTGCCGATCGGCGGCGACAAGGTAGGCTGACCGACGACCCTCAGTCGCGACGCCGTCCGCGTTGCGCGAGGGCGGTCCGTACGGCGTCGAGCAGGGCATTGCCGTTGAAAGGTTTGGCGAGGAACGCAACGGCGCCGGCCTGCAGCGATCGCTGCCGTGTCACGTCGTCGCCGTGAGCAGTCAGAATGACCGCGGGAATTCGGGAGCCCATGCCCGACAGGCGTCTGAGGAGCCCGAGGCCATCCATTCCGGGCATCCGGAGATCGAGCACCAGACAACCGGTCTCCTTTAGGTGGAGGGACTCCAGAAAGGTTTCCGCGGACGCGAACGTCTCTACACGGAAGCCAACCGATCCCAAGAGATTCTTGAGGGACCGACGCAGCGATTCATCGTCGTCGACGATCGAGACTAGTTGTGTGTCGTATTCGTCCATGAGTCCAGTCAGCTTCCTCGGAGAGACCTGGAATCCACTTGCATTCAGAGTAGTGGGCCGGGGGGCGAACCGTCTACCCTACCTTGGTGGGGTTTCGCCACCAGGCGAGGGAGCAATCCCGAGGCGGCCGGCGCCCCGGACCAGCTCCGCCAGAGACCCGGCCCGCATCTTCTGCATGACCTGCCCGCGCTGTTCCTTGACGGTGGCTTCACTCGTCCCGAACTCGGCGGCAATTTGCTTGTTCAGTAGTCCGGCGACGACACCGGCCATGACGTCGCGCTCGCGCGGGGTGAGGGTATCGTACCGGCGCCGAAGCTCGGTGAGCTCTTGCCGCTCCGTTCGGGCGGCGCGATCGCGATCGATCGCGTGTCGAATAGCGTCGAGCAGGTCCTGTCCGCGAAACGGCTTCGTGAGGAACTCGACCGCCCCCGCCTTCATGGCCTGAACCGACATGGGAATGTCGCCATGACCGGTGAGAAAGATGATCGGCAGGGTGGCGTCTGAATTGGCGAGCTCTCGCTGAAGGTCGAGGCCGCTCAGCCCCGGGAGTCGGACGTCGAGGACGAGACAAGCCGGAGCATCGCGCCGGGGAGCGCTGAGGAACTCCTGAGCGGTCGGGAACACTTCTACCGCCATTCCTACCGAGGTGACGAGTCTGCGGAGAGAGTCGCGGACGGATCTGTCGTCGTCCACGACAAAGACGGTAGGTATCTCGGCGCTCATCGCATCTCCGGCAGCGCGAGATGGAACGTGGCGCCGTGGTCCGGGTTCGCCGTGGCCCACAGCCGACCCCGGTGGCTGTCTATGATCGAGCGGCTGATCGACAATCCCATGCCAAGGCCGCCCGGCTTCGTCGTGTAGAAGGCCTCGAACAGGCGCGAGGCCGCGGCCTCGCCGAAGCCGACGCCGGCATCCTCGACGGCGACGATCACCCCGGGGCCGCCCTCACGGCGTTCGAAGGTCGAGCGGACGACGAGGCGGCGCCGCTCCGGCGGAACTTCCCGGAGAGCCTCGGCCGCATTCAAGATCAGGTTCAGGAGCACCTGCTGGAGCTGGATCCGATCTCCCGCGACCTGCGGCAGGCCCGGGGACAACGAGGTCTGCAGGAGGATGCCATGTCGCTCGATCTCCGGCCCGACCAGAGGCAGCACGTCCCGGATGACACCGTTGAGGTCACAGGGCTCATGGGCGACCGACGAGCGTGCCAGCAGGGTGCGAACCCGGGTGATGACCTCTCCCGCGCGGTGACCATCCTTCACAATAGCGTTGAGGGCCTCCCGGACCCTGTCGAGATCGGGGGTGTCGGCAGCCAGCCAGTGCAGGCAAGCGTTGGCGTCGGCACCGATGGCCGCCAGCGGCTGGTTGACCTCATGGGCGATGGAAGCGGCAAGCTCACCCAGCGTCGTCACCCGCGCCACGCGCGCTAGCTCTGCCTGCGCTTCGTGGAGCGCCTTCTCCGCTTGGTCCGCGCGAACCGCCGCCGTGACGTCGGTGGTGACGCCGCGGTAGCCGAGGAAGTGACGGTCCGCGTCGAACATGGGCCACCCCCTCGTTGAAATGTAGACCGGGGATCCATCCGCGGCCGCGGTCCGGTAGACGAAGCCGTGAAACGGCTGGTGTGCCTCGAGCGCCGCGGCATGCACACGCCACTTCTCGGGCTCCTCCTCGACGTCGGTGGCGAAGGCCCGCCGCGTGAAGCCGATCCGGCTGGACGGAGGGATGCCGAGCGCGGTGAGTCCCTCCGAGAGCCGTGTGAAAGTGTGGTCCGGGCCGGTTTCCCAGAGCCAATCCGAGGCCGTCTCCGCATAGTCGCGGAAGCGCTGCTCACTGTCCCGCAGCGCCTTCGTTGCGCTCCGTTCTGCAACACTCAGGCACGTGACAAAGAGGGCTGCGAGCAAAAAGACTACCAGGCGGGGTATCTCGGAGGGCACCACAGCCAGCGAATGGAGCGGAGGCAGGAAAAGGTAAGCGAAGACGAGGCAGGAGAGGACCGTGGCGAGCAGGCCCGGCATGAGGCCACCGAGCCAGGCACTGACCGCGACAGCGCAGATAAAGAGCGATGCGGGAGCCGCATGCAGATAGAAATTCAGCCAGTGAGTGAGGGCTAGCACGACACCAACAGACAGGACGGGCACCCCGTAGTTCAAGATCACGGGATGCCTGCGCCATCCAAGAGAATCAGGCATCGACAAGCTCCTGGCCGTGGCGAGGGGTTGACGGCGGCATCACATGGAGAAATCGTCCGGCAATAAATGGTGGGACGCGGCGAGGCGGTTGTCAACAATGCCGACTCCGGTAGGAGCCGATCCCTACCAAAGTAGGGTCGTAGCGGATCCCGACCAACGTCGGGTAGACCTTTCCGCCCTGCGAAATTACTCTGGCTGCAGATCGAGTCCAACCATTCCAGGGTCTCGACAGGAAGGAGATGCCAATGACGACGGCACAGGCGGACCACGGTACCCTCCCGTGGACCAGACTCCGGCGCGTGACCGAGCACATTCAGCAGAACCTCGACAAGGACCTGACGCTCGGCGAGCTCGCCGCGGTCGTTTTCATGAGTCCGTATCACTTCGCGCGCCTCTTCAAGAGCAGCACCGGCGTGCCTCCACACCGATTTGTGGTGCGGCAACGGGTCGCCCGTGCCCGTGCGTGCCTGGCCACGGAGGCGCTCTCGATCACTCAGATCTCGCGGATGGTGGGGTTTCGGACCCCGAGTCACTTCACGACAGTGTTTCGCCGCCTCCTGGGAGTCACCCCGGGAGCATACCGAGCAGCGGCGCTTCGGGAAAACCGGCCCGGCTTGGAAGGAGAGCGAGATGGATTGCGAGGTGGCCGTGATGGAGCGGATTTCTGAGGAGTCGAGCATAAGCGTACAGCATTCGCGCGTTGCTCGAGAAGTGATCGATCCGGACGCAGCCCTGGTGGAACAGCTGCGTCGGAGGGACGAAGAGGCGGCGGGGGCCCTCGTGGACGCGTACGGGGATCGCGCCTACCGGCTCGCCATCCGGATCACAGGCAATGCATCGGACGCAGAGGAGGTGGTGCAGGACGCCCTCTGGGCCGCGTTCCGAAGGATCGACACCTTCCGGGGGACGGCTCGCTTCGGGTCCTGGGTTTATCGGATAACTGCCAACGCAGCGTACGAGAAGCTTCGGGGGCGGCGGAGCAGGCGGAACGATCTATCGTGGGAGGACGTTGCCCCCACGTTCGACGAGAAGGGCCGGTATGTGGCGGAGGCAGCCGACTGGTCGAAAAGACTGGAGGACCCCGCGATCGAAAGCGAGTTGAAATCGGTGCTCTGCGCGGCCATCGATGAGCTGCCGGCGGACCACCGCACGGCCTTCCTCTTGCACGATGTCGAAGGGCTGTCGAACCCCGAGATCGCCGAGACCCTACAGGTCAGATCGGCCACGATCAAGTCGCGCGTGCACCGGGCACGCCTCTACTTGCGTACGCGCTTGGCGGCGTACATGAACTGAACCCAAGGGGCGCCGTGCCTCCCTCCTGCAGTGGGTCGAGGCTACTTGACACGGCGCCTCCTTGGACAGATTCTCACGCGGGACAGATTCTCACGCGCAGCGGGCGACTCGCGTGGCACCCGATTTCAATGCAATGGCACGCCCATACTAGTCACGAGGCTCCGCTGGAGCCAGGCTGCGCTCGTTCCAGCCAGTCCTCGGGAGGTCAGTCATGACGACCGCACTGCGGAATTCCGGAATCGATCCGGTGGGCGAGATGCCGTGGGGTACCCACTTCTGCCATTTCTACGAGACCGGGGACGACCTGCTTGAGACCCTGCTCTCCTTCTTCAAGGCCGGCCTCGAAGCCGGCGAGTTCTGTGGGTGGGTCGTCTCCGAGCCCCTCACCGAGGAGGAGGTCTGGCAGGCGCTGGACCGGGCGGTTCCCGGCCTCGACCGATACGTCTCCGACCAAAGCATCGAGGTCTTGAAGGCCCGGGACGTGTATCTGACGGAAGGAGAGATCGATCTCCGTCGGATTATTGGCAACTGGAGCGCGAAGCTCGAGCGGGCGCTGTCCAGGGGCTATCAAGGCCTCCGGGTGAGCGGGAACACGGCCTGGCTCGATCAGAAGCACTGGCGAGACTTCATGGAATACGAGGCGGAGCTGAACCGGGGCATCGGCGATCAGCCCATGGTGGTGCTCTGCACGTATCCGCTCACGACGAGCGGTGCGACCGAGTTCCTCGACGTGGCGGGCACCCACCAGTTCGCCGTCGCCAAGCGTCGGGGCCGCTGGGAAGTGGTCGAAACACCTCAGATCACGCAGGCGAAGGCCGAGATCGCCCGGCTCAACCGCGATCTCGAGCAGCGGGTGGTCGATCGAACGACGGAGCTCGAGGCGGCGATCGGAGACCAGAAGCGGGCCTCGGAGGCTCTGCAGGAGGCGCAGAAGGCGCTGGCGCACGTCACGCGGCTCACCACCATCAGTGAGCTGACCGCATCGCTGGCCCATGAGGTGAACCAGCCGCTCGCCGCCATCGTGGCAAACGCCACCGCGAGCCTGCACTGGCTCGATCAGACTCCACCCGTTCTCGACGAGGCCAGGCAGGCGATGCAGCTAGTGAGCCGGGACGCCCAGCGGGCGGGCGACGTGATCGCGCATGCGCGTGCGCTCGTGAAGAAGTCGGACGAGGACAAGTCCCTCGTGGACGTCGATCAGATGATCCGCGAGGTGCTCAGCCTCGTCCAGCCCGAGGTGCAGAAGCACGCGGTGGTGGTCGAGGAGGTTCTAGCCGATGGTCTTCTCCAGGTGCTGGGGGATCGGATCCGGCTGCAACAGCTCGTCCTGAACCTGATCATGAACGGGGTCGAGGCGATGGCGGAGGTCACGGGGCGCCCGCGCCGGCTGGTCATCTCGAGCGCGCGCGGGCAAGGAGAGGACGGCCCCGGCATCCTCGTCGGCGTGCAGGACGCGGGCGTCGGGGCGGCGGCGCATGATCTCGAGAAGCTCTTCGATCCCTTCTTCACGACCAAGCCGGATGGCCTGGGGATGGGGTTGTCGATCGGCCGTTCCATCGCTCAGGCTCACGGAGGACGGCTGTGGGCCCGCCGCAATGCGGATCACGGGCTGACCTTCTATCTGCTGGTTCCGGAGACGAGCAACCCGCGAGGCTGAGCCCGCCGTCGCAGCAGGGGGCCGCACCCCCTCAAGAACGTGTGGCTATCTTTCGCCACCGGGCCAGGCCCAGACCGAGCAGCGCCGAACCGAGAAGGACCAGACTGCTCGGCTCCGGTGCGGGAAACAGCTGGGCTCGGATTTCACCTCCCGGAAAGTTGACCGTGTGAATGTTGAAGTAGGCCAGTCCGTTTTCGATTCCGTTGATCAGCGCGGCCTCAGCCTGTGGGAGACCGCCCTGGAGGGTGACGAAAGCCGGGTTGTAGATCGTCGTCTGCGTCAGATCAAAGACCACGGAGGTGTAGACTCCGGAGGTCACCCCCAACGGGAACCCGGGAAACGCGGGAACCGTGGTGGCGACCCCGGCGTTGGTGCCGAGCGGCATGCAACAATGGATGTGCGCCGCCATATCGGTCGACGTCAAGCCGCTGAACGTCGCGTTGATCTGTATCGTTTGGGCCGCCGGATCCAATATTATTGTTGCGAGACCCGTCGCTGTCGAAGTATCGGCAGGATTATTCTCCTCTGCACTATTAAGATGGCCGACGAATGTCAACGGTACCGCCTGGGCGGCCGGCGCCTCGAATATCAGGGTGGTCATCAGGAACAACGCGAGCGAGATGTATCTCATGTCAGCCTCCTTCTGATGGTGTCACTTCCACCGGCGCCCTTGATGCTCACGTTTCGGGCTGTCGCCTCCTCTGACAGTTCGGCCGGGCACAGCGCTGGACGGATAATGTGCCGCATCGAAAATGCCAAGTGGGGAAGTGCCTGCTCGAATTGCGAAATGAGGGCAGGAAAATTGTTCCCGACGCGAAAATGGCAAGACAGCCGACATCTTCGACGGCGAGTGTCACAGACCGAACCCGCTCAACAAGCGATCGACCGTGCGCTAGGGCTGTCTCGAACGCGGATCTGCTCTCCGGAGCGTGTCACACGCCGAGGTAGTACTTCTTCACCAGCTCGTTCTCCCGCAGCTCCTGCGTGCTGCGACCCTCGAACTCGATCTTGCCGTGGACGATGATGTACCCGCGGTCGGCAATCTTGGTCGCCTGGTTGAAGTTCTGCTCGGCCATGAGCACGGTGAGCTGGCGCCGCTCTTTCAGCTCCTTGATCGTTCCGATCACGCGGCTCACGAGGATGGGCGCCAGTCCCACGGACGGCTCGTCCACGAGGAGGATCCGGGGAGAGGACATGAGGGCGCGGGCCACCGCGAGCATCTGCTGCTCGCCGCCGCTCATGCTGCCCGCGAGCTGCCGCCGGCGCTGGGCGAGCATCGGGAAGACCTCGAAGCAGGCATTGAGGTTGCTCGCGATCTCGCCGCGGGCCGCCGGCCGGTAGGCGCCGAGCAGGAGGTTCTCCTCGACGGTCAGCTTCGGGAAGAGGCGGCGGCCCTCGGGCACGAGGGCAATGCCCAGCCCCACGATCTCCTCGGTGGACTTCCGGGTGAGGTCGACGCGCGCACCGTCGGTTTCGAGGAAGATCTCGCCCGCCTCGGGCGTGACGATGCCCATGATGCACTTGATGAGCGTGCTCTTGCCGTTGCCGTTGGCGCCGAGGAGGGCGACGGTCTCGCCCTCGCGCACCTCGATGGAGACGCCGTGGAGCACGCGAACCGATCCGTAGCCGGCCTCCACGCCGCGGACGACGAGCCTACTCGCCAAGGTAGGCCTTCTCCACCGCGTGGTTCCTCACGATCTCCTCCGGCGTGCCCTCCGCGATCAGCTGCCCGGCGTCGAGGACGGCAATTCGCTCGCAGAAGCGCATGACCGCCCGCATGATGTGCTCGATCATGATGATGGTGATGCCCTGCTCGTTCAGCCGGAAGAGGATGGCGAGGATGTCGTCCACCTCGGCGCTGGACAGCCCCGCCATCGCCTCGTCGGAGATGAGCAGCTTCGGGCGCGCGGCGAGCGCCCGCGCCAGCTCGAGCTTGCGCATCTCGATCTGCGTCAGCCCGGCCGGCTTGAGATGCGCCTTCGCCCCCAGCCCGATCGAGTCCAGGATCGCCGCGGCGTCGGCGGCGGCGTCCCGCGACCGCTCGCGCGCGGCATATTCCAGCGGGATGTCCAGGTTCTCCTGGAGCGTCATGCTCGTGAACGGCTTGGGTATCTGGAAGCTCCGGACGATCCCGAGCCGGGTCCGCCGGTGGGCCGGCAGCGTCGTGATGTCGCCACCGTCGAAGACGATCCGGCCCGCGTAGCCGGCCAGGGCGCCCGAGATGCAGTTGATGAGCGTCGTCTTGCCCGAGCCGTTCGGGCCGATGAGGCCGAAGCGCTCGCCCGCCTTGACGTGCAGCGTGACCCCGTTGAGCGCCGTGAACCCGCCGAAGCGTTTGACGATGCCCTGCACCTCGAGCAGCGCCCCCGCCATGGCGTCACCGGCCTCGCAGGCGCCGCACGAGGCCCAGAAGACCCTCGGGCGCCAGGACGACGAAGGCGACCAGCACGATGCCCACGATGAAGAGATTCATCTCGGAGGAGATCGTCACCGTCGCCAGCTGCTGGGCCGAGCCAAGCAGGACGGCGCCGATCACGGGCCCGACCCAGCTCGTCGTCCCGCCGATCATCGGCATGGCGAGCGCGTTCACGGCGTAGTCGAGATTGAAAGCCGAGTTCGGCTCGACGAAGGTGACGTAGTACGGGAACGGGGCGCCGGCGACGCCGAGCAGGAAGCCGCTGATGGTGGTGGCGAAGAGCTTGAGGCGGAGGGTGGGGACGCCCATGCATTCGGCGGCCTCCTCGTTGTCCCGCAGGGCGGCCAGGCCGCGTCCGACCCACGACCGCTCGATGAAGCGCGCAGTCACTACCGCGATCACGGCGAGCGTGACCATCACCGTGAAGAGGAACATGACGTAGTTGCCGAACGGCGGCCCGCTCGGGCGGATCACGCTGAGGCCTCGCGAGCCGCCGACGTACTCCCAGTTCATGATCATCGTCTGCAGCACGATGGACAGGGCCAGCGTCGCGATCGAGAAGAAGACGCCGCGCAGGCGAAGGGTGAGATAGCCGATGCCGAGCCCGAGCAGGGCCGAGACGAGCCCGCCCGCGAGGATCAGCACCGGCAGCGGCGCCCGCGTCGACTGGATGAGGAAGACCGAGGTGTACGCGCCCATGGCGAAGAAGGCGGGCGTGCCGAAGTTCACATAGCCGGCGTAGCCGCCGAGGATGTTCCACGCGGTGGCGATGACGACGTACTGGAGGATGACGTAGCCGGCGAAGTAGAGGTACGGGTTTACGCGCAGAGTGACGAGGCCGATCCCGGCCGCGACGACGAGCAGGCCGACGATCAGCGCGGGGACGGTGCGCGCCATCTACCGTCCGAAGAGCCCCGCCGGCCGCACGGCGAGTGCGATGAGCAGGATGCCGAACGACACCGCGAGCGACCACGACGGACCGAAGAAGGTCGCCATGAAGCTCTCGGCCACGCCGAGGATGATGCCGGCCACGAGCGTCCCGCCGATGCTGCCCATCCCGCCGAGCACCGTGATGGCGAACATCCGGCCGATGTAGTCGCGGTCGGTCGACGGGATCACGGGGGCGATGCAAATGAGGAGCGCTCCCGCCAGGCTGGCGGCCGCGATGCCGACGCCGAAGGCGATCGTCTTGATCTGGATGGGATTGACGCCCATCAGCCGCAGCGCCTGCTGATCCTGGGACACGGCCCTGATCGCGCGGCCGTAGAACGTGCGGCTGAGAAAGAGATAGAGCGCCAGCGTCATCGCGACTCCGATGACGCACGGCACGAGATAGCGGAACGCGATCCCGACACCGCCGAACTCGATCGACGTCTTGGTGTAGGCCGTCTGCACCAGTCGATAGTCGACGCCGAACTTCAGGCTGAGGCTCACCTCCAGGATGAAGAGGAGCCCGAAGAAGAACACGAGGCCGCGCAACGCTTCGTCGCCGCGACGCTCGAAGCTCTCGTAGTAGACACGGTAGACGACGGCGCCCAACACGTAGAACACCGGGGTGAAGGCGAGCCCGGTGAGGATGGGGTCGACTTCATACGCGTTGTTCAGCACGTAGGCCGCGTAGGCGCCGAGGACCACGAAGGCAGGCTGCGCGATGTTGGCGATCTCGAGGAGGCCGAAGATCAGCGAGATCCCGAGGCTGACGGCGGCATAGAAACCGCCCAGCAGCAGTCCGGAGACCACCGCGTTTGCCAGCAGGTCCCAGGAGAACAAGGGCCGCGGGCTATTTCAGCGCGGCCGAATACGGGTAGATGATGTTCCCGGACTTGAGCTCCTCGGGATAGAGGACGGGCTTCTTGCCCGGCCCGCGGAACTGCTCGATGTCCGACCCCTGGACTTTCTGGTACTGGACCATGAGGGTACGCCCCTTGGCCCACTCGCCGTTCTTCCCGAACCTGATCTTGCCGACGATCGTGCTGAACTCCGTGTTGCGGATGTAATCCGCGATCTTCTGCTGGTCGAGGCTCTTGGTCGCCTCGACCGCCTGTCCCAGGACCTGCATCGCCGCGTAGGCATAGGGCGGCAGGTAGTACCCGAGCGTATCGACGCCTTCCTTGGCCGCGCGCGGCTGGTACTGCTTGTAGAAATCCTGGATGCCCGGGAACATCATCGTCGGCTCGGGGACCCAGTAGTCGTAGTTCACGATCCCGTTCAGCATCGGGCCCATGCTCGCCATGACCGTCGTGAACTGCAGGCCCACCATGCCCCCGCCCATAATTTTCGGCTGCAGCCCCACCTCGTGGGCCGCGCGGAGCATGCCCACAGAATCCGGCGGATATGACGCCACGAAGACGATGTCGGGGTTGGTCGCCTTGATCGCGCGGACGATCGGCGTGTAGTCCACCGTGCTCGGCGGATACGTCCGGTCGTAGACCGTCTTGAACCCGAGCCGCCTGATCAGCTCGCGCGCGCCACCCAGTGCGGTCTGCGGGTACTCGGCGTCTGCGCCGACGAGCGCCACTGTCTGCGGCTTCGGGGTCTGCTTCGCCGCCAGCTCGAAGAACCCGGTCGCCGTGCTCGTCGCCGGATCCGGTCCCGTTGGCGAAATCTGGAAGTAGTTCGGGTACCGGTACTTCTCGTTGTTGCCGAGCCCGAAGATGCCGATGACCGTCAGCTTGCGCTCCATGGCGATGGGCATCAGGGGCGCGATGAGGTTCGTGCCGTACCCGGACACGACGAGATCGACCTTGTCGACGTCGAGCAGCTTGGCGTAGATGCCGGGGACGGTGGCCGGGTTGGTCTGGTCGTCGTAGAAGACGAGCTCGACCGGCCGCCCGAGGAGGCCGCCCTTCTTGTTGACGTCGTCCTTCCAGATCTGCATGGCCAGCAGCGCCGGCTTGCCGTTGGCGGAGAGCCCGCCCGTGAGCGCCATGCCCAAGCCGATCTTGATCGGGTCGGCCGCCTGGGCGACGAACGTGCCCGCGCTCCCGACCACGAACATCCCGGTGAGAGCGCCGATCATCGCCCAGCTACGGAGCGGCCGTATCCAAGGTTGGCTCATTGCGTCCTCCCTCTCTGCGCGTCTCCTACGGAACCCGCCGGTCAGTTGGCGAGCCCAAGACTGCGTCAGCGCCCTCGGGCTTGTCAAGCGCACGGACCTTCTTCCCGGCGCGCCGGCATCTGGGCTCTTGGCGAATCGTCCGAGCCTCGAATGGGAGAGAGGACGTCACAATGAAAGTCACCTTGCGGGCTTCACAGTATCTCGCTGTGCTATGGTTGGGCGGATTTCAAATCCTCTGAGGAGGTGTGTCGATGGCCGTCAAGATCAGCATCAGGCCCAACGGTCCATATCTGGTGGAAGGCGAGGTCGAGTTAGTGGACGTCAACGGCAACAAGATCGATACGAGTGGGAAGGGGCCGCGGTTCGCGCTGTGCCGGTGCGGCGGGTCGGTCACCAAGCCATTCTGCGACGGTACCCACAGCAAGATCGGCTTCCAGGCCGCTGAAGCGGCCGTGGCCCAGGAAAAAAAGTATAGGCCTGCAAACCTGGTACCGGGGGAGTCGCAAGCATCCCCCGGCGGAGTTACTCCGGGAGCGGGCGGCCCTTCGTCTCCGGGCCGGCAAACGGGGTGACGACCAGCCCCACCACGTAGACGAGCGCGATGACCGACGCGGCGCGCCCGATGCCTCCGAACATGACGATGACGGCGCCGGCCACGAGCGGGC
>Ga0137395_10001157_pt1 | contig 12048 bp, 13 predicted proteins | sample czobulk216metaG_FD_108283 | JGI IMG/M metagenome (GOLD analysis project Ga0137395, IMG submission 108283) | Vadose zone soil microbial communities from Angelo Coast Range Reserve, California, USA - czobulk2.16 metaG | ecosystem: Environmental > Terrestrial > Soil > Vadose zone | place: USA...
ACCGCTAATGCTGAGATCAGTCACCGTACCGGTGCTGAGCTTCACCGTGCCGTTCGCGTTCACTGACGACGGGGTAACGCCCGTCGCAGTGGAGAGTGTCGCGACGCCGGCCGAGTTCGATGCGGTCTGCACGCCGGATGCGAGATCGATCGCGTTCAGCGTGTCGGCGACGGTAGCGGTCTGCAGATAGACGATCGAGTTGCCGCTGCCGTCGGTCTGGACGGCGCCGAGGATGCCCGAACCAGTCGGAACCTGCGCCGCCGCCGGCACGTGCGCGTTGGAGAAGGTGATGGTGTGGCCATCCACGTTCAAGGTCGATCCGTCCTGGATCAGGTTGGCGGTGGTGGTCGCAGCGGTGGTACGCGCTGCGCCTACGGTCACGTTGCCGGAACCGATCGACGTGGTCAGAGCAAGACCCTTTAGCAGATCGGCCTTGCCGGTGATGCTGAGGTCGGCGCCCGTCGTGGTAGCCAGGGTGAGCACGCCACCGCCGGAGATCGCGGCGGTCGAGCCGGTGATCGCCGCGACGCCCGCCGTGTTCACGGTCTTGGCAACACCGCTGGCGAGATCGATAGCCGTCAGCACGTCACCGACGGTTGCCAAGGGCGAAGCCGTGGTGCCGAGGTAAATGCTGGAGTTGCCACTGCCGTCGGTGACGATATTGCCGCTGACGCCGGAGCCGGTGGGAACTCCGGCCGCGGCCGGAGCAGAGCCAGCGTGGAAGGTGATGGTCTTGCCATTGACGATCAGGACGTCACCGTCTGACGGTGCCGCATTGGCCGCGATGGTGGTGGCGCTCGAAGCACCGAGCAGGGTGAGGGCAGAAGCCAGCTTGGTCGCAGTGCCGGCGCCGTCGACGCCCGCAGTACCAACCAGGGATCCGGCAATGCCGCCAAGCGTTTTCGCTGACGTGATCGGGGAAGCGCCACCCGCGGTGCCGTTGGCGACGACGTTGCTGATCGCCGACGCGCTGTTGAAAGTCGTGGTGCCGCGCAGGTCGCTTGAGGTCGCGCCGGCGATCGTGGTGGAGACGTTCGACTTGGTGGAATAGCCGACCGTGGTCTGCAGCGCCTGGTTGGCGAGCGACTTCGCGGTGTCGACCAGCGACTGCAGCGAGGTGATGCCGGTGTTCGCGCCCTGAAGAACCTGCACGCCGTTGCCGATGCCATCCAAGAGGTTGCTGATGTCGCTGGCGCGGTTGTCGAGACCCTGCGCCGTGAAAAAGTTGGTGGGATTGTCGAGCGCCGAGTTGACCTTCTTGCCGGTCGAAAGGCGATTCTGCGTGGTGGCGAGCAGATCGGCGGTCGACTGGAGCGAGAGCAGGTTCTGGCGAACCGATGCGGAGAGAACAATGCCTGACATGTTGATTACCCTTCTGGATTGAACACAATTGACGCGCCGCCGTACGTTTCTGTCGGCGACATGGGCACACTGTTCTCTCAGCACTACCTGTTCGTTAAAACCGCACTCCGTACTAATACCCGGGAATGCAGTGACCCGAGACCAGCCGCATGCAGCTTCGTTGCGATCGCAAATCGCGATCACATCGAGGCATGGCCGCGAAAACGCCGATCGCAGAGCGACTTTCGGCAATCTGCGAATGACACGACTAGGTCAGCTGAGAGTTTTTCCGGCGTCAGGCCGCGAGAGCCGCGCGAATCATTTTCGCCAGATCGACCTTGCGATAAGGCTTGGCGAGCAGCAGAACGCCGGTATCGAGACGCCCGATCTCATGCTCGACGCCGGCGCAACGATCCCCGGATACTGCGTTTCTCGTCTCGAAGGTGAGATTGCCGCCTTCCGGCATCGCGTCGCGTGCGATGACCGCAAGATTGAGGATCGTCGTCATGAGCAGATTGGGATCGACCAAAGCCCGCGAGACGTCGGCAGCGCGCAGCGCATCGATCTCGATGTGTTCGCCCAGCGTGGGCCGCAGCAAACGCGCCGCATCGGCGAGCAGTGCATCGACGTCGACGTCGCGAGGCTGCGATGGCTGGCCGCGGGCGAAGGCGAGCAGAGGTCAGGTTGGCGCCACGCGTGGCGGCCTCGCTGATCAGCGCCGCGATCGCTGCAAGGTCCGGCCGATCTGCGACCGCATCCGCCAAGATGTCGATCGTTCCGCTGAGGACGGAAGACGTTGTTGAAGTCGTGGACAACGCCGCCGGTCAGCTGACCGGCGATCTCCATCCTTCGGGCCTGGCAAACCTGCACTTCCGCGGATTCTGCTGGCAGCGACTTCTCAAGCATATCCTCGGGGTCACAGGGGCACACGCGCTCCTGCAGTGATGGAGGATTATTTATCTCAGTTCAACGGTGCTGCTGAAACGGGACTGGGCTTCGGCCAAACATTCGTTGATCACTGTCAGCAGTGCCACCGGCGTGAACGGCTTGCGCAGGCAGCGCGTTGCGCCGAGTTCTAGAGCCATCCTCAGGAAGTCCGGCGCCGGCGAATCGAGGTTCGCAAAGGCGTATCCGGACATCGCGATCAGTGGAATGGTCGGCGCGCGCTCGTGAAAGATCCGGATCGACTCGAAGCCGCGCATATGTGGCATGAAGATATCAACAATCATCAGGTCGAACGGCGTGCCCTCAAGCGCACGAAGTCCGGCTTCACCGCCATCGGCGATGGTCACATGAAAGCTGTGCCGCTCGAGATAGATCTCGATGGCCATGCAGACCATTGGATCGTCGTCGACAACTAGAACGCGTGGCATACTGGCCCCCGAGCCTGGATCTGTGGTTTCGACAGTTCTGCACCTCCTGAATCGTATTGCAAGCGAGTCTCCCATTGGAGTTAAATCAAAACTCCAACCGCGTCCGCAAAATGCAGACGGCTATCGAGGAGCTCACGCCGCTTGAGCCACGCTCGAATCGCGAGGCCGATATGCGGATCGTCGTCCACAACCAAAATGCGGCGCATTACGGGCTCCCGCCGTCTACTCTGCGTTTGACTGGCTCCGCCATTGATCGCGTTTGGATTTTTTGCGGGCGCGAATCAGTGCGTGACTCTTATTTCAGCCTCGATGGACGTTACTGTCTGCCCTGCACGGTGTTTAGGGCCTATTATGGAACCGAGTAGCACAAACGGCCGCGCCAATCTTGCGTCGATCATCTCGCACGCCGGGAAGCGCGGCTGACAGAAACGTGCGCCTCGGAGCTTCGCTCAACCGATCAGCTGTTGCAATACCTACCCGCGGCATTCGAGGTGTTACTTCAGTATCTCGCATAGGTCGAGTTGGTCAGGGAAGCTGTCCTGGTTTAGGCCCGCGCGCCGTCGAGCCGTGTCAACGCAAGGCGGTCTCGCGTATAGCCCATGCGCTTCAGAGGGTTTCCTCTGCGCTTACTTTCGTCGCAGCGATGTCACTTCAGCATTCGTGTTCCTGCTGCGGAATGCATGATTGGCCGCGATCGCGTCGTCAAATTCCAGGAACCTTCACCCGGCGATAGCGCCCGGCGCAAGTCGAGCAGGCCGCTTGCCGATCATGCAGCAGGTCTTTCAAATGCCCAAGGGGGGTCAAGGGTCGAACCAGATCGAAGTCTGGCAAACGAATTCCGTCAGCACGCGATACGCTGAGTGATTGGCCTCTCCATTGCATCTGCACCATAGCAAGCATATGCACGGAAACAGTGCGCAGTCGTGCCCCTGTTGCCAAATTCCCTTGCCAAGAATGCGTGCAAGGCTCATTTTGAACATCGGATAACGTGCATAAAACTGGCGGCCACAGAGACCGGTTGTGCTCCCGTATCAAACAGGAGACTTCATTGGACCCGGCTCCTCGTTCACCCAATGGATTTTTGTCGTCGCTGGCCGCGGACGATTTCGAACTGATCCGCCAGCACCTGCGAACCGCCGATCTGGTCCAGGAACACGTGTTAGTCGAGTTCGGCGACACACTCAAGCGCGCCTATCTGCCGCACAAAGGCGTGATCTCTCTGGTCGTGAAACTTGCGAGGGGAGAGAACGTCCAGGTCGCGCTGGTCGGGCGCGACAGCATCTTCGGCTCTTTCTCCGCCATTGGCGACGCGACCGCGCTGAACAGCGCGGTGGTGCTGGTGCCGGGCGTCTCCTCTTCGATCGGTATCGATCGCCTTCGTGCCGCGGCCGCGCAGAGTGCGACGTTGCGGGCCATGCTGATGCGGCATGGTATGGCCATTTACGCGCAAATCCAGCAGACCGCCGGATGCAATGCCTCACACACGGTGGAATCCCGGCTGGCGAGATGTCTGTTGCACACTCGCGACCTATCGGGCAGCGACAAAATCGTTCTGACGCAGGAATCGATGGCGCAGATGATCGGCGCACGCCGCAACAGCGTATCGCTGGTGGCCAACACGCTACAGCAGGCCAATTTCATCCGCTACAGTCGAGGACACATCGAGATCACCGATCTGGAGGGCCTCAGCAACACTTCCTGCGAATGCTATGCAACGGTCAAGGCCCAGTACGAAAGGCTGCTTGGTCCCCGTTGCCTGTCGTGAGCATTGGTCGCGCCGGCAGGCGAGCGATCCGGACCGGCATTCGGGCATTCGCCGGGGTATCGCGCATGCGCATGAGATGAATCGCGAACCTCGCCTTTGACACGAGCCCGTAGAATTACGGACCCGCCACGACGGCACCGCAAAAATTATTCGTGCCGGAATTAACTGGCTGTTCAAGTACCGCTGATATTTATCACAGGGCCGACGGGCAGGAGCACGGATACGCATCGAAGATGTTCGCATGCTGCCGGCATCTCTCCCGTGTTCGGCCCTTTTTCGAACTTCGCGGAGCAAGAGAGATGGCCTTTGATTTGTCGATGCCGATCCTGGTGGTCGATGACTACAACACCATGATCCGGATCATCCGCAATCTCCTCAAGCAGATCGGCTTCGAAAACGTCGACGACGCCAGCGACGGATCCGCCGCGCTGGCCAAGATGCAGGGCAAGAAATACGGCCTGGTGATTTCCGACTGGAACATGGAACCAATGACCGGCTACGACCTGCTCAGGGAAGTTCGCGCCAGCCCGGAACTTTCACAAACGCCCTTCATCATGATTACCGCAGAGTCAAAGACCGAGAACGTCATTGCCGCGAAGAAGGCCGGGGTCAGCAACTACATCGTCAAGCCGTTCAACGCCGCCACGTTGAAGACCAAGATGGAAGCGGTGTTTCCGGGGGCTTAGTGCGAACGATGCCGGCGCCCATTTCGTTGCGATAGGCAACCGGGCGGCAACGGTCTGCCGCTGCCCTGTCCAGGGGCGAGCGCCGGCGGCCGAAGCGAATTCAAATCCCTTCCTCGACATTTTTTCCGAATGGAAGCCATCTCGCGAATATCCGTGTAGCGATAAATCCTTCACCGGCGGCTCCCGGGACCAGTTCAATCGTCGATGGGCATTGTGGCGCGAACCTTGGGTGCTGCGACAGCCGGATAGCGGGCCGAACAAATACCGCGCTGCATCCATTGGATCATTCGGGAGCGCGCCGGGTTGAAGCTCCGGATGTCCGAACCTGGCGCGGCCCGCACCGCAGTCGCGTAACGGTACTTCTACGGCTTCAAATTTTCATACATGGATAATGTTAAACGGCGATAGTCGGCGGGAACAGAGGAGCGCTTGATGTTTACGTTTGAGACGACCGACCAGAGAGAAGTCCGGCGTTTCCGTATCGCGCAGTTCAACGGCAGAACCGCAACCGTCAGGTCTGCCGGCTCGACAATCACCGGTCATGTTCGATCGGTGCTGGAAAGCAAGTCGAGCGTTCCGGCGCAGTGGACGATCACGATCGTTCCGACCGAGCCAAAGATCAAAGCCGACGCGATGCGGCCCACCCCTCGCGTTCGCGCCTTCACAGAAGACTTCTACTGAGCAGCAAGGCCGCCGAGCGGCCAGGCCGAAGGCATCGGCGGGCTTCCCACATCAATCGACAAATCCCAGTCTGAACCGGCCGGCGTGGAACGCGTCCGGATGATACGGCGCGTGCCGTCATCGGCTAGACAACTGGATGCAACAGCGCCTTGCGGACAAGGTCGGCCGTGTTTCGTGCGCCGAGCTTTCGCATCGCCTCGGCGCGATGGCTTTCGAAAGTCCTGGGGCTGATACGCATGCGCTGGGCACCTTGCTTGTTGGAGTACCCCTCGCTGATGAGGTTCAGAACCTCGCGCTCGCGCCGCGTCAAGGGTTTCTGGCCGGAGCCCGATGACAACATGACGTCCGGTGCGCCAACGGCATCGTCGGCTTGGCCGGCTCGCGTCTTCCAGGCGCCCTTGCGGCTTGGCGCAACCGCACATCCCGCGTGACTGTCTGCAAGCTGCTTCATCATGGCGCAGACGCGCTCGGTCTGTTGAAGCGCATTTTGCACCACCTGCTGCAGGTAGACCCGCTCCCCCGCAGATTGCGAAAACTGATGGCTATGTTGCTTGATCTCACCCATGTAGAGCAGCAGCGCAGTCAGCGGCCCGTTGAGCTGACGTGCTATCGCGGCCCCGGCTTCGTCCATCGCCTGTGCGCGCGCAGCCGACAGCCGGGCGATTTCCTGATCGCCTTCCGGAGGCGTGCTGCCTTCGGTCCACTTCGAGAAATGCGAATCGCTGATTCGGTTTTCTTGCTGTGACATGTAATTTGTTTAACGAGCCTGCCCTCTTCGAGGGTTAATTTTCTACCTAGTAAGACTACGGTGATTTTAAGTTAGCAAAGCGTTGCTGCTGTGGATGAATTGAGCAGATCGGCTGCGCATCGCCACAAACGTTACTTGGAGAGATCAAACCTCCGTAGTTCTACTGACTTTTTGGGGCGCCATTGGCTAACGCCATGCCCGTAGTTTCACGGGCCGGTATTACTCTTAATTTACGGCAATCTGCTTCTCTTGGTTCCATGCGGGCGAGCATACCGGCACGCAAAGGGGCGAGCGCCGACATCCAATCGAATTGCAGAAATTGCGTATCATGCCAGAACCCGATCGGATTCAGGATTTTCTGCAGCGATTGACGCCGCTGGCTCGCAATAGCCTTCTGACTGAACTCGAACGGTTGGAGGCCTGCGACGCAGCAGTGCCTGGCTCCGCGACGGTCGTGGAAAAATTGCGCACGGAATTCAGAAAGGACGGGCAGACCCATAATCGCCTGGACAATCCCGCGCGCTATTTTTTCGCACCGCTGGAACCGCTGCTCGTCGATGGCGCTCCCGAGCATGCCAATTCCGGCCGGATACTGCGCGGTTCACTGTCACCCGTCTGGGAATGGATCAGCCGAAACCTGTTGCCGACGATGACGCGCGACTATGTCAACGCGATGAACCGGCCGATCGCCGCCGACAATCAGCGAGAGGCCGCGCGTGTTGTCAGCACGTTCCAGACCAAGGTCGTCAAATCGCTCGAGGGCACGCTCAGCGCGCCGGACAGCGCTGCCCTGGCTCGAACCAAGCTCGCGATCTATACGGCCTCGTGCGCTGCCTATGACGATGCGACTAAGATGCTGTCCGTGCTGCGCGCACGCGATGTGTTGGCGAAGCTCGGCGATGCGCTGCCAGCCAAAATCGGAAAATTCGACGACGCACAGGTCACCAAGATATCGGCTTTGCTTGACGGCGTCAGGAAAGCAAATGCCGAAACGGTTCCCTTCGCGCTGGCGCTGGTGGCGACGCGCCTCAAGACTCACTGGCATTTGATCCGTCTCGCCACCAAGGCTGCGCCGAGCAAGGACGTCGCGGACGTCGCCGCTACGCCCTATGCGGTCGTGGTCTCGATGGTGCTGGACCGGCTGGAAGACAGCCGGTCAATGTTGCGCATCGCCCTGAGAAACAATCGGGTCCTCGTCGCCAAGGAAATTCTGACGGAGATTTACGACGCCGAATACGCGTTGCAAGTCCGCATCGATCGGTTCGACCAATCCGACTGGGGGAAGCGCCTGCAAAATCTGATGAGCGCGATCAGCGCTCTGGTGGAGGCGGAGGTGAGCCGGTTTCCCGACAATGTCGACCACGTGTTGGCATCGCGCAGCCTGCGCAGCCATCAATCCCTGGCCGGACGCCTCACTCATTTGGCCTGGAAGGGACGCGATGCCGTGAGCGACGGAGCGGCCTATTGGAAGAAGTTAATCAACGCCTGAGAATTCTCGCGCCATTTGAGTGAGAAATTCTCCGATGCTCTGCTTACCGTGGAAGCGCGTGTTTTCGCGCGAACGCGGACCCCGTCATTTCACGGGTAGAACTCTTCATTTGCAATTTACGCAATGCTGATTTCCTAGCCTCCATTTCGACGAGTGGGCGGCGATGTGTGCCCGCGCACCGGGGCGATCGCCGACCGCCATTCAAATTTTCGGAAATTGCTTGCCATGATAGGGCCCGACAAGATTGAGGATTACCTGCAGCGGTTGACGCCGACGGCGCGCAGCAACCTGCTGACCGAGCTTGAGCGGCTCGAAGTCTGCGGCGCCGAAATACCTGGCTCCACGGCTATCCTGGAAAAATTGCGCGCGGAGTTTCGCAAGAGCGAGCGGCCCCAGAAGGGCGGGCAGCCCCAGAAGCGCGTGGCCAATCCATCGCGCTATTTTTTCACCCCATTGGAGCCCCTGCTCGTCAACGGCGCCTTGGAGCATGCCAATTCCGGCCGGATACTGCGCGGCTCGCTGGCTCCAATCTGGGAATGGATCACCCGGGATCTATTGCCGACGATGGCACGCGACTATGAGAACGAGATGAGGATTTTGATCGCCGCCGACAACCAACGAGAAATAAAGCAGGTTGCCGGCACGTTCCAGACCAAGATCGTGAAATATCTCGAGAGCACGCTTGGTTCGCCAGATGGCGTCAAGCAGACCCGCATCAAACTCGCGACCTATACCACTTCGCACGCGGCCTATGGCGACCTGACCAAGATGCTGCACGTGCTGCGCACACGCGACGCCTTGGCGAAATTCAACGACGCATTGCCGGCCGCAATCGATAAATTCGACGGCGCGCGCATCGCTCAAGTAGCGCAGTTGCTGGATGGGTTCAGAAAAAACCACGCCGAGGAGCTTGCCTTCGCAATGGCGCTGGTAGCCACGCGGCTCAAGACTCCCTGGCAATTGATCCGCCTTACCACCAAGCTTGCGCCAAGCAAGAACGTTGCGGATATCGCCGCTACGCCGTATGCGATCGCAGTTACCATGGTGTTGGACCAGTTGGACGACAAGCGGTTGGCGATGCGTGTGGCCCTGAAAAACGAGCGAGTCCTGGTCGCCAAGGAGCTTCTGACCGAGATCGACGACACCGAACGCGCGTTGCAGGCCCACATCGATCGGCTCGACGAATCCGAGTGGGGGAAGCGTCTGCGCAACCTGATGGACCAGATCAACGCCATGGTGGAAGCGGAAGTGCGCCGGTTTCCCGACAAGGTCGACCACATCCTGGCATCGCGCAGCTTGCGCGGCCATCCATCGCTGGCTGGACGTCTGACCACTTTGGCCTGGAAGGGACGCGATGCTGTCAGCGACGGGGCAGCCTATTGCAAGAAGCTGATCGGCTAGAGCCGGTTCGCGTCAGGAAAACCCGCCAAATCCGGAATCCAGAGCGCCGTTTCGATTCCATCGAAACCAAAAGGCCCTAGCCTGAGAAGCCGGTGCCCGCAAAGGTAGCTTGCGGACATCGACTGGCGGAACGCGTGCCGCATTGTCGCATGCACTGGTCACGAATCGTTATCAACGCCGCGCACGCTGCAGGTTGAAAAATTTCTCGAGAAATCGTCCCGAGACGACGAATCTGAACCACCAATATGCCATCCGCCGCGTCGACATCTGCCGTATCCTTGATGCCCCGAGTGGCCCGCATCACGGATAGCGCCGAAGCCGGAAACCGGATGTGACATGGTTCACATTGGCGGGCGCAAGCGCCGGCGGGACGGATGGGGCGAGAGCTACCTTGATCGCTGAAAGTCTTGCCGCGCGATTGCGCTGCAGCGGCGCCTCACTCGGCTATCGGCTCGCATCCACCAGCACCGGAGCCCGGCGCCGCCGATCGCGGCGTAGCTGTCCGGTACCTATCATTCATCCTATTGCGATCGATATCGCGATTTGCGCGGTGATGACGCTCGCCGCCACCGCAACGATGACCGACTAACACCGGCAGGGACATTTCAGGAGATATCAATCACGGTGATATCAGGTTTACAGCCATCGTTTCTCTGCGATGATCGCCACCCGCAAAACCTGCAAGCAATGATCGCGCGTTTTAAAAAAAGGAGATGGCGATGGGTCGAGGATTAGGATCACTGCTGGCCGCCGCGGCGCTGGCCGGCGTTTTGGCATTCAATTCGGGCGCGGGAGCACAGACCGCGGCAACGCCGGCCGACAACGCGGTGCCCACGCCGGACAACGCGGTGATGCTCACGATATTTTTGAAGCACGACCAGTCGCGCCCGTTAAGCGAACTCAACGCGCAGCTCGATAAGCAAGGTTTTTACAAAGCCTTTCCCCCGGCCGGCATCGAGGTGGTCAGCTGGTATGTCATGATGGGGATCGGACAAGTGGTCACGCTGCGGCTTCCGGCGTCCCGGCTTCGCGAGGTCAACCGCATATTCGAGGACAAGGCCTGGGGCAGCTATCGCACCGAATTCTATCCGACCTACGACTACAAGGCGATCGGTATCGCCGCGCACGACAAGGCGCAATAGGGTATCGCATCGCGATGCGATCAATTGCTCTACCAAGAACAATGCCTGTCGACGCGAAAAAAGCCCGCCGGGTTTAACCGGCGGGCTTTGATCTCATGTCGACGAGCGCGCAACCGATATCGAGATCCCGGTACATCCGCGGGAAAATCTCGCGATCGGCTGGCGTCACATGGCGCGAAGGTTTTCCGCGCTGGTCTTGCCGCGCATACTGTCGAGCTTCGATTCGAATGAAAGCTTCTGGCCTTCATTGAGCGAGCCCATGCCGGCACGCTCGACGGCGCTGATGTGCACGAACACGTCGTTGCCGCCATCGTCAGGCTGAATGAAGCCAAAACCCTTGGTCGCGTTGAACCACTTAACTGTTCCGGTAGCCATTTTAACTTCTCCAAGATGCGCATATGCGCTAACGCCCGCACGACCTTCGCGCGAGCTCGATCCGATTTCAGCGATGTCTTGGGGAGGGGAGCCGGTTCGGCGCGATCAACAAGGCAAATCGACTATTCGAATGGGCGGCGTTTACGCCGCTCTACCGCAAATAGCAAGCGCTAACCGAATCCGCCGGCAGGCACAACACGCACGAAACCAGACAGCGGCCGGATCAACCCAGCCGGCTGATCTGTTCCTCGGTCACCACGCGCTCAACATTTTCGGTCTTGCTCTTGATGCGGTAGCGCGGGCGTCCGTCCGCCTCGATCGGCAGGCAAGAAACGACGGTATAGACGCTGCGCTGCTTGACGCCGGCGCGGCCCTGCGGCCCCTGCAACTGGTGGTGAACATCGTCGTTAATCGCGTAATTGTGGGCCATCGTCTGACTTTCCGTTGGACAAGGGCTTTTAGGCGTAACCGCTCGCCAAGGCAACAAATCCATGGCCCGTGCAGGGCAAGAATATTGCCTTCGGATGCTGTTCCGAAGCCACTTTTTGCCTTTTCGGTTAATGGCGGAACGGCATAATGACAGAACAGACAGGGAATCAAGGGGTAGCCATCGCCCTCCGTAGACGTCCAAAGCTGCAGACTTGCTCGGATCAGTCCCCATTTTGGGCCGCCGCCCGAGCCAGCGTCGCCAAAAGACGGGCCCGCAGGAAAAGCGCCTCGGGGCCGACGGTAAAATCGGCCTAACGGGCGCCAGCGCTGCCGAGTCCGTTCTTCCGATCGACTGCGTTGCTCATGTCCGGCAGCCTAGGCGCGTCCCACTGTCTGGCGAACTTCGAAACCTTCGAACTGCGGGTGATCCAGATACAGCGGCTTGTTGTCCCCTGCCCGACTGTGCGCTGCGCGGAACGCCTCTGATTTGGTCCAGGCTTCGAAGACGGCACGGTTTTCCCAGATGGTATGCGAAGCATAAAGCGTATGATCCTCAGCTTCGGGACCTCTAAGAAGATGGAACTCCACGAAACCCGGCACCTTGTCGAGATGACTGTC
>Ga0137395_10001158_pt1 | contig 12040 bp, 10 predicted proteins | sample czobulk216metaG_FD_108283 | JGI IMG/M metagenome (GOLD analysis project Ga0137395, IMG submission 108283) | Vadose zone soil microbial communities from Angelo Coast Range Reserve, California, USA - czobulk2.16 metaG | ecosystem: Environmental > Terrestrial > Soil > Vadose zone | place: USA...
CATGCGCGATCTTCTTTGCTATCTCTTCCGTCGTCCCGATCGGAACTGTCGACTCCAAAATTACAAGATTGCCGGCGCGCAGCACCCCGACAATACTGTCGACAGATTTCATGACGCTTCCCAGGTCGGCACGCTTTTCCGCATCGATCGGAGTTGGCACGGCGATAATAAATACGTCTGCGGCCTCGGGCTCCGTTGCGACCTTGAGTGACCCGGAAGACACAACCTTCTGGACCAGTCCTTCAAGGTCAGGTTCCGCAATGTGAATAGCGCCGGAAGCAACTGTTTTGACGACGCGTTCGTTGACGTCAACCCCGACAACCCGCATGCCGCGGCTGGCAATGACGGCAGCCGTGGGCAAGCCGATATACCCCAGCCCGATCACAACAACGTTCTGGAATTCAGGCATCTAGCATCACCTTCACAATTCGCGCACTCGCATGGCCATCTCCGAACGGATTGTGTGCACGCGACATTTCCAAATAATGCAGCGGCTCGTCGAGCAACGAAAATGTCTCCGCAACAATCCGGTCGCGGTCCGTTCCCACCAAGCGCGCCGTGCCGGCGAGCACGCCCTCCGGCCGCTCCGTCGTGTCGCGCATGACCAGGACTGGTTTCCCGAGCGAAGGCGCTTCCTCCTGGATACCACCCGAATCGGTCAGAACAATATGCGCAAGCGACAGCAGGCCAACAAAGTCGGCGTATTCCTGAGGCGCTATGATTTCGGCGCGCGGGTGCCCGCCCAAACGAGCTTGCAAAACGTCCCGCACATTCGGATTGAGATGCATCGGCAGGACGATCATTACGTCGTCCCGCTGGAGAATCTGCAGGAGCGCATCGGCAATCCGATCCATTCCGCCGCCGAAGTTTTCGCGCCGGTGCGTGGTCACCAGAATGATGCGACGGTTTCCCTGACGCCTTTTGAGGTCATCCCAGCGGCAGGCAAGCGCAGGATCGGACTCGATCAATTCCCTGGTAGCCAATAACGCATCGACGATGGTATTACCGGTCACGTGCACCCTTTCACACGGCACATTTTCCTTTCGCAGAACTTCCGCGGCAAGTTTGGTCGGAGCAAAGTGCTGATCCGCAATCGACCCAACAATCTTGCGGTTAACCTCCTCGGGCCAGGGAGCATATATGTTGCCACTGCGAAGGCCTGCTTCCACATGCGACACCGGGATGCGCCGGTAGTACGCCGCAAGCGACCCGACCATTGCCGTGGCGGTGTCGCCCTGAACGACCACCCTGTCCGGACGTGTCCGGTCGAGCGCTTCGCCCACCGTGAGCATGATCCGGGCGCTGAGCTTGTCCAGGGATTGATTTTTTTCCATCAGGTCAAGATCGATATCGGGGGTGATTTTCACCAGCTTGAGAACCTGATCCAGCATCTCGCGATGCTGGGCAGTAACGCATACGATCACGTCGGTCGCATCCTGGACCTGCAGTTCTTTCACGACTGGAAAAAGCTTGATGGCTTCCGGCCGCGTTCCGAACAAAACAAAAATCCGTTTCGACACAAGCGGCAGCCTCCTCAGTTGGACCGAGAAAACCAGCGAAGGCCAACGCTATATTGATCTAAGATGCCGCGAATCAGTATTCCGGCGAAAAGGCTATTTGTCTTGACATATCGCCACCACATGCGACGCGGCTCCTGGTAAATTCGATATAACCATTCGAGCCCCATCGACTGCATGATTGCGGGGGCTCGCCGCACATAGCCGGCGATCACGTCAAGCGACCCTCCGACGCCCATGATAAACGGCACATCCAGGCGGTCTCGGTAAGCAGCAAGGAAGCGTTCCTTGCGAGGTGTCGGCATCGCAATGAACAGGCAATCCGCCTTGCTATTGATAATCTGCTCGACGACCTCTGCCTCTTGATCGGGGCGAAAATAACCGTCGCTCAATCCGGCAAGTTGTATCGACGGGAAATGAGCAACAATGACGTCGGCAGCCCGATGTAGAACATCCGGCGTAGCGCCGACAAGGAACGGGCGGAACCCATCCCTGGCACAGACGGTCAGAACCTCCCAGAACAGGTCGATGCCGGCAACGCGTTCCTTTACCGGAACTCCGAACAACCGCAGGGCAAGAACGATGCCCATGCCGTCAATCCCGATGACGTCGCTTCCCATCACATCGGAACGGAGGATCCGGTCCGAACGCATATTTACGAACTTGGCGACGTTCAGGGCCACATGCTGCAACCGTCCTCGGTCGCGCATTGCCACTCTGGCGCGCTCGACGGTTTCAGCCATCGTCAAAACGTCGACGGGACATCCCAGCAAATCCGTGCGCATGCCAGGCTCCTAAAACCCAATTAAATGCCGCCCGTTTCGGCCGGCACGCCAACAACTTCCGGTAATATAATTTATCGCGACATTATCTATTTAATTATAATATCATCTTGTCAACAGCGTTGATAATATCTCAGTTAAAATTAATTGGCAAAATAAGCTGCCGGGCGTCGTTGGACCGCAGATATGAAACCGAAAAAGCCGCTGATCTCAGTCATCATCCCTCATCTCAATCAGCCGGACGGACTGGCAGTCTGCCTCGGCAGCCTCTATTCGCAGATCCTCGAGCGCTCTGCATTCGAAGTCATCGTCGTCGATAACGGCTCGGCGTCGCTTCCCCGGGCCGTCGTCGAGCGATATCCGGGAACACTGTTATTGCAGGAATTGAAACCCGGACCCGGCCCAGCGCGCAATCGCGGCGCTGAAGCGGCCAGCGCCGACATTTTTGCATTCACGGATTCCGACTGCCGCGTGCATCCAGACTGGCTTGACTGCGCTCTCCGTACACTCCAAGGCGCGCCGCAGCGGACAATTCTAGGCGGCGACGTTCGGATTTGGCGCGAACCCAATACGGAGATTACTGCTCTCGAAGCGTATGAGAGTGTGTTTGCGTACCGCTTCAAGCTTTACATCGAGCAACTTGGCTTCTGCGGGACTGGCAATTTGATCGTGCGTAAATCGGATTTCGATAATATTGGCCCATTTCGCGGGATCGACGTTGCTGAGGACATTGAATGGGGTCAACGCGCGCGCGCTGCAGGCTACAGTTTCCGCTATGTTTCGGGGATGATCGTGTTTCACCCCGCACGTCAATCGCTTCGAGAATTATTGGTCAAATGGGATCGTCACATACAGCATGCCGTGAATGCGGGAAGCAAGAACGCAGCGTGGCAAGTTCGATGGGTGTTTCGCGCTTTAGCGGTCCTGCTTTCGCCGGTTGTTGATTGGAGCAAGGTCATCACCAGCGATCGCATCCATGGTGCGTTGCCACGCGTCAAAGCAATAGTCGTGCTTGTAGCGGTACGTTGTTATCGCGCGTACAAGATGGTCTTTCTGTTGGTGTCGCGCAGACAAGTCCGGTGGAACCGGGATTTAACGGCTATCAAATCCGATGTTTATAATGACGTGCCATGAAACTAGCCTACTTGGCATGGCTCGATGAACATCTCATTGTGGGTCAACTCCGGAAAGTCGGAACGCTGGCCGAATGACCACAGGATCCATCCCAACTCGTAGCTACGACATTCGAGACGAAGTTCAAGTTCGGAAGGATCGATCAAAACGGCCTCACGGCGCAGCGTGGAATTTCGAAGAGCACGAAACACTCTCCACTTCTTGGTGTGCAGCTCGCGTTTTCGTACCTGTGACCGAATGCTCAAATGCAGATCGGGCACGAGCATGGGTGTAGCCAGCTGATTTCGGCCTAACACCCAATTGAACCCCTTGATAATGGCGCTTCGCGCTTCCAAGACTCCGTGCTGCTCTGCGAGCTCGAGAAATGCCGGCGCCATGCCGTACTGATGGACCGAATAGACCTCGTAGAAATCGAGAACCCGACCGCTTGCAGCGTCGAAAAACCACGGCCACTCGCCATTGGGACCCTGCCGTTCAATCAGTTTCCGAGTGCATGTATTCGCGATTTGAATTGCCCGATCATCGTTCATCAGCTCACCATAAGCGTAGCAGGCGAGCAGCAGATAGGTTTGGGTCGCAAAAGATGCGTACCGCCGCCGTGGACCAAAGGCCGCATCGAAAAATAGTCCCGATGGAGAATGATACCGATCGAGCAGAAATGCGAACAATCCTGTCGCTATCGGAGACCACTTTTTTCGATCGACCTTGGCCTGGGCCGCCACGCCGACTGCTATCATGCCAAGATCTTGAGCTCGGAAGGACCGCCACTGACCCGTGTCGGAAAGCAACCCATCGATACGATGGAGAACGTCGTTGGGAAGCGCCAACCGGAGTTCTGCGCCCGCCCACAGCGCGACACCAAAGGCATAGTTGGACACAGGCAGTGTCAGCAGATGGCGGACGTTTTGCTGAAACGTCTCCGATAGATTGATGTTTCGCGGAACGCGCCGCACCCGAGCCATCCCGAGGAGCACATTGAGCGTATAAAACACGTCACTTGGGGGCACCGATTCATTCGGCTGGTTTCGATTATCCAGGTGATAGATATGAGACCATCGGCCGAACTGCGGAAGCCAACAGAGGTCCAGTCCCCTCAGAGCATAATCCACGAGGGGTGAATTTGCTGGCGTCGACATATCTGGATTGTTCATCTGATGTCCGCTGAAAAGTTAACTATCACACTCACGCCGGCTATCTCGCGACGCGATTATTTAGCCAAGTCGGCCGAAAAGGCAAATGCGCTGGAGTTGATTGTCAATGTTGGCGAGGTTCGAACAAGCGACGTTTCCGGTTAATTGTAATCGCGCGCGATGGATACGCATGCGGAACCCAGTGCCATTTCGGTCGCGGAAACTTCGCCTGGTCTTAGGTCGAATCCTACTCCAGAGTGACAGCCGTGAAGCCGAGTTCGAAGGCCGTTCAATGTGCTATCGCTGTTTGAGGCGGTTTATGCGCTTCCTTTTCTGGCTACCCCCCGACGGCGCCTCCCAACCCCATAAGCGCTATTCTGCTGCTTTCCGGCAACGAACCACCGGCTATTTGCGCCATCCCATGCGCCAGTATCCTCCCGTCAAGCGCCCTCGCGTGTGCTATGCTAATGCTTTATCGGAAATCCCTTCGATGGACGCGTTCTTCAGATGTCCGAGAGCTGCTACGCCGGTGGTGCCGCGGACCCCCCCTTTCTAAGTTGCGGGCTTCCGTGCGACAGCTTTCGTTCGATTGACACCACTAACGGATGTCGGTGTCGAGAAAATTGGAGTCCTGAGTGACCGACCCAGACCGTTTTCGCGTGGCGATTCTGATCGTCGGTTTTCGCAATCCGCAGGACGTGCAAGCGTGCCTGACAGCCCTCTCCCGTTCGACGGCGGCACCTCGCTTCGACATTTTCGTGTGCGAAAACGGTGGGAATGAATCGTTTCACCAGCTGTGCGACGCATTGGTGGGTCCGCAAGGACCGTGCATCACCGTTTCGGACGACTTGCCGGATTCGCTTGTCTCCGCTTCGGGGCGGCTAGTGGAGGTCAAGTGCCTCGCGCTCAAAGACCGGCCCTCGCGGGTATGGATCGGCTGTGCCGCGGAGAATCTTGGCTACGCCGGAGGCATCAATGTCTGGATCGATCGATTACTACCGATCTCGGGTTGGGAGGGACTCTGGGTTCTCAATCCGGACGCCGAACCTGAACCCGGCGCGTTGCGGGCCCTGGTTGAGCGCGCCGTCGCAGGCAACAAGGGCATGGTGGGCAGCACCATCGTGCCCTCCGTTAACAGCAATTACGTTCATTGCCGCGCCGGCCATCGCTGGCGCAAGCTACGGACCAGCCTTGCCCTTATCGGCCTTGGCGAGCCAGTCGATGGACCCATCGATCTCCAGGCGGTCGAGGCCGCGCTCGATTGCATCGCCGGTGGATCGATGTATGTCACGCGCGCATGTCTCGAGAAAATCGGTCCGATGGATGAGCGATTTTTTCTGTTTTACGAGGACGCGGACTGGTCGATCCGGGCAAAGCAGCATGGTTTGGGGTATGCGCGTGACTCGATTGTACTGCACAAGGGAGGCACCACGATCGGATCGGCCCGGCTGCGCCCTGAAAGATCCCGGCTTTCAGTGTATCTCGAAAGCCGAAATCACCTCCACTTCGTTCGCATGCATTGGCACCGCTATTTGCCCTTTGCCATCGTTCAGGGCTGCATAGACGCAATCCGCTATCTCTTTGCCCTTTCTCCAAAGAATTTCATGGCTGCCGTGGATGGACTATTGGCCGGAATGAAGGGGGAAACAGGCATGCCAACGTTCCACCACTGAACAGGGAGTGACATTGACCGTTCGTCACCGGATGATGACCTGAAGGACTTCAGGCGCATCGCGATGCGACAGATCGGCACCACCCCCGGCGGCCGCTCCTGGCCGGCGGATTCAGTGAGGCTGGACCCGGATGGCTGGCACCTGTTTGCCGAACATCGACCGCAATGTTTTCCTCAACGGGACGGTGTACCCCATCCATTGATATGCGCCGTTGAACTTCAGGAAGAATTCAATCGGACCATCGGATGGATCGACCTTGGTCCGCCCCCGCAAAAGCTCGGGACTTGTTGTATCGACCTCCTGGGCGGTAACGGAATATACAGTTTCATAACCGGCTGCACGGCACATCGCGACCGTGGACGCATCATATTCGCCATAGGGGAACGAAAATCCGAGAATTTCCCGTCCGCTCAACTCCGCCAATCGACGGCGCGAGTCCTCGATTTCCCATCGCGCCTGCTTTGTAGCCAATTCCACCATCGACGGATGAGTTACGCTATGTGACTCGAGCGAGACCAGCGAGGCACTTAGCGCTTTCAACTGCTCGGACGACATAACAACTTCTGTCAGCTCCGGATTTACAACCGCTGCAAGTGCGGGCTCATTGTCTTCCATTACCCAACCCGGAGTTCGCCCAATCCAGCCCATCGGAACGAATATCGTTGAGTGAAGCGAATGCCTGGCGAGTTCGGGAAGGGCGTTCTCGGCAACACTGATAAAGGCATCATCAAAGGTGATTGCTACACATTTTCTTCCTGAAGGCAGCTCCCCTCGGTAAGATGCCGGCAGTACGCGCGCTCCGCGATGGAGAGCGTCCAGTTGGCGGGCAAAGCTAAGCCGATGTGCAGGTGATACCCCATGATAGTAAAGGATAGTAAGCCGCCGGGTGGACGGCCGTCCCGCCAGGCGAAGCGAATAGCGAAAAATGGCTCGCATAGCGTAATAGACCATGCTGATGGCGATTTTTAAGTCTCGTCTAAATTCAGGTGCTCTCATTGCGCTACACTTGCCTTCCGATGGCCAAACGCAGACCACGCTAATACAACATTTTCTGGTTCGCAAAATTTATATTATTGAGCTTCATTTAAGATGATCTAAGGACGGCCCTCTGCTGCCAGACTCAGGGCGCCGGAGTTCGACGAACTGGCCAGGGAAATCTGCTGAAGAAAGCGATGCGCATTGGTGTACGTTGGGGCCGCCCAACGGGCGGTATGGCGTTCACGTCGGTTCCTGCGAACCCAGTGCACTCCAAGGCAGCTGTTCCGCATCGCACGAGGTCACGACGGCGAGCACCGGGGGAACGCGCGATACCAAGCCGAGCTCACGAAGAAACCTGAACCACAAATAACTCGCAACTGTCAGGCGGACCGGCTGCTCACGGTAAACCGTTCCCCGGAACACGTAAAATGTGCGATCACTCGTAGTGCCCGCTTGGCGAACAAGATCTGCCTCGTGCCCGAGCGGCGAAACTCTTGCTACACGGAATTGGCACGAGCGCGACCGGGCGTTGATTATGCCCATGTATTCCATAGTCTCGTCCGTGACGCTAACATCGAATTGCTGTTTGGTAAGAAACTCGACAATTGCGTTCTGTATTTCGAGCGGATTTTCCGGCTTGCCCGCCACCTTCCAGCCGATCGTCAGCGGAAGCAATATGATAACCGACCACTTAAGCGCGGGAGAGTACGTCACGCCTGACACCTAGTATGCTGATCGCTACAATTAAAACGAGAATTATGATATTCAAGACGATCTCGGCCAGTGGAGTGTGAAGCATATGGTAATGCGCGGAACTCAATCCCATGAGGCTGATGCGGATGACGTTCACGGCGACCACGGAAGAGCAAGCGAGTAGGCACCAGAAGATATCCTGAGCGCGCCATTCATGCCGCACAGAGGCGCTGATGGTGACCCAGCACAGTAATGCCAGGGACACATTTGCCAGCGAGGAACACGACGGGAAGACAACGAGCGTGCCGGAGTGATCGGCAAATTCAACCATGTTTCCGCTTCGATGCGTGCCCAGCATCCATCCGACAAGCGACGCATCCACGGCCAGGATGAAGCTGGCAAACAAATCAAAGACAAGACGACTCCAGAGCATGGGAACCGTGGCGGCAAGAAGAATCACGGCGCCTCGATGCTGTGATTCGGTCGCTTGCGTAAAAAGCAAGACGTAGAGACTGAGCATGGTCACGGCCAGCCAGCTCATTGCGCCGATTGGAAGAGCGATAATCAATAAGACAACCATCGCGACCGCAAGGTCGGCCAAATGTACGCCACCTGTCTTGTCGGCCAGAACCAACGATATGCCGGTGAAGCACGCAACCACTACGATTGCACTGACGTCGAACGTGCCAACAGCGGCATCCGCCCATCCAAGCCGGTGGACCGACAGAATCATTTTTGCGGCTAAGCCGTTGGCGCAACCAAGAATGTATAGGCCCGCAAACAGTTCAACGCGCGTGAAGCCTAACGCTCGTAGGGTGGACTGGACGCTTTGATACATTGTGTACGTTGGGCTTTTCGTCGCGCTGCGACGTTCTCTCGCAATCCTTGTTTGCGACAATGCAAACGACTTGGCGCGCCAAGACCCAACGAAGGAGTAATCTCGCCTACTCATGCGCGCCTGCTTCCGCCGGCCCAAATATGGCGCCGCCTCTCGGAACGTAATTACGGTAACCATTTAATCCTTGCGCGCCAAGGAAATAAATGATTTTTTAAAGCCTTCGCCCTCCCGACTGGATTTATCTGTTCATTTCGCGATTGCCGATTTACCATGGGCGGGCTATTTAATTTAATAATTGAACAGGCGAGCTATTTAATTTGATAATGGATTGCGTTATGATTATTCGCGCTGGAGTCTTTCGCCGGGACGGAGTTCCGCCGGATCCCAAGACTCGCTTGGGCACTGGTAGCATTCCGGGAGGGGGCGAGCGCTTTGGCAGGAGTGAAGGAATGCGACCTTTAAGCTCATACCTTTCAGATATTTGCTTGTCATCGCTGTCGGGAGGAAATCCGTGACGTTGACGGAGACCTTGCCAAATCATTCAGAGCAGTACCGCTCCGACCCCTGGGGGGCGTTGACAGAACACGAGCGGGCGCGGTTGCTCCGGTGGAACGACACGCACGCGGATTTCCCGCAGGTTTGTGCGCACGAGCTATTCGAGCTTCAAGTCGACCGCGATCCCGAAGCCGTTGCCGTCGTATTCGGGAAGCGCCAACTCAGCTACCGAGAGCTGAACGAGCAGGCGAACAGGGTGGCGCACCACCTTCGTGGACGAGGCGTGAGGCCGAACGTACTGGTGGGTGTTTGCCTCGAACGCTCGCCGGAAATGGTCGTGGCATTGTTGGCCGTCTGGAAGGCCGGAGGTGCATACGTGCCCCTTGACCCGGCCTATCCGAAGGAGCGGCTGTCGTTCATGATCGAAGACGCGCAGCCGCTTGTGCTCCTGACCGAGAAGACGTGCCTCCCGCTGCTATCTACATCCGGCGACAAAGTGGTCTGCCTGGATACCGACTGGCCGATGCTTGGTCAGGAGACCGGCGACAATCCGGCGCCGACCGCCGGTCCCTCAGATCTTGCCTACGTCATGTACACTTCGGGCTCCACCGGCAAGCCGAAGGGCGCGATGATTCTTCATCGCGGCCTGGTCAATTACCTGTGGTGGGCGATCAGAACCTACGCCGTCGAGCCCGGGCACCTGGTTCCAGTTCACACATCCATCTCTTTCGATCTGACGGTCACAAGCCTTTACACGACCCTGCTGGGTGGCGGCAAAGTGGAGCTGTTGCCGGAGGACGTCGGCGCGCAGAACCTGTTGGCCGCCCTTCTGCGCGCTGGAAGCCATGGCCTCGTCAAGATCACGCCGGCTCACCTCGAACTGCTCAGCACGCAGATAAGCCCCGACCAGGCAGCGGGCATGGCGAGCGCGTTCGTGATCGGGGGCGAAAACCTCCTTGCCGAAACCCTTCGGCTGTGGCGTGACCACGCTCCCTCGACGTGTTTGTTCAACGAGTACGGTCCAACGGAAACGGTCGTCGGCTGCTGCGTCCACGAGGTGCAGGCCGCGGACCCGCGCAGCGGGTCCGTATCCATTGGGCGGCCAATCGCGAACACGCAGTTGTACGTCGTCGACGAGAACATGCACCCGGTGGCGCCCGGCGTAATAGGCGAGTTGTTCATCGGCGGGGTCGGCGTGGGACTAGGTTACTTGAACAGAGCCGAGCTCACTGCTGAGCGGTTTCTGCCGGACCGGTTCAGCGGCGTGAGCGGCGCGCGCTTGTATAAGAGCGGAGACTTGGCCCGATATCGCGGTGACGGCACGCTGGAGTACCTGGGCCGTGCTGATGACCAGGTCAAGATCCGCGGCTATCGCATCGAACTTGGCGAGATCGAAGCGACCCTTGCTGCGGAACCGAATGTGCAGGCGTGCGCTGTCCTGGCGCGCGAGGACGAGCCAGCAAACAAGGAGCTCGTGGGGTACGTTGTTTCGCGCAAAGGCGAAGTACCTGACACGGAGGAGCTGCGGGCATTCCTAAAAACAAGGCTCCCCGAATATATGGTCCCTGCGCAGTTTGTGTTCCTGGACTCGCTACCCCTCACGCCGAACGGAAAGGTCGATCGGAAGGCCCTGCCAGCTCCATCCAAAGCGAGTGACGGCGAAGGCGGGCCGCCCCAGACGGAAACGGAGAAGGCGGTCGCAGCGATCTGGAGCGAGCTACTGCGCATGGATGGGATCGGGGTCCATGATGATTTTTTCGATCTGGGAGGGCAGTCAATGACCGCTGTCGGGCTTGTCGCCCGGCTTCGTGCGGCCTTCGACGTCAATGTCGAACTCGCAACATTGTTCGAACGACCTACGATCGCCGGGCTTTCGGAAGCGATCGACATGCTTGTGCTGACAAACCACCGGTTCGCTTCGAAATCTTCCTCGGGCGCGCGTGAGGAGTTCGAACTGTGATGGATGCTGCCGCGCTTCTCTCGACGCTTCGTGCCCGGGAGGTCAGGCTGTGGATCGAGGACGCACAGCTCAAATGCAGTGCTCCAGTCGGCGCGCTCGACGCAGGGCTGCGGCAGGCGCTGGCCAGCCGGAAGCAAGAGATCATGGCCTTCCTGCGGCATGCGGAAGCGCTGAAGAGCGGTCCGGCCTCGATCGTGCCGATCAAGCCCGAGGGGTGCAGACCACCGATTTTCGTCGTGTCCGGCCATGGTGGCGACGTCTTCTGCTTCCTCCCATTGGCACGTCACCTTCACGTGGAGCAGCCCGTGATCGGCGTCCAGCCCCCGGGCCTGGACGGCACCGAGCCACTCAAGTCCATCGAGGCGCTGGCACGTTACGAAATCGAGCAGATACGCCGCTACCGACCCCACGGCCCGTACCTGATCGCAGGGCATTGCGCGGGGGGGACCCTCGCGTTCGAGGTGGCGCAACAACTCATCGCAGCAGGCCAAAAGGTCGCTCTGCTTGCGCTGATCGGGAGTCCGTTTCCAACGATGTTCGGGCGGGCGTCACTGATGTGGGTCCGCCTCTCCAGCTACGCAAAGGCGCTTAAACCCGGTGCGTTCATACGCAGGTTGCAGCTGCGCCTCGAACGACAAAGGGCCGAAGCTGTCGTCGGCCCCGCCGCACTGACCGCGAGGCAACGGGTAGAAAGCGCTACCGTCGCTGCAGTCCGCAGCTACACGCCACGAACCTACCCGGGCCAGATCGACCTGTTCGTCACGGCCGACGCGTGGCATCGATCCGACCGATGGAGAGCATTCGCCGGATCGCTACGCGAGCACCGCCTTGAGGACTTCG
>Ga0137395_10001160_pt1 | contig 12036 bp, 7 predicted proteins | sample czobulk216metaG_FD_108283 | JGI IMG/M metagenome (GOLD analysis project Ga0137395, IMG submission 108283) | Vadose zone soil microbial communities from Angelo Coast Range Reserve, California, USA - czobulk2.16 metaG | ecosystem: Environmental > Terrestrial > Soil > Vadose zone | place: USA...
CGTCAGGTCGCGCACCGCGATCGCCGGCTCGTGTGGCTCGGACAATCCGTTCGAAAGCGCGATCCCTTCGGTGTACTCGAGACAATAGGCGAGCACCCGCGTCAACATGTGCTCCGGCGTCTCGGACGGATGACGTGCCACGCTAACCCTCAGCGACTCGTAGACGCTGCTGTCGGAGTTCGCAAGCTCGATGTCGAATACGTAGATAGTGTCGCCGAGTGCCATAAATTATTCGCCGCTCCCACGTGAAGCACCTGGGCTCCCTCGGCGACCGGAGAGATGTCACGTGCCTAATTGCGTCCATTTTATGCCGAAACTATTACAAAGTATGGAGAAAGGGCGAAGCAACTGGCGACCTGTTGCGAACGAACTAAACGCGGCTGGGTCCCAGTGAACGCGTGTGGATGAGTCTGTACGCCGCTGGAATTACAAACATCGTAAGCAAGGTTGCCGTAATCATCCCTCCGATCATCGGCGCCGCGATGCGCCGCATAGTCTCCGCTCCCGTGCCGTTGCCCCACATGATGGGCAACAGCCCCGCGATGATCACCGCCACGGTCATCGCGATTGGCCGGACACGTAAGGCTGCGCCTTCAATGATTGCCTGAGGCAGATTGCGCTCGTCATTCAGTTCGCCCTTCGCCCGGCGAGCTGCCACCGCCTGGTTCAGGTAAACCACCATGACAATCCCGATCTCAGCCGCGACACCCCCGAGGGCAATAAAGCCCACCGCCGAGGCAATCGACATGTTGTAGCCGAGGAGAAACATGAACCAAAAGCCGCCGACGAGCGCCAGGGGCAGCGTCGCCATGATGAGGGCGGCATCGCTGAGGCGGCGGAATGTGAGTAACAGGAGGACGAAGATGATGATCAAGGTAGCCGGCACGACGATCTTCAACCTCTCGGTTGCGCGCTCGAGGTACTCGAACTGCCCGGACCAGGAGATTGAATAGCCCGGCGGCAGTTGGACCGTTCTCGCGACCGCTCGCTGCATGTCCCGTACCGCCGCGCTCAGGGCGCGCCCGCGAAGATCGATGTACACCCAGCCTGAAAGGCGCCCGTTTTCGCTCTTGAGCATCGCGGGTCCATCGGCGATGCGAATATCCGCCACATCACTGAGTCGAAGTTGCGCGCGGCGCTCAGTCAGTATCGGCAGATCATCGAGCTTTTGCAGGGAGTCGCGAATCTCGCGCGGGTAGCGCACATTGATTGGGAAGCGCTGCAGGCCTTCGACGGTCTCGCCGATGTCGTCTCCACCAATGGCGGCGGAGACGATGCTCTGTACGTCGGAAATGTTGAGCCCGTAACGCGAGGCGCGCTCGCGGTCGATGTTCACATCGATGTAGCGCCCGCCCGTAAGACGCTCCGCGAAAGCGGAGGTGACGCCCGGCACCGGTCTTACCGCGCTCTCGATTTGCCGAGCGAGCCGATCGATGATCTGAAGATCGGTGCCGGAGACCTTGACGCCGACTGGACTCTTGATGCCGGTGGCGAGCATGTCGATCCGATTGCGGATCGGCGGCACCCAGATGTTGGTCAACCCTGGAATGTTGACGACTCGATCGAGCTCCTGCACGAGCTTGTCGGGTGTCATGCCGCCGCGCCACTGATTTCGCGGCTTGAACTGGATCGTTGTCTCGAACATTTCGAGCGGCGCGGGATCGGTCGCCGTTTCAGCACGTCCCACCTTGCCGAATGCGCTCGCGACCTCGGGCACGGTCTTGATGAGCCGGTCGGTCTGCTGCAACAGCTGGGTCACCTTGCCGGCGGAAATGCCCGGCAGGGCGGAGGGCATGTAAAGCAGGTCCCCCTCATCGAGCGGCGGCATGAACTCGCCGCCGATGTGGGTGAGGGGGTAGATCGTGGCGAGCAGAATCAGCAGGGCCGCGACCAGCACGATCTTCGGATGAGCGAGCACGCGGTGCAGCAGCGGTTGATAGACGTGAATGAGGCCCCGGTTGATGGGGTTACTCTGCTCGCGTGGGATGCGGCCGCGGATCAGGTAACCCATCAGGACGGGGATGAGGGTGACCGCAAGCCCCGCGGCGGCGGCCATCGAATAGGTCTTGGTGAAGGCGAGCGGTGCGAACAGCCGTCCCTCCTGAGCCTGCAAGGTGAAGACCGGAACAAACGACAAGGTAATGATCAGCAGGGAGGTGAAGAGAGCAGGTCCCACCTGCACCGCTGCGTCCGTGATCACCTGCCACTGCTCCGGTCCGACGGGCACGCGTTCGGGATGCGCTTCATGCCACGCTTCCAGGTGCTTGTGCGCGTTTTCGATCATGACGACAGCGGCGTCCACCATCGCCCCTATGGCAATGGCGATGCCGCCGAGCGACATGATGTTGGCATTCACTCCCTGGCAGTACATCACGAGGAAAGCGGCCAGCACCCCCAGCGGCAGGGACACAATGGCTACAAACGCCGAGCGCAGGTGACGGAGAAACACCAGGCAGACCAGTGCTACGATCAGAAACTCCTCGATCAGGGTGCGCTCGAGATTCTCTACGCCACGCTTGATGAGCCCTGAACGGTCGTAGGTCGGTACGATCTCAACACCGGGCGGTAGACTCGACTTCAGTTGCGCAAGCTTGGATTTGACGCCGTTGATGGTGGCCAAGGCGTTCTTCCCGGACCGCATGATGATGACGCCGCCGGCCACTTCTCCTTCCCCATTTAAGTCCGTGATCCCGCGCCGCATCTCCGGGCCTACCTGCACGTGCGCGACGTCGCCGAGGCGCACAGGTACGCCGGCATCGCTGGTGGTCAGCGCAATCTTGCGAAAGTCATCCAGGGACTTGAGATAGCCGGAGGCGCGAACCATGTACTCGGCCTCGGCCAGCTCGAGCACCGACCCGCCAGCCTCCTGATTGGCGTTCTGGATCGCTGCGATCACCCTCTGGTGCGTGACGTTGAATGCACGGAGGCGTTGCGGGTCGAGCACGACCTGGTACTGGCGCACCATTCCGCCGAGGGAGGCGACTTCAGCCACATTCGGCACGGACTTGAGCTCGTACTTCAGGAACCAGTCCTGCAGTGCGCGCAGCTGCGACAGGTCGAGCCGGTGAGTCCGGTCGACGAGTGCGTACTCGTACACCCAGCCCACCCCAGTCGCATCTGGACCGAGCACGGTCTTGGCGTCCTTCGGTAGGCGCGCCTGCACCTGGCTCAGGTACTCGAGGACCCGCGAGCGCGCCCAGTACAGGTCGGTGCCGTCTTCGAACAAGATGTAGACGAACGAATCGCCGAACATGGAGTAACCACGCACGGCCTTGGCTTCCGGCACCGAGAGCATGGTGCTCGCGAGCGGGTAGGTCACCTGGTTCTCCACGATCTGCGGCGCCTGTCCTGGGTACGTCGTGCGAATGATCACCTGCACGTCGGAGAGGTCGGGGATGGCATCAAGGGGTGTCTTGACCATCGCCCACAGTCCCAAGGCTGCGATCGCTGCGACCGCGAGCAGTACGAGCAGTCGATTGGCGCTGCAGGCGCGGATGAGCTTGGCGATCATTGCAGGCGCTCTTCTGTGCCCTTGAGGCTGGCCTCGGAATCGAGCAGGAACTGCCCGGAGACGACGATGCTTTGCCCAGTCGCCAGCCCTGATCGAATCTCGGTCTTTCCACCGCCCTCTGAGCCGACCTCCACATTGACCGGCCTGAATCTTCCTTCTCCCTCAGCCAGGATGACGACACGCCGAGTACCGGTTTCGATGACCGCCTCACTGGGTATGAGCAGGACATTCCGTCGGCCGCCGTTCGCAAACTGCACGGTGACGAACATGCCCGGAACGAGCTGTGCGTCGGGGTTAGGCAGCGCCACGCGCGCCGTGAGCGTACGGGTCGCAACATCCACGTGCTGAAGAACCGTGTCGACCTTTCCGTCGAAAACGGTCCCGGGCAGAGCCGGTACTCTCGCCTTCACTGCATCGCCCGAGTGCACCTGGGCGCCGAAACTCTCGGGTACTTCCACGTTGATCCATACCGTCGCAAGGCCGTTAATGCGAAACAGGGGCGCCCCATTCATGACCGCCATCCCCTCCCGGGCGTTGAGCTCTGCGATGACTCCGGCCATCGGCGCGGTAACCGTGAAGTGCGATTGAACCTTGCCGCCCCTCTCGAAGGCTTGGATCAAATCATCTGTCATGCCCGCGAGACGCATGCGCTGGCGCGCTCCCTCCAGCAGGTCTGCGGCACCCGGGCTCTTGAGCCCCTTGACCGCGAGATACTCTTCCTGGGCGGCTACCCAGTCGGGCACGTACAGATCCGCCAGAGGCTGCCCCTTGCGCACGGGATCTAGCGGTGCGCGCGCGTGCAGGCGCTCTATAAATCCGTTCGCACGGGCTGGCACCAGCACCACATCGCGTTCGTCATAGCCGACGGTCGCGGTCGCGGCGATCTCCTGCTCAAGCGTGCCGCGTGTGACTTCAGCAGTGCGAACGCCGAGGTTCTGCTGCACTCGCGAGCTGATCTCGATCGCACCGCTCTCGTTAGCGCCTTCTTCGACCGGTACGAGTTGCATGTCCATGAAAGGAGACTTGCCGGGATGGTTAAACCTCTGCGTGGGCACCATCGGATCCTGCCAGTAGAGAATTCTCTTTCCGGTTTGCGGATCGATGTCACCGGCCTTTTGCCCCTGTGACCCTGGCGCATGGGGCCCCGGGGCTGACATCGGGCTGCCTCGGCCCGCACTCAAACCCGCGGAATACAAGCCGTAGCCCACGAGCCCAAGGAAGACCGCCGCACACAGGCCGACGATGAGGGATTTTCGATTCATGGCAGTTCCCCGCGATCGGAGCCGACTGAAGCGGACGCGGCATTCGCAACCTCACGCATGGAATTGAGAAAGGTGAGCTGGGCCCAGAGGCGCGCCGCGCTTTCCTCAAGCTGCAGCGCCTTGAGGCGCGCATCGATCTCAGCACGCTGCGCGAGCAGCAGATCGCTCAAGCTGGCCTTACCGCCGCGGTACGCCGCGCGCGCGGCCACCGAGCGATCAGCGACAAGTGGAATAATGGAACTGCGGTAGCGCTCGCGCCGCTCGCGGGCGCTGTCCCACGCATCGATCATCGCGCTGATCTCCGCGGCGTGCGCGCGCAGCATGTCCTCACGCTCGGCCTTCGCCTGGGAGGCTTCCGCCAGCTTTGCGGCCAGCTTGGGGTTTTGTCGGTAGGCGCGACGGATCTCCAGCGGCACGGTGAGCTCCAATGTCACCATGTTGGAGTAGCCGATCCCCCGCTGGCTGTACATGAACTCCACTGACCAGTCGGGATGACGATCGGCGCGCGCAACTTCGGCCGCGGCCCGGGCCAGCTCTTCGCGCCTCTGAAGAGCGAGAATCTCCGGATGTTCGGCCAGTTGAGCGTCGAGCGTGTGTTTGTGCAGGGGTATCGTGTCGATGGCCGGCTGTCCGGCCAACGGATTTTCTGCCGCCTCACCAATCCACCGCGCGAGTACGAGCTTTGCGCCGCGTACTTCGCGCGAGGCATCGGCATCGAGGTCCTCGGCTTCGGCCAGCGCGGCGCGCGCGGCCAGAACGTCGCCGGCGGTGCCGTGACCTCCCCGATAGCCGGCTTCGGCGGCGGTCACGTCGAGCCGGGACACTTGGACCTGTTGGAGGACAGTTTTCTCGAGCAGTTCAGCGTAGTAGCGATCGAGCCACGCGAGGGCGCTGTCCCGTTGAACCGCGACCAGGGCCCGCGCCTTTTGGGCTTCCGCGAGCCGCACGGCCTGCTCCGCCTCCGCGGCGCGCGCGCGCAGCTTCGTGGGACGGGTAACCTCCTGCATGATCCCGACGCTGCGCATGGTCATGAAGTCTCGCTGCACGCTAAAGCGCTCCGGGCCGTCGATGGGAAGATTCTCAAGACCGATTTTCGCGATCGGATCGGGCCGTTCGGACGCGGGGACTGTCAGGTCTTTCGAAGCGGAGAGGGCGAAGTCGCTCGCCTCGACCTGCTTGGAGCGCAGGGTTGCAAGCCGCTGCGCTTCGGCCAGGGTGAGGGGTGGTTCGGCCGCGCAGACCGTGTTGCCCGGCGCGAGTGTCAGCAGCGACGCGACGCCGAGCGCGCTCATTCCGGCGCGCCACCATGACCGGGCGCCAGGGAACGGGCGCGAACGGGCACGCCGGTGCGACTGCCCGGAACGCAAGGGAGCAAATCGGTTCATGACTCTCACCGAAACGGACTGGACGTCAGGTCAGTCGACGAGCCCACGGCACGCGACGCACACGCCGAACAACGCGGCTGCGGATCAGGGACCGTGGAGGTAACCGGCAGTTAGCCGGGTATCGGCGGAGTGAGACTTAAAGGCGCAGGCGCGCCGTACGCAGGTACGTCAGGGATTGGTTAGCGTGAACGGGGATCTGCGCCGGCGGCGTTCGCAGTTCCGGCGGGTGCTGCCCGACCGGGAGCCCTGTGGGCAGAGCATTCGCAGGGGAGGGTCCGGACGCATGCGCTTGGGCAGTACGGGGCCGTACGGCCGAGACGGAGGGCGTGCTGGCGTCTGCCTGCACGCAGGGAGAGGCCAGGCACACCTGCTCGGCGCAGCCTGCGGGCGAGCCCGCGGGGCAGCAGTCGGTCCGCGAGGCACAATTGGTATAGGCGAGCGCTGGCTGGACGATGCCGAAAAAGCACGCCACAAGCACCATCGAAGTCATCAGCCGACGCACCACTAATGCCACCTCCGGGACCCATACATTGAGCAACCCGTGAAGCCTAAGTTCCGCGATCCGGGATCGGGAGTCAACCGTTCCCTGCGCGGTGGTTCACAAGTTGGCGAGGTTTCGCGCTTGGCGGGCAGACGAGGGAACTCAATCCCGTAAGTGCCAGACGGACTGTCCTCTCAGTATCGGGCGCGGTGCAAGACTGCCGCTGCAGCGAACAGGTGCCACCGGCACTGCAAGTCCTTGGAATACGCTTTGCATTCCGTGAGCATCAAGCAATGAAGCGCTGGTACGGCGAAGTGGCTCTCTGGCCGAGCGCGGCCGGGTAGTCAGTCAATTCGGTACGCATCCGTTAATATTCTATCCATGGCGGCATCACCGCCACGCCCTAAACGAAGGTGTCAACATGTCAGCTCCCGTTGTTCTCATTACTGGCGCACTTGCCGGCATCGGGCGCGCCACCGCGTTAGCATTCGCGCGCGAAGGCGCCCGAATCATCGTCTCCGGCCGGCGCGACGACGCTGGAGTAGCTCTAGCCAAGGAACTTCGTGAGCTTGGGGCGGAGGCCGACTTCGTGCGCGCCGACGTGCGGCATGAAGACGACGTGCAGGCCTTGGTCCGAGAGACCGTCCAGCGCTTCGGCCGACTCGACGTCGCGGTGAATAATGCTGGCACAGAGGGCAAGCCCGGGCAGATTACCGAGCAATCTCCCGAGAGCTACGCTGCAACCTTTGACACTAACGTGCTGGGAACAATCCTGAGTCTGAAGCATGAGATGCGCGTCATGCTGGCGCAGGGGCATGGCAGCATCGTCAATCTATCTTCGACCTTCGGTAGCCGCGGCGCTGCCGGTGCGTCGATGTATGTCGCCAGCAAGCATGCGGTCGAGGGGCTCACGAAAGCGGCAGCTCTCGAGGGCGCCGCTACCGGCGTACGTGTGAACGCAGTCGCGCCCGGACCCGTGGAGACTGAGCTGCTGAACCGCTTCGCGGGCGGCGCGGACAAGAAGGCCGCCCTGGCGGCCGGCGTGCCCGCGCGGCGCCTGGGTACGCCCGAAGACATCGCTGCGATGATCGTCTTTCTGGCGTCTGACAAGGCGGACTTTGTCACCGGGCAAATCATCGGCGTCAACGGCGGAAAGACCGCCCTGTGAATCTGGCGGGCCTTTCCGCCAAAAGAGGGAAAGATCATGTCCGAGACTCGCTACGACGACTTGCCGGAGCCTCTCAAGAATGTGCGAACTCGATCGCTGTTCGTCATGCACCTGGACGTCCGACCTCTGGTAGTCGTTGGCGCGACCCCGGGTGCCAACCGACGCATCGGCCTGGTATCAGGCGGCTCGTTTGAGGGAGAGCGCTTGTCCGGTCGGGTAATGGACGGGGGAAGCGACTGGCAGGCTGTCCGCGCCGATGGCGGCACGACGCTGGATGTTCGTCTGGTGCTGAAGACCAAAGATAATGCATTGATCGCGATGACCTATCGCGGCGTGCGACACGGACCGGCCGATGTCATCAAGCGGATGGAAGAGGGTGAGGCAGTCGATCCGGCGAGCTACTACTTCCGGATCAGTCCCTTGTTCGAGACTGCTGCCGCGACCTACGACTGGCTCAATCGGGTTCTCGCAGTCGGAATCGGGCACCGGCGGCCCGACGGACCCGTCTATAGCGTGTTTGAAGTGCTATAAACGCGGGCTGCTGGACGAGACGCGTTAGCGTCAGCAGGCACGATGCGGTGCTTCACGCAGAAGTCGATGCCTGCCGCGGCGTGGTCGCGCCCGAATACCTCCCATTCCAGTCCGGCGTACCTCGTCGAAAACGCGAGTCGCGCTTCCTGGAGGTCATCGAGCCATGGCTGACGATCGAAGACGGGCGGCGCCGCTTGAATGACCGGTGGACAACCCGGGCCGGCGGCAGCAACCGCGCTACAAGCCACCGCGAGGAGAAGACTGAGCAAAGTTGCCTTACGCGGTAGCGTGAAGATCCTATTCATGGCTTGCTGCCAACATCTTCGTGCGTCCCATGCCTCTAGAGCATCAAGGTGACTTGGAGTTCATCGCGCTAGGGTGAATAAGCGATAAGCGCCCGATAGGGCGACCGTCCAGATGGCTGGACAACGGTGTCGCTGATGAACTTCCTGAGGGTCCGCGCCGCTGCCACCGCGCGACGCTCTCGAAATTGCCGACGAGACACTCCGCGATCGGGGCGCTACCGACGCGGGCCCAGGTCCCCTCGTGATGCGGAGGGCTCACTTTGCCGGCTCCCCGCAGGGCGCATCTGGGCTGGTCCAATCCGTGTCAGCCTGAAAGGGTGGCGTACTTCTCCGTTCGTGGCTTGACCCGTCATCCTCGGAATGTATCTGGTAGACCCTTGAACGCTTGTTGTTGAATGTCGACAAGCGCTCGTTGACCTCCTCGGCTTGCCCCGCAGTGATTTCTGGAACGCCAAATCGCTTGCTCATTACTGTCCGCATCACGTTGTCGCGCAGGTCTGAAGCCCGCCAGTAGTCGACTCCACCCATATGCCTATTTACGGGATCCGAAAAGTAGTCCCATTTCCATTGGGAAGCGGCAGTCGGCAGGTGAATCGCTGTTACCCAGCAGCGATACGCTGGATACTCTGTCATCCACGGCGCTGTCTGATCCTGTTCCTTGGGTCGGCGGTATTCTGCGGGAGGCGTGAAACCGGCACCGGGGATCTCCAGGCTGTGGCCTTCGGCATCGTCGCCTGTCCAGTCGAGCTTTCCTTCGCCCACTAACGACAGTAGAAGTGTCGCTCGCTGCCCGTCGTAGCGCCACGAGGCCGTCTCAGGCTCAATCCAGGCATTATTCTGGCGCCAATAGGCTTTTAGAGCCCGATCGGCGTCCTCAGCAGACATCGCTAGTATCTTGGAGCGAATTTGCAGTGCGCCGTCGCCGCGCAAGACTTGTTGTACCTTGACTGTCGCTTTCTGGTCGAAGCCCCGGCTGGCGTCGAGATCCAGGACGAAGATTGATTCTGGCATCTTCGGCGGGCTTGTCGGGACGCTTTCGAGATTGCCCCCACGGGAGCGTAATGGCAGGACCCAACGAAACGAGGGGGCCGGAAGTAATGCCAGCTCCTTGTCTCCAAGCCGGCTGCCGTCTAGCCAGTGAGTCGTGTCGCCAAGACGGGCACGCACGACGACATGGTCGAACAGGCCCGGCGTCGGTAACCGCTCATTGATCCCATCGCCGCCACGGGAATTCACGAGCGCCGCCTCGGCGGGGATCCCGAGTTCTCTCAGGACCGCGAGTAGCAGGACAGTCTTAGCCTTGCAGTCACCAAATCGGCGATCCCAGGTTTCGTCTGCGGTTGCCGGTGTGAAATTGCCGCCGTTGAGCCCGATGTAGACATAGCGTATGCGGTCCTGAACCAACTGTAGTGCGGCTTCGATTCGCCTGATCGGTTCACTGTTTGTCGCCGCTATGCGCACGATCTCCTGTCGAATCGGCGAGTCAGGCTTGAGCGCGGAGGCCTTTTCGAACATTGGCCACATGCGCCGGGAGACCTCGCTCCAGCTATCGAAGTCTGAATACTCGATAAGCCTCCGAATATTTACCCGTGCCGGCGCCCCGTCTGCAATCACGGCCGAGCGCGGATCACGCAGGTCGTAGCGGACTTCTTCTTGTCCGAGGAGAACTGTCGCTGATACTTTGGGTACGTCGTTTGTAGCGCGCCAGGTCAATTTTCTGGTCTGCGGCCACACCAGCCGGATGCGAAACGCACCGGGAGGACCGGTTGGCGGCAACTGGACGAACCCAAACGAATGATCCCCTAAAGTCGGGTCCCTGCGTCGAACGGTGACGGCGAACTCCAGTTCATCACCCACCTGCAAGCCGGGCACCTGGAGTGCCGCTGTCAGCTCACCATTCAGAACCGCATGCTCGAGAAAGCCTTCCCGCTGAAGAACCTGAAACGCTGTCAACTTCAGGACATCGATCACCTGGTTGTCCCGGATGATCCGGACGTAGTGAACCTTCACGTCACCGGCGTCCGGAATCCAGGATACAGAAATGTTTCCAGCGGCGAGCGCTTCCGGCCCCAGGATCTTAAGGCGGTTAGAATTAAAGATCTCGTCTCCGTCGGGCCCCAGATGAATTTGGTAGTCCAAATAGACTATGCGCAGCGGCGCACCAACAGGCGTGGGACTGTCGGTAGGCGTGGGGACGGGAACGACCCAACTTGGAATCTCGGCATACTGCACTTCTTTCGGCCCGGCGTATCCGTGACTGGCGAGGACCAGGGCGATTGAGCCGACCAACATCCAGCCGTAACGCATGCCACCCCCTTGTGGTTCGAACAGCGTGGCGATTGCATCGAGCACAGTCAACTCTGGATCGTCGGGCTGACCCCTCTGTCTCGGCATTCTTCTGGTTAGTGCGGCGAGCTGGCCTTGTCGTCTGCGCGAAGCGCGGCTGATATGCAGACGGCGTTTCCGAACAGGACGAGCGCGCGGCGACGGCCAACCAGAGGACCCAATTGCCCCTGAGAGCAGACGGGGCTGGATGGGGTCAATTGCGGCCGGCCGGAAAGCCGTGTTCTTGGAGTCGATCGACGGCTTCCCCGGGTGCAGCCTGGCGGCAGGGCTAACTCGTTGAGCGGAAAATGGACGTGGCTGAGTGCGCTAGGCGTCTACCGCCAAGCGTATCCCGCACGTCACGGTGTGCGGCACTGTGCGTCTCCGCTCGGTCTTGCGGGTGCTGCTACAGGCGGCGTGCCACGCAACGGGGCAATGGGGCCGTGAGTCGATCCATTGTGCAACGTCGTTCTCGCTTACGCTGCTGCTGAAGTTACCCCCAGAGGTACCCTCACAGTAGGCTTCGTGCGGTGATACGACGTGATACGTGCTGAGGGCGCTCACTCCATAAGGACGCTAACCGCGGCGACGCTGCCTTATCGCGGTGCGATGATCGCATCGACCTGCTCGCGTGCGACGCCGGGACTTCACACCGTCGCCGCGAGCTCGATGGAGGCAGCGGCTCTCTCAACGACTGTCTGTACGCCGTGCCCTGGGTTCGACACTCTGCGAGTCTTCACGAGATGCTTGCTTTCGAGCAGCGTCACATCCCTTCTCACCGCCGACGGATCCCGTGACAGCGCAGCAGCGAGCGCGAAGAGGGGGACCGCTTTCTGGTTGATTTTCTGCAGAAGCCGTACACGAGCCGGGGTGATTACTTCCAGGAAGTCCGCGGGGTCCTCGAAAGATAGGTTCAGGCCTGGCGCCGGCCTTTCGTCACGGTCCAGCTTACGAGCGTTAGCCCGCATGCGGGAAAAGAAACGATCCATCGACTCGATGCCGATTCGGATCTTACGTCCTCGGCTTAGGCTCATGCGTTTCGAGGTACTGCCTGACTTCGGCCTCGAA
>Ga0137395_10001163_pt1 | contig 12021 bp, 10 predicted proteins | sample czobulk216metaG_FD_108283 | JGI IMG/M metagenome (GOLD analysis project Ga0137395, IMG submission 108283) | Vadose zone soil microbial communities from Angelo Coast Range Reserve, California, USA - czobulk2.16 metaG | ecosystem: Environmental > Terrestrial > Soil > Vadose zone | place: USA...
GCGATCGGGCCCGCCATCGAGGAGGGCTTCTACTACGACTTCCAGGTGGACCGGCCCTTCCAGCCCGACGACCTCGCTCGGATCGAGGAGTCGATGCACGCGATCGCCGACGAGAACCACCAGTTCCAGCGCGGAGAGCTGCCGCGGGACGAGGCGCTGCGCCGGTTTCGGGAGCAGAACGAGCCGTTCAAGGTGGAGCTGACCGAGGGCATCCCGGATCCCACGGTGACCACCTACACGCACTCCTTCTTCACAGACCTTTGCCGGGGGCCGCACGTTCCTCGCACGAAGATGCTCCGGCACTTCAAGCTCTTGAGCGTCGCCGGCGCGTACTGGAGGGGCGACTCGAATCGGCCCATGCTCCAGCGGATCTACGGGACCGCGTTCCCTACCAAGGATCGGCTGAAGGAGCACCTCGAGCGTCTCGAGCAGGCGAAGCTCCGCGATCATCGGAAAATCGGCGCCACGCTGGACCTCTATAGCGTGCAGGAAGACGCCGGCGGCGGGCTGATCTTCTGGCACCCGCACGGCGCCGCGATGAGGCGCGTGATCGAGGACTTCTGGAAAACGGAGCACCTGAAGCGCGGCTACTCGATCGTCAACACGCCGCACATCGCCCAGGTCGACCTCTGGCAGCAATCGGGGCACACCGACTTCTACCGCGAGAACATGTACTTCCTGGAAGTGGACAAGAAGGAGTACGTGCTCAAGCCGATGAACTGCCCGTTCCACGTCCTCATCTACAAGCGGAAGAAACACTCGTACCGCGAGCTGCCGATCCGGATCGCTGAGCTGGGCACGGTCTACCGGTTCGAGAAGTCCGGCGTGCTCCACGGGCTCGCGCGCGTCCGGGGGTTCACGCAGGATGACGCGCATTTGTTCTGCACGCCCGATCAGGTCGAGCGCGAGCTCCAGGGGGTTCTCGACTTCGCCCGCTTCATGCTCGATACGTTCGGATTTCACGACTACCAGGTCGATCTGAGCGTCCGCGATCCCGAGCGAAAGAATGACTACCTGGGCTCCGACGAGGAGTGGGACCTCGCGGAAGGCGCGCTCGAGCGTGTCGTGAAGGGGGCCGGCCTTCAGTACCACCGCGCGGTGGGGGAGGCGGTCTTCTACGGCCCGAAGATCGACATCAAGCTGACCGACGCGCTCGGCCGTCCGTGGCAGTGCTCGACGATCCAGTTCGACTTCAACTTCCCCAGGCGCTTCGACATCCAATTCGTCGGGCCCGACGGCCACGATCACCCCGTCTACATGATCCATCGGGCGCTTCTCGGCTCCATGGAGCGGTTCTTCGCGACCTTGATCGAGCACTATGCCGGCGATTTCCCTGTCTGGATCGCTCCCGTGCAGGTCCAGCTGATCACGATCGCCGACGCCCAGATCCCGTACGCCGAGGAGATACGCACCCTGTTGCTCGAGCGCGAAGTCCGGGTCGAGGCCGACATCCGGGAAGAGAAGATGGGGGCCAAGATCCGGGACGCCGAGCTTCTCAAGATCCCCTACATGCTGGTGCTCGGGAAGCAGGAGGTCGAGGGCCGCGCGGTCTCGGTCCGGAGCCGGAAGAGGGGCAACGAGGGAAGCGTCCCGCTGGGCGCGTTCGTGGAAAAACTCGTTGCCGAAATCGCTGCGAGAACGTAGACTCCGGGCTCGTTGAGTTCCAAGCAGGAGCCGCCGGCTTCTCACCCCGAGGCGCAATGCTACCGGGGTTCGTAAGGCGATGCGCCATCGCGAAAGCCCTGGCCGCACGCAGACGGGTAAGGCGCTATCGCGTCCCCACGCCGTCCCTCGCCCGAGCCGCGCACCCTGCCGCAGGACATTCAAGCCCCGACTAGAGGAGGGAGAGGACTATCGCCACAACCAAGGAAGTCCGGGTCAATGATCGCATCCGGATTCCGTCGGTCCGCGTCATCGGGCCGGACGGCGAGCAGGTAGGAATCTTGGGCATCCGCGAAGCGCTCGCTTACGCCCAGGAGCGCCAGCTGGACCTGGTCGAGGTTTCACCCACCGCCAAGCCTCCGGTTTGCCGCGTGATGGACTTCGGGAAATTCAAGTACGAGCAGAACAAGAAGCAGCAGAAGGCGAAGCGAAAGCAGCACGTCACGCACCTCAAAGAAGTGAAACTCCGCCCGAAGATCGAAGAACACGACTACCGGTTCAAGGTCGAGCACGGGCGCCGGTTCCTGGAATTGCACGACAAGGTGAAGTTCACGGTGACCTTCCGAGGCCGCGAGCTGGCCCACCCGGAAGCCGGCCATCGACTCTTGGAGAAGGTGATCAAGGATCTCGAGGGCGTGGGACATGTGGAGATCCCGGCCCGGATGGAAGGACGGAGCCTCGTGCTCCTGATGGTGCCTCGTCCGTTGGCCGGACGAGCGCCGGAGAAGAAACCGGCCGGCATCGCCGGCTCCACGAAACAGACATCCGCCGCCGGCTCGGCGAAGCAGCCGTCGTCGGGCAGTTCGGTGAAGCAACCATCGGCTGCTGGCCTGGCGAAGCAGAACGCCACCGCTGGCGCGCCGAAGCAGCCAACGACGAAACCGTAAGGAGCGAAGATGCCGAAGATGAAGACGAACCGGGCCGCCGCGAAGCGGTTCAAGCGGACCGGCTCCGGAAAGATCAAGCGCGGGCACGCCTTCGCGCGGCACCACCTGGGACTCAAATCGCGCAAGCGGAAACGGCGCCTGGGCGCTTCGGCCATCGCGGAACCGACCGAGCGCCGTCACCTCCAAAAGCTCCTACCCTACGGCGGTTGAAGCCTTAGTCTTCGGCCGGCCACGAGGAACGTACCATGCCACGCACCAAAACAGTCGTACCGGGGCGCAAGCGCCGCCGCAAGGTAATGATCGCGGTGAAGGGAAACCGCGGGGGTCGCCGCAAGCTCTACCAGACGGCCCGCGAGACCCTCATGCGGAGCCTCCAGTTCGCTTATCGCGATCGCCGCGCCAAGAAGCGCGAGTTCCGCAAGCTCTGGATCATCCGGATCAACGCGGCAGCTCGGGCCCACGGGCTCTCCTACAACGCGTTCATCCGGGGTCTCAAGACGGCCCAGGTCGAGATCGACCGAAAGGTTCTTGCCGACCTCGCGGTCCGCGACGCCCAGGCGTTCGCCCGTTTGGCCGAGGTAGCGAAGCAGGCGCACGCCGCAGCCTAAGCGAAGACAATTGCCCGTGATCGAGCGGATCGACGCCCTCCGAGCCGAGGGAGCGCGCGCGCTTTCCGGGGCCGCGACCTCCGCGGACCTCGAGGCCGCGCGCGTCCGCTACCTCGGTCGGAAGAGCGAGCTCACGCAGATCCTCCGTGGGCTGAAGGACCTCGAGCCGAACGCCCGCGCGCACGCCGGGGCTCGGGCCAACGAAGCGCGCGGCCGCCTGGAAGCGCTTCTCGCCGAGGCCGAAGCGCGCGTCCTGGCGGGCAGCGCCCCCGATGCCTCCCGCGACGTGACTCTGCCCGGCCGCCGTCCGCCCGTAGGCAATCGCCACATCATTCAATCCGTGATCCAGGAGATCGAGGAGATCTTCCACGGTCTCGGCTTCTCCGTCGCGGAGGGCCCGGACGTCGAGGACGAGCGTCACAATTTCGGCGCGCTCAATATGCCGAAAGGGCATCCCGCCCGCGCCGAGACCGACACGTTCTATCTCCGGCCGGACGTCCTGCTCCGAACCCACACCTCCTCGGTTCAGATCCGGGTGATGGAGAAAGCGCAGCCGCCCGTGCGCATCATCTGCCCGGGCCGGGCGTACCGGAACGAGGCGGTCGACGCGACGCATTTCGTGGAGTTCCACCAGATCGAGGGGCTCTACGTCGACGAAGGCGTGAGCATGGGCGATCTCAAGGGGACGCTCGACCGGTTCTTCAAGGAGTTCTTCGGGCCGAAGACCGAAATCCGGTTCGCCCCGTCCTTCTATCCGTTCGTCGAGCCGGGCGCCGTGGTCGACGTCCGCTGCCTCTTCTGCTCGGGGAAGGGCTGCTCGGTTTGCGGGCCGCTCTCGGGAGGGTGGCTCGAGGTGCTCGGCGCGGGAATGGTGCATCCGAATGTGTTCCGCGCCGTGGGCTACGATCCGCACCGGTGGACGGGATTCGCGTTCGGAGGCGGCATCGAGCGCCTGGTGATGCTCCGGCATGGGGTGCCCGACGTCCGGCTCTTCTACGAGAACGATATCCGCTTCCTGCGCCAGTTCTGAGGTGAGCCAGTGAAGATCACATGGAAGTGGCTCGAGGATTGGGTGGAGCTTCCGGACCGCCCCGAGGATCTCGCCCACCTGCTCGCCATGCGAGGGCTTCCGGTCCAATCGCTGGAGCGAGGGACCTCCTTCGATCCCGGCATCGTGGTCGGGAGCGTCGTCGAGGTCGCGCGGCACCCGGACGCGGATCGACTGAGTCTCTGCACGGTCGACATCGGGTCGGGGCGCCTTTCGATCGTGTGCGGCGCGCCGAATGTCGCGGCCGGACAGCGCGTCGCGGTCGCCCAGGTGGGGAGCCGCCTCCCGGACGGCACGAAGCTCCGCAAGACCAAGATCCGCGGTGTCGAATCGCAGGGGATGATCTGCTCCGAGCGGGAGCTTGGCCTGAGCGACGAATCGCAAGGGATCTGGGTTCTCCCCGGGAATCCTCCCGTCGGGGCGGCGCTCGCTTCGGTGGTGGGATCGGCGGATCCGGCGATCGATGTGGAGATCACGGCGAACCGGACGGACTGCATGTGCGTCGTGGGCATCGCGAGAGAGGTCGCCTCCGCCCGAAGCGCGGGACTGAAGCCGGCACCTGCGCTTCGCGCAGAGGGCACCGGGGCGCTCCCCGAGGCCAAGATCGAAAACCCGGCCGACTGTCCTCGGTACATGGCCCGCGTGGTGATGGGGCTCAAGGTGGGCCCCTCGCCCGACTGGCTGAGCCGCCGCCTCCAGGCCGCCGGGTTCCGCAGCATCAACAACGTCGTCGACGCGACCAACTACGTGCTTCGCGAATTCGGTCAGCCCATCCACGCGTTCGACGCGGCGAAAGTCGGGGGGAACGCGATCCGGGTTCGACGGGCGAAAGCCGGTGAGCGGCTGACGCTCCTGGACGGTCGCGAGGCCACCCTGACCCCTGCACACCTCGTGATCGCCGATTCGAAGGTGCCGATGGCCCTGGCCGGCGTCATGGGAGGCCTTCCTTCCGGCGTGACCGACGCGACGACAGCCGTCGTCCTCGAGAGCGCCCAGTTCGATCCGGGCCTCACGCGGGCGACCGCCCGCTCCCTCGGCATCGCGAGCGACGCCGCCGATCGGTTCGCGCAGGGCGTCGATCCCGAGGGGGTCGCGGCGGCTCTCGACGCGACGGCCCGGATTCTCGCAGAGGTGGCCGGCGGGAAGGTCGCCCGCGACCGTGTCGATCTCTGGCCGGGACGCGCAGAGCGCCCCCAAATCACCCTCTCGCTCCAGCACCTCGCTCAGCTCCTCGGAGTTGCCGTCGTGAAGGACAAAGCAACCCAGGCGCTCCGATCCCTCGGGATCGAGGCAACGGGCCCGTGGAAGAAACAGGACGGCGACGAGGCTGCCTCGTTCCGGGTTCCTTCCCACCGGCTCGATCTGGAGATCGAGGAAGACCTGATCGAGGAAGTGGGCCGGGTCATCGGCTACGACGCGATCCCTGGCCGCCTCCGGATCGTGTCCACCGCGTATCAGCCGGAAGAGGGGTCGACCCCATTCGTCAACCGCCTCGCCGACCTGGCGCGTGGATTCGGTTTCCACGAAGTCTTGAGCCCGGTTCTCGTGGGGGAGATCCCGCCGGACGCGCGCCACGGACTTCAGGAATTGGAGATCTGGGAGATTCAGAATCCAAAGAGCAGAGAGCTGAAGCACCTTCGGGTGGGACTTCTTCCGGGGCTGATCGGGGCCGCCGCGCGCAACCTGCACCACGGTATCCGCGAGGTCCGCTTGGCGGAGGTCGGAAAGGTGTTTCGGGCGAGCCCGCCACCCCTCGGCTCCGAGCATCACGAGGCGGCCCTCATCCTCTCAGGCAAACCCGACGAGTGGGACCATCCCGGCGAGGAGGAGGATCGCTATCTCGAGCTCAAGGGCGTCGTGGAAGCGCTGATCTGGGCTTTGGGAATTGACTCGTTCCGCACCGACGCCTACCATGAGTCGTGTTGGAAGGCTGGCACCGGCGCCTCGATCCGAGCGTCGGAAAGGCGGTTGGGCCGTTTCGGCGAGGTGGCCCCTTCGCTGGCGTCGGCTCTGGGGCTGAATCGCCCGGCATGGGCGGCGGTGCTCGACGTGGCCGCGCTCAAAGGGGCGGTAGCGGGGAAGCGCGGTTACAGACCCGTGGCCCGCTACCCGGCGTCCAAGCGGGATCTCGCGGTGATCGTCCCGGCAGACACGCATCACGCCGATCTGGAGGCCGCGATCCGGGCGGCCGGCGGCGCCCAATTGGAAGAAGTTCGGCTCTTCGATGTCTTTGAAGGGGGGCCGGTCGGGGCTGGAAAGAAGAGCATGGCCTATGCTCTGGAATTTCGGGCGCCCGATCGGACGCTCTCGGATCCAGAGGTCGACGGGCTGATGGAAGCCATCGTTCGCACGCTACAGACGAAATTCGGAGCCACGCTTCGCGGGGGATCTCCCGCGCCGCGGTCCGGAGGTGCCCCGTCATGACGGTGGAGCTGGACAGACTGGAAGAGAGAATTCGGGCGGCGGTCGGGCTCGTTGCCCGGCTCCGCGAGGAAAAGCGGCGGCTTGAGGCCGAGAACAAGGAGCTACAGGTGCGTCTTCGCTCCATGGTCCCCGCCGCGGCGAAGCATGCGGATGACCTGAAGCCGCGTCTCAAGGCATTGGAAGAGGAACGGAGCACCCTTCTCGATGAGCGCCGGGCGGTTGCGCGGCGCGTCGAGGAGATGTTGACCAAGCTGGAGCTGCTGCAGAAGGCGGTCCACGCTTGAGGAGCCACGGTCCGTCCGGGTACTCCCGGGGCCGTCGCAGCAACGATCGATCAGAGGGATCGCGATGACGACCGAACCCAACACGCAGAGCGTGACGATCTTCGGCAGCGAGTACAAGATCCGGGGCGCCGATCCGGACTACATCCAGGTGGTCGCCGCCTACGTGGACGGGAAGATGCGCGAGTTGGAACAGCGCCTCCCCGCCGGGAGCCAGACGAAGCTCGCGATCCTGGCATCGCTCAATATCGCCGACGAGCTTTTCCGCGAACGAGATGAGCGGACCCGTCGAGACAACGAATTGCGGGACCGCGCCAAGGAGTGGGGGCGGATCCTGAGCGAGAGCCTGAGCGAAAAGTGAATCGATCGAAGGCGACGACCACCCGGTGACCCGGAGGACTATCGAGTAGCGCAAGCCAAACATAGAGTGGAAACGGCACCCTGCCATGCTCGTGATGTGCCAGATATTTTTGAGCCACAACTCAAGAGACGGGGGCCTGAACATCCGGCGGAGTGGTGGTCCGCGTAACGCGGACGACGCGAACCCGGAGCTAGGGCGCCCACCTGGAAACATCCAGGTTCAAAAATCTCGTACCCACGGCATCGGCGGGGCGCTTTTTTATATAGGGAGGTTGATCCCATGACGCTTACCCCGTGGATGGTACTGCTGATCACGCTCGCCGCCGCGGCCGTCGCCTTCCTCCTGGGATGGGTGGCGCACCGTCGGATCGGCGAGGGCAAGGTCTACAACGCGGAGCAGCTCGCGGCGAAGATCGTCCGCGAGGCCGAGCGTGAAGCGGAAAACCAGAAGAAGAGCGCGCTCCTAGAAGCCAAGGACGAATGGTTCCGGGAGAAGGCGAAGCTGGACCGGGAGGTACAAGGGCAGAAATCGGAAATCCAGAAGACCGAGCGGGCGATGCATGACCTGGAATCGAATCTGAACCGGCGGGCCGAGGTTCTGGACAAGAAGGAGCGCCAGCAGAAGAAGCTGGAGCGCGACCTCGAGGTGAAGGGCGAGTCCCTCGTGGAACGGGACCGCGAGCTCACCCGCGTGCTGGGGGAGCAGAACGCGCGCCTCCAGCGAATCAGCGGCATGACGGCCGATGAGGCGAAGTCTCAGCTCATCGCCAACATGGAGAATGAGGCGAAGTCGGAGGCCGCGAAGAGGCTTCAGGAGATCCGCGAGGAAACGACGCGCAACTCGGAGAAGGAGGCGCGGGAGATCGTGACCCTGGCGATCCAGCGCTGCGCGGCCGACCACTCGGCCGAGACCACCGTCTCGGTCGTCCACCTCCCGAACGACGAGATGAAGGGACGGATCATCGGCCGCGAGGGGCGGAACATCCGCGCCTTCGAGACCGTGACCGGCATCGACGTCATCATCGACGACACGCCGGAGGCCGTCATCCTGTCCGGGTTCGACCCGGTGCGCCGCGAGATCGCGAAGCGCTCCCTCCAGAAGCTCGTGACCGACGGACGGATCCACCCGGCGCGGATCGAGGAAATCGTCGCTAAGGTCCAGAAGGAGGTCGAGGACCAGATCATCGAGCTGGGCGAGGCCGCCGTGCTCGAGGTGGGCGTCCACTCGATGCACCCGGAGATCGTGAAGCTCCTCGGCCGCCTCCAATACCGGACCTCATACGGTCAGAACATCCTGCAGCACTCGAAGGAGGTCGCCTGGATCTGCGGCATCATGGCGGCCCAGCTCGGCTTCGACGTTCAGCTCGCGAAGCGGGCCGGCCTCCTCCACGATCTCGGCAAGGCCGTGACGCACGAGGTCGAAGGCGCCCACGCTCAGATCTCCATGGACTTCGCGAAAAAGTACGGCGAGCCGGACGACGTGGTGCGCGCGGTGGGCTACCACCACCACGATCCCACCGCCGAGAACCTCTACGCGGTGCTCGTCATGGCGGCCGACGCGGTCTCGGGCGCGAGGCCCGGCGCGCGCCGGGAGAGCATCGAGAACTACGTCAAGCGCCTGGAAGCGCTCGAGAAGATCGCGGACAGCTTCCCCGGCGTGGAGAAGTCGTACGCAATTCAAGCGGGCAGGGAAGTGCGGATCATGGTCGAGCCCAAGAACGTGGACGATGCCCGGGCCGTCCAGCTCGCCGCGGACGTCGCGCGCCGCGTCGAGCGCGAGCTTCAGTATCCGGGACAGATCAAGGTCGTCGTCATTCGCGAGACCCGCGCCATGGAGTACGCCAAGTAAGGCGCCATGAACGTTCTCTTCGTCGCCGACATCTACGGTTCGCCCGGCCGGAAGGCCGTCCGCGACCTCATGCCCGAGATCGTTTCGTCGATGGGAATCGACTTCGTCGTGGCCAATGTCGAGAACGCGGCCGCGGGCTTCGGCGTCACGAAGGACATCCTGGTGGAGCTCAAGGGTCTCGGCGTCGAGTGCATGACGAGCGGGAACCACATCTGGGATCGTCGCGAGTCGTTGCCGCTCTTGACCGAAGAGCCGCTCTTGCTGCGCCCGCACAATTATCCGCCCGGCGTCCCAGGCTCGGGCTCCCGGATGTTCACCACGAAGGCGGGCGTGAAGGTTGGGGTCCTGAATCTGATGGGACGGGTGTTCATGCGGGAGCTCGAGGACCCGTTCCGCGTCGCGGACCGTGAGGTCGCCGTCCTCCGGGAGGAGGCGAACGTCGTGATCGTCGATTTTCACGCTGAGGCGACGGCCGAGAAGATCGCCCTCGGATGGTATCTCGACGGGCGCGTGTCGGCGCTCCTCGGCACCCACACCCACATTCAGACCGCGGATGAGCGCGTCTTGCCGAAGGGTACGGGCTATATCACGGACGCCGGCATGACCGGGCCGTTCGACTCGGTCATCGGCGTGCGGAAGGAGCAGGCAATCCATAAGTTCCTGACGCTCCTGCCGACCCGCTTCGAGCCGGCCGTGGGCGACGTGCGGCTCAACGGGGTCCACCTCGACATCGATGAGACGACCGGCCGATGCCGGCATATCGAACGACTCTCGCTCTCCCTTGAGCCGGCGCCTCGGGCCACGGTGGCGTGAGCATCGCGATGACGGCGGTGCTCCTCGCGGGCGCTCCCATTGCCGCGGAGATCCGCGCCCAGGTGCGGGGACGCTTCGATCGCCTCAAATCGCAAGGCATCACGCCCGGGCTCGCGATCGTCACGGTCGGGGAGCCTCCCGGCGGAAACCCCTACGTCCGCTCGAAGGTCGCGGCCGCGGAGGACCTGGGCGCGCGCGCCACGGTCACGCGCCTCCCGGCCGATTCGAGCGAGGAGCAAGTCCGCTCACGTCTCAAGTCGCTGAGCTCCGATCCGAGCGTCCACGGGGTGATCCTCCAGCTTCCGCTTCCCGCCCTCCTTCAGGAAGAGCGGCATCTCGAGGACGTCTCGCCGGAGAAGGACCTGGACGGGCTTCATCCTCGGAACGTCGGGTGCTGGGTGAGCGGCCTACCGGGGCACCGCCCCGCGACGCCGCTGGGAATCGTCGAGATGCTCCGGCGACACGTCGGCGACCTCGGCGGAAAGCGCGCGGTCGTGATCGGTAGAAGCCGCATCGTCGGCCGGCCCCTGTCGGTCTTTCTCTCCGAGCGGAGCCCCGGCATGAATGCCACCGTCACGCTCTGCCACTCCGGGACCCGGGATCTCCCATCGATCACCCGCGAGGCTGAGATCCTCGTCGTCGCGATGGGAAAGCGCCGCGGCATCGGCGCGGCGCACGTCCGGCCCGGTGCCGTCGTGATCGACGTGGGCATCCATGCCGTCGCCAACCCCGCGCCCGGAGCCCCGCGCTACGAGGGAGACGTCGATTTCGAGGCGGTGCGCTCGATCGCCTCCGCGATCACGCCGGTGCCTGGCGGGGTCGGCCCCATGACCGTGGCGATGCTCCTCCGCAACCTCGCCGACGCCGCTGAAGCCACCGCGGGGCGCTCGTGAGCTCGAGATCGAACGTTGCGCGGCTCACGCCCCGGGAAGGGGAGCCGCGGATCTACTCCGTCTCCGAGATCGCTCAAGCGATCAAGCTCTCCCTGGAGGACTCATTTCCAAGCGTGGTCGTCCAGGGCGAGGTTTCGGGATTGAACCGGCATCGGACGAGCGGACACGTCTACTTCGATCTCAAGGACGAGCAGGCGCGCATCCGGGTGGCGCTGTTCAAGAGCAAGGTCCGCAGCGCCCACGACACGCTCTCGGACGGCCTCGCCGTACAGGTCGAGGGGAGGATCGATTTCTACGGCCCGCGTGGAGAGGTCTCTCTCCTGGCGGATCGGGTCTCCCCGCTCGGATACGGCGCGCTTCAAGCGCGGTTCGACGCCCTGAAGCGGAAGCTCGAGGCGGAGGGCCTCTTTCGGGAGGACCGGAAGCGCCCTCTGCCGGCCTATCCGACCCGTGTCGGGATCGTGACGTCCCCGGGCGCGGCTGCCCTCCGCGACATGCTCCGGATCCTGCGTCACCGCGCGCCCTACGTCCGCATCACGCTCGCGCCCGCTGCCGTCCAAGGCGAGGCGGCCGCGCGGGAGATCGCGTCGGCGATCGGGCTCCTGAACGAATGGGGCCTCGTGGACGTGATCATCGCGGGTCGCGGCGGGGGATCGCTGGAGGATCTCTGGGCGTTCAACGAGGAGGCGGTCGTGCGCGCCATCGCGGGATCGCGGATTCCCGTGGTCTCGGCGGTGGGCCACGAGGTCGACGTGACGCTCGCCGACCTCGCGGCAGACCTGCGCGCGGCCACCCCCACGCACGCAGCGCAGCAGGTGGTGCCGGCCCGTGAGGACGTCCGGGCCGCGCTGGAGGACCTCTCGAAACATGCGCGGGAGCGCCTCCGTCGGGAGCTCCGCGAAGCGACCGCGCAGCTCACCGGCATCCGAAACCACCATGCGCTCCGCGATCCGGCGCGCCGCGTCCAGGATAACCGCCGTGCGCTGGACGACATCGCGGACGGGCTGACGCGGGGACTCTCGGATTGGGTGCTCGTTCGGCGCCGGCGCCTCGAGGGATACGCGGGCGTGCTCCAGGCGTTCACCCCCTCCCACGTAATGGAGCGCTCCCGGGAGCGCGTTACGACCCTGGATCATCGGCTTCGGACGCGTGCGTCCGGCCTCGTGGAAAGGCTCCGGGAGCAGGTTCGCGGGCGC
>Ga0137395_10001164_pt1 | contig 12013 bp, 9 predicted proteins | sample czobulk216metaG_FD_108283 | JGI IMG/M metagenome (GOLD analysis project Ga0137395, IMG submission 108283) | Vadose zone soil microbial communities from Angelo Coast Range Reserve, California, USA - czobulk2.16 metaG | ecosystem: Environmental > Terrestrial > Soil > Vadose zone | place: USA...
GTTGAATGGGGCAAAACCACAGGGAACGCGCTCGGCGTCAAATGCGTCTTCGTCCAGTCGCACACGTTTAAAATTCGTATCATAGACCTCGACTTTCGCGGAACGGAAATTCGTGACATAAAGGAATTTGTGCCCGTTGATTTCGCCAGACGTAGCGCCTTTGTAGACGGCGCCATTGGGACCGCCTTTTTCTGAATTGTCGACTTCAAGAACCGCGTTGATGGAAGGTGGCTTGGCGCCCATGGCCAAGTTGGCACCGGGGGTCCAGCCAGAAATGGTGCCATCTTCGGTGGCAAAGATGAAAACGGCAGGCAAGCCCGAAGGCGTGCCTTTGTCGAGCAGAAAATCGGTCTTGCTGCCGTTGAAGACGACTCCTGTCGGAGTAGACTGCGCGCCGGGCGCAAAACCGGGAGGGGGAACAATGACAAAATTCCCAGCAACACCACCGGCTTCCGTGAAGATGTTGATGGCATTTCCCGTGCCGCCGTAAAGACTGGAGGTGCCGGAATTATTGTTGCCAATCCAGAAAGGGCTTCCGCCGGGAGAGCGGGTGAGTCCCCAGGGGTTTTTCAGATTGGGGTCGGTTACCGGGGCCACTCCCGGGAGGTCGGAGACCAGATTGGTTTGTTTGTAGTGCTGCGCTTGGGTTACCGCCGGGAGGAAAAAAAGCGAAAGAGCAAGGACAGGAACAAAGTTCCATGACTTTCTGATGGACAACATTGGTGAATCCTTCCAAAGCGAGATTTTCGACGCGAAACACGTCCCACGCGTTCGCAGACGAACTTCCGCCGGCTGGACTCCGAGAGATTCGATGCAAGCCGAATTCCAAGGTTAGACGATCGGATTCTGGAATAGCAGCGATTGAGAACAAGGAACTTGCAGCAAGCGTGGCGTGCCGCAAGTGGTCAAGTTCCAAGAAATTGAATCCAGCCTGTGTGGAAAGTACTAAAGATTGGAGGGATTTATTCCACGATTCGAATGGCGGCAAAGACAAATGCGAACGTAGGGGAGAGAGAGATGGCTAGGCGGCACGGAGGACGATCAAGCTGATTTCGGGAGGGACTCCGAGACGGACGGGGGCACCGACAGTGCCAAGACCGCGATTAACGTAAATATGCGCCATGGGAACGGAGGTGGAATTGAAGAGCGAAGGGCTGAACGCGCGAGTGACGGAAGCGTTCGAGTCGGCGCGCTGATTCGGAGCGGAGGCAAAGAGCGGGCGCTGATAGAGACCAGCGATGTAGTCGGTGATAAAGCGCGCGGGGCTGAGGCGATGGTCGAGGATCTCGACTTGGATTTGTCCGCCGTGGGTGTGGCCAGCGAGAGAAAGCTCGATGCCGAGTTCGGCGGCGCGATTGAAAGTGTTGGGATTGTGCGAAAGGAGGATGTTGGGCATATCGCGCCGGACGAGAGGCGCGACGCCAGCGAGAGTCTGCTGACGCTGGCCGCGGGAAGTGCGCTCGCGCTGATAGTCAACGCCGATGAGATTGAATGAGGCGCCCTTGAAAGTAATCTGTGCGTTTTCCTGGCGAAGCAATTTCATGCCAGCCTGCGCGTAGAGATAACCTGCCTCGTCTTCCGCGCGCGCATAGATTTCGTGGTTGCCATTGCAACCCCAGGTTCCGAGGGGAGCGTGAAGACGGCGAACTTCTTCGACGCAATCGGCGATGGAATCGTCCGAGCCGGTGATGAGATCACCGGTGACCACGGCGAGATCGGCACCGAGTTCGTTGGCCATATCCACGGCGCGGCGCACTTGCTTTGTGGACATATAGCTACTGAGGTGGATGTCGCTGATTTGAACGATCTTCAAGCCGTCGAGAGCGGCGGGCAAATTGGGCAAGGGAATCTCGATGCGGCGAACCTGGTAGTTGAGGCGCTCGGCGGCAAAACCATACATGGCACCGAGGAATGGGGCGGCACCGGCAGCGGCCGTGGCGGCGCGGAAAAAGTAGCGGCGGCCCGGGTCTCGAACGGTTTCGGCAGAGGCTGACGCTGAATGCGCAGCAGTTGGCTGGGGGCCAGCTTTTTTCGAGGCGGCGGCGTGCAACAATCGCCAAATGCGTTCCAGCGCATGTACCGCCTTGACGGCGATATAAGCGAAGAGCGCGCTGAAAAACCAAAGGCCGGCGAAAACACTGATCATGGAGCTGTGACGGGTGAAGGTCGCGCGCCCGAAGACCAACCCTTGCATCAAGGTAACGATGACGAGCAGAAGGAGGACAATATAAGCCAGGCGGGCACCGACCCGGAGAGGCAGGCGGCCCCAATGCGCGGTGACGCGCCAAATGGCGCGATACCAGAAGCGCTGCGAGAGATAGAGCAGCGTCAAGAGGCTCAAGCCGATGGCGATGCGCAGCAGCAAAAATCCCCAATTCACAGTAATATGGCCCCCAGGCTCAAACTACAAGTTTAGCATGCAGGGGCTGGGAATATCGCATGACGGGAGCGCTAGTACTGCGTAAGATGAACCCCCGCGGATAGCCGCGGCCAGCAGTCCAAATCATCCTTGGTAAGGGGAAACGCCTGCGAGACTTGTGCGTCTGAGGGAGAGAACGCCCCGGCCAGGCCTGGGCGTAACGGAGGAGAGAAAAAATGAAGAAGCTAAAGTGGGTGGCGAGGTTGGCATTGGCCACGGGGTTAGCGGTACTGCCGGTTCTGGCGCAGGATGCGGCAAAGAAGGAACCGCCGAAACCAGCGCCGAGCCCTTCACAGGCAGTGTTGGAGCAGTGGAATGACATCGGGCGGAAGCTGATCGTGATCGCGGAGGATTTGCCCGAGGACAAGTACGATTACAAGCCTAACCCGGATTCGAGGACGTTTGTGGCGCAGTTGCTGCATGTATCCGCGTCCATGTATTACTTCACGGACACCGCGCAAGGGCAGAAGCCGCGCTATCCGGACGATCCGAAGCGCGACAACTTGAAGACTAAGGCGGAAATTGTGACGTTCGTGAAGAAGTGCGTAACAGATGGCGCAGACTTAATCAAGGCAAAGGGTGACAAAGGGTTGAATGAAAGCGTGAACGACGGCGGGCCGCATTTGAACCGGCTCTATGACCTGGCGTACGGTTTGATCGAGCACTCCGGCGAGCACTATGGTCAGTTGGTGGTGTATTACCGGGCCAACGGGATGGTGCCGCCGGAGTCGAGGCCGAAGAAATAGATGATTTCGTTTGCTTCTTGAGTGACAAAAGGGGGGGTACGGCTCTCTATGCTGCACCCTCCTCTTTGTAGCAGCCATCTTGGAACTTGTAGTAACGAAGCCACTTAAATACTTCTGAGAAACCACCCCGCGTCTCCGGAACCGCTCTGAAAAGATACGACATTTGATGTCAGCAGCGGACTGGCGTGCCTTGTCGCTTGATAATCCCGCAGGTTGACCGTAAACCTGAGCATGGAAGCGAAAGGGGGTATCAACCCTCGAATCCTGCCGGAGGTGCAACCCGTGCGGCGACTGATCTGGATACTATGGATAGTGGTTTTCACCAGCTTTTCAGGCGAGGTTCCGCGAGGACTCCAGCAATGAGCCCGCTGCGAAACTGGACGAAGTTGAGAGTTCCATTGTTGCTATCTGTAATCGTGTGGCTCGGTGGATGCACCTGTGCCGGCTCACTTCAATCGCTCGAATCGGGCGAGCCTCTCCTCGAATCGGCCAATTTGAGAGGGAAATGGGTGACCACGGATGCCGACAGCAAGGAGCAGGAGTATTTCCTGGTCGATAACGCGAGCGCTGACACCTATCTCGTGAGCAGTCTAAAGTCGGACGGAAAGGTAAGAGAGGTCTACGAAGTCTCTCTCGTGCAAGTAGGCAGCTACACATTTTTGGATGCAGCGTTCGACGGGATCGAGAACGGTCAGGAACACAGCAGCGTCCATGACATGGCAGTGTTGCCGATTCATTTCATCGGGAGGGTTTGGGTTGAAGGAGATACCCTGCGTTTGGGACTCCTAAACTATGATTGGCTGAGGCAAATGACTTCGAGCGGAAAGGCGAAATTGTCTTTCATCGAACGTCACGAGGACAACTATTCCCTTCTCCTTCTGACCGCGGAAAGCGACAAGCTGGCGGAATTTGTGCGTCAGTATGCGGAAGACCCGGACGCGTTTTCGACGGTACTGACCTTCCATCGCGTCGGGCCGTTCGAAAAACCTCCGGCTGATTCGAATCCCTGAATCATGAGAAATCAAAGAAGTACGTCAGGCCGCGGCGATGGAGTGCCCAGCGTCATCGAGGAGGGCGATGAGTTGCGCAGGATCGTTGGTAGGAGGCAGGCAGGTTTGGCCGGAGCAGACTACGGCGAGAGGTTTATTGGCTGGCAGATGGGGGAGAGTTTCCTTTAGGGCGCCGGCGAGATGGAGTTGGGGAGTTTGGGGAGTGATGCGGAGGACGGATTTGCCGAAGCGAAAAACGCGGTAGGCGGCGGCTTCGAGGGCTAGGGCGGTCGGATCATTCGAATCGCTGGTAATGACGACCTGGATTGGGTGATGAGAGAAGAGCGTGGCGGCGAGGCCGTAAGTCGCGGCGAAAAGGCCGTACTGCGGGGCGATGCCTGCGAAGGCTTCGAGCGTTTTTTGGGCGAAGGCGTGGTAGCGTTCGTCGCCAGTGAAGGCGTGCATTCGAACGAGGGCGATGGCGGCTACGGAATTGGCGCTGGGCGTGGGGGAATCCTGGAAGGGCTTACGGCGAACGTCGAGACCGCCCATGGGTGCGGCGTCGGAAGGACGATCGAAAAAGCCTCCGCCTTGGGCGTCTCCGTAACGGGCGGTGGCGAGGTCCGTTGTTTTTTTAGCGGCGATGAAATAGCGAGGATCGAGCGTGGTTTCGTAGGCGTCGAGAAGCGCTAGGACGCTGAAGACTTGATCGTCGAGGGAGCCTTCGAGGCGAGGGCCACCGATGCGATGGCTGAAGCCACCGGTTTCGCTCCAGACTTCTTTCAGCATGCGGTCGAGGGTTTTCAACGCAAACTTGCGACAGTCTTCCGCGATCGAACCTGTGCTGATGACGCGAGCGGCTTCCAGATAGGCCGAGACGAACATCGCGTTCCAAGAGACGTACATCGTCTTATCAACGAAAGGCGTAGGACGTTCGCGCCGCGCCTTCATCATCTTGGCTTCCGCGTCCAGCTTGATGCGGACGATTTCGTCTTCCTGTTTTTTGAGAATTTGAGCGATCTCTGAAAACTCACGAGCGATCCAAAGAACGTTCTTGGCGGGATTGTGATGCATCTCTCCGTGTGGTTCAACATCGTAGTAGAGCTCTATAACGCGGGATTCTTCGGGTGTGAGGGCGGCACGAACTTCGTCGAGAGACCAAGTGAAATAGTCCCCGTCGTCATCCAGCGAGTAATCGGCGTCCTGGCTGGCGTAGAAGCCCCCGTTTTCCTGATCTGACAAAACCTCGTTGACCCAAATAACGATCCTCTCCGCGACTTCTCCGAAAACGGAAAACTTGGGATACCAATTTGCATCCGGCTTACGGAGGGAATCCTCTTCGTTACTCCATGAAACTCGGGAGGCGTGGAGATAGTTCTTCAGGAGCTCGGAATTATCGTAGGACATTTTTTCGAAGTGGGGGACGAGCCAGCGCTCATCCACGGAATAGCGATGGAAACCGCCGACGAGCTGGTCGTAAACGCCGCCGCGGGCCATTTTTTCCAGGGTAGTTTCGGCCATGGCGAGGAGATGCTTTTCTTTGGTTTGCTGGTAGCGCTCCAGGATGAGATCAATGGCCGAAGAGTGCGGAAATTTCGGGGCGCTGCCAAAGCCGCCGTTCTTGATATCGAAGAGCTCGGTGATGGATTTGATCTGGGCGTCAACGACGCCGAGATCGAAATCGGCGCGGGCGCCGGTGAAGACTTCGGCTTGCGAGACGGCGTCTGCGAGAGAGTTGGCGGCGCGCTCGAGCTCGGCGCGCTTGTTGCGGTAGGAATCGGCGACGGCGAGAAGGACGCGGCGGAATCCAGGGCGGCCCATCTGGTCTTCGGGAGGAAAATAGGTGCCGCCGAAAAACGGCTTGCCATCGGAAAGCAGGAAGCCGGTGAGGGGCCAGCCGCCCTGCCTGGAAATGAGGCTGATGGCCGATTGATAGCGAGAATCCACGTCAGGGCGCTCGTCGCGATCGACTTTCACGGCGACGAAATGTTCGTTGATGATTTTGGCGATTTCGGCGTTCTCGTAGCTTTCGCGGTCAATGACGTGGCACCAGTGGCACCAGACGGCGCCGATGTCGAGAAGGATGGGCTTGTCTTCGGATTTGGCGCGGGCGAAGGCGGCATCGCCCCATTCGTGCCAGTCGATGGGTTGGTGGGCGGCGGAGCGGAGGTACGGGCTGGCGGAATCCTTCAGACGGTTTTCAGGATGGTCGGTCAAACAGGGTCCTTTCACACCCGCGGGCGAGGGCAAGCTCCGCCCCTACAAAAACGGGCACCGCGCGGAACAAAAACGACTACTGAATGGTGTCGCCGGGGCCGAGGTCGCGGGGGTCGAGCGGTTTGCGGCCAGCGAAGCCTTCGTCCTGGCGATGGTAAAAACGAATGCGGTCCTCGCCGAGTTTCCAGCAGAGATACACATCCTGATGGTTGATGACGGCGGGAAAATCAAGGAGGCCGACATCGAGGTCCTTGATGATGCACCCGGTTTCGAGAATGCGATTGAGGGCGGACTTGAGAATCTCGCCCAACTGGTTGTGCTCCAAGCGGACGGCGGCGAGTTTGTCGTAAGGGACGATGACGCCGCCCATCATCATGATGCGCGCGGCGACGGCGGAGAGCTCGTTTTCGAGGCCGGACAGCTTTTTGCGGGAGTCCATGGCTTCGACGAGGAACGGCTCGAGTTCCTGGCGCGTCCGCTCTGCTTCGGTCAGCGTAAAGAGCCGCTGTGGTGGTTCCGGAGTTTCGTCCTGTTCCTGATCGTCGTCGTCTTCGTCTGCCATCGTGTTTCCGTTCTGGGGACAGGGTTCCATCGAGAAAGGAAAACAGGCTGAAGCCTGTTCCACTTGATGCTAGCGCAAAGCGAGCATGCGGTCGAGAGCAACGCGCGCATGGTGGCGGGTGCGCTCGTCAACGGAGATGCGGTTGACGACATTGCCTTCGCCAAGATTCTCGAGCGCCCAGAGGAGGTGCTGCGGAGTAATGCGGAACATCGTAGTGCAAACGCACACACTGCGGTCGAGCGAGATGACTTTGTGGTTTCTCAATTCCTTGCTGAGGCGATTGACAAGATGGATTTCGGTGCCGACAGCCCACTCGGTGCCGGCCGGGGAAGCCTGGATGGCTTTGATGATGCCTTCCGTCGAGCCGATTTGATCGGCGGCCTGGGCGACCTCGAAGCGGCATTCAGGGTGAACGATGACGCGAATGCCGGGATGCTCGCGGCGGACGCGCCCGACCTGCTGAGGCGTGAAGCGCTGGTGCACGGAGCAGTAGCCTTTCCAGAGGATGACGCGGGCGTTGCGGATTGCTTCGGGCGTGTTGCCGCCAAATTCCTGGTAGGGATCCCAGACGATCATTTGTTCGAGGGGAATGCCCATGCGGTAGCCGGTGTTGCGGCCGAGATGTTCGTCGGGGAGGAAGAGAACTTTTTCGCCGATCTCGAAGGCCCACTTCATGACTTCGGCGGCGTTGGAACTGGTGCAGACGGAGCCGCCATGCTCGCCGGTGAAGGCTTTGATAGCGGCAGTGGAGTTCATGTAGGTGACAGGGATGATCTTGCGCGAATCGAGGAGAGAGGAGAGTTCGCTCCAGCAGGCTTCTACCTGGCCGATGTCGGCCATGTCGGCCATGGAGCAACCGGCATTGAGGTCGGGCAGAATGACGGTCTGATGCTGACGGCGAAGGATGTCCGCGCTTTCGGCCATGAAGTGCACGCCGCAGAAGATGATATAGCGGCCTTCGGCCTGGGAGGCCTGGAAGGAGAGCTTGAGGGAGTCGCCCCGGAAATCGGCGAATTTTACGACTTCGTCGCGCTGATAGTGATGGCCAAGAATCACTGCGTCTTCGCCCAGGCGAGCTTTGGCGGCGGCGATGCGGTCATCCAGGGCATTGTCAGGCACGAGGAGATAGGAATCGAAGTCGCAGCCTACCCCGGCTTCGATTTCCGGCGCATGGAGGGTTGGCGGCTGGTCTGCGCCGACGAAGGTGCCCGAAATGGATACTAGGTTGCCCATGGAGTGATTTCTGTCTGCCTGGCGGCTATTGCTTTGACTACTGCCTTGCGGTCCCTGGCCCCTGCCCGGGAAGTCTCATTTTCTCATATTCGAGGGAAATTGCCACTATCCCCCGATGAATACCATGGTGCGGGAGGGTTGGATGAAGCCGGGCTCGTTAATGCGGTGGCCCTCCTCCTTTTCCATCACGATGGAGCTGATATAAGTGACCAAATCGTCGTCGGAGGCGCCTTCACGCAGCATGGCGCGGAGGTCGTGGTCGTCCTTGCTGAAAAGACAGGTGCGGAGTTTGCCGTCGGCGGTGAGGCGGATGCGGGAGCAATGGCCGCAGAAAGGCTGAGTCACTGGGGCGATTAGGCCGATTTCGCCGAGGGCACCGTCGGCAAAGCGATACTTGCGGGCGGTTTCGCTGCGCTCGTGGGGAATCTGCTCGAGCGGCCAGCGGGCATGGATGCGCTGGTGGACTTCGGCGGCGGGTACAACCAGGCCGCGCGTCCAGTGGCGGTCGGCGTCGAGCGGCATGAACTCGATAAACCGCATGATGACGCCGGCTTCGCGGGCGTAGGAAGCGAAGGCTTCGACTTCGTCATCGTTGATGCCGCGGACCAAAACAGCGTTGACTTTGGCGGGGGCGAGGCGCGAGTTCTGGGCGGCGGCGATGCTCTGCATTACGGTGGAGAAGGATTTGGTTCGGGTGATGCGCTCGAATTTGGCGGGATCGAGAGAATCGAGGCTGATGTTGATGCGGCGGAGGCCGGCGGCGATGAGGCCGGCGCAGCGTTCGGCCAGGAGATGGCCGTTGGTGGTCATGGAGAGGTCTTCGACGCCGAGGGTGTGGAGGCGGCCGATGAACTCCTCGACGCCTTCGCGGACGAGCGGCTCGCCGCCGGTGATGCGGATTTTGCGGATGCCCAGGCTCAGGAAGATGCGGGCGAGACGGTCGAGCTCAGGCCAGGAGAGAATTTCGCCGTGATCGCGGTAGTTTTCCGGGTCGGCGGAGCGGCAGTACACGCAGCGGAAATTGCACCGATCCGTGATGGAGATGCGGAGATCGGTGATCTGGCGGCCGAATTTGTCGTGAAGGGTCATGTTTAGTTGCGTTTCTTGGATGCGGCTCCCTGCTACCTGGACGCAATAGCGCGGCAAAACAAAACCGCCCGATCCAGTGTTGGGAATCGGGCGCTCACCGAAAATGTAGGCATTTTCGGAGGGATCGCTCCTTTCCAAACACGGGAGGCCCGGGCGTTTTCGCCCAAACCCTCGGCCCCGATGATTTCTCGAGGCCTCGCCCCGGCAGCCGTGGGTTGACTCTCCTCGAGGCGGCAGGGGTCGGAGTTACAGTCACAGTCTACGCCGACCATTTGGAGTAAGCAATTGGGACACTTGAAACCACGAGTGCGGTTGATTGTTCGGATTGTGATAGAGTTTTGCGCACGCCATGCGGATCTTCGTTCTAGGGGCCGGAGCGACCGGCTCACTTCTCGCGCAATTGCTGGAGCGACAAGGACATACGGTCTGGTGCGGAGACCGCGATCCGCAGCGCGCGCGGCGCTTTTTAGGCAAAAAAAGTACCATCGCCGTTACGCAAGTGAACGCGCGAAACTTGCGCGGAACCGTGAAAGCCGCGAAGGGCTGCCAGCTGATCGTCAACGCTTCGGCTTCCGTGTTCAACGAAATTGTCATGCGCGCGGCGCTGCGGCTGCGGGCGCACTATGCGGACCTGAGTTCGCACCTGACGCGCAATCCCTTTAGGGCCGAGCAGCTCCGCTACATGAAGAAATTCGAAGAAAAAAACCGCGTGGCGCTGATTAACACGGGGGCAGCGCCGGGGCTGACCAATCTGCTCGCGAAACGCGCGGCGGAATTGCTGGACGAAGTCGCGGCCGTGCACATTCGCCTTTATGAGAGCAGCGAGAGCGACGATCCGTTTTCACAATGGTCGCCGGAAGTATCGTTCGACGAAGCAGTCTCGCATCCGAGGATTTATCGCGACGGAAAATTTCATTTAGGAAAGCGCTTTTCGGAGATCGAAAAATTCCGCTTCCCTGATCCCATCGGGAACTCGCGCGTCGTCCTCGCCGCACAGGATGAAGTGGCCACGCTGCCTCATTTCATTCCCATGCGGGAGCTCGACGTCAAAATCGGGGGGAACGAAATCGACCGGCTGAGACGCTGGCACCGCCTGGGGAAACTATCAAAGTCGCGCGGATTCCTGAGGCGTCATTTCCCGCAAACGCCGTCACCGCGCATGATCGCCAAGCTGATTCGGCAGGGGATTTTGCAGAATGCCCGCTTCGCCGCGGCCGTTCTGGTTCGGGGAGTGAAGCGCGGCAAGAAGGAAGATCAACAGATACTGATACGGAGCGACTGCACGTTTCCCACGCTCTACCAGATACGGCAGCAAGGACGATTCACGACGCCGGTGGCGTATGCGACGGCGCACGTCGCCGCGCAGTTTATCAAGCATGTTCCGCGCGACCTTGCGGGAGTCTTTGCACCAGAGATGCTACCTGCTGAAACCCGGCGAGCTATCTTTGCCGGAATCCGCAACACCAGCATCCGAGTCACGCACAAGACAACCGTACTGAAACGCAGGAGTGAAGACGAGGAAGATTTCTAGCCCGGCAAGCCACGCTTTATGATTGCCGGCAAAGCGCGGCCGCCGGCGCCGATTTGAACCGAGAGTCAGTCCGCGGAGGCGGGCTTGGCATTCCCCGAATAGTGGATGGTGATCAGGAACCCATTCGTCCCGTCGTAGGAAAACTTGTGGCCGTCTCCTTCGAAGGCTTCGTGTTTGCTCTTCCACATGCGGAAGCCATCGTTGGACTGCGCGCCCCAGTATTTCAAGTTGTGGATGATGACTTCGTGGCTGGAATTATCGCCCTTGACGCGTTCAAGGATGACTTCGCCTTTGCCGTCGTTCATCTTGGCGTGTGCCACGCCGGTTTTGGCGTTAACACTCCAAGAAAATGCACCGGTCTGCACGGCCTTTTTCTGCCACGGAATTGGATAGAGCTGGCCGAGTATGTCGGCAAGAGCAGCTTGTTGCTCCTTGGTGACGCTGGGATCGAAGTTCACCACCAGCCAGGAGTCCTTGCCGGTCGTCCAGTCGCTGCCCAGATCGCTGCCGATCCAGACCTTGGCGCCATCCAGCTTGGTGTCTTTGTAATAGCCCTTGTCCACTTTGAGAACAAGATTGGCACGGCAGAAGTGCTCTTCCGCATGGTGCTCACCCATAGCCATATGGTTGGTGGAATGATCGTTGAAATAGCAGGGACAAAACATGTCGCAACTGCAGGCTTCGATGTAGCTGGCGGTCATATCAAAATCGGGTTTGGAAGATTTCTCCTGCGCGGAAGACGTGAAGTAAATGAGGCTAGCGGCGAGCGCAAAGAGAGGAAACAAAAGTATGCGAGACGTACGCGGCATTTTTCCCTCCGAAGGAAAGGTTGTGAAGGGCCCAACTGAGATTACGGAGAGTCTACGCCCGGACTCTGGAAGAGGCAAGATTCTTTCCGACCACACTACCAGAAGCAAGACAGACAAAGAGTCGAGCTTCGCGCTTAGACCTTCGCTTTCAGGGGCGGGCTTCGAAAATCAGATTGAACAGCGTCTGCGTGGCGCGGCGGAAACGCGAGAAACCTCCCGAAGTCACCGCTTCGCGATTCAGCAGCAGCGGTTGGGCCTCGAATAGCGCCGGTTGAGCTGTTCCACGTAGAACTCGGCCGGCGTGAGCGTGCGGCAGGAACCGGACTGGGTCAGCTTTGAACGAAGATAGCTTTCGTAGGCGGCGTCGCCACACCATTCACGAAGGCCGCGCCAGAAGCGGCGAAGAGACCGAGACAAA
>Ga0137395_10001168_pt1 | contig 12009 bp, 12 predicted proteins | sample czobulk216metaG_FD_108283 | JGI IMG/M metagenome (GOLD analysis project Ga0137395, IMG submission 108283) | Vadose zone soil microbial communities from Angelo Coast Range Reserve, California, USA - czobulk2.16 metaG | ecosystem: Environmental > Terrestrial > Soil > Vadose zone | place: USA...
AACCTGCGCGAGGCCATGCGCGAAATCTCGCTCGACATCAAAGAGGGCGCCGACATGATTATGGTAAAGCCCGCCATGCCCTACCTCGACGTCATCAGCGAAGCGCGTCGGCGCTTTGATCTACCCATCGCCGCCTACCAGGTTTCTGGCGAATATTCCATGCTGCAGGCGGCCATCCGCAATGGCTGGCTCGACCGCGACCGCGTGATCCTGGAATCGCTGACGTCCATTCGCCGCGCCGGCGCGCAGCTGATTCTGACTTATTTTGCCAAAGACGCCGCAAGGCTGCTGGGATGATCGCTGACTTCCGCGCGGGCTATCTCCTCTTGATCATGCGCGAGAGCCATATCAGTACGACTGCTCCCAGCGTCGCCACCAGAATTGACGATATGAGCCCGCCCGAGCTGTAGAACCCCAGAATGCCCACAATCCAGCCGCCCACGATTGCGCCCACCATTCCCAGCACAATGTCTGCCAACGTGCCATAGCCGGAGCCTTTCATGATCTTGCCCGCTGCCCAGCCCGCTACCAGACCCACAATGATCCACCAAATCAGGCCTGTTATCATTTCGTTTCCCCATGGCTTTCCTCGCGCTCTGTCCCGTCATCCTCTTGTTCGTCTCCCTCGCTTTCCGCCGCTTGCCTCAAGTGGTTCACGCTCTTGATCGCACTCACGGTCAGCGCAATCACGCCAATCATCAGCAATCCAGCCAGCGGATAAGGCAACCAGAGCCAGCGCAGCTGATCCTCAGCTTGCTGCAATGCCTGCTGCGCCTGACGCTGCGCGTTCTCCGAGTTCGACTCAAGGTTCACCAGTTGCAAGTCTTGTGGCGCCGCGCGATATTTGGCGAGAAAGTCCTCCGGCAGTCCCTGTCCCCCAGCCAGCTTGCGCCTCTCTTCGATCATCGGCTGAACGGCCTGCGTGTACCACTTCTGCTCCGCCGCCACCAGGCTCTGCAGCAGCTGATCGTGCTGCGCGTCGCCGTCCCACTGCGCCAGTTGCTCGATCCGTTGCTTATCGGCTTGTATGAGTCCCAGGTTGGCCGAGTTCCCGTCCAACAGGTAGCGATTGAACGCCGCTTCCATATCGCTCAGGCGATGGATCGCCTCCGTCCTCGCCCGGTATTGTGACGTGGCCTGTTTATAGCTGTTCAGCGCGGTATTCAAGTGATGCATCTGGTAGCTGTAAAAAGCCAGCGCCACCGCAGCCAGCAGGCTGAGGAACAGCAGCCCAGTCAGGCGCAGCCAGGCTTTGCGCGCCAGCTTTATGGCCGGAACCGGAATGATCAATAGAGATGACATGGCGAGCCAAGGCTAGCACAAGAACCAATGTTTTCAGCGCAAAATGGCACCGCCGTTCCGTAGAGACGTAGCACGCTGCGTCTCCCCTCTTTGCCAACCGTACTACAGCAAACGAATCCTTCCCGCCCCAACCTTAATCTAATGGCTACGGAGAAAATCTCTCAGGCAGGCGGGACGTGGCTCCACGTTTTGAGGGTGAAGCCTTGTCCGGTTTACAATCACCTGTTTGCCTTCTCACGATTTTTCCGACCAGAGGGAGCGCTACTGTGCCAGACACCATTTATGACGTCGCCATCATCGGCTCCGGACCCGGCGGATACACCGCCGCATTCCGCGCGGGCCAGCTTGGACTGAAAACCTGCCTCATCGAAAAAGACGACAAGCTCGGCGGCACATGCCTGCACGTTGGCTGCATCCCCACCAAAGCCCTGCTCTTCAATGCTGAAATCTATGACCATCTCAAGGACGCCGAAGAGTACGGCATTGACGGCCTGGGAGCAGGCAAGCTCAACTGGAAGAATATTCAGGACCGCAAGAACAAGATCGTCGCCAAGCACACCAAGGGGCTCGATTTTCTCGTCCGCAAGAACAAGGTTGACCGCGTGCTCGGCTTCGGCCGCCTCACCGGCCCCGCAAAGAACGGCGTGCACACGGTTCAGATTGAAGGCGGCAAAGGCGCCAGCCAGATTCAGGCAAAAAACATCATTCTTGCCTCCGGCTCTTTCGCGCGCATGCTGCCCGGGCTCAAACCCGACGACCGCATCCTTACCAATATTGAAGTGCTCAGCCTGCCCGCCATTCCCAAATCGATGGTCATCATTGGCTCCGGAGCGGTGGGCGTGGAATTTGCTTCCATCTATCGCTCGTTCGGCGCAGAGGTCACGGTTATCGAGATGCTGCCCCGCCTGGTGCCGGTGGAAGATGAAGACATTTCCAAGGAACTGCTTCGGTCGTTCAAGAAGAAAGGCATCAACTGCTTCGTCAACACCAAAGTTGAAAAAGTGGAGAAGACGAAAGACGGAGTGTCGGTCAGCTTCACGCCGCAGGGCGAAGCCACGCAAAAGCTGGAAGCGGAAAAGGTCCTGGTCGCGGTGGGCCGCGGACCGAACACCGAGGGCATTGGCCTGGAGAAGACGCCCAACATCAAAGTCGAGCGCGGCTTCGTTCACACCAATGAATGGATGGAGACCGGAGAAAAAGGCATTTACGCCATCGGTGACATCGTCGCCGGGCTTCCGCAACTTGCGCACGTAGGCGGCATGTGCGGCATTGTGGCCGTTACCCGTATCGCCGGCAAGCCTGCCAAGCCGGTCAACAAAAACCATATCCCCGGCTGCACTTACTGTGAGCCGCAGATCGGCAGCGTGGGCCTGACTGAGGCCAAGGCCAAAGAAGCCGGACGCCAGGTCAAGGTCGGGAAGTTCCCCTTCACCGCCAACTCCAAAGCCACCATCATCAACAATCATGAGGGCTTCATCAAGGTCGTGTCAGACGCGAACTATGGCGAAATTCTCGGCGTGCATATCATCGGGCCCATCGCAACAGAAATTATTGCCGAAGCCGTGACCGCGCTCGAGCTTGAAGCGACTGTGGAAGATATGATGTTCACCATCCATGCCCATCCCACCGTTGCTGAAGGACTCCTCGACGCTTTTGGCGCCGTAGAGGGCAAGGCGATTAACGCGTAAGAAAGCACTCAGCGGTCAGCATTCAGCCCTGAAACAGCATCGTAGAACCAACAAGAAACCTTGCAACACGGAGAAAAAGGAGTAAGCGGAAGGAATTTGGAGGGAATTCAGAAGACTAAAGCAAATTTTCACCACAATAGATAAAGATTTTTACTCCTTTCCCATCCTCTGGTTCCTCTGTTCCTCTGTGTTTCAAAGGTTTTCGTTCGGCATATCAAGATGTTTCAGGGCTAAATGCTGAGTGCTGACCGCTGAGTGCTGCTTTTCCCAGCAACCCTTCTCCCCGTTCCCCGAATCCATTTTCAAGGAGGGAAAAACCATGCCTATCGATCCAGTCTGCAAAATGGAAATCAGCGTTGCCGGCGCGGCTGCCAGCCACGACTATCATTCAGAAACGCTCTATTTCTGCTCCACTGACTGCCTGCGGAAATTCGAGCGCGACCCGGCGCGATACATGGACGAGATGGGTGATGAAGAGCGCGTAGCCAGCTGAGCCACAGAAATTCCGAGCCGGTCCGCAGTTTTTTTGCTGGCAAAAGCCCACTTTTGGCTGAGTGCTGAAGGCTGAGTGCTGAGTGCTTCTGGGTTACCAAAGTGATGGTCCTAGGTAACAATTGTTTGCGTTGCGTGACTTTTGTCGGCCTATGATTCCCCCATGCAGAAGCGCCGCGAGAGACGCCTCACCGTACCAATTGCCGTCAGGCTCTGGGGCCTGGACAGCGATGGCAAGGTGTTCTCGCAGAACGCTCGCACCCTCGACATCGCTACCAATGGAGCGCGGCTTTATGGCGTAACGGCGGCTCTCGAACGCGGTTTCATCGTCGGCCTGCAATGCGGAAACATGCGGGCACGGTTTATGGTGATCTGGATAGGCGAGAAAGGCAGCCCGCGCGAAGGCCAGATTGGCCTGCGTGCCGCCGAAAATGGCATCTGGAGCGTCGCTCTGCCCCGCGCCTCCGATGATGATTATTCCGCCTGGCTGGCGGAGACCTATCTCGAAAGCGAAACCACCGCCTGATTAGCCGGGTGGTTTCAAGTCAAACTGACCACTAGTAAACGTCATCCCGAGGTCCGTCGTTGCGAGCGCGCGCTTTTGGGTCCCCATTCGCGCCCGCTTTTGGCGGGAATGGGCAGATCAGAGCGCGAGTAGGACCGAGGGACCCTGTGTTTTCCACTCCAGCATACCGCCGTCTCTTTTCCGGATCAGTGTTCATCAGTGAAGATCAGTGGTTACAATGTTCTTATGCCTCTGCGCGTGATTAACGTCCTTTATCTGGGCCGCGTGGATTATTCCGTTGCTCTGGAATTGCAGCACACGCTCGTCCGTCTGGTAAAAGAAAGGCGCATCAGCCACACGCTTCTGTTGCTGGAGCATCCGCCTGTAATCACCCTCGGACGCAATGCCGGAGCGCAGAACATTATCGCCTCGCGGGAATCGCTCGCACAAAACGGCGTGGAATTGCATGAGACCGACCGCGGCGGTGACGTCACCTTCCACGGTCCCGGCCAGCTCGTCGGCTACCCTATCTTCGATCTGCGTGCCTTTGAGCCGCGCATGGGCGCCGTGGATTTTGTCCGCAAACTGGAAGAAACGCTGATCCGCACCTGTGGCGACCTCGGCGTCGTCACCGAGCGCATTTCCGGCCTCACTGGCGTCTGGACGCAGAATGACGTTCCGGGGAAGATCGCCGCCATTGGCGTGCATATCTCGCGCGCTGTCACCTCGCACGGCTTTGCTCTGAACGTGAATACCAATCTCGACTACTTCAAGCTGATCGTGCCCTGCGGCATCTCTGATAAGCCTGTGACTTCGCTCGATCAGGAGATGGCGAAGAGCTCTCTAAGTCGCGGTCGTAAACTTCCTGGCCTGGGAGAGCTGGCTCAGCAGGTGGCCCGCAATTTCGGCCGCGTTTTTGGCGCGCAGACGCTCTGGCTGGATTCGCTGGACGCACTGCTGGCTCAAGCCCCGAATGAGGAAAACCGTCCAGCGAATCAGGACACGCCGGCGCGCGCTCCGAGAAAAACTCGAGAGATTGCAACCGAAGAAGATATTTACTTAGCATGACCCTGTCGGGCAAGGCTTGTCGATATTCGTTACTGGAGCTTCGCTAATGGTTCAGTTTGAAGTGAGTGCGAGAAATCAAAAACTGCCCCAGTTTGAAAGTTCGGCATCCTGAGGGTCGTTTCCCGCGAGCGCGCGCTGTCATCAGCGCGTGAGCAGGCCCGAAGGGCCTTGTGTCTGCTTTTAACTTATGATTTTCATAGTCGGTACTGATCACAGGCAACAACGGAGGGCACCTCAAATCCTGAGTACATCGGAGGCCCTTCTCCGCATTGAAAGGGAGCAGAAAGAGCGGTATACCCAAATTCTCCAACGCTACCTTGCTCAGCCGGGTCGTTGGTTTGTCGGTGAAGAGATTGAACATGATGTGCCTACCTTCGCTATGGAACTTGCTCGTCCGCCACACACCTACTGGAACATTGACATGTCTCGTGAACAGAGGAACACTGCTGGCATTCCGCTTGACTACGCGGAAGAAGGAGGCAACGACCGATATACGGCAGAGCAAACTGGACGGTGGAATCAAGAACGGGAAGAGTTTATGTTCGCGGAGATTCAGGAGCGCAGAGGAGATGCAGATCGCCTCCTGATCATCTGCGGCGCTCAGCATGCTGAGCCAATTGCCAACCTATTTCGCAACCGGCAAGAGCTGCCAGAAGTAATAGACTTGCGCACCGAACCCTGGTTTGTCGCGGATTGGCTTCGAGCGTATATGGAGGGGGACGAGCTCTAATCCCATGGCCCAACAAACTTCCCAACGGAGTTTCCCATCTAAGAAAGTGTGACCAACAGCCACAATCGGCAAAACGGCAGTTTCTCAAAAACCAAAGGCACCCCGCGCCATGAAGAAGGAAGAAAGCAAAGGGCGACATCGCAGTTCCTCGAGGCCCAGGAGCAAATCGTCAAGACCAACAGCATGAACCTCTGGTTCAGCCGCCTTGCCAGCCGGACCGCCCAGCTTGTCGGGCATCCTTACATGTTCCTTTTCGCCATTGTGGTGCTGGTGGCCTGGGCCATTAGCGGCCCCTTCTTCCATTTTTCTGACACCTGGCAGCTCATCATCAATACCGGGACCACCATCATCACGTTTCTCGTCGTTTTCCTGATTCAGAACACGCAGAACCGTGATGCCAAGGCCCTGCACCTCAAACTGGACGAACTCATCCGCTCCCACGTGCCCGCACGCAATGACATGATCGATATTGAGAAACTCTCTGACGAGGAGTTGGAAGAGCTGGAAAAACGCTATGCGGCGATCTGTGAGGAAAACAAGACGCGGAAGGCCCGTACGCAACCCACAATCCAGCAACCGTCAAAAAACAAGCCCGCCGCCTGACTTTCAGCATTCAGCCATCAGCGCTGAGCGATCAGCCCTGCAACTCCTTCGTATCGCTAACGAACACCTTTGAAACACGGAAGAGAATTTGAACATTTCTGTTGGATTACTTATTCCTCTGTTTACTCCTTTCCTCTGTGTTTCAAGGTTTTGGGTTTTGGCTGAATGCTGAATGCTGAGTGCTAAACTAGTGAAGTCGTATGCCCACGAAATCCAAATCCCCCAAAAACTCTGCAAACAAATCTGGCGCCAAAGCCTCATCTAACGGGAACCGCCGCAACGGCCGTCCCGCCGCCAAAACTCCCGCCATTCGCGTGAACCAATACGGCATCCCCGACTGGCGCCTGGAACAGCCGGAATTTGAAGTTCGCGAGGTCACCGATGGTCCTGAGGTTCACTACGAGATCAAAGGCAAGCTCAATACGCCGGTGCCGCCCATTCGCGAATCGAAATATCTCACCAAAGATCAGCACCTGGAAATCTACCGTTGGATGGTGATGAACCGGCGCATGGAAGTGGCGCTGGAAAATCTTTACAAGCAGAGCAAAGTCGTCGGCGGCGTTTACTTCGGCTTGGGACAGGAAGCCTGCTCCTGCGCCTCCGCTTACGCTCTCGGCCCCGATGATTGGTTCGCGCCCATGATCCGCAATCAGGGTGCGCAGCTCGTCCGCGGCTTTCACGCCCGAGACATCATGATGCAATACATGGCCAAGGCGGGCTCGCCCACCAAGGGCAAAGACGGCACCTCGCATTACGGCGACATTGAAAAACGCCACATGGTCTCGCCCATCTCCATGCTGGGCGACCTGTTGCCGGTAATGGCCGGCGTCTCTCTGGGCGCGCGCCTTCAGGGCAAAGAGCTGGCCTGCCTCACCTGGATCGGCGATGGCGGGCAATCCACCGGCGTGAGCTATGAAGGCATCAACTTTGCCGCTGTGCGCAAACTGGGGCTGGTGCTGATCATCGAGAGCAATCTTTGGGCCTACTCCACGCCCACGGAATATCAGGTCAACGTCAAAGACCTTGCCAATCGCGCTATCGGCTACGGCATGCCCGGCGTGATCATTGACGGCACTGATGCCTGCCAGGTCTACGACGCAACCTACGAAGCCGTGGAGCGTGCCCATCGTGGTGAAGGGCCGACTTTGATCGAGGCCAAGCTGATGCGCATGAAGGGCCACGCCATCCACGACGCCGCAGCCTACGTCCCCAAGGAGATGCACGACTTCTGGCGGAAGCGCGATTGCATTGACCGCTTCCAGAAATATCTGCTGGAGAAAAAATGGCTGACGCCGGCGCAGGACAAAGAAATGATTGCGGGCATAGAGAAAGAAATCGATGCCGAGCGCGAGTTTGCTGAGAACTCTCCCATGCCTGAGGGCTATACCGCAGCAGAAGGCGTTTTCTGCGAAGATGGCTGCCACGTAATCAAGCCCAAATACGGCATGCCGCAGAAAGCGCGTCGCAGTGAGGGCAAGCTGAAGGAGAGCGAGGCGGCAATACATTTTAAGTAGCAGTCAGCACTCAGCAATCAGCACTCAGCAATCAGCATTCAGCATTCAGTCCCTAAACAGTCTCGCGGACTTGACGAAAATCTTTGAAACACAGGGGAAGGGGGTAAGCGGAGGAATTTAGCACAAAAAATTTAGGACAAAAGGAATTCAGGGCAATACGTTGAATTTTCCAGTCCTCTGTTTTCTCCGTTCCTCCGTGTTGCAAAGGTTTTGTCAGACAGACGAGGCGGTTTCAGGACTGAATGCTGAGTGCTGACTGCTGAATGCTTTTCTGATCAGCGTTCATCTGCGTAATCAGCGGCAAAAGGTTTTTTTCATGGCTCAAGCTACTTATCTCGAAGCAATCCGCCAGGGACTCTGGGAAGAGATGGAGTCCGACCCTACCGTCTTCTGTATCGGCGAAGACATCGGCATCTACGGCGGCGCGTTCAAAGTGACTGACGGCTTTGTCCACCACTTTGGCCCGCAGCGGGTGATTGACACGCCCATCGCTGAGTCGGCTATCGTTGGCGCGGCCTTTGGCGCGGCGCTTACCGGCATGCGTCCCGTGGCCGAGTTCCAGTTCATGGACTTCATCGGCTGCGCCTTCAACCAGATCGTGAACATGGTGGCCAAGTCGCATTACCGCTGGGGTGCGCCCGCTCCGCTTGTCTTGCGCGGGCCCTGCGGCGGCGGCGTACACGGCGGGCCCTTCCACTCGCAGAATCCGGAAATGCACTTCGTGCACACGCCCGGGATGAAAGTCGTCGCGCCGGCCACGCCCAGTGACGCCAAGGGTTTGATCAAATCAGCCATTCGCGATAACAACCCAGTCCTCTTTCTCGAACACAAATTTCTCTATCGCCGCATTAAAGAAGAAGTGCCGGAGAATGGCGATACCGTTCCAATCGGCAAAGCTCGCATGCATCGCCCGGGCCGCGACCTCAGCATCATTACTTATGCGGCGATGGTCCACACCGCGCAGGAGGCCGCCAACATTCTGGCCAAAGAAGGCATCGAGATCGAAATCATCGACCTGCGCACGCTCTGCCCGCTCGACCGCCAAGCCATCACAGAGACCGTGAAGAAGACCAACAAAGTCATTCTTCTCCATGAAGACACGCGCACCGGCGGCCTGGCCGGCGAACTCGCGGCCATCATCAATGAAGAAGCCTTTGACGACCTCGACGGCCCCATCGTGCGCATCACCGCGCTCGATACGCCGGTTCCGTTCTCTCCGCCGCTCGAGCATTTTTTCCTGCCCAAGGTTGAAGACGTGGTGCGGGAAGCGCGGAAGCTGCACAGATATTAGGGAGGAAAAAACTGGCCGCGAATGCTCGCGAATGAACACGAATCGACTTCGATTCGTCTAATTCGTCCGATTCGCGTTAATTCGGCTAGATTTGCAACTCTGCTCTCACGGTCCGCTTACCAGCGGCAGCTCCACAAAGCTCGCCATTCCGGGCTGGTGCGAATGCCAGATTTCCTGCGTGGCCTTCTTATAGTCTCCCGGCTTGGCCCAGAAAATATTCGGCACAAATGTCTGCGGGTTGCGATCATAGAGCGGGAACCAGCTTGACTGCACCTGCACCATGATGCGGTGGCCCGGCAGGAAAACGTGGTTGGCCGTGGGCAGTTCAAAGCGGTACACCAGCGGCATGTTGGCGACGATGGCTTTTGGCGTTTCCAGGCTCTCGCGGTAGCGGCCACGGAAAATGTCCGCTGAAACCATGAGCTGGTAGCCGCCCATCTCCGGCTGTCCGGCAACTTCGTCAGGATAAACGTCAATCACCTTCACCACCCAATCAGAATCGGTGCCGCTGGTGGAAGCCACCAGGTTGGCGACGGGCTGCCCGCTGATTTTTACCGGCGCGGTCAGCGCGTCTGTAGTGAACGCCAGCACATCCGGACGGCCGGAAGCTTCGCGCTGGTCATCGACGAGCCACAGAGGCCAAGTCAAACCTTTTTCAATGTCGTAGCCTACTGGGCGCACCGGACGTGCCCGGAACGGCACCGGCTTGGCTGGATCGGAAACGTATCTGTCAAAAGCTGGGAAGTCTCTCTCCGTCGGAGCATTGAAGCTGAGCTTGAGGCCTTCACGAAGATAGAGCGGCGTGGGTTTCACCGCGCATCCGCTGACGCATCCCGATGGCCACGCGTTGAGCCGTCTCCAGGTGTTTGTTCCTGTCTCAAACCCCGAAACCGGAGGCACGTCAGCCTTCGGCGCGCCATCCTTCAGGTAGTGATCCAGAAAAGGCCGCAGGATCTGCTGACGGAAGTACAGCCCAGTATCACTGTTGAACCGCAATGCTCCCAGCCTGCTGCCGTCCCCGATCTCCTGCCCGTGATGCCACGGCCCAAGGACAAGAAACACTTTGTCGTTATCTTTATCTTTCGGCTTGATGGCCTTATACACCGCGATAGCGCCGTAGATGTCTTCCTGGTCCCACAGGCTGTCCACGAGCATCACCGGCACTTTGAGCGGCTGTGCGGCAAGAATCTGGTCCACTGCCTGGTCGCGCCAGAAAGCGTCATAGCTGGGATGGTCTAGTACCTTGCGCCAGAAACCGATCTGCTCCAACCCGTGCAGCCGTCCCAGTTCGCCCGCCGACCCGGATTGCATATACATGTCGTAATCGTCGAAGTGGTCGCTCCACCACTTGGCATCGTTCTTGCGCGTTGCCACCTGCTCGTAGATATAAGGCATGTTTTGCTGGCGGAAGGCGCCATTGTGAAACCAGTCATCGCCCCGCCAGCCGTCCACCATGGGATTCATGGGCACAGAAACTTTCAACGCCGGATGCGGATTGACCAGTGCCATCAGCGGCAGAAATCCGTCATAAGAGATTCCCAGAATGCCTACCTTGCCATTGCATTCCGGCACGTTTTTCACCAGCCAGTCGATGGTGTCATAGGTATCGGTGGCGTGGTCTACCGGTGTCGGGTTCAGCGGCCCGTGCAGCGGACGGTTCATTACGTAATCGCCTTCTGAGCCGTATTTGCCGCGTACGTCCTGCACCACGCGAATGTACCCGCCTTCCACAATCACCTCAGTAGCGTTGTCATAGCCATACAGCGCCGGCCCCAGGTGCGCGCTCTGAACGTGGTTGGTGAGCTCGTCGGCGTTATACGGCGTGCGCGTCAGCAGAATCGCCGCTGGCTTGGCCTTGGTTGCGCTCCGGGGCACCAGGATTACCGTGTGGAGCTTCACGCCGTCGCGCATCGCTATCATCACTTCCCGGCGCTCGTGATCAAAGCTGGCGGTCGCCGGCTTCAGTTCGTCCGGCATCTCGCTGGGAAAGTTGGGATATTTGGGTGCGCTCTGCGCCTGCCCATTCGTCTGGGCTTGCGACGGATAGATGCAGACCAATGTTAAGAGTACGACAACGAGCAAGGTCGACGTGCTTGCACGGTTTATCAGTATCATGGTGCCGCGATTATAGATGCTGCCGCATGCGCTTGACTGCCGTCAATCGCAACCTGAAAAGATTTTCTCCGCGTCTCCGCGCCTCCGTGGTGAAATAATGTTCTCCTTATGTACTACCTCCTGAAAACCGAACCTACCGTTTACGGCTTTGCCGATTTGCAAAAAGAACAATCCACCATCTGGGACGGCGTAACCAACCCGGTCGCGGTGAAGAACCTGCGCGGGATGCAGAAAGGTGACAAGCTGGTCATCTACCACACCGGCGACGAGAAGCGAGCCGTGGGCACGGCCGCGGTCGAATCGGTCGACGCCACAGATTCCAAGGTCCCCAAGGTCAGGATCAAGGCCGGGAAGCTGATCTCGCATCCGGTCGCGCTGTCGGAAATGAAAGTGAGCAAGCTCTTTGAAAGTTCACCGCTCGTCCGCCAGGGCCGGCTCTCCGTGGTGCCGCTGAGCAAAGAGCAGTACGAGTGGCTCACTGGACGGTAAGTATGCGAGCGAGCCAAAGAACGCAAACAGCTACTTCCTATCACAAGCTCTTTTACAGTTACCGCGTTCTTCCTGTGCTTGCCTGCGCTGTGTTTTTCTTGACCGCTTGTCTCATGCTATTCCAGGTTGAGAATTACTGGCTCGCAACACTTGTGGCGACGCCTCCTGCCGCGGCCGTTCTTACACTATGGGTCCTTCGAGGCCGAAAGCTC
>Ga0137395_10001169_pt1 | contig 11998 bp, 10 predicted proteins | sample czobulk216metaG_FD_108283 | JGI IMG/M metagenome (GOLD analysis project Ga0137395, IMG submission 108283) | Vadose zone soil microbial communities from Angelo Coast Range Reserve, California, USA - czobulk2.16 metaG | ecosystem: Environmental > Terrestrial > Soil > Vadose zone | place: USA...
ACCAAAGCGGGTGGATCGATCGAAGTAGGTCTGCAACAGCACGATTCGACCGGCCTGCTTACCGTCGCCGATGACGGCACCGGCATCCCCCCGGAGGATCTGCAACGCATCTTCGAGCGCTTCTACCAGGCGGAGGCCGCTCGCTCGAACAAAGGCGCCGGGCTGGGGCTATCGATCGCCCGCTGGATCGTGGACCAGCATCACGGCGCAATCGCTGCGCGTAACAACAACGGTCGCGGGGTCACCTTCACGGTAACGTTGCCGCTGGGCGCATAGGCTTACGTCGCTCTTATCGGTTGGGGCTACGGTGGCGTCATGTACGACATCGCCCTCGACCACGCCGGCGCTATAGGCGCCGCCCTGATTACTCTCGTCTTTGCCTTTGCCTTCGTCTTCGGGCTGCGATTCCTGGCCGCCCGTCGGGTCGCGTGGGCTGCGTGTATCACCCATGTGTACGAGGCAGCGCCGTCGATCACGAAACTCGCCGCCGCCCTGATGCTGCTCAGCGGCGGGATTCACCTCGCCCTGGTCCCCGGCCACGAAGGCACCACCGGGGTGGTGTTCCTCGTCGACGGGCTGGGCTTCGTCGTCCTCGCGGTCGGGGCCTTTCTCACCACCTGGTGGCGCCGGCCGGCAGTGCTCTGGCTGGCCGCGACGATTCTCGCCTACCTCGTCTGGGTCATCGCCGGTTGGGAAACGCCCGACCAGATCGGCATCGCCTGCAAGCTGATCGAGCTCGTCGCACTCGGGCTGCTGATGCGCCTTGCGAACCCCACGCGCCGGACCTGGCCGCGCCGCCTGTGGCGGGCGATCGCGTTTCCCCTGATGGCGTGCGTCACGACGCTGGGTATCTGGGTCGGCGGGCTTGCCCACCCGGATGCCCTACACGCCCACGCCGGTGCGCTGCTGCAACCGGTCGCCGCCGTCGCGACCCCCAAGCAACAGGCGGCCGCCGCACAACTCCTCGCCGACACCCGGGCCAGCATTGCCCGCTACCAGGACCCGGCCGCGGCGATCGCCGCGGGGTTCAAGCCGGGCCCCGTATCGAAAGCTGACCCACTGCGGCACTTCCAGAACTCGGCGAACGCGAACGTCATCCTCGACCCGAACCGCCCGCAGGCGCTCGTTTACGCGCAAACGCCCCACGGACTGCAACTGATCGGCGCCATGTTTCAGATGCAGCGCGCCGGCCAGTGGGGTCCCGACCCGGGAGGCCCGCTGACGCAGTGGCATCAGCACGAGGGCATCTGCTTCTCTCCCTTCGGCATCGAGTTCAGCTTCGAGACGCCCTTCTGGACGTGCCCGATCGGCTCGACCAGCATCACGACCGCCCCAATGCTGCACGTGTGGATCATCGACAACGGCAAGAACGGACCGTTCGCCGCCGACCTCGACAAGGCCGTGCAGCGCGAGCTTACCGGGAGGTCATAACACCGTGCCTCAGACGCCTTCAACCAACAGGAGTGCTGCCGAGATCGCCTCGGTGCTCGTCGTCGTCCAGGCCAGCCTCTCACTGGTGGCCGGGTTGAGCGCCATCCCCTTTGCCATCGTCGAGCCAGGCTTCCGCGTGCTTGGGTTGGTGACGATCCTGATGGCCGCGGCCATGTTCTGGCTCGCCCGCAACCTTCGCCGCGGGCAGCGCTGGGCATGGCGCTGGCTGGTAACGCTCGAAATCCTGAGCCTGACGATGACGGCGCTGCTCTCGCTGCTGCCGATCGGAACCATCCGCGGCCCGGTGCCGGTGCTGGTAAACCTTGCCATCCCGACGGCCGTGGTGGTCCTGCTCGCGGCGGCGAAGTCAGACGCGCGCCGCGCTGCCTGACGTGGCACTGCGGCGGGAGAGCGAGTCGATCGTGATCGCGACGAGAAGGACGAGACCCGTGACGATGAACTGCCAGCGGACGTCCAGCCCCAGCAGGCCCATACCGTTGTAGATCCCGCCGATGACCAGGCCACCGAGGATGCCGTGGATCACCTTGCCGCGGCCGCCGAACAGGCTGGTCCCGGCAAGCACCACCGACGCGATCGCATAGAGGACGAGCTGGCCACCATTGATGTTGCCCGACATGCCGCCCAGGTACGAAGCGTAGAGCAAGAGACCGATGCCGGCGGTGAAGCTGCAGATGATGAAGCACAGGGTTCGAACGCCGGCAAGATTGATGCCGGCCCGCCGCGCCGCCTCGGGATTGCCACCAATGGCGTAGACGTAGCGGCCGAACTTGGTCCGCTGAAGCAGCGTCATCCATGCGAAAAAGACGCCAAGCACGATGGGAATCACCCAGGGCACGCCCGCGAGGGTGCCGAAGGCGGCCCGATTGACGTTGCAGATTGCCACGACCGCGATCGCGATCAGCGCGATCAGGACAATCTTGATGATGGTCAAGCTGACCGGCGGCGCGACCAGTCCGCTGCGGCGCCGGCGGCTGTCGCCAAACCAGAGCAAGGCGGCAATGGCGATGACGATGACGCCCGCCCCGATCCAGCTGACGACCGGATCGATCGTGCCATTCATGAGGTTGTAAAGGACCTGCCGATTTGAGTCGAGGCCGGCCAGGCTCGGGTAGCCGGAGAAGGCCAGCCCCAGGATGATGAGCATCGCCCCCTGCCAGATCAAGAGACCGGCGAGCGTGACGATCAACGATGAAAGGCGCAGCCTGGTGATCAGGGTTCCTTGCAGCAAGCCGATGACGGCGCAGACCAGGAGCCCGGCTATCACGGCGGCCCACCAGGGCCATTTCGTCGTCGCCGGCTGCACCAGCTGCACGGTAATTGCGGCACCGACACCGCCGGCGTACGCGATCGAGAGATCGATCTCGCCGAGGAGGATGACGAAGATCTCACCCATCGCGAGGACCATGAAGACCGCGCTCTGCTGGAACAGGTTGACGAGGTTCCCCGCAGAGAGAAAGACGTGATTCGGGCTGATCGCCTGGAAGACGACCGTGATGATGAGCAGCGCGAGGATGACGGGCAGGACACCACTGTCCCCGCTACGGATACGGGTCAGCCAGGCTCGCAACCACTCGCCCAGAGACTGGGCAACCAGCCCCGGCGGCATTTCGATCGCGGCCGCCTGCACCGCGGCGGTCGGATCGGGCGCCTGTTCGGGGGCTTCAGCGCGTGCCACTGTCTGCTCCGTCCCCGCTGGTCGGCTGCCCGGCGCGGCTCGAGGCACCGGTGGTCATGTAATCGACGACGGTCTGCCGGTCGTAGTCGGAGGCGCGGCCCTGAGACACCATCCGGCCGAGGTGCACCACAGCGATCCGGTCCGCGACCTCGAAGACGTCGTTGAGGTTGTGGGAGATGACCATGACGGCCAGGCCGCGATCGCGCAAACGCCGGACCAGGTCGAGCACCTGCTTGGTTTGCACCACGCCCAGCGCCGCCGTCGGCTCGTCGAGCATCACCAGCTTGGAGTTCCACATCACGGCCTTGGCAACCGCAACGGACTGGCGCTGGCCGCCGGACAGTGAGGCGACGGGTTGGCGGATCGACCGCACGGTCGTGACTCGAAGGTCGGCCAGCGTCTTGCTGGCGGCACGCTCCATGTCGTCCTCGTTAAGGAGGCCGTTGCGCAGCTGTTCGCGGCCAAGGAACATGTTCTGCACGATGTCCAGGTTGTCCGCGAGCGCGAGATCCTGGTAGACCGTCTCGATGCCGAGCTTGGCGGCGTCGCGTGGGGTGCGGATATGAACCGGGTTACCCTCCCAGAAGAATTGACCGTGGTCGATCTCGTAGATCCCGGCGATGCATTTGGTTAGCACCGATTTTCCGGCGCCGTTATCACCGCAGAGGGCGGTCACCTTTCCGGCGTAGAGGTCCAGGTCCACCTTGGTCAGCGCTTGCACCGGGCCAAAATGCTTGTCGACGCCACGGGCTTTGAACCGTGGCTCGCCCAGGGTCGAGTCTTTGACTACCTGGCCCATTGCTTCACACTGTATCGCGCGAGATGGGGGATTGGCGCCGCCGCGGCCGGCGGCGGCGCCACAACGATCTAGCTAATGCCCGCTGCGCTGCAGGCAGCCGCGCCGGCGTCAGTGCACAGGGCGGCCTTGTCGACGAACTTGTCCTTGATGACGGTGGCGTTCATGTTCGCGCTCGTCACCCAGATCGGCACCAGCAATGATGCCGGTTGCGTGCTGCCCGAGGCGTTGGCAGGCGGCGAGGTCGTGCTATTCAACAATGCGGGCGGAGGCGTCTGTCCGGCGCGGAGGATGGTCGCGAGCGCGACCGCGTCCTGAGCCTCGAGATAGACCGCCTTGTAGACGGATCCGCACTGGTAGCCCTTCAAAACGTTGGCCATGCCTTGCTCGGTCGCATCCTGTCCGGTGGTCGGGACCTTCTTGGGTCCAACGCCCTTGTTCTTGAGGACGGTAATGGCCGCGTTGCCGAGGCCGTCATTCGCCTCGACCGTGGCGTTGATGGTCGGGTTGGCGGTGTATTGCTGCTGGAAGACGGTCTGTCCCGCGGCATTGTCCCATCCGGGCGCAATCTTCTCCGCGACAAGCGTGAAGCCATTGTTCGTCTTGCCCGCGGCGAGTGGGGTTGTCTTGTCGCCCCAGATCGACTGGTTGTAACCCTGGGCGAAGGAGACCGCGTTCGGGTCCGTGTCCTGGCCGCCGTCCAATTCGAAGACCTTAGGGTTCGACACGCCCCAGTCCGTGACACATTTCTGGAAGCCGTCGCCGATGAGCTTGCCGACCTGGACATTGTCGAAGCTCACGTAGTAGACATTGGTTCCCGTGAACGTGGCGCGGTCATAGCTGATGGTCTTCACGCCCTTGCTCTGGGCCAGCGTCTGGATCTGCCCGCCAACGTTGCTGTTCAGCGGGTCGAAGATCAGCACTTTCGCGCCGGCGGTGATGTCCGCCGTGGCGAGGTTGAGCTCCTGGGCCGGGTCGCCCCCGGCGTTCTCGATCTTGTATTCGTTTGACTTATAGCCGGCCGCGTCGAAGGCTTGCTTCAGATACGGCGCATCGAAGTTGACATAGCGCGTCGACGACGTGGTGTCGGGAAGGATGACGCCGACGAGGCCACTCCCCGCGTCGTGCAGCCCCTTGAGCGTAGGCATCACCGTGAAAGCCTGGTCGAAGGACGTGACGCTGAGGCCCGCCGGTACGGTCGCGCTCGCCGCGGTGTTAGCCGTCGAGTTACCGCACGCCGCGGCGACAATCGCGATCGCGCCGAGGCACGCAAACAAGGTCAGCGATCTAAGTCTGGCCAATTGTGTATCCCCTCCTGATGTTCTTGTGTTACTGGGAACCATCATTCTGGGGGCTCGGGTATCGAATTCGCAAGCTGGAACCCGGTTTTCGCGAGAAGTTCTAACACTCTCTAACGAGCAGATCGATCAGCCCAAGCGGCTTGTGCAATAAGCACAATGTCGAGGGCGAAGCCGCCGCCCGCCACGAGGCTAAACAGCAGAACGATGATCGCCGCACCGAGCCCCGCGATGACCCCCACCAGGAGCAAGACGAGGAGATAGGTGAATGACGGCGGTTTTGCCAAGCGTGTAGAGTCGAAACCGGAGGGGATCACTCTGGCTTCGAATCAGAACCGACGACCATTGTTTCCGGCACCCCCGAAGGCACCAGCGCCCGGCGGAGTGCCACGGCCGACGCCCTTCTGGCGAAGCCGCGGCTTCTGGATCTACCTCATTGTCCTGCTAGTCATTAACTACCTGATCAGCGTTGTGTTCACGAGCGGACCAGCCCGCATGACCGTCCCATACACGACGTTCATCACGCAGGTCAACGTCGACAACGTCAAGGACATTACCGCGCAATCCAACTCGATCCAGGGCGACTTCAAGAAGTCGGTGACCTATGGGTCGGCGAGCGGCACGCTTTTTCAGACCGAGCGGCCAGTCTTCGCCACCGACAACCTCGAAACACTGCTCGAGCAGCACAATGTCCCAACCAGCGCGACGCCCCCCGGGACGGGCGGATCGCCGCTGCTCAACCTGCTGCTCAGCTTCGGGCCGGCCCTTCTCCTGATCGGCGGCTTCCTGTACTTGAGCCGTCGTACGACGGCCGGAGGTCCGGGCGGCATTCTCGGAGCCTTTGGCCAGAGCAAGGCCACGTTGTATACCGCGGATTCGGCGAACAAGATCACCTTCAATGATGTCGCCGGGATCGACGAAGCCAAACAGGACCTGGCCGAGGTTGTCGACTTCTTAAAGACTCCGGAGAAATATCAGAAGCTCGGAGCGCAGATTCCCCACGGCGTACTGCTCGTCGGACCCCCCGGCACCGGTAAGACGTTGCTCGCGCGCGCCGTCGCCGGTGAATCGAATCGGCCGTTCTTCAGCCTATCCGCGTCGGAGTTCGTCGAGGCGATCGTCGGCGTTGGCGCGTCCCGCGTTCGCGACCTCTTCGCCAAAGCCAAAGCGGCTGCCCCCAGCATCATCTTCATCGACGAGCTCGACGCCATCGGCCGGTCGCGCGCGTCATCCGCCACCTTCGGCGCGAACGACGAGCGCGAGCAAACCCTGAACCAGATCCTGACCGAGATGGATGGCTTCACGCCCAATCAAAACGTCGTAGTGCTTGCCGCTACCAACCGGCCGGAGGTGCTCGACCCGGCGCTCTTGCGGCCCGGCCGCTTCGACCGGCGGGTTACGGTATCTCCACCCGACAAGGCAGGGCGCGAGGCGATCCTGCGGATCCATACCCGGAACGTCAAAGTTGCGCCCAACGTCGACCTCGGCGATATCGCGGGCGCCACCGCCGGATTCGTCGGTGCCGACCTGCGCAACATCGTGAACGAGGGGGCCCTGATCGCCGCGCGCAAAGGCGAGGAGATGGTCACGCGCGCCGACTTCGATGAAGCCATCGAGCGATCCGTACTGGGCTTGCGCCGGCCGATCGTGCTGGGGGCAGACGAAAGACGGCTGATCGCCTATCACGAATCGGGCCACGCGCTGATGGGCCTGCTGATTCCAGGAGCGGACCCGGTCAAAAAGCTCACGATCGTCCCGCGCGGCCTTTCACTCGGGTCAACCTACAGCCAGCCGATCGACGACCGTTACAACTATCCGGAAGCGTATCTACGCGGCCGTATCTCGTTGGCGCTGGGTGGCCGCGCTGCCGAGGAGGTCGCCTACGGCGCGGTCACGACGGGGGCCGAGAGCGACCTGCAGCAGGTGAACCAGGTGGCCCGCTCGATGGTGGCGCGCTTCGGCATGTCCCCGAAGATCGGGCCGATCAACCTCACCCAACCAGGAGACGGCGCGGCGTCCGAGCACTTCAGCGAGGAGACCGCCAGGCTGCTCGACGAAGAAGTCCGCCGCATCGTGGAGGAGTGCCACCGGGAGGCGGTGCGAATCCTCAGCGAGAACCGCGACCGCCTCGATCGCCTGGCCGCCGCGGTGCTGCAGAAAGACACGCTCGACCAGGACGAGATCTACGACATTGCCGGGATCAGCCGTCCGGCGTCCGCTCGTCCAGTGATCGCGCCACCCCTTCCCGCGAATGGGTCTTCCAAAAGGGACGGCGACCTGGCGCGGGACGGGGTCGGCTCGGAGATCCAGCGCTAAGCGGTCAAGGCCCGCATCAGCGATTGCGTCTCGTCTGAGGGCGCGACCCCAAGCTCCTCTGCGAGGCGCCGCTTACAGTCCTGGTAAACCCTGACGGCCTCGGCGCGGTCGCCCCGCTTGACGAGCACCTGCATCAGGCGGCGATAGCCGGACTCGCGGAACGGTTCGAGCTCGACTGCCGCACGCGCTTGATCCTGGGCGAGGGCGAGCTCGCCGTTCCAAACCAGTGCATCGACCCGGCAATCGAGAGCCCGAACCAGGATGTCGCGAAGCCGCTCGCGACGCGACGTCACCCAGGGCGCATCCTCGCCAACCAGGAACGGTCGGCGTGCGATGGTGGTCGCAATCAGAGCCGGCCCGTAGGCGGCCTGCGGCTGATTGGCCTGCAGGGCGCCCTCAGCATGGTGCAGGGCATCGGCCGCGGTCTCGAGGTCGATCCACGTATCAGGCGGCGGCCGGAACTGGTAGCAGCGAAAAGCATTGGCGATGATGCGATCGCGATCGAGCCCGACCGTGCCGAGCCTCTGACGGAGCTTGCTGACGACGGCGCTGAGCGCCACCGGCCACGATGGCGGAAGGGCTTGCGGCCAGAGCAGCTCGGCCAGCTCCGACTGGGTGACGGCCCGCTCACGCTCGGCGACCAGGTAGACGAGGGCCAGGCGTCCCTGGCGGCCGGCTAGCTCCGCTTCACGGAGCAGTTGCTCGCCGCGCTCGACCGCCACCTCACCCGCCAGGTAGATGCGAAGCAAGATCCCTCCAAACATTCGCCAAAGGCGTCCAGCGATGATCTTAAGGACCGAGGAGGTGCGGAATGGAAAAACGCGTCGAATGTGAATGCGGCTGGTCGCTCCAGACAGACGACGAGGCGAAGCTGGTGACGGGGGTTCAACAGCACGCCAAGCAGATCCACAACATGGAGGGCGTCACCAAGGACCAGGTGCTCGCCCAGGCCAGGCCGGCTTAACAACACACACAGGAGAAGACATGAAATATCTCTACTTGCTCTACGCCGACGAATCGAAGATGCCCGCCGCCGACAGCCCGCAGATGCAACAGCAACAGGCCGCTTTTGGCCGCTATTACGAAGAACTATCCGGTAAGGGCATGTTCAAGGCTGGCGACCCGGTCCAGCCGTCGAAGACGTCGACGACGGTCCGCGTGCGCAACGGGTCGACCAAGACGGCGCCCGGCCCCGCCATCGCGGGCAGCGAGCAGATCATCGGCTTCTACGTGATCGAGGCGAAGAACCAGGACGAGGCGATCGCCTACGCCGCCAAGGTGCCGTCGGCGGCCGTCGGTTCGATCGAGGTCCGACCGATTATCGGCGGTTAACCAACCTGGCGGGGAGGCCGGGACATCGCCCGGCCTTCCCGCACCCGGAAGGCGTCATGGCAGCCGGCGCCGCAGAAGTAGTACGTCGTCTCCCCCATCGCCAGGGTGTGCATCGCGCCCTTGATCTCGACCGTCATGCCGCAGATGGGATCAATCGCGGTCTCGGGTAAGACGATCGAGTAGCCGGGCTGTCGCGCCTGGCGCTCGGCGACGATCTCCGCGAGCACCGCGAGCGCAATCTCCTCCTGCGAGCCGCCCACCGAGCTGTCCGCGGCGCGACGAACGCGCTCCAGACCCTGGTTGCCACGGTCGGTCAGCACTCCGATAACCGTGGCCGCCCGCTTGCGACTCGCGACCAGGCCGATATACGCGACGTCGTATGGCAGGAGCGCCTCGATCGCTTCCTCGTCGTAGTGGCCCATGGTCGCGACGACCGCCCAGGTGGTCGCGTGAGGTCGCGAGGGCGCGAGGTCGAGCGAGCCGATGACGCGGTCAGCCTCCGGGAAGTCCGATGCGAGCGCGCCCGGATGCGCCGCGCAGGTCTCGTATCCAATGGTCGCGCCCAGCCTGATCAGCGTGTGCGCCGCCGGTGTGTCGCCGATGACGAGCAGCACTGGCCGCGGCATGTGCGGGTCGATGAAGACGTCCACCGAACCGGCGCGCGGGCAGGTACTCATGTGCGCAACGACGCCCGGCTCGTGCTCGGGCGCCATGTCCGGCGCAATCTTGACCAGTCTGGGCTGGCCGTCACCCATGGCGTGAAGGGCCTCGCGGCGCACCAGCGACTCCGAGCAGCTCCCGCCGATCCAGCCCCAGAGCGTCCCATCGGCCGCGATCAGCGCCTTGTCGCCCGGGCGGGCGGAGGTCGGCGGATCGACGCGAACCACGGTCGCGACGACGAAGGTCTCGCCGCGCTCCCGCAGCTCCGCCGCCCGGTCAAGGACATCGTCTGCGAGTGACATTGTTTATTCGGCCGCGCCCTTTTCGTTCAATGCGGCCCAGACCTTGTCAGACGTGACGGGCATATCGATGTTCCTGATGCCCAGGTGTCCAACCGCATCGATCACGGCGTTGACGTAGGCGGCCGGCGAGCCGACCGTGGCCGACTCTCCGACGCCTTTGGCGCCGATCGGATGATGAGGCGACGGTGTGACGGTCTCGCCCATCTCGAACTTCGGCGTCTCCCACGCCGTCGGTAGGAGGTAGTCGGTGAAGTTGGACCCGATGCAGTTGCCCTCTTCGTCGAAGGTGATCAATTCCATGAACGCGATCCCGAAGCCCTCCGTGAGGCCACCGTGGATCTGGCCCTCGACGACCATCGGGTTGATGCGCACGCCGCAGTCGTCAACGGCGACCATGCGGCGAACTTTCACCTGCCCGGTGCCACGGTCGATGTCGACCACGACGAGATAGGTCCCGAACGGAAACGTCATGTTGGGCGGGTCGTAGTAGGTCACCCCCTCGAGGCCGGCCTCCAACCCATCCGGCAGGTTGGTGTAGGCGGCGAACGCCACGTCCTGGATGGTCTTGGACTTGGAGGGCGAGCCGCGGACGAAGAACTTGCCGTGGTCGAACTCGATATCGGCCTCCGAGGCCTCGAGCAGATGGGCCGCGATCTTCTTCGCCTTGTCGCGCAGCTTGCGTGACACCATCGCCGTGGCCGCCCCGCCGACCGGGGTGCTGCGGCTCGCGTAAGTCCCCAGCCCATAGGGAGTGTTGTCGGTGTCGCCCTCCTGGACCTCGATGTCGGCGGCCGGGATGCCGAGCTCCTCGGTCACGATCTGCGCGAAGGTGGTCTCGTGCCCCTGGCCCTGGCTCTTCACACCGAGCTTGAGGATCGCTTTGCCGGTCGGATGCACGCGAAGCTCGGCGGAGTCGAACATCCGCAGCCCGGCGATGTCGTAGTGCTTGCCGGGACCCGCGCCGACGACTTCCGTGAAGCTGGCGACGCCGATCCCCATCAGCTCACCTTTCTTGCGCTTCTCGGCCTGCTCTTTCCGCAGCTCCTGATAGCCGAGCTTGTCGAGCGCGAGCTGCATCGCTCTTGGGTAATCGCCACTGTCGTACTCGAAGCCGGTGGCCGACATGTAGGGGAACTGCTCGGGCTTGATGAAGTTCTTGAGCCGGATCTCGGTCGGGTCCATCTTCATCTCCAGCGCGGCACTCTCGACCAGACGCTCGATCAGGTAGGACGCCTCGGTCACGCGGAAGGAGCAGCGATAGGCGACGCCGCCTGGGGCCTTGTTCGTGTAGGCGCCGTCCGTCTCGACGTGGGCCGCCTGGAGATCGTAGGAACCGGTGACGATATGGAAGAGCCCGGCTCTGAACTTCGTCGGCTGGGCATCCGCATAGAAGGCGCCGTTGTCGCTGAGCATCTTGACCCGCAGTCCGAGCATCCGACCGTCGCTGCGCAGCGCCAGCTCGCCCGACATGTGAAAGTCTCGGGCGAACCCGGTCGAGATCAGGTTTTCGCTGCGGTCCTCGACCCACTTGACCGGCTTGCCGATCAGCAGCGAAGCCGCGGTCGCGACCACGTAGCCGGGATAGATCGGCACCTTGTTGCCGAAGCCGCCGCCGATGTCGGGTGAGATGATCCGGATGTTCTGCTCGGGCAGCCCCGCGACGATCGCGAACAGGGTGCGGTGGGCGTGCGGCGCCTGCGAGGTCATGTAGAGGGTTGCATGGCCGGTCGCCGGGTTGACGTCGGCGACGATGCCGCAGGTTTCCAGTGGCGAGGGGTGGCAGCGCGGATAGAAGGTATCCAGCTTCACCACTCGATCGGCCTTCGCGAAGGCCTCGTCGGTCTTCGCCTTGTCGCCGGCCTCCCAGTGGTAAATATGGTTGTCTTTCTGGCCCTCTTTCTCGTCGCGGATCAGGGGCGCGCCCGCCTGCAGCGCCTGCTGCGGAGTGACGACCGCCGGGAGCACGTCATAGTCGACCTCGATCAGCGCCGCGGCGTCGCGGGCGACGTAGGGATCGTTGGCGATGACGCACGCGACCTCCTGGCCCTGGAAGCGAACTTTGTCGGTGGCCAGCACCGCCTGGGTGTCACCGGAGAGCGTTGGCATCCACGCGAGCTTGTGCTGGGCGAGCAATTCGCCGGTGACGACAGCGACCACGCCCGGCACC
>Ga0137395_10001170_pt1 | contig 11995 bp, 10 predicted proteins | sample czobulk216metaG_FD_108283 | JGI IMG/M metagenome (GOLD analysis project Ga0137395, IMG submission 108283) | Vadose zone soil microbial communities from Angelo Coast Range Reserve, California, USA - czobulk2.16 metaG | ecosystem: Environmental > Terrestrial > Soil > Vadose zone | place: USA...
GAGCCTTCTTTGATGAGCCCGCGCTCGAGCGGCCGCCGCAGATCCAGCATCGTCCGGTTGTCGAGGGCATCTTTGCCGACCAGCACGTCGCGCTTGAGAATCTTGCGAGCTACGAGATCCGCGGGCCAGCCCACGAAGCTGTCGACGACGATGCGCTCGCCGGTCGATGTCGTGATGGCGCTGCGCGATGTCCCGAGATCGATGCCAACGGTCAACACGCCGCCGGGGGTTAGATCAACTGCCATTTCCGGTCTCCCTGCGCCCACGAGGAGCGCCCTCACGGAGGTACGCGTGAATGCCGTCGAACAGCGCATCGGCAATCGACTGCCGATAGCCTTGCCCGCCGAGCAGTTCGGCCTCCTCGTCGTTCGAGAGGCAAGACACTTCGGCGAGGATGGCCGGCATCCGGGTGCCCACGAGCACCACGAATGGCGCCGTTTTGACGCCCCGATCCTCAATGGCGGGGTTCACGCGCCGGAGCTCTCGGAGGAGCGCGCGCTGGACGGATGCCGCGAACCGCCTGGATTCGTCCTTCCGGGCGTCGAGGTAAATCATGTCCACGAGCGTCTTCAAGTCGGCCATCGAATAGCCGGAATCGCGGTTCTCGTCCGCGGCAATGGCGTCGATGGACGGAGCCTCCGATGGCCCCAAGTAATACGTTTCGACGCCTCGGTCCTTCGGCGTTAGTGCGTTCACGTGAATAGAGAGGAAAAGATCGCCATGGCCCTGGTTGGCGATGTCCGACCGGTCCTGCAGGGAGATCGTCTCGTCGCCTTCCCGCGTCATCAGGACGGTTACGCCTTCGGTGGCGAGGCGGCGGCGCAGGCGGTCGGCGATGTCGAGCGTGACGTCCTTTTCGTGCAGGCCCTTGGCAGCGGACGTCCCGAGGCTCTTCCCGCCATGTCCGGCATCGATGACGATCCGATGGACGCCCAGTGCGAGCGCGGAAAGGCTGAGCCGCTGTGGCTTTACGAAGGATGCGGCGGGCCCGGTCGAATCCGATTCCGCGACGCGGGGCTGGGATGCGACCAGTCGATTGGGCGACGCGGCCGCGTTCGACCCCGCGACGGCCGTGCCGACGCCAGGCACGAGCCGGAGGGCTCCCACGAGTACGAGGAAGAGGAGCGCGGCGGCCGCTCGCGGCGCCCAGAGCGCAGCGAGGCGTCTGTTGCGGCGCAGCGGCTTGGGCAGCTTGCCCTGCATCGTGTCGACGTTTTCTTCGACGGCCTCACGCAGGAGGCGCGCCCTGAGCCGGTCGGCTGTTTTCATCAATTCGGGATCGAGTGTGCACCGTCGCGCAATGCGACACATGGTCCGGAGCAACAAGCTCGCCACTGATTGCCGGCGCCGCGCGCGCGGATCACGGTGATTTTTCGAGGCGTTTCGCCTGCAGCGCTGAGATCCCCGTCTGGTATCTGGAAGGGGCGTCTGGTGTCCAGACGTTCGAAGGCGGGAGTCGGTCGTCCGGCCAGAGCCACACGCACACCAACCCGAGCAGAGCTCCCGTCGGTACGTCGAAGAAATGGTGCTGAAACGTCGTCAGTACCGACGCGCCGATGATCGCAAACCAGGCGCTCAGCCAATAGCGGGCCGCGGCCGGCACGTGGTCGTCGTACAGCCGCCAGAGAATCACGAGAAACGCGATGTGCAGCGACGGCGCCTGATTGAACGGCCGGTCGAATTTCGCCAGCGCGCCAAACAGCAGCCCGGGAAGGCCGTGGGCCGTCGGGCGCGGACCCGCGAACTTCAGTGGAAACAGCAGAAAGCAGGCGAACGCAACGGCCTGAGCCGTGAGCAAGCGCCGACCGAGAGCGTCGAGTTCGGCTCTTGTGCGGCAGACGAAAAAAGCCAGACCGTAGAACGCGTCGATGGACCAGTAGGGAATGATGGTCCATTCGACGAACGGGATATGCCTTTCCCAGGCGAACACGACCGAAGGGACGCCATGCCGCCGGGACGCGATAAAGTTCGCGAGCGGATACGTGACGAAAAAAGATGAGCCCACGAACGCGAGCCAGCAAAGGGCTCGCGCCCGGATCGCGATCAATTGATGCCGATACGATGTGCTCGTAGGACTCTCCTTAACTAAAGAGTGCGGGAAACGGTGACGAATTGGCTCACGCGGGGAATGGCGGCGTTGATCGCCGCCGGTGTCCTCGCGCCCGCGCCGCCGGCCGTTGCGCAAACGTCCTCGCCGGCGCCGGTCGTCGTCGACCGCGACATGACGCCCGCAGCCGGCGCCGCCGACGTGCTCGCGGCGCAGCGCCTGATCTCGTCGTTCGAGGATCGACTGCTCCCGGCGCGCTTTTCCGAGGCCACGCGGCTGACGCACGCGCTGGGTATTGCGTATCGACTCGGCAAGTGGGCCGCCATCGATCTGCCGCAAGACAGTTTCCTGATGGTCGCCGCGCACGAAGTGTTCGGCCACGGCGCACGGCTTCGGGAGATCGGCGCCTCGGGCGTGCGTTATCGATTCGAGGTCCCGCCGCCGTATGGAGCCGGGAGTGCGGCCACGATGTTCAACAGGCTTTCACCCGGAGCGGCCGCGCGCGCGGACCTGCTGGCGATCGATACCGCCGGTATCGAAGCGCAGAACGTGCTGGCGGACGACATCGGTGAGCAGGCGCTGGCTCGAGGCTCGCTGTCATACCGCGCCGCGTGGCTCTACGCGCAATCACGGATCGCGGGCTTGCTGTACATCAGAGGCGTGTCCGCGCAGTCGTCGCCCGGTCATGACGTCGCCGATTTTCTCCACGACGTGAACGACGGGTGCGTGCCTCCGGCGTGCGCGCCACTCGACGAGTCGACGCTGAAGAACCGGGCGATGGCGATGCTGGCCGATCCGATGCTCGCGTTTTCCGCCTATGGGTTCGCCGTGAACTACATCGTGCACGGCCGGACGGATACCACCGTGCCGATGGTTTCTCTCCCGCACGGGTTGCGCTATCTGCCAGCGGTCGGTTTCTCGATGACGCCGCAGGGCACGGAGTGGACCACGGTCCACAGCTTTCGCGCGGGCGGCCGGTTGACACAGTTCACTGTTCGCATCGGCGACACGGGAGCCGAGCGTACCTGGGGTCTCGGTGTGCGCGCTGCGCGCGTCGCGCAACGCGGCCGCATCGACGCCGATCTTTCGGCAGACGTGTGGCGGCAGCCCGCGCTCGATGCGACGCCGTCCGCCACGCGGCTCATGACAGGTGGCCTCGTCGCGACGACGATCCGCGTCGCGCTCGGCGGATCAAAGAAAGCGAGCCGCGTCGGACTGGTCGGTCAGGCAGGCTACAAGTCTGATGGCTTTGTGAGCGGTGAGCGGCTGAGAGCGGGCGCGATCATCCGAGCGGGCCTGACGATCGCGTTCGGCGCCGAGTAGTTACCGAGTCACTTCGAACGCAAACCGCAGCGCCGGAATGTGATTGCCGGGATGATCGTCTGCGTAGGTGAGCTGAGGCAGGCGGTACAGCTGCTGGCTTCCTTCAGGTCCCTGGTAAATACCCGGATAGAAATCGATCAGGTGAACGCCGGGGACGCCGGCCGCCGTGAAATTCACCACCACGTCGCCGCGGCTGTTGAACCCGCAGGCATATCCCATGTACCCGTTGTCGTAGGTCGCTATATAGATGTTGTCGTAATCGGTCCAGCCGACGCCTTTGAGGTGAATGGTCACAGGCGTTCCCGCCGGCCCCGACTTCGGTGAGATGCTCACGATGCTGGTTTCGATTACGAAGTACGTGCGCGCCAGCATGCGATCGCCGGATCGAATCGACAATGTGTGCAGGCCGCCGAGGTCGTCCGGAATGTCGAGCGGCACCTCCAGCCGTCCATCGGCACCGACTTCAAGCTTTTTCAGCTCGGTCTCTTTCGGCGCGAAGCCATTTCCCGACACGCGGCTGCCCTCCCACGTGCCCCACACGAGCGACACCCGAGCGCTGGCGGGCAACCCGCCGGCCTTCAGCATCGCGCGCGTGGTGACCGGCCCCTGTGTCGGCGTCACGCTGACGCCCGCGCCTTCTGAGGTCGGCACCGGCTGCTTCGCGTACGGTTCGGCGTACGCGGCCGGTGCGGCGTTTCCCGGCGTCACTCGAAAGGTGAACGCGGGCCGCGGCAGGTACGCGTTCGGCGCCTGCTCATGATTCAGGTAGCCCTGACCCATGTAGCCGGTCAGCACGCGGACGTGATGCTGACCGACGGCTCCGCTCGCCCGAAGGCGCGCGGTCGCCGTGCCGTGCGTGTCGGTCGCTGAGATCCAGCCCACTTCCTGATTGTCCCAGTTGATCACCCACGTACTCTCCATCGTCCGCCAACCGAGGCCGTTCACGCGGACCTCGATCGGTGTCCCGACCGGGCCTTCGGTCGGATGAATCTCGAATGTCTGCGTGACTTCGACGCCGCCTTGCGCGATCGGAGTGCCGTTGTCAGAGACGACCAGTTCGTGGACGCCGCCGTAGTCTTCGGGGATCTTGAAATGGGCGAAGAGCCGGCCGTTGTCGTCGGTCTCGGCGCGTGCCAACGGCTTCGCCGTCTCCGTGAACTTCTTCCCGCGGAAATGGAAGTAATCCTCGATGACCCAGCCGCCATCCACGGTCTTCCAGAGGAGATCGACTTTTCGCCCGGGCGGCAGCCCCTCAGCGGTCGCATCGATCCCGGTGCCGACAAAGACTTTTTCACTACCGGGGTGCTTGAGCTGCACGGCCTGGAGGGGCGCCGCAGGTTTCTTCACGGTCGATGGGCTTTGCGCGGCGCGGCAGGCCGTGGCACACGCGATCAGGAGCAGCACGCGCGGGAACATCATTCGACTATCGTCAGCTGCGAGGCTTGCACTTCGAACGGCTTGAACTCGCCGGTGCGGCCGTACTTATCCGTGGCCGTCACGGTGTACCTGATGATGCCCGTCGGCGTGTCCTGCGGCACGACCCACTTGGCGACCCAGAACTCGCGTTCGGGCTGCGCGGCGGTGGCTCGATACCGCATCGGGATGTCGATTGTCCTGCCCGAGACGTTCACGTGAACGACGAGCTGCGCCGACTCTTCGCGTTTTTGTGTCGACGGATCCGCGACGAACATGCGCCAGCCCACGGGCTCGCCTCGCTTGAACCGATTCCTCAGAATGCAGTTCTCCGGATGCCCTGGCGGCTGGAAGAGCGCCATGTCGCCGTAGACGATCAGCTTCCCCTGACCCTGCGCGGGTGGCGGCGGCGCCGACTGGAACGCGCGAATCGAACGCCCGCCGGAGCCTGCGATGAAGACGAGCACGAAGGCTGAGACGATCGGCAATCCAATACGACGCACGGGAACCTCTCCCTGATCGTGACGGAGATCAGGTTATTCGACGATTGCGATTTGCGAGACGAGGTTGATGAACGGCGAAAAGTTCGCTGTGCGGCCGAAGCGATCGGTTGCGGTCACGGTGTAGCTCAGCGCTGCTGGCTGCGCATCGGCAGGCACGACCCACACGCCGGTCCACATTTCCGACGGCTGCCGTGGATACTCCGCGGCCGGGAATCCGCCCTGACCCCGCCAGCGCATCGGGACGTCGATCGTGGCGCCGGCGTACTTCACGTGCGCGACCAGCACCGCCGTGTTTTCCGTTTCACCGCTGCCGCCGTCGACGGCCGTCATGCGGAAGCCCATGCGCTGCCCGCGTTTGAAGCGGTTGGTCAGAATGCAGTGCGTCGGCAGCGTGCCTGGAACGTCGAAGCTCGCGACGTCGCCCCAGATCACCAGCTTGCCCGATGGGTGTCCTGCTTGCGGTTCCGGCGGCGGCAAGGGCGCTCCGCGTCCTCGACCCTGCGCTGGCGCCGGGGCCGGTTGCTGGCCCTGTCCTTCCGCGCGTTGGCCGTGCAGGGCCATCGTGGCCGCCGCGACAATGGCCAGGGCCGCGACGCCGGCCGACACGGGCTTCAGGAGCGCTGTCATACTGCGGGCATAGTAAGAGGATCAGCCCCGTCGTTTCCAACGATTTTTTCAGCTCTACTTGAACACGTTCTCATCGGGTACTCCGAAGTTCGGGGCTTTCGGCGCGCAGGTATCGATCGATTTCAGGACGATATTGGAGGCCTCGCCGAGGGCTTGCCCCGAAATGATGTACGGGCTGTATTGCGCCTTCGGCGTCCCCTTGTCGAGGTATCTCTTCACGGACGGCGAGCAGTCGATGACGAAGGCCGTTTTCTCGTCGGTCCACCACACGGCTCTGATGCGGAAGGACCTTCCGCCGACGGCGACGCCGGCGATCACCGAGTAGGAACCGTCGCCGCTTGTGGTGATTGATGTGAATTCGTCGACTTTGAACACGAGCCATCGGCCCTTTTGCCGGTCATCGAGAAACTTGCAGGCTTCGGCTTCGCATGTCCGCTGCACCCGGTAGATGTTGATCGTGACCGCCTCGCCGGACATGTTCCTGTACTCGACGGTAATCCTGCCGGAAACGGGCGTGTACTTCATCGAGGCGCCGAGCGGCGTGGCTATCGTGTAGTTGACACCACCGGTCACGTCGGTAGCCTGGACACAGTTGGTGGAGCATGGTTTGGCCTGCACCGTCTGCCAGCCGATTTCCAGTGGCGTGGTGGCGTCGATGGTGATGCTAAAGCTCTCGTTCGGCCTCAGTACGACATTCGATTTAATGGGAGCATGCACCACCGCGCCATCGGCGGCTCTGGCGCAGAGAAGCAGGGCGGGCAGGATCAATCGGCGCATCGTGGATCGTATCGGCTGGTCATCGCGGAGGAAGTAATGCACCACGTCGTGATTACAAAAACAGGTCCGCCTGAAGTCCTGCAAGTTGCTGAGACGGCGGATCCTGTCCCCGGACCAGGAGAGGTGCGCATCGCGGTGAGAGCGGCGGGTGTGAACTTCGCGGACGTGATGGCGCGGCTCGGCCTTTACCCCGACGCCCCGCCGCTGCCGGCCGTGGTCGGCTACGAAGTGGCCGGCGTCGTGGATGCCGTGGGCTCGGACGTTGTGTCGTTCCGACCTGGGGATCGCGTGTTCGCGCTCACGCGATTCGGCGGATACGCCACCAGTGTCGTCGTGCCCGCCGTGTTCGTCTATCCGACGCCCGCAATGCTTTCCGACGTTGAGGCCGCGGCGATTCCGGTGAATTACCTCACGGCGTTCGTCGCGCTCGAGACGCTTGCGCACGTGAACGCGGGCGAGACGGTCCTGATCCACGGCGCGGGCGGCGGCGTTGGCGTCGCCGCCACGCAGCTTTCGAAACAATGCGGCGCGACGGTCATCGGCACGGCGTCGGCCATGAAGCTCGAGGCGATCCGGGCGCTCGGCGTCGATCATCCGGTTGATCATCAACGCACCGACGTGCCCGCCGAAGTCCGGAGGCTCACCGCGGGCCGCGGCGTGGATGTCGTTCTCGATCCGATCGGCGGCCGCAGCGCGAGACTCAGCTACGAGATGCTCGCACCGCTCGGCCGCCTCGTGATCTACGGCGCCTCGAGCCTGGCGTCAGGCGAGCGCCGCAGCCTGTGGCGCCTCGCTCGCGCGCTGATCGCGATGCCGGCGTTCAGGCCGCTCTCGCTGATGAACCACAACCGGGGCGTCTTTGGCTTGAACCTCGGCCATCTCTGGAGTGAGCGCGATCGACTCCGGCGCGCGACAGACACGCTGCTCGCCGATTTCAGCGCGGGCCGGCTCCGTCCTGTGATCGCGAAGACATTTCCGCTTGAACACGCCGCCGATGCGCACCGCTATCTCCAGTCCCGGGCCAACATCGGGAAGGTGATCCTTACGGCCGGGCCGGTTGACTCGGATCCTCCCGGCTGAGGACGGATGTTTGCGGCGTCGGCGTTTGCTGGATCCAGTCGGCCGGTGCGTGCTCGGCACGCGTCGCGAGCTCGCCGCTGAGCAACCGGCGAGCTGCGTCCTGGATATCGCCGATTGACAAGGGCTTGAAGTGGATGGGCGCGTGCAGCGCTCCAATCTCGTCGATCGTGCTCTGGTCGAGGTTGTAGACGCCGGTGATCACGGCGACGGGAATATGCGGATGCAATCGCCGCAACCGGTAGAGCAAACCGATTCCGTTGATGTAAGGCATCTTCAGATCGACCAGAACCGCATCAGGACATTTCGCACGGACGAACGTGAGCGCGGATTCCGCCGAGAGGGCCGTGTGCGTGCTGTACTCAGCGAGGTTGAGCGCCCGCGAAAACACGCGCAGGATTTCGGGATCGTCATCAATCACCAGGATGAGCGGCCGGTTGCCGGCTGAGCGATCGTTCGAGTCCGGGCGGTCGTTCGAATCTGCCCACTGGAGCATGACGTGACCTCGTTGAATGGCGGCTAGACCTGAGTGCGTTGAGGCAAGCGTGGTTCCATGCGCCGCCGGCGCTGTTACGTCTTGTTCTGCAGTGACTTACATTCCTGGAATGAACGGCCTGAAGTGTGCGCACAGTGGGCGGGCAAATGAGGCGCACACTTTCCATCGACCTGCGCTGTGCGCGATGGCAGCGCTCAACGCGCCGATCGAATCTCGAAGGGCAGCGCCGTTGTCGCCGTCGTGATCCGCTCGGTGACGCGCTCGAACACGTCGATGTCGAACGGCTGGCCGATCTTGTTGCCCGCAAGATCCTCGAGCGACGTGTCGATGATCAGCCGGTGGGCTCCCGCGCTCCAGGGATTCCGCGGCGTGAAGCGCCATTCCGATTCCTCTCGCGCAACCTCAATGGCGCCGGCTACCTCACCACTGGGACCGGCGACTGTCAGCATCCGCTGAAGCAACGTGTAGTTCATCGCCCGGCCGAAGCCGACGACGAGCGGATCGCGCGAGCCTCCGGACGGCGCCGTGATCGTCCACGTCTTCGGCTCGGGCGCGTGCCGCACGGCCGGACCGCCGCGAAAGACCTTCCTGAAAGGCTCCACCATCGCCACGCCGTTCGCGTCGCGCCACTCGCGTTCGATCACCAGCGTGTAGCGCCTGCCTTCCGCAATCGGTGGTCCCATCGCCTTGTTCGATGTCAGGTCGCGCTTGATGCGCCCCGGATCGAACGTCATCGTCAACCGGCGATTGTTCGGATCCCAGAGCTCCTGCCCGGGGAGGAATACGCCGCGCAGCAGCTTGCCGTCCGCGTCGAGCAGGTGGATGCGCTGCTCGGCTTCGCCGCGGCTCATCGGCGCCGAGAAATAGATGTAGAGGCGAAGTTGATTGCTCGGAACCACGGAGGCCGAGGGATACACGCGCTCGATGCGAGCTGACGGGGTGAGATTGCGCGCGGGGCCGTCGAATGTCTTTTCGAGCGGCGCGGCGGCGCCGCGAAACACCGCACGGTAGCGTGGACCTGCGGCCAGCGGATATTGCGGCCGAAAGAGGAGCGCGCCGTTTTCGACGCCGTACGATCCGGCAAGGGGCGGCACATCGCCCGTGCCCGCGTACACGACGAAGACAGACTGCCAGCCGCCCGCCGGCGCTCGAAGCGCCGCGGCAGGCAAACCCACGACTTTGAAAATGCCGCCGTCGAGCTGAATGGAAATCGACTGGGCGGTTGCCGTGAACTCGAGGGCGAGGAGGACTGCGAGACAGAGCAACCCTCCACCACAGAGGACGCGGAGGAGGCGGAGAAAAGAGTTCTTGATCTTAACCTCCTTTCCTCCGCTCCTCCGTGGTGGCGAGTCGCAGCTACGGAAGCGCGATCGTGCGGATGCTCATCGGCCCGACGGCTGGTCCGAATCCGCCGCCGCCCGAGGCGGTCAGGATCACGGCATTAGCGCCATCGAACGGCGTCAGGTGACGGACGTTTGTGAGCGCCGTGATCTTGTCGTACGGCGCGCCGGCGACGTCGACCACGGTCGGCGAGTCGATCGGCTTGTACTGCCCCAGGTTGTCGGCGTGCAGCTTCACGACGCCGAACGACGAGTTGGCGATCAGGATGAACTCGTGGCCGTCTTTCTTGTACGGGACCATGTCGAGCGGCTGATTCCCTGAGCCGAGATCCGAAATCGTGACGCCTTTCACCTGCGCGCCGGCTTTCAGATCGCTGACCGGGATCTTCACGAGGGGCGTGCACGTGTACGCGGCGAGGACGTAGTCCTTGCCGTCGATGCTGTACGGCACGAAGGTCCGCACGGGCGACTGTGTTTCGTAGCGTCCATGCGATGCGTGCCAGATCTGCAGCTGCGTGCCTTTGCCCGCGGTTTTGAACGGATACGGGATCGAGCGCAGCGCCGACGACCACTCCTCGTTCGACATGCCCGCGACCATGACGCTGCCGTTGACGAAGGCCATGTCGGTGATCGTCTGCGTCCGCGGATTCTGCCGCGCGGCCGGATTCGCCTCGGGCGCGTCGGACAGGCTCACCGTTTCGTGCTTGATGTTGTCGAGCGCGAGCAGCGTCAACTTGCCCGATGCGTCGACGCGGGCGACGAGCGGGGCGGCGTCCGGACCGCGGCCGCGCGCGGCCGATACGTAAACGTTTTTCGAGATCGGGTTGACCGCGACGTCGTTGATCAGGATGTCGCTCGGCATGACGCCGACCATCGCCGCGAGCTTTTCGTCGACGCCCTGCACGTCGATCTTCGAGCCGGCGCGCGCGGGCGTTCTATCGTCGGTGTCGATTGCGGCAATCGCGCCGCCGGTCGAGTCGCCGACAAACAGCACGCCATCCGGTCCGAACGCGAGGGCACCGGCGGAATGGAGTCCAACGCTCCCAGTCGCCATCAGCGCCACCGCCGAAGCCGGCGTACGCACAGCCTGGGCGGCGAAGACGAGCGCGACGCCGAGGCCGCCAGCGAGAATCACACGGGTCATCATCTTTCGGTACTGCATAGGCCCTCCGAACTGGTGAACAAAACCGGCCGACAAACAGCTCACGATAGCGCATTCCCTTCAAACCGGGTCATACCGAACGTGCATGCCTCAACGGCGGGCTCGACGGTGCACAACACGGGATCTGCGCGGCGAGTGCAACTCGCGGTAAGCGCGAAGGCAGCCGCCCTCGTATTCCACCTGCACGTCTCTACTCGACCGACGCACCTATATAAAGGATGCGCGAAGGGTATACTCCGCGCGTCACCTGGTCCGATTCCGTCACCCGGCCACAAGGATGGAGCCGAAAGTGAAGAAAGCTCTCAGAATCGCTGTTGGATTGGCCGTGGGTGGCGTCCTCTCAGCCAGTCTCGCGGCGCAGGACAGCGCGCTCGACATCGTCAAGGTCCGGAAGAACTTTTACATGCTCGCCGGCGCTGGTGGAAACATCGGGGTCCAGATTGGCTCCGACGGCATCGTGCTCGTCAACACCGGAGCTGGAGCGGCGTCCGACCGTGTGCTGGCGTCGCTGAAGACGCTGACCGACTTGCCGATTCGCTACATCATCAATGCCGATGCCGGCGCGGATTTCGTCGGCGGCAACGAGAAGCTCGCGAAGGCCGGCTACACCATCTTCACGAACGCTCTCGGCAACCCGGCGGCGCTGCAGGCGATGACCGGTGGGGGCGCGTCGATTCTGTCGCACGACAGCGTGCTGCGACGGATGGCAGCAGCCAAGCCGGCGTATGCCGCCAATGCGCAGCCGAACGAGGCGTTCTTCACGCCCCGCAAGGCCATCCGCATGAACGACGAGGGGATTGAGATCCTCTACCAGCCGGCGGCGCACAGCAACGCCGACAGTTTCGTCCTGTTCCGCTCGTCAGATGTCGTCGTCGCCGGCGATGTGATCGACATGACACGCTTCCCGGTCATCGACCTCGCCAACGGCGGCAGTATCCAGGGCGAGATCGACGCGCTGAACAAACTGATCGACCTGACGATCGCGCCGACGCCGTTCATCTACAAGGACGTCGGCACCTACGTAGTCCCGGGTCACGGCCGGCTCTGCGAGCAGATGGAGGTCGTGGACTATCGCGACATGGTGGTGCTCGTCCGCGACGTCGTCGCCGATCTGATGAAGCAGGGCAGGACGCTCGATCAGATCAAGGCCGCGCGTCCGGCATTGCCGTACGAAACCCGGTACGGCACGCAGACCGGGACGACGAGTGCGTTCGTCGACGCGATTTACAA
>Ga0137395_10001171_pt1 | contig 11981 bp, 10 predicted proteins | sample czobulk216metaG_FD_108283 | JGI IMG/M metagenome (GOLD analysis project Ga0137395, IMG submission 108283) | Vadose zone soil microbial communities from Angelo Coast Range Reserve, California, USA - czobulk2.16 metaG | ecosystem: Environmental > Terrestrial > Soil > Vadose zone | place: USA...
ATAAAAATAAGGACGCTACATTTTTGGAGTTGCCTCCGGATGAGCAGAAGCTGACGCGGCGTCCGGATGCGAAGGTGATGTCGGATAAAGATCGCGTGGCCACCAGCAAAGCGCCGCAGGTGAATCACGAGGATTTGAAGAAGATACTGCAGAGCGCGCATCCGGGGCGGCCGGGGGCGAATGTGCAGCAACCGCCGGCGCAGGGCCAGCCGCCGCAGAATCAGGTGGCGCAACAACCACAGCAGCAGCCATCTCCGCAGGATCAACCGAGAACGGGCGTGGCGCAGCCGCAGCAGCCTACTGATCAGACAGCGCAGTTGCGGCCGCCGCCGCAGGCCAGGCCAACCCCGAATTTCAATACTTCTATGACGGCGGGGTCGGCGATCGAACAGGCGGCTCGGGCTGCGGCCGAGAGTCGCGGGCATTATGGTAGCGGCGAAGCGGGCGACTACGGAATGTCTCGCGGCCGGAGTGGAGCGAAGGCGCTCGATCAGGCTGAAATTCTTACTGACACGATGGGAGTGGACTTCGGCCCGTATTTGACGCGCGTAGTGCAGATTGTGCGCCAGAACTGGTATAACTTGATGCCGCCGTCGGTGTATCCGCCGATTTTGAAGCAAGGCAAGCTTTCGATTGAATTTGTGATTCTGAAGAATGGCGAGAGCGCCAGCATGGTGGTGCACACCTCGTCCGGCGATGTGGCGCTCGACCGGGCGGCGTGGGGAAGCATTACCGCGTCTGCTCCATTTCCTCCGCTGCCGAAGGAATTTCCGGGCAAGCTGCTCGGACTGCGCTTTTACTACTTTTATAACCTTGAACCCGGCAGCGGCGAAGTAAAGTAGGTTGTGCCGGAATTAGGCGGATGGACTTCGAACTTGCCCCCGGACGGGGTAGAGCCTCGTCACCACACAAGCGAGTCACCACATCGGCATAAGGTCAGGTGCGGGATTGAGCCGAATTCGCTACCATAGGAATATTCCTGATCTGATGAGCATCCAAAAACAGCTATGAAGATTGAACGATTTGTTTCTCGCGCGTGGGTATTGGCGTTGACTGCTTCGTGTTTGCTGGTTCTATCGGGCGCGGTTTTTGCCGAGGATGCGCCGGAGGCGTTGCGTCCGCCGAAAGGGTCGCAGGTTGCGCTCGTGGTTTTCGAGGATTTGCAGTGTCCGCAGTGTGGACGAGTTGCGCCGCTGCTGGCGCAGGCTTCGAAGACGTATAAGATTCCGCTGGTGCAGCATGACTTTCCGCTGCCCATGCATAACTGGTCGTTCGATGCGGCGGTGATGGCGCGGTATTTTGATACGCATTCGAAGGATATTGGAAACGAGTTTCGGGATAATGTTTTTGCGCACCAGATGGAGATTAATCCACAGAACTTGCGTGGATTCGAGGAGAAGTTTGCCGCCGATCACAAGGTAGGATTACCGTTCGTTGTCGATCCGGATGGGAAGCTGGCGGCGGCGGTGCGCGCCGATAAAGAGGTAGGGGTGAGTCTGCACATTGACCACACGCCTACGATTTATATTGTCAGCAACAAGCGGACAGGGACGCCGTATGTGGAAGTTAAGGACACGAATCAGCTGTATGTGATGATTGACGCTATGAAGAAGGAGTAGGGTAGGGACAAGGTCAGAGGTTAGAGGTCAGATTGTAGAGGTTATGCTTTGGCAGTGCGTACTGACGTTACGAAGATTGCTACTAGTTCGTTGGCTTCTCTTACTAAATCTTCCAATTTTTCAGCGGGAAAGATGTTTCCTTCCTGAACAGCTCCAGCCAGAATACTGTTTCGTCTGCCTCTTCTAGAACGACTCCCAGTTTGGCTACAAATTCAGCACGGGATCTTCCGCGGCAGCCTGCGCGGTAATTTGCGCCGATCGATGTGCTGGAGCGAAGAAGTTGCGTTCCGAGAATTCGCGCTTCCTGAGTTCGAGGGAGCGAGCGATATAGCCTGAGGACTCGCAATGCGAAGTTCTTGGTGCGGAGCTTGAGCGTCTCAGAATCCCGCTTCATATTAAGGTCAGAGGTTAGAGGTCAGATTGATGAGGTTAACTTCTGCAATCTGACCTTTCATTTGTGCAATTTCGACGATTCTATTCTTTGATTTCGATGTTTACCGTGATGGTGATCACAGGGAGAATGTGCGGTATTTGAGGTTAGAGGTTAGAGATCAGATTGATGAGGGTTAACTTCTGCAATCTGACCTTTGACCTCTGACCTTTGTTACTCCGTCCAGCGGCGGAAAAGTAGGGCGCCGTTGGTGCCGCCGAAGCCGAAGGAGTTTGACATGGCGTATTCGAATTCAGTTTTGCGGGCTTGGTTGGGGACGAAATCCATGCCTTCGGTTTCGGGATCCTGATTCTCAAGATTGATTGTCGGCGGCAGGATTTGATCGCGCAGAGCGAGTACGGTTACTCCTGCTTCCAGTCCGCCGGCACCGCCGAGCAAGTGACCGGTCATCGACTTGGTGGAACTGACCGGAACTTTTTTCCCAAATAAATTTCTTATTGCGTGCGCTTCGAGTGTGTCGCCCAGGGGCGTCGATGTGCCGTGGGCATTGACGTAGCCGACGACGCTGGCTTCAAGTTTGGCGTCGCGCAAGGCGTTGCGCATGACGCGGAATCCGCCTTCGTGCTCGGGCGCTGGCTGGGTCATGTGAAACGCGTCCGCGGACATACCGTAGCCTACGATTTCAGCGACGATTGGCGCGTTGCGGCGGCGGGCATGCTCGAGTTCTTCGAGAACCATAATGCCGGCGCCTTCACCCATGACGAAGCCGTCACGATCTTTATCCCAGGGCCGACTGGCGCGGCTGGGGTCGTCGTTGCGCGTGGAAAGGGCGCGCATGGCGGCGAATCCGCCCACGCCCATGGGAGTGATTGCCGCTTCGGATCCACCGGCAATCATCACGTCGGCATCGCCGTGCTGGATGATGCGAAAAGAATCGCCGACTGAATGCGCGCTGGTGGTACAAGCCGTGGCTGTGGCTTCGTTTGGACCCTTGGCGCCGAATCGCATGGAAACGTGCCCAGCGGCTAGATTGACGATGGCTGCGGGAATGAAGAACGGAGATATCTTGCGCGGGCCGCCCTCGATGAGGGCGGAGTGCTCGCGCTCGATGACGTCGAATCCGCCGATGCCGGAGCCGATATGCACGCCGACGTTCTCGGCATTTTCGGGTGTGACTTTTAGCTGCGACATTTTCATCGCTTCGTCGGAGGCGGCTACGGCGAGGTGAATGAAGCGGCCCATCTTCTTCACTTCTTTTTTCTCGATGAACTGGTAGGGATCGAAGTTGCGGACCTCGGCGGCGATCTGGCAAGCGAAGGCGGAGGCGTCGAACTGAGTGATGCGATCAACGCCGCTCTTGCCTGCGAGCAGCGCCTGCCAGACGGCTTCGGTCGTATTGCCCACCGCGCAGATCAAGCCAATGCCGGTAATGACGACGCGTCTTGCGGAATTACTTCCCAAATCTATTTGCCTGCCTTCGCGTGTTTGCCGATGTAGTCGACGGCGTCGGAGACGGTGCGAATCTTTTCCGCATCTTCGTCGGGGATTTCGATGTCGAAAGCCTCTTCGAAGGCCATCACTAGTTCGACGGTGTCGAGCGAATCAGCGCCCAGGTCATCCACGAAAGAAGCGCTGGGCGTAACCTCGCCCTCGTCCACACCCAACTGCTCGACAATAATCTGTTTCACTTTTTCATCAACGGCTGCCATTGTTTCTCCTCGTTTCAAGTCTGGGAATCGCGGGTCCGTTATGGGGGCCGGCGTTTGCTGATTTAGGACTGCACGCTAGTCCAAAATTTAATCAAGTCGAGACCAGTAGTCTAAAAGGGATTGGGAAAGTATGCAAAGAGTGCTCGGCCCCGGTTTAGAAGCGGTGATGGTATCGCTTAAGCGATACCCTGATGCGAATCCGGAGTTTTGCAGCCGATTCCTTCGCAGCCGATTTTTTCGCGGTCCGAAAGAAAACGCTGGTTGTGTGGAGATCACTATGGAATCCTAACTGGCTGCGGGGAGAGCGGTCAAACATGAGGCATTGTAGTCAGACTATGTCGGGACGGGCATCCCGTCCGTCCTGCCGGGCGGGGACGCCCGGCGCTCCACCTAGCTCGGCGCTCAACCGCGAATTTACTTCGAATACTCGTCCCTTAATTGGGTTTGGCGGTTGGTCATTGGGACTGCGCGGCCCTGGATGAAGACTTGTTTCACGTCAGTCTTGACGTCCAGCGGATCGCCGTTTGCCATTACCACGTTGGCGGTCTTGCCTACATCCAACGAGCCTAGTTGGTCGGCTACGCCCCAGATTTCGGCGGGGTTGAGGGTGATTGCTTTCAGCGCTTCGTCGTAGGGAAGGCCGAAGGCGGTGGCGAATCCGGCTTGATCGGGCAGGTTGCGCACGTTATGCGCGGAGTAGGAGGCGAAGACGATCTTGACGCCGCGTTTATAGAGCTGCGCGGGAAGGCTGTAAACCGTGTCGTAGCGCTCGTCTTCTTTTGGAGCTTCGTAGATGGGACCGACGATCACCGGCACTTTGAGGCCGGCCACGTAGTCGAGCACGGGCTGCGAGTGGGCGATGTGATTGAGGACGAACTTCAGCTTGAACTCGTTGGCGAGGCTGACGGCGGTTTGCAGATCGCTCGGACTTTGGGCCGCGAGCACAATTGTCTTCTTGCCTTCGAGGTAGGGGATCAGGGCCTCCAGTTTCAGGTCGCGCTTGGGAGGAACAGGGTCGGATTTTTTGTCTTTGAGCTGGATCTGTTTTTGATTTTCTTTTGTTTGATTTTGATTCTGGGCGGCGTCGGATTTTTTGCGATCGTACTCAGCCCACTTTGCCTTGTAGTCCTGTGCGTCGATAAATGCCTGGCGGAGTTGCGCGGCCAAGCCCATGCGTGTCGATGGAAATTTGCGCTTCTCGAAGCCGCCTTTGTTGCGGCGCTCCTCGCCGGTGAAGTTGAGCGGCATGGCGATATCGCGGATTACGAGCATCTCGGGGGCGGAGGCTCCGGCGAGTTGAATGAAAGAATCCTGGCCGGGCAAGGTGTCCGCGCCTTCGGGAGCGACTATGGCGTTGGTGATGCCATTCATACGCGCTACCGGAATCAACGCCGACTCGGCATGGAAGGCGTCGGCGGTATGCATGTGAGGCATGATCTCGTCGCTGAGTTCGACGAGGTCATTGGTCGTGGCTTCGGCCGAAATCTCGGTGAGGCCGAGGCTGCTTTCCGAATCGATCAGGCCGGGGTAGATGGTCATGCCGGTGGCGTCGATAATTTTGGCGTCGCTGGGAATGTTGACGGAATTGGCGGAGCCTACGGCGGTTATTTTTCCGTTCTGCATTACTACGACGCCATTTTCTATTACTCCGTGGGTGACGGTTAGGAGCTTGCCGGCTTTGAGGACTATGGGAGTGGCTTGGGCTTGAGCTGAGGTTGGGAAGAGGGTCGAGATCAAAGGCAACAGCAGGAGCAAGGTCAAAAGCAGCGGACAGGAGTGTCCGCTCCACACGGGTAGCATTGGGATATTTTTCACTCTCCCTCCTTATAGTGCGTGGTTCCCAGGCCGGGGAGCGAGCGGTCGAAGTACAACTCGCCGTCGATTAGAACTTTTTCTGGAACACCCGTACTCGACAACGGGTATCCGTCCCAAATCACTAGATCGGCATCTTTGCCTACTTCGATGGAGCCGACTCGATCTTCGACGCCGATGATCCACGCGGCATTCAACGTGATCATCTTCAAGGCTTCTTCCTCAGTTGCGCCGCCGTAGCGGATTGCCTTGGCCGCTTCCTGATTGAGGCGGCGCGTGTAATCTTCGGAGTCGCTTTTGATGGCGACGCGCACGCCTTTACGCATGGCCATCACGGCGTTCCATGGGATCGCATCCCACGCCTCCTGCTTATAGCCCCACCAGTCGGCGAAAGTTGCTATGCCGACGTTGTTGGCGGCTAACTGGTCGGCTATCTTGTAGGCTTCGAGGGCGTGATGGAAGGCGCGGAGCTTGTAGCCGAATTCCTTCGCCATAGCCATCTCGGTGAGCATTTCGTCGGCGCGATAGCAGTGGATCTGGACCATCAGTTTTCCGCGCAGAACGTCGGCGAGCGCTTCGAGCTTGAGGTCGTGCTTTGGAGGCGTGGCGTCTTTGGCATCTTTATCACGTTTTACTTTTGCGTTGTAGGAATCCCACTCGCGCATGTAGTCCTGCGCCTCGACTAGCGCTTGGCGTTGCACGGCAAAATTGCCCATGCGGGTTGAGGGCAATTGATCGCGGGCGCCGTACACGCGCTTGGGATTCTCGCCGCTAGCAAATTTGATTGAGCCGGGCGCATTGGGAAAAAGCATGTTATCGCGCGAGATACCGTACTTGTGTTTAATGACGATGGATTGGCCGCCGATCATGTTGGCGGAGCCGTGCAGCAAGAGGGACGTGGTCACGCCACCGGCGAGGGCGCGGTAGATAGCCTTGTCCTGATAATCGAAGGCGTCCTTCATCATCATCTGGGGCGTGACGGGGCTGGTGGCTTCGTTGACATCGTCGTCGAGCGCGATATGGGAGTGGGAGTCGACGATGCCGGGGGTGAGGTATTTTCCTCCAGCATCGATGACGGTGGCGCTGGCGGGCGCGTTGACGCTTTCTCCGATGGCAGCGATCTTGCCGTCTTTTATGTAGATGGAACCATTCTTGATGTTGCCGTGGGTGACGGTCATCACGGTGGCGTTCTTGATTACTACGTCGTGATGGGCGGCGGGTTGCGCGGGGGTTTGCGCGAAGACCGGCGCCAGCGTCATCGTCATCGCGAGGCAGACACACAGGAACGCAGATTTTGTTTTCGAGATGCGCGACATGGATGGAACTCCGGAGATGGAAGTTCTAGGCAGTGAATATGGGATTGTAGGAGGCGATGCGAACGGGGTCAAATGCGAAATTCTTGAGTGATTGGGTTGATCGTTGTTCGCGGGACTTCGCCGCGCTTGACGGGGCCAAGCCCCGTCACCACACGTATTGATCTGCTTGCTTAGTGCATCGCTCTCATGTGACGATTTGGGCGTGAAAATTCTGACTCTGCTAACTCTTCCGCTCGCTGTTGTATTGTCTGCATTCGGCGCCGATTGCCCTAAGAATCAACCGAAGACCGAGACGGCGCTGATCGAACTTGAACAGAACTGGGCGGCCGCGCTTAGCCGCAAAGATGCTGACGCGGTTGCCTGTATGCTGGCCACCGAATTCGAAGATGCCGACGTCGATGGCTCCCTGCATACGCGAAGCGAGACGCTGGCGCATATTCCGAACAAGAAGCCTGGGGTGAATCATCTTTCGGAAATGCGGGCGCATGTGGAGGGGAATTCGGGATTTACGCGAGGGCTGGCGACCTTGGTGGACGGTTCCGGCAAGATCGTGGCCCGCGTCCGATTCACGGATGTGTTCGTTTATCGCGATGGACGATGGCAGGCGCTTGCGGGGCAGGAATCGCTGCTAAGTCAGGCTAGCCGCTGAATGCGCGCGGTGGTGCAACGCGTTAGCCGGGCGCGAGTAAGCGTGGATGGCCAGACCTCGGGTGAGATTGGGCTGGGGTTGCTGGTCCTGCTTGGGGTGGGGGCGGGCGATGCGCGTACAGACGCGGACTACCTTGCCGAGAAAATAATCGGACTGCGAATTTTTGAAGATAACGACGGCAAGATGAATTTGTCGGTCGCGGAGGTTGGCGGTGCCCTGCTGGTGGTCTCGCAGTTCACACTCTTCGGAGATGCGCGGCGGGGCAAGCGTCCCTCGTTCGACGGGGCTGCTCCGCCTGCGCAAGCGCGCGAGCTCTACGAATATTTTGTGGAGAGGGTACGCGCGGCGGGGCCGCGATGCGAAGCTGGGCGCTTTCAGGAAACGATGCGGGTGGAGTTGGTAAATGAAGGGCCGGTTACGATCCTGCTGGACTCGGCGAAGGTTTTCTAAGATAGGGCCGCGATGTTTGGTGGGGAACCTTTGCGTATCCCGTGGATGTCCCCTTCGCGAAGAGTTTGGCCGGGCGAGGACGCCCGGCGCTCCATTGGTCCATTGTTCCTTTCAGTTTTACTGACGGCTCCGCGGCTGCGAAAAATGTAGGGGCGTTCGCTTCGCTTAGGATGACAACGTTTATGGCGATCTGCCGAACTCATAAGCACCTATCTGCATCCATAGCTTCATGAAAACGCCTTGCGACGAAGCCGTGATGCGATCGGCGGGTGCGGAAGCTCCGTGCAAACCAGACGCGAAATTATGGATCCTTACGGCGACCATTCTCGGTTCGAGCTTGGCTTTCATCGACGGCACGGTTGTGAATGTCGCGCTTCCCGCTATTCAATCGAACTTCCACGCGACGGTAGTCGATGTGCAATGGGTGGTGGAATCTTATGGCCTTTTTCTGGGCGCATTAATTCTAGTGGGAGGCTCACTCGGCGACCTGTTCGGCCGTCGGCTGATATTCGTGATGGGTGTGGGGATTTTTGCCCTGGCTTCGGTGGTTTGCGGGGCTGCCTCAAGCATTGACTTGCTTAACATCGGCAGAAGCATTCAAGGTGTGGGAGCTGCGCTGCTTGTACCCGGGAGTCTGGCGATCATCAGTTCGTCGTTCGATGAGCGGAGTCGTGGTCAGGCGATCGGTACCTGGTCTGGATTCACGGCGATCACCACTGCCATTGGTCCGGTGCTGGGAGGATGGCTTGTTCAGCACGGGTCATGGCGGTGGGTATTCCTGATTAATCTTCCGATCGCCGCCGCAGTGATCGCCATTTCGCTGTGGCGAATTCCCGAGAGCCGCAGGGCTGGTGCGGGGCGTGTCGATTGGATTGGAGCGGTTCTTGCCACAATCGGGTTAGGCGGTTTGATTGTCGGATTCCTCGAGTCGGTTAATTGGGGGTGGCGCAATCCCCTGGTGTCTGGAAGTTTGATTGTCGGTTTCGGCTGTCTTGCCGCCTTCGTGTTGGTGGAGGGTAAGGTTGATTCACCGATGGTCCCATTGGCGCTGTTTAAGTCTCGCAGCTTTAGTGGCGCGAACCTGCTCACTCTTTTCTTATATGCCGCGATCGGAATTTTCTTTTTCCTGTTCCCGATGAACCTGATTCAAGTTCAGAGATACTCGTCTACCGCAGCCGGGGCCGCAGTTCTTCCTTTGATTTTGCTGATCTTTTTTCTCTCCCGCTGGTCAGGAGGGTTGGTGGCACGCTATGGCGCGAGAGGACCACTCATCATCGGCCCGCTCATCGCCGCGCTGGGATTCGTTCTGTTCGCGGTACCGTCCGTGGGAAACAACTATTGGAAGGCGTTTTTCCCGGCGATAGTCGTTTTAGGATTTGGAATGGCCGTCACGGTGGCGCCGCTCACCACATCCGTCATGAATTCCGTCACGGAAGATCGAGTCGGCTCGGCTTCCGGAATTAACAACGCGGTGGCGCGTGTAGCGGGCGTGCTCGCTATTGCAGTTTTTGGAATCGTGATGGTGAAGGCTTTTAGTTTGCGCCTCAACCATAACCTGGCCTACTTGTCGCTTCCGGTTGGTGTGCTGCACGAGATTCAGGCAGAAGAGACGAAGCTTGCGGGACTCCAAGTTCCGAGCGGTCTGGAGGACAGCACGCAAGCTGCTGTCGCTCAATCGATCGGGAACGCATTTGTATTTGGCTATCGGATTGTGATGTTTCTGTGCGCGCTCCTTGGCGTGGCAAGTGGAGGGGCGGCGTGGTGGATAATGCCAAGAAATGGCGGCGGTGAGCAGCAAGCACAGAGACGTTTGGTTTGACCGATTTCCACAACGCACGATAGACTAGTTGAGTTTGCCTGTACTTGCGGACCCGTTCTGGGACCGCGCCGCGTTTCCGGTCACAAGCCGCAGCGGGAAAACAGCAAGCACAAGTTTATTTCGCCGGACTGCGCTCGGCTTGGACAGGGCAAAGCCCCGTCTCTACATGAGATTATAGGAACACGAGCACATTGTCGGAACGATTATAGGAACTATTATTAGGAACTAAGGAGAGTCTATGTACGCGGTGATCCGCGCAGGTGGTAAGCAGTATCGTGTTGCCCCGGGGGATGTGATCCGGGTGGAAACGCCGGAAGATAGGGACGGCAAGGTTGAGTTCGGCGACGTGCTGGCGGTTTCAGCCGAGGCGGGGAGCATTGTGCCTCCGGGATCGGGAACGCTGGTTAGCGGCGAAGTTGTGGAGCATGGACGCGGCGAGAAGATACTGGTCTTCCACTACAAGAAAAAGAAGCAATACAAGAAGCTGCGTGGACACCGGCAGAACTATTCAGCGGTCCGCATCACCGAGATTGCTTTTGACGGGCAGTCGTTCAAAGCGCCGGAGTTGGTGAAAAAAGAGAAGAAGGTTAAGACCGCCCCTGAGGGGCATGAGGCTGAAGCGCATGCGGCGCATGGGGAAGTGAAGCGCTCGAAGCGGCCGGGGAAGAAGGCTGCTGCGCATCCGCATGGTAAGAAGGCGGCGCCTAAGAAGAAGGCGGCTAAGAAGGCCAAGAAGAAGTAGGGGCGCTGCGGTGCATCGTGAGAACTCCCTGCAGCGAGTGGAAAGACTTGTGGTGATGTAGGGGTCCTTCGACTCCGCCGCGTCATCCGCTTCGCCGATGACGTGGCTCCACTCAGGATGACAGGTTATTTGAAATTGAAAATAAGTTACTGGCAACTGGCCACTGAGAACTGACTTATGGCACATAAAAAGGGACAGGGCACTTCACGAAACGGGCGCGACTCTAACGCGCAGCGGCTTGGGTTTAAGGCTTTTGGCGGACAACTGGTGCCGGGGGGGACGATCATCGTCCGGCAGCGCGGGACACGGGTAAAGCCGGGACTGAATGTTGGGCGCGGCAAGGACGACACGCTCTTCGCCAAGATCACCGGGCGGATTAAGTTCGTCAACAAGGGATCGATGGGCAAGTTTGTGATGGTCGAGCCCGAGGCTATTGAAGCGTAGTAAATTTATGGGGAAACGGCGAGCCGGGGCAAAGCGGCGGCGCCACACGAGCCACAGGCCTCGGCTTTCGTCGAGGCTTTTTCTTTGTTGCCAATGGAGTTTTTCGCCTTGGACAGCCGGGGTCGGCTGTCTTAAGTGTTTGTAGGGCTGACTTTTCGCGGACAAGAGTGTCCGCGCCACACCATCACGATCACACGCCATGTTTATTGATGAGGCTAAAATTCGGGTGAAGGCTGGGGATGGCGGCAATGGCTGCATGGCCTTCCGGCGTGAGAAGTTCATTCCTCGGGGCGGGCCTTCGGGCGGGGATGGCGGCCGGGGCGGCGATATCTGGATGGAATCAAGCGAGCGGCACAATACGTTGGTGCATTTCCGTTTCAATCCTGAATACAAGGCCGAACGCGGACGGCATGGTGAAGGGTCCAAAAAAACAGGGCGGGACGGCGAGGGGATTGTTTTGAAGGTGCCGGTCGGGACGATTGTCTACGACGAGGACACGGGCGAGAAGGTTCACGATTTTTCGCGGGCTGATGAACGGGTGGTGATTGCGCGCGGTGGGCGCGGTGGGCGCGGCAATGCGCAGTTTGCCACGTCAACTCATCAGGCTCCGCGGGAACATGAAGACGGGCGTCCGGGGGAAGATCGCAACTTTCGCCTGGAGCTGAAGCTGCTGGCGGATGTGGGGCTGGTGGGATATCCGAACGTGGGCAAGTCGACGTTGATTTCGCGCATTTCGGCGGCGCGGCCTAAGGTTGCCGATTATCCTTTTACTACGCTGGAACCAAATCTTGGCGTTGTGCTGGCGGGCGAGAAAGGGAAAGAAGAAAGTTTTGTGGTGGCGGACATTCCGGGCTTAATTGAAGGCGCTCACAAGGGCTCCGGGCTGGGCACACAATTTTTGCGGCACATTGAGCGTACGCGTTTGCTGGTGCATATGGTGGATGTCTCCGACAGCAGCGGGCGGGCGGATGTGGTGAAAGTTGTGGAAGTGATTCGCGGCGAACTGGAGAGCTTCGGAGCAGGGCTGGAG
>Ga0137395_10001173_pt1 | contig 11974 bp, 8 predicted proteins | sample czobulk216metaG_FD_108283 | JGI IMG/M metagenome (GOLD analysis project Ga0137395, IMG submission 108283) | Vadose zone soil microbial communities from Angelo Coast Range Reserve, California, USA - czobulk2.16 metaG | ecosystem: Environmental > Terrestrial > Soil > Vadose zone | place: USA...
CGTCCGCCACTGCAAACATTTCAGGGTTCCACGATCTTGTTTTCGCTTCCACCTGCACTGTCAAAGTCACTGAAAGCGCTAAGCCAGTCTGAAAGAGCCACGCTTTTTATGACGCTCCTGACCGCATTCAAGGTCCTGCTGCACCGTTATACCGGTCTGGAAGACATTACGGTGGGAACGCCGATTGCCAACCGGCAGCGTCATGATCTGGAAAACCTGATCGGGTTTTTCACCAATACCATGGCTATTCGCACGGATTTGTCCGGTAATCCGGCATTCCGTGACTTATTGAGGTTGGTCCGTGAAACATTGCTGGATGCCTATGCTCATCAGGACCTTCCATTCGAATATCTGGTGGAGGAGCTCCATCCGGAACGAACGCTGAGCCACAGCCCGCTGGTCCAGGTGTTGTTTGTGATGAAGCACACGGAGCCCGACCTGAAGCTTCCGGGATTGCTGGTAACGCCGCTTCAAAATGATTTCGGGACGGCAAAATTCGACCTGACCTGTTACATGGATGACAGAGGTGAACACATTGGCGGCGCGATCGAATACAACGTGGATCTCTTCGACAGGCAAACAATTGAACGCATTGCAGGACACTTCAGGGAATTGCTCGCTTCAATTGTCAGCAATCCGGCAGAACGCATTTCATATCTCCGCCTGCTGACCGAAGCAGAGAAGCAGCAACTGTTGTCGCAATGGAACCAGACGCAAGCCACTTACCCTGGGGTTTGCGCGCACCAGTTGTTTGAGGAGCAGGCGGCCCGCACGCCAAATGCTGCTGCTGTGATGTTCGCGGAGAGCCGCGTTACTTATCGGGAGTTGGATGCCAGCGCAAACAAACTGGCGGAGTATTTGTGTTCGCTGGGTGCTGGGCGAGGCGCGATTGTGGGCATTTTCATGGAACGCTCGTCGGAAATGATCATCGCAGTGCTCGGCATTCTAAAAGCGGGCGCTGCCTGTCTTCCGCTGAATCCCTCATATCCGTCCGGGCGGCTGGCTTTCATGTTGGAAGATTCAGGCGCGTCAGCAGTGATTTCGCAGCAGCAACTCGCCGCCAGACTGCCACAGACCGAAGTACCTACGATCTCTGTGGACGACGAGTTGCAGGCGCGCATGACCTCCGAAGATAAAGCTGTGCCGACAGCCGTGGGCCCTGAAGACGCTGCTTACGTGATTTACACCTCCGGGTCGACCGGCGAGCCCAAAGGCGTGGTGATGCCGCATCGTGCTTTGGTTAACCTTGCGCACTGGCATCGCACAACTGGGTCGCGCAGTGGGCGGGTGCTGCAATTCGCTTCTCTCACGTTCGATGTGAGCTTTCAGGAGATTTTCTCAACCCTGGCGGTAGGCGGGACCCTGGTGTTACTACCGGACGCCACGCGCATCGATATTGCGGAGCTCGGAAAATTTATCCAGCAAAATCAGATTGAGAGGTTTCACCTTCCGGTGGTTGTGTTGCAGAAATTAGCAGAGCAATTCTGCGAGGCCCCCGGTCCTTTGAGCTGCGTGCGCGAGTTCATGGTTGGCGGCGAGCAATTGCAGATAACGCCTCCCATCATCAGGCTGTTCGAACAATTCAGCGAGTGCACTCTCTACAACCACTATGGCCCGTCTGAGACGCATGTAATCACTTCTTTTCCTTTACGGCCGCAGGCAGCCACATGGCCGGCGCTTCCGCCTCTGGGGCGTCCGCTGGCCAACACTCAAGTTTATGTGCTCGACCGGCATCTCCAGCCGGCCCCCGTGGGTGTTTCAGGTGAGTTGTATGTGGGCGGTGACTGCGTAGCCCATGGATACTTGAAGCGTCCAGGTCTCACAGCGGCGCGTTTCATTCCAGATCCTTTCGGCGGCCGGTCCGGAGCACGAATCTACAAAACCGGCGATCTGGTCCGCTATCTTCCTGACGGTAATCTTGAATTCCTTGGACGCAACGATTTTCAAGTGAAGATCCGCGGGATGCGAATTGAGTTGGGTGAGATTGAAGTCGCCCTGAGAGCACATCCCCTGGTGCGCGAAGCGGTCGTGACGGTCCGAACGGAGGAACGCAACGAAAAGACATTGGCAGCTTACATTGTTCCGCAGTCGGACCCGGTAGCTGCGAAAGATCTCAGAGAATTCTTGAAAGAGCGGCTGCCAGAGCACATGGTTCCGGCGTATTTTGTAATGCTCCAGGAGTTCCCACTCACTTCTTCTGGCAAGATCAATCGTCTTGCGCTTCCAGCTCCCGGAATAGATGCCGCGGCCGTCTCAGATTATGTGGCTCCGGAAACGGCCGTGGAAAAATTGTTGGCAGAAATTTTCGCGGAAGTCCTGGGTGTGGCGCGAATTGGCGCGCTCGATAATTTTTTTGATCTTGGCGGTCATTCGCTGATGGCTACGCAGGTAGCCTCGCGCATCCGGGAGGCGTTTCGGGCTGACCTGCCGGTACGAAGCATTTTTGAAGAGCCCACGATTCGTGGCTTGGCGCGATCAATCCTGGAAAACCAGAACGATCGCCGAAGGATTGAGCGTACGGCCGAGCTGTTGCTTGAACTGCAGGGCTGCCCGGACAAGCAAGAGACTACCAACATTGCGGTGGCAGAGAGAATGGAGGGAGCCGCGCCACCTGAAACATTTCGTCGCATTCACGTAAAGGAACCCGCTCAGACGCGAACGACAAGAACATTGAAGACCGCGCCACTCTCCTTTGCCCAGCAGCGGTTGTGGTTCCTCGATCAATTCGAACCCCAAAGCATTCTTTATAACTTGCCTGCTGCGCTTCGCTTAAAAGGACGGTTGAATATTGGGGCCCTTGAAGCCAGCTTGAGAGAAATCATAAGACGGCATGAATCTCTCCGGACCACGTTTAGCATGGCGGAAGAACGTCCGGTCCAGGTGGTACATGAAGCTGAAGCCTGGAACCTGACGGTGAACGATCTCCGCCAATTTCCCACAGATGAGAGAGAAAAGATTGCTGCCCGGCTCATGCAGGAAGAGGCTGAAGCTCCGTTTGACCTCACAAAAGGGCCATTGCTGCGCACGCAATTGTTACGGCTGGCAGAGGATGACCACATTTTGCTGCTGACCATGCACCATATTGTTTCAGATGGTTGGTCTATCAGGGTCTTCATACGCGAACTAGGATTCTTCTATGAAGGTTTTTGCAAAGGGCAAAAACCTGGCCTTGCTGATCTTTCGTGGCAGTATACGAATTTCTCAGTGTGGCAACGGCAATGGCTGCAGGGAAATGTCCTGACCGAGCAGCTTGGGTATTGGAAGCAAAGGCTCGCGGGAATTCCTCAAGTTCTCGAACTACCACTGGACCGGCCGCGGCCGCCGTATAAGACCTTCAACGGCGCATCAGTCGCTTTCCGGGTGCCAGAAAAACTGGCGCAGCAGGTGGTCCAGTTGGGCCGGCGCGAGAGAGCAACGCTGTTTATGACGTTGCTCAGCGCTTTCTATGTGTTCCTGTATCGCTATACCGGCCAGGAAGACCTTGTTGTCGGGTCGCCTATTGCGAACCGCAACCGGAGAGAAATAGAAGACCTCATCGGCTTTTTTGTGAACTCGCTGGTGATGCGCACGCAGTTGTCGAGTGAGACGACGTTTCGCGAGTTGCTTGCCAAAGTCCGGGAAGTGAGCCTGGAAGCGTTCGCACACCAGGATGTGCCGTTCGAAAAGTTAGTTGAAGAACTCCAGCCGGAACGCAATTTGAGCCACTCACCGTTCTTTCAGGTGCTCTTTCATCTGCAAAATGCGCTGACAGAAGAGCTAAGACTTCCGGGCCTGGCAGTAAACGTTATCAACAGCGAGGCCAAGCAGGCAAAGTATGATCTGGTGCTCGCAGCTTTCGAGGCAGAAGATGGGCTAAAAGCTGTCCTAAACTACAACACAGACCTGTTTGAGCAGGAAACCATTGCCCGCATGGCAACGCACTTTCAAAGGGTACTGCAGGCCGCGGTGGAAGCTCCCGACCGGCAGATTTCCCGCCTACCGCTGCTGAGCGCAGCAGAAGAGCGCCAATTGCTCTTCACGTGGAATGACGGCAAGCGAGATTACGGGAAGAATCGCTTGGTCCACCACGCAGTCGAGGAGCATGCACGTTTGCGTCCTGATGCCACTGCGGTGAGATCGGGGAGCGCATCCCTCACGTATGGCGAACTGAATCGCAGAGCGAATCAATTGGCTCGTCGCCTTCGCAGGCTCGGTGTTGGCCCCGAAGCAATCGTCGGGATCTGTTTAGATCGCAGCGTGGAAATGGTGATTGCGCTGCTCGGCATTTTGAAGTCTGGCGCGGCTTATTTACCGCTTGACCCTTCATATCCCAAGACTAGGCTGGCGTTCATGCTGGATGAAGCTCAGGTGAGAGTGCTTGTGACGCAACAAGCACTTATTCCCCAGCTTCCCGATAGTTCTGCGCAAAGAATTTATCTGGATTCAGATGCAGAAGATCTGATGTGTGAAAGCGAACAAGACCCTGCAAGCGGAGTAGCGCCGGAAAATCTGGCTTACGTGATTTATACCTCCGGTTCCACCGGCAAGCCTAAGGGAATCATGATCGAGCATGGCAGCCTTGCGAATTACGTTGCGTGGGCCAATGAATTCATGTTCGACGAAACAGTTAAGAGCGTGCCTGCTGTCCAGGCGCTGACGTTCGATGGCTCTCTTAAGCAGATATTCTCGCCGCTGTTGCGCGGAATTGAAGTGCGAATCATGGAAAAGAGCGAGGTGGCCGACCCGGCGGCGCTGCTTAAGGCTCTAAAGACACAAAAGGACGTCAGGTTCAGCGCGGTGCCGTCCATGTGGAAAGCTGTGCTAGATGCCTTTGAATCTGATCCCACCATCCCTCGTGACGTGATCAGCAGGGCATTCGTGGGTGGTGAGGAACTGCCAAAAAGCCTGGTGGACCACAGCTTTGCACTCTTTCCCGGCTTGTTGTTGTGGAATTTCTACGGGCCGAGCGAGATTACCGCTACGGCAACGGCCGCGCTGGTCCACGCAGGTGAAAAAATCACGATAGGCCGACCCATTGCCGGCAAGAAAATCCACATTCTTGATTCGCAGTTGCAACCGGTCCCCATTGGAGTTGCCGGAGAAATCTACATTGGGCACGAAGGCGTGGCGCGAGGTTACCTGCACCGCCCCGACTTTACCGCCACGAGTTTCATTCCTGATCCATTCAGTTCCGTTCCCGGCGCCCGGCTTTACCGCACAAGGGACAGGGGTCGCTACCTTGCAGACGGCGCCATTGAGTCCCTGGGTCGATACGACCATCAGGTAAAGGTCCGGGGCTTCAGAATCGAGCTTGGAGAAATCGAAGCTGCGCTCCGTGAACATCATGACTTAAGCGAAGCGGTTGCTCTCATCCGCCAGGGCGCCGACGGCGAGAAATATATTGCCGCCTACGTTGTGCCCGCGCAGCAACCGGCCCCGACTGCCGGCGAACTGCGCGCCTGGCTAAAGGAGCGACTGCCTGAATACATGGTTCCATCCGCGTGGACGCATCTGGAGAATCTGCCGCTCACCGCAAGCGGGAAACTCGATCGCGCGTCGTTGCCTGAACCGGAGCGAGGAAGGCCTGACCTGGCTTCTCAGTTTGCCTCGCCCCGCACAGCAATTGAAGAGATGCTTGCGGAAATATTTGCCGACATTCTCGATCTGGAGCGCACGGGCATCGATGACAATTTTTTTGAGCTTGGAGGACATTCTCTGCTCGCCACGCGAGTGGTGACGCGCATCCGCAAGGTATTTAACGCCGATCTGCCGTTGCGCGGATTTTTTGAGCGGCCAACCGTGAGAGATATTGCCGAGTTTCTCACCGCCAATGAAAGCAGACCGGGGCAAATGGAAGAAGCGATTGCGCTCCTCAGAAAAATTGAAAGTCTTTCGGCTGACGATCTGGAAGAGTTGCTCAGGAAGAAGAGGGTGAAGGAAGGCTGAAGGGACCTTAGGTAAGGACTTCAGCGCGGTTAGAAGGTAAAGCAGCAAGAACCAGCAAGTATAAAAAGGAGACCACCGTGACAAGGAACCTTGAATCATTGCTCGCAAAAATCACTACAAACCCTGCATTAGACAATGCGTTCTATCGAGAATGGATGTCGCGGCAATTCAGCATTGAAGAGTTGCAAATCTTTGCCAGAAATTATGGGGCGTTTGTTAAGGCCTTTCCTGATGCTCTGGCTATACTTATCGGCGCCACCGAGGATCTGGAAGCCAAGACTGAGTATGTGAAAACTCTTTACTCTGAGATGGGCTACGGAAATCCCACTAAAGTCCATTCCGCGCTGCTTTTCAGCTTCCTGAATGAGCTTGCCCGGAAAATGGGACATGAGAGCAAACTCAGCCCTGAAGTGCTGGAAGAGACAACGGAATTGCTTCCCACAACCAGGGACTTGCTGGAAGGAGAGAAAGCGCTGTATGGGGACGAGGAAATGTCCTTTGGAGCCCAACTAGCGCTGGAATGGCAGGCATATACTATGCTGCGCAAGCTTTATGATGGCGCCAGGAACTATATGGCGCTGTGGTCTGAGCCCGACCAGTTCCATGAGGCGTGCGAATATTTCTATGCTCACATCGGGGCCGCGGAAAAAGACCACAAAGATGAGTCCTTGAAAGCCGTGGAGCGCTACGCAGTGGACCAGCACAGTATTGAGAAGATCATTGAAGGCTATGACCGGCATCTGGATTTGATCTTCAACTTCTGGCAGGGACTGCATAGCCGCATTGCAGAGCTCTCCGCGAAATCTACGGCAGCAGCATAAAGGCGGAGGTCGGTCTAATCTGGCTCGACTGTGGCGATTTTAAACCGGCGGTGAACTTATGGACGGACCAGCAAGTGTCATTGAATTTGCCGTGTTTCAACAAATCGACGTACGCGTGGGGCGTGTTTCTTCCGCGGAGCCCGCAGAAGGGTGCAGAGTGCCGGCCTACAAGCTGGTGATCGATTTTGGCCCGGCAATCGGAACCAGGCGAAGCATCGCCCAGGCCACAAATTATCCGCGCGAATCGTTAGTGGGCCGCCAGGTCCTTGCGGTGGTCAACTTCAAGCCTCGCCAGGTGGGAAAACATACTTCGGAAGTCCTGGTGCTGGGCGTGCCGACCCACGACAAAGGCACAGCCCTGGCGGTGCCGGAAATGGAAGCAATTGTCGGCGGGCGTCTGTTTTAGAACTTGAGGCAACAACGCACAATACATGGAGGAACTTATGAATAATGATGAACGCGAAGACAAAACCGTTTACAAGGTTGTGGTAAACCACGAAGAACAGTATTCCATCTGGCCTGCGCAGCGGGAGAATCCGCTGGGCTGGAACGATGCAGGTAAGAGCGGTTTCAAAGAGGAATGCCTGGCCTATATCAAGGAGGTGTGGACCGATATGCGGCCGCTCAGCTTGCGCAAGAAGATGGAGGAAATGGCGAAAGAGGCACGATGAAACAATTAGTCACGACCTCTAAAACACCGGAGCCACACATTGATCTCCAGACAGGCGAGCCCTATGCGAAGCTCATTCGCGGCCACGCGCAGTTCGCTTCGGTCGTTGGAGATTATTTCGACGTCGATGCCGAAGACGTTATTCCTACTGCGGGCGCGAGCGGCGCGATCGAGACCGTCAGGAACCATGTCTTCCGGCTGGCGCTGAAGGCCAATCCTGTGCTCTTGACTGTGACGCCAGGGTACTGGAGAGCGCGGGAGTCTTTTCAGGGATTTGGGTTTCAAGTAGAGGCAGTGCAGACCGCTGCCGATGGCTTTGATATTAATGAATCGACCTTGATAAGAAAGGCGGCAGAGATTGAGCCGGATATTGTCTATTTGAGCCTTCCCAACAATCCTACGGGCGCTGTTTTTGACCCGGAGAAGATCGTGAATGGCCTACCTGCAACCATGCCAATCATCTTCGATCTAACATTGCCCAGCCGGCAATTGAATACGCGGGAGCTCGCTAGCCATCTTTACCGTGATTATCGTGGCCGAAGAAATCTCTTTCTGGTGGGTTCCACTTCGAAATCCCACAACACCGCGGAGTACCGGATTGGCTGGACAATCTGCGCGAGTTCTGAAGATGCCGCTCAGTTGAGGCAAGAGAATCGGAATGTTGTTTCATCATTGTCGGTAGAAAAGGCATCCGGCGAATTGGTTAAAGAACCTCCGGTCCATGATTTGATTGAAAGGTCCTTCCAACTGCTGAAGCGGGTGGAAGGCGGGTACGGATTCAAATTGATTGAGCCGGCAAAGAGAGCGCAATCCAGCTATGTGCTCGTCGAATTTCTGGGGGACGCAGAAACATTGAGAAGCGGGCTCAGGCAGCATGGGATCAGTGTGATGTGGGGACCGGAGTTTGGTTTGGCGGACCGATACTTCAGGCTGGAAGTATCCGAGCCGGAAAATATTCGGGTCTTTATTGATGCGCTCAGGAATAATCGGGGAAAAAAGCAGTCGGCATAATGGCCTGCTAAGAATGGCGATTGCTATGATGTTTGTTTCAAGTTGGTAGATTACGGCACATTCGCAGGAAAACTTGATTTGACGATCGTCGCTAAAAGTCCTTGGCTTGCTTTGCGCCGGCCTAACTTGCGGGCCAGAGTGCGCCTGTTTTGTTTTCCTTATGCGGGCGGCAGCGAAGCCACGTTTCGCACCTGGCAGCAAAACCTGCCGGAAGCCGTCGAGGTCCTGCCCATTCAGTTGCCCGGGCGCGGCACGCGCATCAAGGAACCGGCACTTACCAGACTTGCTCCTCTGGCTCAGGCGCTCAGCCAGTCCCTTCGACCAGAGTTGGATCTGCCGTTTGCATTCTTCGGACATAGTATGGGAGGGCTGATCGCGTTTGAATTAGCTCGCCAGTTAAGAAGAGAAGGCGGCCCGTTGCCGGTGCATCTTTTTATTTCGGCAAAATGCTGCCCGCAACAGGTGGATGATTTCGATACGGGCTCAATTCCCGATCAAGAACTCATCCAGATATTGCGGCGCTATGAAGGTACTCCCAGGGAAGTGCTTGAGAATGCTGAGTTGATGCAATTGTTGCTCCCCGTGGTCCGCGCTGACATGGAGCTTTGCAATACGTACGTATGCGATCCTGAGTCGCCTTTGCGGTGTCCGATTACCGCGTTTGGCGGCCTGCAAGACCACAAGAGCGGCCGCGCATGCCTGGAAGGCTGGGAAAATTACACGACCGGCCGGTTCACATTGCGCATGTTTCCGGCGGGCCATTTTTTTCTTCGGACCTGGGAGAGATATATCCTTGAGGCGATCTCCAAAGAACTGGCGCCGCATGCTGCCACTTCCTGAAAATGATTGGCGTCCATAAAGAGGCGACTCTCGGCTGACCGTTTTTCTAAAGTCCAGGCCCGCACGCTGCGGTTCCGCGGACATTGAAATCACAAACCAGGGAATCATGGTATGGTTGTGTGGATTTATTGAAGGTGCGCATGTCTCCTGCCGATGGTTTTCTTAAAGCTGTTCCAGCAACAGGCACGGAACGGAAAACAATAGGAATCCCCCTTTATCCCAATTTTGATTCTCTTGATGTGCTTGGCCCTTTCCAGACCTTCACCATGGCGGCGGACCGGCTTGAACCGAAATTGTTAGCCGCAAGCAAGGCGCCGGTGCGGTCGTTTGAAGGCGTGGAGATAACCCCGCATGCCACCTTCGACCAGACAAAGTCGCTCGATGTCCTGTTTGTTCCGGGAGGCATTAAACTGGAAGATGTCCTGCACTCTGGCGGGCCCGATCAGAACCCGTTATTGGCTTTCCTGCGCCGGATTGGCAAGCCTGACAAAGAAAAGAAACCGATGCTAATAACCTCCGTCTGCACGGGCGCTCTTTTTCTGGCGGCCTCCGGGCTGTTGCAGGGATTCCGGGCGACAACGCATTGGAACTACAAGCCTGTCCTGGCCATGTTTCCGGGTGTGACCGTCGCCGATGGCTATCCGCGATTTGTGATTGATGCGAACCGGATTACCGGCGGCGGCATTTCTTCCGGGTTAGATGAAGCCATGGCGATGGTGGCGCTTTTGCTGGACAAGAAAACCGCGCGGCACGGCCAGCTTACGATGCAATACGCGCCCAACCCGCCATTCAATGATGGCGATCCCTCAGTGGCTGATCCTTCCGTTCTTTTTGAGGTAACTAGCCGTATGCGCGAAGGAGTTGTGAAAACTGTTGCAGGTTTTCAGGACTACATTCAAAAATGGGGCGACAAGATTACAAATTGAGCACTCTTGTGTTCGTTTTTTAGAACATACAAAAATTTCCTTTGACCCCACGCTATCGCGGGTTTACTCTGCTGAAAACAATGACGCTTCCAGTTGAGAGTCTTTTACTGGAGCCAATCCGCGGCAATGCTTGCAGCGGCTTTATTAGTATTCGCTAATCCCAGGTTTGGAGAACCAGAACAATAGGTAACTGCGATCCGGTCTTGATCTGCCGGCGCGGGGAATTCCATGGACGGCGTGCTCCTGGTCCATATCAGGCAGCCCTTTCACGATGGAACAGGGCAAACCTGCGCCCAAAAACCGGAGTGCATCGCCAGCTTGCGTCGTTTGACGATGACAGGAGACTCGCCGCGACAACTGCAAGAGGCCACCATTTGAAAGAAAGTGAGGAATCATGGCTGAACCAAACATTGCGAAAGTGACAATAGCAAATACGCCGGTACCGACCACCATATTCAAACCGAATCCCCAAACCATCAACCAGTTCGACTCGGTTTTCTGGTCAAATGAGACAACCGAATCTCATCAGCCGGCTCCCGACGGCGGGGCTGACAACCAATGGGTATCGCAACCCATTCCACCCAAAGGGCAATCCTCTCAGGTGGTATTCGAAACCACCGGCACTTTCCCTTATCACTGCGCGAAACATCCCCAAAGTGCAGTGGAAAAAGGCACGATTACAGTCAATGCACAAAGCTAACGAGAGGTAAGGAGGCGGATAACTATGTCGGAGCACAAGACGCAACAGAACCAGGAAATGACCAACATGCAAGCAGAAATAACAGATCAGGCACCCGATCCGCGGGATGCAAGCCGTCGTCAGTTCATGAATCAGGCTATGGCCCTATCAGCCGGAGTTGCGTTATCTGGCTTTTTCCCTCATTTGAAAGCCGCGCCGCTACAAGGAGCTGGCGCAAATTGCACACCGATATTCGGGAAAGAGCTGGTCAACCCGGGTGAAATCCCTTCCGGTCCCGATGGGATATTGCATGCGGTGATGCGCGTGCATGGCGAAGACCGTATGGTCTCCTACCTGGATGTGAATGGCGCCAATCCTAACAATCCTCCCCCAGTCTGTGGAACATATAAATTGCGCGCTTATGAAGGATACAAAGGCACGAAGGTGGACAAGTCGCAGATGGTAACGAAGCCAGGTGTTTACAATCCTGGGCCGACTTTTCGCGCGCACGTTGGCGATACTCTGCAAATCGCGTTGCTCAACCATATTGATCCCAAGGATTTTCCAGAAACAGAGGATAAACACTGCGACCTGGTCAAAAACTCCAGCGGCACTGAAATGTATCCCGGACAAAAACCCAAGCCTCCATGCCCAGACAGTTATCCGGATTGCTTCCGCGGCTCGAACACGACGAACCTGCATTTCCACGGGACGCACGTTAGTCCCAATGCCTTCTCAGATAACGTCCTGGTGGAAGTGGTCCCCGACCTCCAGGCCACTCCCGCCGAGTGCGACTATTTTTTTCGATCGATTGCTTGCAAGGACTATCCCAATCCCCAGGCATGGAAGCACCTTGATGCGAAAGCCACACAGGATCTGCAAAGTCTCGTGAATCGCAATCAGGATCGTTTGAAAAAACTTGACCAGACACAACCAGAGCCGAACGATAAGACGCTGCACACAAGGCAGGCCGCCCAAAACGTTCATCTCCAGGAGTACAGCGAATTTCCCCAATATTGGTCGGGGTGTTTCCCTTATTGCATCAGGCCGCCGAAATACGTGGAGCCGCCTCCTCTTGGTCGAACGCTTTGTCCGCCACAGC
>Ga0137395_10001179_pt1 | contig 11946 bp, 10 predicted proteins | sample czobulk216metaG_FD_108283 | JGI IMG/M metagenome (GOLD analysis project Ga0137395, IMG submission 108283) | Vadose zone soil microbial communities from Angelo Coast Range Reserve, California, USA - czobulk2.16 metaG | ecosystem: Environmental > Terrestrial > Soil > Vadose zone | place: USA...
AGGGACAGTGTTTGATTTGCACAAGCCGCTCTGTTTTCGTGGTTGCTTCCTCTCGCTTCAGGCGACTAAAGTGATTCCACGCCGCTCCTCCCACCCGGAGCCAAAATACATTTCTGCACCAATTAAGGGAGGAAGTATGTGGACCAAGCAACAAACGCAAACCGAATCACCCGCCGTGCCGCCCGCGGCCGGCCCAGCATCCTCGGTAACACCTTTTAGCGTCCCCTCTGGTTCTCGCTCTAGCAGTCCCGCGGCACGCGGTTCTGCGCGCTTGGGCTCCAGCTTGCAAATTAAGGGTCACGTCACTGGCAACGAAGACTTGCAGATTGACGGCAAGATCGACGGCCCGATTACACTGCGTGGTCACCAGCTGACGGTTGGCTCAACCGCCCAGCTCAATTCCGAAATTCACGCCAGTGAAGTCATCGTCTACGGCAAAGTCGTCGGCAATGTCCATGCGCGAGACCGCGTGGATGTCAAGACCGATGGCTCGATCGTCGGCGACATCTCCACCGCGCGCATCAGCATCGAAGACGGCGCCCACTTCAAGGGCCGCATCGAAATCGACCCGACCAAATCCCAAGCCGCCGCCGACTAATCAAAAAGAGACGCCCCGCCGGTGATCCCCGCGGGGCGTCTGTTTCGAACTTTGAATTGTAATCTTACTGCTGCCCCTCTCCTCCCCTGCCAAAGTTGAACAAGTCGAACAAGTCTCCGAGCGCAGGCATGTTCGATGGAACATAGGGATTATCATCGTCAACTCGTGGATTAGGCAGATTGTCTCGGCTCCGGTCGGATACCGGAGCAAGTTGCCAGTTCCGCTCAATGAACTTCATCAACGAAACGTGGTCGCTGTAAGAATGGCTGATGTGCCCGCCCCTTGAGAAGTTGGAGATGGCGATTAGCGGAATGCGCGGCCCGTCCCCGAAAAAATCCAGCGCCTGGATGAACCCGCTGTCGTAATACCCGCCCCCTTCGTCTACCGTAATGAAAATCGCCGTCTCGGCCCACTGCTCTTTGTTGCTCTGGGCCAGTTCGACGACGTTCTTCGAAAAAGCCTCAAACAGATCCAGCTTTGACGAGTTCGGATGGCCGTCCATCGCGCCGTCCGGTTTGACAAACGATACCGCCGGCAGCGTTCCGTTCTGCAGGTCGTTGAACAGGTCCGTAACGTCCCTCATGTGATCCGCGCGCTGCGCCGGGAAGTTAGACTCGTATTCGAATGGATTGCAAATCGTGCAGTAGCCATTGATCGGGTTATTCGCAACGGCGAGGTTGTAACCTCCGCCATAGTAAACCCACGGAATGTCCCTGCCATTCAACGCATCGCCAATGCTCCGCAAATTCAATGGTGGAATGTTTTTGGTCGGATCGGTCGGTGTGCCATCCGGATGGAATCCCTGGCCGTGATTGACCGCCGGATAAAAATGCCCCTGCTCGCAACTGGACGAAACAGAGTATGGCAAGGAATTCAGGTAGCTCAGAATCGCCTGCGAGCCGGGCGCCGCCGGATCGGAGCAATCGAAGTACGTGGCCCTCTTCGTATAGAGGTTCAGCATGCCCGCCTGCGGATCAGGATTGTAAATATCGCTCGCGGGAGGCGTTGCCGCATTCCCGTTGGCATCGGTAAAGAAAGGGTATTGGCCGAAGCCGATCAAAAAACTGTCCGGCCCCGTGCCGCCCATGACCGGTTGATGATAGTTGTCACTCATGGAAAACTCATCCGCCACTTGCTTGAAGAAGGGAGCATCACCTTGCTGCACGTTGAAGAAAGCCATGGTTTGCCCTGTGTCATGCGGCGTGCCGCCGGGCTTCGTGGAGTACGTCGTCGTGGTGAATGACTGTAAATCGTGCAGGCAGCCCGTTGGGTTTTCTCGCGTCGCCCGATTCCCATCGCAATCCACTTGCTGATACATCTGAAACAACTGGTGGATCGTGTCCCCCGTAAACGCGTCATAAGGCATGGTCGGTCCCGTCATCTGAAACGGCCCCGGCGGAAGATTATTGACGTTAGTGATCCGGGTGTCCGGCCCCACAAACGGCGAAGGAACGCTCAGGCCTGTGCCGCCTGTGCCAAACAAAAATTGATCGGCTGGTGGCAAGCCTGGATCGCCGCCCGGAACCTCCAGAATAAAAGAGAGCGCCGAGACTGGCGGCGTACCCGCAAGGTCGGGTGCCGGCAGCGTGGAGTAAAGAGCCTTGTCCGCGTCAGGGGTGCTGATGAAATATTTTCCGTTATTCGGCGCCGTCGTAATTTGGAATTGATGCGCTTTTGCGAAGTTTTTTCCTGGCGTGCCGTCAGCATTGATGATGCCCTCGGAGAGCAGGTTATTCACGCTTTCCCTGTGGTTCCTTGGCACATAAGTGGCATACACATGGTCGAAACTGCGGTTTTCGCCAACGATGATGATGACGTGTTTGATCGGGCTGGCGGTTTTAATCTTATGAACATCCCTGTTGGGTTCATCATCGCTGTAACCGGCCGGAACATAGGCCAGCATCGAAAAAACCAGTGCCGTCGCACATAGTGATGCGCTCAGCCTCGGCCTTTTTGTTTTCGGGTTGTTTTGGAACATGTTATCTCCTTGGCGTAATGGTTGGCTGGCCACAAGGTAGATAACCTTCGCGAATTACATCCCCGTGTCTCAGTTGTTGAAAGCCCGTGAAAAAATTGCGGCACCGGAGAAAGAGGCCTTTTCTGCAGCCGGTGGCCGCAGGTCATCGCCTCCGAATGGGGTTTTTACCTTACTAATCTTGTCTGTCGCCCAGTGAGTTCTGGCTCCTTATCCCGCGGATCGCTCTCCGCCCGCTTTTTTGCAGCCTTCAGTCGCTATCTCCCAGAATATCTCTGCTCTTTCCATGGATCTCCGTACGCGTGATACCCATTGCGCTCCCAGAATCCCAGCCGGTCCTGATCCAGCAACATGAACCCCCGCACCCACTTCACGCTCTTCCACGCATAGAGATGCGGCACGATCAGCCGCAACGGCCCGCCGTGCTCCGCCGGCAGCGGCTCACCATCGTGTTCGAACGTAAACAGCACATCTGGCCGCAGCAAATCCGCAAGCGGTACATTCGCCGTGTAGCCTTCTTCTGCCAGCACCAGCGCAAACTCTGCTTCTGGCTTCTTCTTCACCAGCTTCATCACCTCCGTGAACAGCACGCCCTTCCAACGATTGTCCAGTCGGCTCCATCGCGTCACACAATGAAAATCTGAGGTTACCTCCGTCTGCGGCAGCGCCCGAAATTCCTCCCACGTCAAACGCACCGGCGCTTCGACCGACCCCAAAATCTTGAAGTCCCATTTCCCGCCATCAAAATGCGGCACGCTCCCGTAATGGAGCACCGGCCACTTCAGCGTCAGCGACTGCCCAGGTGGCAGCCGCCCTTCTGCTTTCGCCTTCTTCTCCAACTCCCGCCGCCCGCCATCCCCCAATATTGCCATCTTGGTTTCTTCCGTTCCTAGTTGCTGCGCAAACACACCTCTACCGACTGGAACTACCACCAGTTTGGATGTTACAGGGAAGGAGAAGATGCAGTTTGTCCGGAGGAATCAAACGGAAATGCGGCCGCGAATCGGCTGAGCTTATGTCAACTTCTAGCCCGCCCACCCAGCCTGCCGCTAGGTTGTAAATCGCCGCTCCAATGGCCCCCGCAATGGCCCCGATGATGCCGTACAGAATCGGGAAAATAATAACCGCGCCGAGACCAAATCCGAATCCCAGCGCCCGCGCACCAGGTGCCCCGCCGCCTGCCAAACCTCCCAGGGATCCCGCGACCATCGAGAACAAGGCCACGAGAATCCCAATAATCAGGCCCAAAAATGCGTAAACGATCCCTCCGACCTTGAAGGCAGATCCCGGCTCAATTCGCTTTACCGTCGCCATCCGTGCCTCCTCTGGCAAATCGCTGGGATGCCAGCAGAATAGGCAGTGGGCCCAAAGCCTTAAAAATAGATTACTGGTCACTTCAAGTCTCTGGATATGACTTGTGCTTCGTCGTTTTTTGCGTGTGCTATGATTTTCTCTTGCACCGGACGCGCATGTCGAAAGCGAGCACCGCATGACCGCACGAATCCTGGATGGCACCAAAATTCGCGACCAGATCTTCACCGAGCTGAAAGATGAAGTTCGCCTCCTCACCGCCGCGCGCGTTCGTCCCGGTCTCGCCGCCGTCCTTGTCGGCGAGAACCCCGCTTCGCAGCTCTACGTCAAAAGCAAAATCGCTGCCTGCGAAGAGATCGGCCTCGCCAGCGCTCTCATCACGCCGCCAGTCAATGTGACCACCCTCGATCTGCTGGCTGTTGTCGAAGATTTGAATCGTGACAACAACGTCGACGGCATTCTAATTCAGCTTCCCCTTCCTCCCCAGGTGGACACCAAGCGCATCCTCGAAGCCGTCGATCCCTCCAAGGACGTGGACGGCTTCCATCCCGTCAATCTCGGCCGTCTCGTCAGCGGACGCCCCGGCCTAGTCGCCTGCACTCCCGCTGGCTGCATGGAGATTCTGCGACGCAACGAAATCCCGCTCGAAGGCGCTAACGCCGTCGTCCTCGGCCGCAGTGACATCGTCGGCAAACCGATGGCTCTTCTCCTCATGCACGCCAACGCCACCGTCACCATCTGCCATTCCAAAACGCGCGATTTGCCCAATGTCGTTCGCTGCGCCGACATCATCGTCGCCGCCATGGGCAAACCCGCCTTCGTGCAACCTGACTGGATCAAGCCCGGCGCCGCCGTCATCGACGTTGGCACCAACCGGGTCACCGATCCCAAGGAAGCCGAACGCCTCTTCCAGAATTTCCCCGACCGCCTCGAAAAATTCCGCGCCAAAGGCAGCGCCCTCGTCGGCGACGTTCATCCCAGCGCCCTTCACGTCGCGGGCGCACTCACCCCTGTGCCCGGTGGTGTCGGCCCCATGACCATCACCATGCTCATGAGCAACACCGTCAAAGCCGCGCGCCTCCGCCGTGCTTCTCCCAAATTTTCTGCCACACAATCGACCGCCACGGCGCGCTAAACAAAAAATGCTTAGACTTGGCCTTACCGGAGGCATCGCCAGCGGCAAAAGCGCCGTTGCCGCCATGCTCCGCGAACTCGGCTTTTCCGTTCTCGATGCCGACTCCCTCGCCCACAAACTCATCGAACCCGGCCAGCCCGCCTACAACGAAGTCCTCCGCGAATTTGGGCCCTCCATCCTCGCCCCTGATGGCCGCGTTGACCGCGCAAAACTCAGCGCCGTCGTTTTCAACGATCGCGCCCGCCTCGACCGGCTCAACGCCATCGTCCATCCGCGCGTCGCCGAAGTCGTCTTGCGTCAATTCGACGATTGGCAGCGCCAGGGCATGCGCGATGCCGCCTTCGTTGAAGCCGCCCTCCTCATCGAATCCGGCATTCATAAAAATCTCGACGGCCTTGTCGTCGCCTGGTGCCAGCCGCAACAGCAGCTCGACCGACTCCTCGCTCGCGGCCTCTCCGAAGCCGAAGCCCGCCGCCGCATCGCCGCCCAGCTCCCCGTCCAGGAGAAGCTCACTCTCGCCACCGATCAAATCGACTGCTCCGGCTCCCTCGACGAAACCCGCCATCAGGTCGAGGCCCTCGCCGCTAGGCTCCGCCGCATCCCATCCCCGCGGTGACCCGTTCCGGGATTTTCCTTATACTATTGCTGTCGAGTGGATCAGAAGGAAGGAACAACACCCATGACCGCAGCAAACAATTCCCATCGCGCCCGCATCGTTCTCGCTGCGCTGGTGCTCATCTTCGGCGCTTATTGGGCTGGTGCGCGCTTCGGACGGCGCCAGCCTACCAACGTTGAAGCTTTGCCTCTGGCCGGTTCCAATTCTCTGACTTCCGTTTCGCAGCGCGATGCCGCCCTCACCGACGATGAATCCATTAACGTGCGCATTTACCGTCTGGCCTCCCCGGCTGTAGCCAACATTCTCACCAAAGCCACCGAGTACGATTTCTTTATGGACCCGGTCCCCGTCGAAGGTGCCGGCTCTGGCTTCGTTATTGACCCTCGCGGCTACATCCTCACCAACTATCACGTCGTCGAAGGAGCCCAATCCATCGAAGTCGTTCTCGGCGATCAATCCCACTACGCCGCAAAATTCGTCGGCGCCGACCAGCGCAACGACGTTGCTCTCTTGAAAATTGAGCCCAAGGAAAAACATCTCGTCGCGCTATCGCTCGGAGATTCCAGCTCTCTTCAAGTCGGCCAGAAAGTCCTCGCCATTGGCAATCCCTTCGGCTTCCAGTCCACGCTCACCACAGGCGTCGTCAGCGCGCTCGGCCGCACTGTCCAGACCAGCCAATCCACTTTCATTGACGAAGCCATCCAGACCGACGCCGCCATCAACCGCGGCAATTCCGGCGGTCCGCTCATCAATTCGCACGGTCAAGTCATTGGTATCAACTCCGCGATTTACACTCCCAGCGGCACTACCGCCGGCATCGGCTTCGCCATCCCCGTCAACACCGCCAAGAACATCGCTACCGATCTGATAACCGACGGCCGCGTCCACCGTGCATTCCTGGGCGTTGAAACTCTGCCGATAGGCGGCTGGCTCAGCGAAGCGCTGGATTTGCCCGTCAAGAACGGCTTGCTGGTGGAGAGAGCGACCAAGGGCGGCCCGGCCGCTGCCGCCGGCATTCAAGGCGGCAATCGTGTCGTCGCAGCAGGCATGCGCAGGATCGCCATCGGCGGGGACGTGATCACCGCCATCGACAACCAGAAAGTCGGCAGCCAGCTCGACGTCAATCTCGCGCTCAATCACAAGCGCCCCGGTGACAACATCACCGTGACCGTCTATCGCGGCGGCAAGAAAATGGACATCCCGGTAAAACTCGGCGAACGCACCGCCAACTGAACTCTTCTCTTCGTAGGGGCACGATATATCGTGTCCCTGCTGCCGATCATTTCCACTCATTGATTGAATTCGAGGCGGCGCCGCGCGCGCTCTTCTTCACTCAGCGCAAACCAACCTTCCGCAATATCCCGCACCCGCTCCAACTCCCGCTGCATCTCCGCATGCTTCGCCTCCATCACTTCCGCATTGGCATCCGCCGGAACATGAATGGGTGCCGCAAACAGAATCACCGTTCGCGAAAATGGCGCTGGCAACAGAAAATGGTCCCACGTTTTCTCAAACGTCTTCCCGCGTTCGACACCAATGTGAAACACCATGATCGGGCACCCGGTTTTCCGCGCCAGCATCACTGGACCCGGCTTCGCCACATACCGCGGCCCGCGTGGCCCGTCAATCGTAAACGCGCAATCCACTCCCTCTTCGAGCCGCCGCGCCATCACCGCCAGCCCGCGCAATCCTCCCCGCGACGAACTCCCCTGCGCCGTCCCGAATCCCAGCCATTCAATCACCTTCCGCGTCCATTGCCCGTCGAACGCCGTGGTATTCATCACCACCACGCCGTGATTCCGGTGCCACCACACAATTGGAATAATCACGCGGTGCCAGAACGCCCAGATGCATCTCGTTCCCGATCGATAGACGCGCTCAGCATTCTGCCAGCCCAACACCTCATACTGCAGCGTCGGCCCCAGCATTCGAATCACGCTGTACACCGCCGCCGCGATGATCGGAATCTGGACCCGCCTCGGCCACGGCAAATCCGGCAGCCGCGTGTCGTAATGCACGTTCACCGATTCCTGTTCGGATTTCTTCGTGCCCTCGATGGCTGCATCCGGTGTCGTCATCATCTCTCTAGGCGGCTGCAATTCACTCGACGTATAGTATAGGCGAGACCTTCCGCCACGGCGGTTGGAGCTTCGCCGAATGAAGGCCCTCTCCAATTCGAGGTTAGGTCCGCGGCGCGCCGCGCTTCCCTTGGCCTGTCTGGCCTTTCTCTGCGCTGCGCTCGTCGCCGCCGCTCGACGCTCCGATCAACCGTCGCCCGATTCTGTCGGCATTATCGAGGGCGAATCCATCCGCGTCACCGGTCCCATGAGCGTCGCCGTCGTCCAGGGTCAAGCGAAAACCGTCCTCCGCAGCGGCAGCGATGTTCGCGTCAAATCCGGCACCGCGCGCATTGATCTCATCGAAGGTGGCCAGATTAGCGTCTGTGGTCCGGCGCATCTCTCCTTCCTCAAGTCCGGAGGCTCGCTCACTATCGCCCTCGATACCGGTATGATTCATCTGCAAGTCGAGCGCGATCTCCCCGTCAATATCTACACACCGCAGATCCAAGCGCAAACCGTCGCCGTGGGCGACGCTCCGCGCGATGTCCTCGTCGGCTTCGACGCCTCCGGCGCCATGTGCGTCCGCACCAACCGCGGCGCGCTTCGTCTCGAGCAACAGTTAACCGGTCAAAGCGTCCTGATCCCCCAGGCTGGTGATATTCTGCTCGTGAACGGCCAGTTGGACGGCATTCGTAACAGCTCCGGCCGCTGCGCTTGCGACCTGCAAGCCACTCCTGCACCAGAGCCCGAAGTCAGCCAAATCGCAACTGCTGAGGAAATGCGCAAACGGTCCGTCGGCGCAAAACCGAACATGCATCCCGCAACTGCCGAGCCGCCCGCCGCCAGGGAAGAGCCCGTCTACCAGGTCTTCATGCCCCCGCTGATCTTCGACGCCAAAGCCAAAGTTCAGCCCGAAGTTGATCCAAAAATGATCGTCCTCGTGCGCCGTGTCCGCGTCCGCCCCACCCTCATCTTCCAGGGCCGTGTCGAAGGCCAATCCATCACTGCCTCCACGCCCGCGCCTGCTTCCACATCGGCCGCGGTAGCAAGTCCTCCAAAGTCGGCCGCCCCTGCCAATGATTCGCTCGTCGATCGCGTCCGCAACTTCGTCCGCAAACTCTGGCCCAGCAGCTCCTGACCGGCTTCGCAAACTCGCTTCCGTGCAAATTCTTTGTAGGGGCACAGCACGCTGCGCCCTGCTTGCCCGGGCTTAATGAATTGGCCGTGGACTTCCGCAGACTCACTCGGATGAGACCCTCGGCCACTGTCCCGTAGAACAGTCGGACACTTGCCCCCGCGTAATCTCCCTGCACTGCTAAATCCGTGGTATTTTTTCGAAGAGGAGATACTCGCTCGCGCCGGATTCTTCCTCGCATCTTGGCCGCAATTTAGACTCAATCAGAGGGGACCCACGTGCACCCACAGGTTCGCAATCGCTCGCCTGAATTTACTTTCGTCCTTTTCTTCTTTCTATCCCTGGCTCTCGCGATCTCCGGCTGCGGCTCCACCTCCTCCACGCCCCCTCCAGACACCACGCCACCCTCTGCCCCCGCCGGCTTGACGGCCACGGCTGTCTCGACCAGCCAAATCAATCTTTCCTGGACCGCCTCCACCGACAACGTCGCCGTGACCGGCTACAAAGTCGAGCGCTGTTCCGTCGCCTCTTGCTCGAATTTCATCCAAATCGCCACACCCACGGCCACCACCTTCAACGACACCGGCCTCACTTCTTCCACTTCCTATTCCTACCGCGTCCGCGCCACCGATGCCGCCGCCAACCTCAGCAACTTCTCCGCCACTTCGACCACTTCAACTCTCACGCCTGACACCACCCCACCTACCGCCCCGGCGAATCTGACCGCCACCGCCACCTCAGCCACGCAGATCAATCTTTCTTGGACCGCCTCGACTGATAATGTGGGCGTTACTGGCTATAGAGTGGAACGCTGCTCGGGCGTGGCCTGCTCGAATTTCGCAGAAATCTCCGCTCCCTCAAGCACAACTTTCAACGACGGCGGCTTGGCAGGTTCAACTTCTTACTCATATCGTGTTCGAGCCACCGACGCCGCAGGAAATCTCGGTAGCTATTCGGGCACCGCCAGCGCAATCACGCCAGCCTCACCTGTCGTCGTTTCCATCAGTCCAAAGCGTGCGGGTGTTACCACGATGCAGCCCCAACAATTTACTCCGACCGTCACCGGCAGCAGCAACACATCCGTCACCTGGGAAGTAGATACCGTTCCAATCGGCAACTCCACCGTCGGGACGATCGACGCCACTGGCAAATACACCCCGCCTGCTACCGCTGGAGTGCACACGGTAACCGCGCGGAGCGTTGCCGATACCACTAAAACTGCATCGGCAACCATCGGTGTCACGGATCTTTCGGGGGTCACTACCTATCACAACGATCTTTCCCGTGCTGGCGTCAACACCCGTGAATTCGCTCTCACAACTGCTAACGTCACAACCGGTACCTTCGCGAAACTATTTTCCTGTCCTATAGATGGACCGGCTTATGCGCAACCGCTCTGGATTGCCAACCTGCCCATAAACGGCGGCACTCACAATGTTGTATTTGCGGCAACTGTCCGCGATAGCGTTTACGCCTTCGACGCGGATGCTAAACCCTGTGTTACCTATTGGCACAAAACATTGCTTCCTACTGGAGAGACGTTCGTGAACACCAACGACGTGCTCACCGACGACATCACCCCGGACATCGGGATCGTCGGCACTCCGGTTATTGATTCTTCGACAGGAACACTTTATGTGGTAACTAAGTCCGAAGACACAGGTACCGGCTGCGCGCCCTCCGCCGCGTGCCATCAGCGCTTGCACGCTCTCAGTCTAATCGATGGCAGCGAGAAATTTGGTGGTCCCGTCGACATCACCGCAGCGATCACCGTCGCGGGCACTGGTGATGGTTCCACTGCCGGCAGCGTTCCCTTCAATCCTCTTAAAGAGAATCAGCGCCCCGGGCTGGCGTTGGTAGGTGGCGTCGTCTACGTTGCCTGGGCCTCGCATGGAGACAACGATCCCTATCATGGCTGGGTCATTGGCTTTAGCTCTTCAACCCTGGCCCAAGTGCCAAATGCCGTCTTCAATTCCACGCCAAATCTTGTCTCTGGTTTTTCGCAATCTCGCGGTGGCATCTGGATGGCGGGCGGCGCCCCCGCGGCGGATGCTGGTGGAAACCTATATTTCCTCACTGGAAATGGATCGTTTGACGCTGACTCTGGCGGCTCGAATTACGGCGACAGTACAGTGAAGCTCAGCACCGCTGCCGGACTCTCCGTGGTGGATTGGTTTACCCCAACGGATCAACTGACCTTAAATGGCAACGATTCGGATCACGGTTCTGGCGGCGCAGCCATTCTGGTAGATCCATCAGCTGGACCCATCCCCCATCTTCTAATCGGAGGGGGCAAGGCAGGCACTCTCTTTCTGCTCAACCGGGATAACCTGGGCCATTTCAACTCCACCAGCAACAACCAGGTCGTTCAGTCTCTCTCTTTTGGAAATCCGATATTCGCTACCGCCGCGTTCTGGAACAACACTCTCTACCTCGCAGGGAGTGGTGGTCCTCTCAAATCCTTCACCTTCAACACCTCGGGACCAAACGTCGGGAAATTCAACGCGACATCGGCGTTTCAATCGAGTGCTTCATACGGTTTTCCCGGCTCGACCCCCTCTATCTCGTCGAGTGGCAACACCAATGGAATTGTTTGGGCCATAGACGGTAGCAATTACGGTCCACCTCACCCTACGTCAGGGCCTGCCATCGTCCACGCGTATGATGCCACCAATGTGGGTACCGAGCTGTGGAACAGCACCCAGGGAACCGGAAACGCCGCTGGAAACGCCGTCAAATTCACCGTGCCCACCATTGCCAACGGTAAGGTCTACGTCGGCACCCGTACCGAACTCGACGTCTACGGCCTGCTCCCGAATTAGCCAGAAGTTTCGCTTGACGTTCCTTAACGTTGTGGTATACTATGATGTAGGTAAACCTCCGTAACGCTCTGCCCGTGGCCCTGTCGCAGCACTCGGGTACAGTACCTCAGCGAACGTCCTTTATCCCCCTTTAGAATCAACACTTGATGAAAAAACAGGGGACGGGGAGAGGTGGGTAAAGGGCCGTTACATCCCTTCATAATTCGGTCCGCCGCCGCCTTCCGGCACGACCCAGTCAATAATCTGGTACGGATCGGCGATGTCGCACGTCTTGCAGTGCACACAATTCGCGGC